>OLXW01000059.1_pt1 | contig 81264 bp, 71 predicted proteins | sample 1673551 | NCBI WGS metagenome assembly OLXW01 (sample SAMEA103958114, study PRJEB25191) | human gut metagenome | reverse complement strand
TTTTCGCCTATCGAATTTCTTAATAATAGTGTCCAATATGATTGACAAACCTACAAATATCTGATTTTAAGAAATAAAATACACTTTATTGTCATTTTTCAATACAGCCACACCACTGTCACACCCATTTTAGTAAAAAAAGCACAAAGCACACAGCCGTAAAAGCCGTGTGCTTTGCATATAAAAGCCTGCTTTATGAAGCCTGATCGAACTGGCTGTTATAAAGCTCGGCATAAAATCCACCCTTTGCCATAAGAGTTTCATGGTTTCCGCTTTCGATAACGTCGCCGTCACGCATAACAAGTATCAGGTCTGCGTTTTTGATAGTCGAAAGTCTGTGTGCGATAACAAAGCTCGTTCTGCCCTTTGTAAGCTTATCCATTGCCCTTTGGATAAGAAGTTCCGTTCTCGTATCGACAGAAGATGTTGCTTCATCAAGTATTAGCATAGGCGCATTCTGGAGCATTGCCCTTGCAATAGTGAGAAGCTGTTTCTGTCCTGCGGATATTGCCACGCTTTCTGAAAGCACTGTATCAAAGCCCTCAGGGAGCGTATGAACGAATTTATCCAGACCGCAGGCTTTGCACACTCTTTCAAGGGACTCGTCGCTTATGCCCTCCATGTTGTAAACAAGGTTTTCTCTCACAGTGCCCTCAAAAAGCCATGTGTCCTGCAAAACCATGCTGAACATATTGTGGACAGTTTCACGGCTCAGCTGTGAGATAGGCGTGCCGTCTATGGAGATACTTCCGCTGTTTATCTCGAAAAATCTCATAAGCAGATTTACCATTGTGGTCTTACCTGCACCGGTCGGTCCGACGATAGCCACCTTCTGACCTGCCTTTACCTCTGCGGAAAAGTTCTTTATTATCACCTTGTCAGGAGTATCAGGATAGCTGAAACGAACATTTTCAAAGCTTACATTGCCCTTTACAGCAGGAACTTCACTGCTCTTGTCGCTCTCGTCTGAAAGTTCCTCGCTTTCGATAAAGTCAAATATTCTCTGAGCTGAGGCGGAAGCTGTCTGCATATTTGTCATGCCCTGAGCTATCTGACCAAGAGGTGATGTGAAAAGTCTTACATAAAGAATGAACGATATTATTACGCCGAATGTGATAGTGCCGTTAAGGGCGAGCATTGAGCCGAAAACGCATACTGCAACGTATGCAAGATTGCCGATAACGTTCATAAGCGGCTGCATGATACCCGACAGAAACTGTGACTTCCAGTTTGCGTTGTATACAGCTTCGTTAAGTCCGGCGAAATGCTTCTTTACATTATCTGCTCCACGGGATATCCTTACTACCTCGTGACCTGAATACATCTCCTCAACATAGCCGTTGAGCTTACCAAGGCTTTCCTGTCTGTCGAGGAAGAACTTCTGTGATTTTGACATTATGAAAACTATCAGGAAAAGTCCGAAGAATGTGATGAACAGTGAGATGAGTGCAAGTCGCCATTCTGTAACGAACATCATTATAAGACAGCCCACAAACTGTGCCGCTGCACTGATTATGGTCGGAAGACTGTTTGTAAGACCCTGTTGTAAAGTTGATACATCATTTGTGATACGGCTGAGTATATCACCCTGTGAATGTGAGTTGAAATACTTCTGTGGAACGCAGTTTATCTTTCTTGAAAGGTCGCTTCTCATTCTGTATGACATTTTCAGGGTGACTGTCGCCATTATATACTGCTGAATAAAGGTAAAAAGCGAGCTTGAAATATATATCGCTCCAAGGAAAATTCCTACCCTTGCCACCGCTTTAAGGTCAATGCCTGTCATAAGTCCGTCTGCTATAAGGTCGGTTATCTCGCCCACCTTGTCAGGCCCTATAATAGTCAGCACCGCACCAAGCGCCGCAAGAACCAATGCCACGGCAACGATACCTACACTGCCTTTCATATACTCTATTATTTTTTTCATAACGGACGCCATTTCGCCCTTACTAGCCTTTTCGTATTTTCTCATTATGCAGTCCCCCTTTCTATGCAAGCTCTGCCGCACTTAGCTGTGAAAGTGCTATCTCTTTGTATACGTCGCAGCTTTTCATAAGCTCCTCATGAGTACCCATGCCCACGGCTTCGCCACGGTCAAGAACTATTATCTTGTCTGCATGACGGATAGTGCTTATTCTCTGCGCAACGATTATCTTTGTTGTGTCCTTAAGTTTCTCGTTAAGACCCTCTCTGAGCTTTGCGTCTGTCTTGTAATCAAGGGCTGAGAAAGAATCATCAAATACAAGTATCTCAGGCTTTCTTGACAATGCCCTTGCAATAGACAAACGCTGCTTCTGTCCGCCTGAAACGTTTCTGCCCATTTGAGATATCATATGCTCTGTGCCGTCAGGAAGCTTATCCACAAACTCCTCCGCCTGAGAAAGCTCGATAGCGTTTTTAAGCTCATCGTCTGTTTCAGGTGCACCGCTTTCGCCGAAAAATACGTTTTCTCTTATACTGCCTGCAAAAAGCACAGCTTTCTGTGTGACATATCCAAGCTTGTCATAAAGGGTGTCAAACTTGTAGTTTTTTACGTTTACGCCGTCCACAAGGACTTCGCCCTCTGTTGCGTCATAAAATCTTGGTATAAGGCTTATAAGCGTTGTCTTGCCGCTTCCTGTCGCACCGATTATGGCAAGGGTCTGACCCTTGTTTATCTTAAAGCTTATGTTGCTCAGCTCGTCCTCAGAGGCATGAGGATATCTGAAAGAAACGTTTTTAAATTCCACAGTACCCTGCTCTCTTCCCTCGCTGACGCTTCCCTCTTTTATGTTCACGTCACGCTCAAGCACTTCGTTGATACGCTCTGCTGAGACCTGAGCCGCAGGGAGCATCATGAATATCATAACGAGCATCATAAATGACATTACAACGTATGTGGCATATGTACTGAATACCACCACGTTGCTGAAAAGCGTTATCCTGTCCTGAACGGCCGTCAGGGCTATCTGCTGGATAAGCACTGCACCAAGCCAGTAGATAGCAAGGGTCAGACCATTCATTCCGATATTCATAACTGGCATCATAAGTGCGAACATTCTCTGGTTTTTAAGCTGTGTGTTCATCATCTCCTTACTTGGAACATCGAACTTGTCGTTCTGATATTTCTCAGCATTGAAAGCATGGACAACGTTTATGCCTGTGAGATTTTCTCTTGCCACACGGTTTATTTTATCAGTTAGCTTCTGAACGATACGGAATCTCGGTATGCAGGTCGCCATAACTGCAAGAACGAATACGCATATCACCACAACGAACGCCGCAGTCACCGCTGAAAGTTCCCAGCTCTTGCCCAGTATCTTTATAACAGCCCAAACCGCCATGATAGGCGATTTTATTATCATCTGAAGTCCCATTGACACTATCATCTGTATCTGTGTGATGTCGTTTGTTGTCCTTGTTATAAGGCTCGGTATGGAAAAGTCCTGCATCTCCTCGCTGCCCATATCCATAACATGGTTGAACAGCTTTTCTCTTATTGTGTAGCTGAATCCTGAGGCAGTCTTTGCGGAAAGATAGCCGCAGACGATAGCAAGAGCGGCACTTGCAAGGGTACAGCCAAGCATTTTAAGTCCGACGTTCAGGATATCGGAAGTTTCACTGCCTGCCGTGTTGAGCATCATGGTCAGGTCAGTCATATAGTCAGGCAGCGTCAGGTCAAAATACACCTGTCCCAGCACCAGAAGTGCACAGAGAACAGCCATAAGCACCTCACGCTTGCCCATCTTTTTAAGCAGTTTTATCATAGTTGCTACCTCCTTCTACAAACATTCTTTAAGAATGCTGTCTATATTGTCGCTAACGATATGCAGGCATTTTCTGAAATGTGCCATGTCATCGTCCGAAAAGCCAGCGATAAGCTTGTGTGCGAACTTTTTCTGCAGCTCTCTGCCCTCTTTTATAACAGGCTGGGCCTTTTCTGTGCAGACCAGACGGCATTTTCTTCTGTCGCCCTTTACCGCCTGCCTTTCAACAAAGCCTGCTTCCACAAGCTTTTCTACATGGAAAGACACAAGCGCCGCCTTGATATTCCTATATCTACACACATCACCCGCTGTGTTGAACTCAGGATTGTTCGCAAGGAACATGAGCACGTCAAGCGCCGTCTTTGGCATATCGAGCTTTTTACAAAGGGGCTGCATGACTTTTTCATATGCTTCTGCAAGCTTCTTTGAATGATCAAACATATGCGTTGCTGTTGTCATATTATCGTTCATTGTCAAACCTCCAATATTAGATATTTCAAATTTGAACAATCTAATATTAACACTTTTTCAAAAGCTATTCAATGAACATTTTGTAAATTCAGCTTCTTATAATGTCATTTTTGTAACAATGCAACAAAAATCAAATATATGGACTATAATATTTGTACAGCAATAAAACCGCCCTCTCCGCTATTGCAATAAAGGGAGAAATGTGTTATAATAACGATGTATGGGCAGAGTATTCGCTCTGCTTCACCTTTTAAGAAAGGAAAGTGGTGCAAAATGGATATTGTAAAAGGCGATATTCTTGTAATGAAGAAAAGTCACCCCTGCGGCAGTAACAGAATGATAGTTCTGCGCTCAGGCATGGATTTCAAGCTGCGCTGCGAGGGCTGCGGACGAGAGTTCATGATAGTACGCAGCAAAGCCGAAAAGAATGTAAAAACTATTATCAGAGAGGCTGAGTCATAGCTATTCTCGCAATTTATGATATATAACAAATGTATGATATGAAATAAAAATGACAGGAGAATATAACTATGTTTGAAAAACTCAAAGCACTCGAAGATAAATTCAATGAAATAAACGAAAAGCTCATGCAGCCTGAAACTGTAAACAACACTTCACTGTATACGAGCCTTATGAAAGAATACAAGACACTTACGCCGATAGTTGAAAAGTTCGGCGAATACAAAAAGGCAAAGGCTGCCAATGACGAGGCTCTTGAACTTCTTGACGCAGGCGGAATGGATAAGGACTTCAAGGAAATGGTGCAGATGCAGCTTGAGGAATCCAAGGAAGATATGGCTAAGCTTGAAGAAGAGCTTAAGCTTCTCCTGCTGCCGAAAGACCCTAACGATGAGCGTAACGTTATCATAGAGATAAGAGGCGGAGCAGGCGGTGAGGAAGCTGCACTGTTTGCAGGCTCTCTTTATAGAATGTATTCAATGTATGCCGCTTCAAAGGGCTGGACCATAGAAGTCATGAACGCCAACGAAACAGAGCTTGGTGGCTATAAGGAAATAACTTTCAGCGTGTCAGGCGAGGGAGCTTATTCAAGACTGAAATACGAAAGCGGCGTACACAGAGTTCAGCGTGTACCTGAAACTGAGTCACAGGGCAGAGTTCACACGTCTACTGTTACAGTTGCAGTCCTCCCTGAGGCTGACGAAGTGGAGCTTGACCTGAATGAAGAAAAAGACCTGAAAATAGACGTGTTCCGTTCATCAGGAGCAGGTGGACAGCACATCAACAAGACATCTTCCGCTATCAGAATAACTCACCTGCCTACAGGCATGGTAGTTGAGTGTCAGGACGAGCGTTCACAGTTCAAGAATAAGGAAAAGGCTCTGAAAGTTCTCCGTTCAAGACTTCTTGATCAGAAAGTTCAGGCACAGAACAAGGAGATCGCAGACAACAGACGTTCACAGGTGGGAACAGGTGACCGTTCCGAAAGAATAAGAACTTACAACTATCCTGAGGGAAGAATTTCCGACCACAGAATCGGTCTTACTATCTACAGACTTGAACAGGTGCTTAACGGCGCACTTGATGAAATAATCGACGCACTTGCAACAGCCGATCAGGCTGCCAAGCTTGCAAGTCAGGAAGAAGAATAAAAAATGTTTGACACAAAAATACTGGACACTGACGAGGACAGCATAGCATATGCCGCAAAGCTGCTCTCACAGGGTGAAGTCGTTGGTATGCCGACGGAAACTGTATATGGTCTTGCGGCGAACGCTTTTGATGAAGCGGCTGTAAGAAAAATATTCGCCGCAAAGGGCAGACCTGCCGACAATCCTCTAATAGTGCATATATCTGACATTTCTCAGCTTGAGGGACTTGTGGATAAGATACCACCCCTTGCTGTAAAGTGCGCAGAAAAATTTTGGGCAGGACCTCTCACAATGATAATGCCAAAGTCTGAAAAAATACCAATGGTAACGAGCGGAGGACTTGACACAGTGGGCATAAGAATGCCGTCACATAAGGTGGCAAGAGCGCTTATATCAGCCTGCGGATTTCCTATCGCCGCACCGTCGGCAAACCTTTCAGGAAGCCCGTCGCCTACAACAGCACAGCACGTCCTTAACGATATGCACGGCAGGATACCTGCCATAATAGACGGCGGAGCTTGCGGAGTGGGTGTTGAATCAACTGTTATAAGCTTTGAAGGCGAGGACGGAATAAGACTTCTCAGACCGGGATTTATCTCAGCCGAGGATCTTATGGAGATCACCCCGAACGTTCTTATCGACAAGGGCGTTTTGGAAAAGCTGGGTGAGAACGTAAAAGTTCGCTCCCCTGGTATGAAATACAAGCACTATGCCCCAAAGGCTGATGTGACTATCATTGACAGCAGTCTTGAAGCTTTCAGAGAATATGTGAAAACTCACGCTGACAGTGACACCACTCTTATGGTGTTCACTGACAGCGATTGCGAGGGGCTTGATATGCCCCACATCTGCTATGGCGCAAATGACGAGGAACAGGCAAAAGAGCTTTTTGACGTTCTCAGAGAACTTGACGATATAGGTGCAAAGAAAGTCTATGCACGCTGTCCTAACAAAGACGGCGTGGGGCTTGCAGTGTATAACCGACTTTTGAGAGCCGCAGGCTTTCAGGTGGTGAAACTGTGAAAAAAACAGTAGTAGGGCTTACAGGTCAAAGCGGTGCAGGCAAGACAACTATATCGGACGCTTTCAGAGAAAATGGCTTTGAGATAATAAACTGCGACCTTGTTGCAAGAGAAGTCACAAACGCTGATAGCAAATGCTGTAAAGAGCTTGCAAAGCTTTTCCCAAGCTGCTTTGACGAGAACTATTCTCTTGACAGACAGAAGCTCGGGGAGATAGTTTTTTCAGATAAGAATAAGCTTCAAATGCTCAATGATACCATATACCCTTTTATAAACAAGCTTATTGACGAAAAGATAAACGCTACAGAGAGCGAGTTTGTTCTTCTTGACGCACCGACCCTTTTTGAAGCAGGTGCGGATAAGCTTTGCAGTGTTATCGTAAGCGTTGTGGCAGACTTTGGCATAAGGCTTGAAAGGATAACCAAAAGGGACGGCATTTCGGCGGAGCTTGCAAAAAAGCGTTTTTCTTCTCAGCATACTATGGAATTTTTCAAAGCTCACAGCGATTTCGTCATTGAGAACAACGGCTCTGTGAATGACACATTCCAAAAGACCTGTGAGGTCATAGAAACAATAAAGGAAAGATATAATGGCGGCTAATGGAAAAAACAGCAGGCGTAAAAAGAAAAGGCACATAAAAAAAGGTCCCGTACTCATAGCAGTCATACTTCTGCTGTGCGGTATAGGCTGGCTCACATATCTTTATCACGAGCAGATAATCAACAAGGCAAAGGATATTCCGAACTCTTTTTCATATCCTACAGATTATGAGGAGTATGTAATAAGATACAGCACCAAGTACAAGTGCGACCCTGTGCTTGTGTTCTCTGTAATAAAAGTGGAAAGCGGCTTTAATAAGGACGCTGTTTCATCGGTGGGTGCAAGAGGTCTTATGCAGCTTATGGAGGACGCATACGATTGGATAAAATATCGCCTTGACGATCAGCGTGACAACACCTATGACGATATGTTCGACCCTGAACTTAATATCCAATACGGCACATACTATCTCAGCTATCTTATGGAAAAGTATGACGGCTCTGTAGAGCTGACAGCGGCGGCATATCACTGCGGAATGAATCTTGTTGACAGTTGGATAGAAAACGGCACTGTTGACCCTGACAATTTCAAAGTCAGCGACATACCTGACGAAAATGACCAGACTTCAAACTATGTGCGCAAGATACGCAAAGCCTATGACAATTATAAGGATATACTCAGCAGTCATGGGGATATTACAGAAAACAGTTAAGAAAAACCATGCGCAGGGGCGAACAGCGTCCGCCCATTGCAACGCAGTTTCAATAAGAATACATTAAAAGGAGGACTTTACAATGGATAACAAGAAGAAAGAAAAGTCCGAGGGCGAAAAGCTTGCAGAAAAGCTTCTTTCGGATAAGAAAAACGGTGGACTTCGCCTTAGCGAAGAAAAGCTCAAAAAGGCAGACAAGTTCTGCGAGGGCTATAAAAGCTTTCTGAACACTGCAAAGACAGAGCGTGAGGCTGTTATCGAGGCAGTGGCTCAGGCTGAAAAAGCAGGCTTCAAGCCTTATGAAAAGGGCAAGAAGTATGACGCCGGCGATAAGTTTTATTTTGTAAACAGAGGAAAGGCTATCATACTTACAGTTATGGGCAAGGACGGTCTTGAAAAAGGTATCAGACTTGCTGCCGCTCATATCGACTCACCACGTCTTGACCTTAAGCAGAACCCACTTTACGAGGACAAGGAGCTTTGCCTGTTCAAGACACACTATTACGGCGGCATTAAAAAATATCAGTGGACAACTGTTCCAATGTCACTTCATGGCGTTGTTATAAAGGCTGACGGCGAAAGCGTTACAGTAAATATCGGCGAGGACAAGGACGACCCTGTTTTCTGCGTAACTGATATCCTGCCGCACCTTGCAGACGCTCAGATGAAAAGACCTGCTCCACAGCTCATCAAGGGCGAGGAGCTTAATCTGCTCATAGGCTCCAGACCATTCAGAGATGACGCTGTTTCAAACAAGGTAAAACTCAACATAATGGCTATCCTTAACGAGAAATACGGCATCGTAGAGGACGATTTCGTTTCCGCAGAGCTTGAAGCTGTTCCTGCATTCAAGGCACAGGACGTTGGCTTTGACAGAAGCATGGTAGGCTCTTATGGTCAGGACGACAGAGTTTGTGCATACACAGCTTTGCAGGCTATCCTCAAATGCAAAGACCCTAAAAAGACCTGCATGACCATACTCACAGACAAGGAAGAAACAGGAAGTGACGGCAACACAGGACTTAACAGCTCATATCTGCCATACTTCATTGCTGACCTTGCAAAGGTATACGGACTTGAGGGCAGAAACGTTATCTCTGCTTCCGAGTGCCTTTCAGCAGACGTAAATGCGGCATATGACCCAACATTCTCAGAGCCGTTCGAGATAAGAAACTCATCACAGATAAACTACGGCGTTGTTGCCACAAAGTTCACAGGCGCAAGGGGCAAGTCAGGCACTTCCGATGCTTCTGCTGAGTTTGTGGGCAGAGTAAGAAAGCTCTTTGACGAACACAACATCGTTTGGCAAACAGGCGAGCTTGGCAAGGTAGACGGCGGCGGTGGAGGAACTGTCGCACAGTATATCGCAAACCTTGACATGAACGTTATCGACGTTGGCGTACCGGTGCTTTCAATGCACGCTCCATTTGAGATAACCTCGAAGATAGACACTTATATGGCATATAAGGCTTTCTCAGTTTTCTTTGCTGACTAATTTGATATCAAATAAGCATATCCGCTTTCCCATTTCGGGAGGGCGGATCTTTTTTTGTCCCCATTGCGACAATTTTTCCATTCAAGCAGTGCTATCATAATATCAAAGGGAGGAACGTCATGAAAATTTACATAGATATACTCCTTGTGACAAACGCCATTATGACGCTTATCATGCTGGAGGCGGCAGGCAGGATATGTCACAAGGTCATAAGTCCGCTGCGGCTGTTGACAGCTTGCTCGGTGGGAGGACTTTCGTCGCTTGTTATGGCTATAGACAGCAGAGGATATTTCACTGCAGTTCTTATTGTGGTGATAAAGCTCGTCAGTGCGGTATTCACAGTGCTTATAGCCTTTGGGTGTAAAGACCCTTGGCAACTACTTCGATACTTTATCATATACTGTGCAGTGGACGCAGTTTTCACGGGTATAGTGGTGACCCTTTGGCAGATTTCAGGAAGCAAGGTGATTTTTTTCAGAAACCTCACTGTGTATTTTGACATCTCTCTATTTAAGCTTGCCCTTGCCTGCGGTATAGCATATGGTCTGCTCTGTCTTTATGAGAACATCACACGCAGGTGTTTCAACAGGGTCGCAAAATACGAAGCCATATACGAAAATGGTGGCTGTATAGTAAAAGTTCCTGCCATTTGCGACAGTGGAAACAGGCTTTGCGACAGCTTCACAGGCACACCGGTGGTGGTTTTCTGCTGTGACAGGCTTTTCTATCACTACGACCTTGACCGTGACGAGCCTGACCCTCTAAGCGGTTTCAGGCTTATCCCCTGCTCTACTGTCAGCGGAGAGGGAATTATCCACATCACCGCCGCAGGGAGCGTAAAGATAATCGACGATAAAGACCGTGTACACAACGTCAGGTGCTATGTGGGCATAAAGCCCTCGCTGAACGGAAAGTCACGGGCTATATTCAACCCCGCATTGCTGGGATAATACAGGAGGAATACAAATGACCACACTTAAAACACTCGCTCTAGGGCTGAACAGATTTTTGAGCCGTTTGTTTTCAGACGACCCCGAAACTATAGATTACCTAAACGGTGCAGATTCGTTACCGCCGCCCCTAAACAAAGAGGAAGAGAAAAAAGCCTTTGAGCTTCTTGAAACAGACCCGAAAAAAGCCCGAGAACTGCTTATCGTGCATAATCTCAGGCTTGTGGTATATATAGCAAAGAAGTTTGAGTCAACAGGCACAGGCATAGAGGATCTTATCTCAATAGGCTCTATAGGGCTGATCAAGGCGGTGAACACCTTCTGTCCTGATAAAAACATCAAGCTCGCAACCTATGCTTCACGATGCATAGAAAACGAGATACTTATGTTTCTTAGAAAATCAAATCAGTATAAAAATGAAATATCAATAGACGAACCGCTGAATGTTGACTGGGACGGCAACGAACTGCTTTTATCCGATATTCTAGGCACCGATGACGACACCGTGAACAAGGGCATAGAAAGCGAAGTTGAGAAACAGCTTCTTCTGGAGGAGATCGAAAAGCTCTGCCCTCGTGAAAAGCAGATAATGAAAATGCGATTTGGGCTTTCAGGCAAAAAAGAAATGACCCAGAAGCAGGTCGCTGATGAAGTCGGTATATCCCAATCCTACATATCAAGACTTGAAAAGCGGATAATAAAATCCATACGGCGAAATTTAGAAAAAATATGCTGATTAAAAAACTGGCGAACACGCAAAATGTTCACCAGTTTTTATGTTATATGGGATAATTTCGTTTTCACAGCAGTGTAATTCTTCTCAGAAATAGGGATCACCTTGCCATATGTAAGCTCTATTCTGTAACGGCTTATGCGACTTACATATTCAGGATTTACAAGATAATTTTCATGACAGCGCACAAACATATCCCTATATCGTCTTTCAAACACCTTAAGGCTCTGCACTGATTCAAATGAGCCGTCAATGGTATATATGACGCAGTGACTGCCGCTGCTTTCCACATAAGCTATCCATGACCTATCCAGAAAAACAAGCGACCTGTCTACGCCATTTACTATCACTCTCTTTGTACGCCTTTCACCTGAACAGACATTTTTCTTGTATATTTCTTCATAATGTACAGGATATATCCTGTCACGTTCATCATATTTAATGGCATTGGAAATGTGACAAAGCTTTATTTTTTCTTCGCCGTTCTCGCTCACCCATGTAAACTGTATCCTTTGATCTGCTCTCCCAACACTGCTGTCAGGCCAAATCGTATCCAAAATGAAAAACATTATGACCTCGCAGGAACATTCCGTAAGACCTATGGAAAACACCTTTAGGTCGCTGAGCACAAATTCAAGCTTGTGTTCTTCTTGCGAAAAAGCATCAACAAGCGCCTTTCTGGTGCGTATCACATGCTTCTCAGCGGGACCTATCCACAGAATGTCTTCATGACAGGCATTAAGAAAGCTGTCTATCTCGTTATTGTAGTACTTAGTGAGAATATCGGCTGAACGTGTTTCAAGAACTCTATATTCCATGAAATCAAATCCTCCGTTTGCTGAATTAATTTGTACATTTTTTATTGTTTCTTCTATTATACGACATTTTTATTATTTTGTCAATAATACTGACACAATTTCATTTTCGCAAAATTTCGACAGATAAACTATGTATAAAATCTTCAGAAGTTTTATTGTATTTTTAAAGCATATGTGATATACTTAGACCATACGATAAATGAAAGGAGAAGATATCTTGGCGATAGATAGATTTTATGCGGTGATACCCGCTTATGAGCCTGATGAAAAAATGCTGGCTGTTATTGACGATATATCTTCATTGACCGATTTTCATATAATTGTCATTAATGACGGCAGCGGCAAGGATAAGCTGCCGATTTTTGCCGAAGCCGCAAAAAAAGCCATAGTTCTCACCCATGAGGTAAACAAAGGCAAAGGGCGTGGCATAAAAACCGCGCTTGAATACATAAAAGAACATGAAGCCGACACTGTGGGCATCGTCATCGCAGACGCAGACGGACAGCACAAGGTGGAGGATATAATAAGGGTATCGGAAGCCCTGAAAAGCTCCCCTGATAAGCTTATTATGGGTTGTCGCAGATTTTCTGGAAAGATACCACTGCGAAGCAAATTCGGCAACAACATCACAAAATTCGTTTTCTCATTTGCCGCAGGAGTAAAGGTAAGCGACACGCAGACGGGCTTGCGTGGCTTTTCCTCAAAGCTCATACCTTTTATGCTGTCGGTAAACGGTGACAGATATGAGTTTGAGATGAATATGCTACTTGAATGTGCAAGAGAAGGCATAAGATTTTATGAAGTGCCTATCGAAACAGTTTACCTTGGCAAAAACGAGTCATCACATTTTAATCCTATCAAAGACTCATGGAGGATATACAAGGATATACTGAAATTCTCATGCTCATCACTTCTTAGCTTCTGCGTGGACTATATTTGCTACAGCATTTTCGCAATGATAAGCGGGAGCGTAGCGTTTTCTAACATATGCGCAAGAGTGATAAGCTCCATTTTCAACTTTTCCATGAACAAAAAATTCGTCTTTAAAAATAAGGAAGGCATTGCAAAGACAGCCGCAAAATACTTTCTGCTTGCCGCATTAATACTAGCTGCAAACACAATAATGCTAGAGCTATGTGTGAAATATCTCATACACAACAAATATATCAGCAAAATACTTATAGAAGTGCTGCTTTTCTTTATAAGCTGGGCGGCACAAAAAAGTTTCGTTTTCAGAAAGAGGGAAAGAAAAATTGACGAATAAGACAAAAAAGCCAATGCCTGTCTGGGCAATGATCATAACGGACGTTGTGCTTACAGCGGCAGCGATAGGCGTGTTCATGCTTTTTGACTACGTTATGCCGCAAAGTTCAGGAGTAAAGGGAGAAGTGATCGCAACAGTTGACAGCTCCGCAGAGGGTAGCTTCACCCTGCCAAATGCGGCTGACAACCCGCAGACAGAAAGCACTGCGCAGGACGATAGCGAGCCTGCAGTTACCACAACAGCTCCGCAGGCAGAAAAGGCTACAACCACACTGCGTACTGAGCAGACGAACCACAGAAACTGGGGCAATCAGGACACTGCCGACTATCGTTCAGACCAGAACGCTATAAGCAGTATAACAAACGGTGCCATAACCTCTGAGGAGCTTGGCTCGGCTTCAACTGACAATGCTCAGGTGACAGTATACAAAAAATCTATCGGCGAGGGCAGCAACAAGATAACCTATTTTGTGGCTGATGTTTATGTCACAAGCGCAAGCGAGATAAAAACCGCCTTTGCAGACGGAGAATTCGGTAAGAACATCAAGGACTCAGTATTCAGTATGGCGGTGGAAAACAAAGCTCTTTTCGCCATAAACGGTGATTTCTATGGTAATTCAGAACGCAGTATCGTTATAAGAAACGGTATAAAATACCGTGATGATGTCAACGACGCAGACGTGTGCGTGCTGTTCACAGACGGCACAATGCAGACCTACTCCCCGTCTGAATATGACAGCGACGCTGTTATAGCAAAAGGTGCATGGCAGGCTTGGAACTTTGGTCCTGCACTTCTTGACGGAAGTGGCAACGTTCTTGAAACGTTCAACACAACAAAATATCTCAACAGTTCAAATCCACGTTCAGCTATCGGCTGTGTGTCGGCAGGCCACTATATTTTCGTGACAGTTGACGGCAGAAACGAAGGCTACTCAAAGGGCGCAACTCTCAGCGAGCTTGCGGCTATCATGAGCGATGAGGGCTGTATGTCTGCGTTCAATCTTGACGGTGGAAAGTCCGCTATGATGTACTTCAACAAAAGCATTGTGAACGCTCCTGACGGCGGTGGACGTGACCTCAGCGACATTATCTATATAGGAGGATAAAAATGAAAAGACTAAGCAAAATTCTCCCACATATCACGATAATACTTGCGGGAATGTTCATTGTATTCTGGATATTGGATATACTAAACCCTACAATGAATTTCATAAACAGAAAAATATCCAACAAGCTTCTGCTGGCATTTTGCATATCAGCCATAATAACAGCGATACTAGCGGTCTACTATCAGCGCAAGAGCGACAGAAAAGAATAGAACTAATGCAGAGTCACACGGCTCTGCATTTTTTTATGGTCAGATTTTCCTGAAAAATATCTGTATAGTTCCTGATCGAAAGGTAATAATTATATTATCACGGCAGCATAAAATGCTGCTTTTTAACAGGAGCGTGCGATGCAGTACAATAAAGTTGAGATAAGCGGAGTGAACACCAATGAGCTTAAAACGCTGAAAGAGTCGGAAAAGCTGGAGCTTTTGAAAAAAGCACATTCAGGTGACAAGAAAGCCCGTGAGGAGCTTATAAACGGCAATCTCAGGCTCGTGCTGAGCGTTTTGCAGAAGTTTGTGAGCCGAAGCGACTCCCCTGACGACCTTTTTCAGGTGGGTGTTGTGGGGCTTATCAAGGCGATAGATAATTTCGACACCTCTCTTGATGTGAAGTTTTCTACCTACGCTGTGCCTATGATAGCAGGAGAGCTTAGAAGATTTCTTCGTGATTTTCAACCCATGAGGGTGAGCCGTTCTCTCCGTGACCTTGCTTATAAAGCAATGCAGGCGAAAGAACAGCTCATATGCGAAAACCAGAAAGAGCCTACTGTTGAGCAGATAGCAGACACTATCACCGAAAAGCCTAGTCAGGTGGTCATTGCCCTTGAAGCCATAACCGACCCGGTTTCACTCTATGAGCCTGTGTATTCTGACAACGGCGATGCTCTTTATGTATTGGATCAGGTGAGCGACTCCTGTGACGATAAAAGCTGGCTTGAAGAGCTTTCATTGAAGCAAGCCATGAGCGAGCTTCAGCCTCGTGAACGTAATATACTCTTCCTGCGCTTTTTCAAAGGACAAACTCAGGTGGAGGTAGCAAAAAATATTGGCATCTCTCAGGCACAGGTATCACGGCTTGAAAAAGGTGCATTGGAACACATCAAGAAAAGTATCTAACGTCTGTCGCAATACGCTAAATCGACATTTGTGAATATTTTTGTTATATGCAATTACAATAAGGTCACGTTTTTGAAACAATTCGATTAATAATGTGCCATTAAAGTTGCTTGTAGTCAAAAAATTTGATATAATAATATAGGAGTTATTATGTTAAATCGTCATAAGGGAGTTGAAGTGTATGCTGACTGATTATTCGGTCCTTATTTCCGAGTCATATGACGGCCAGCATAAACTGTTGACCGAGGAACTGAAACGCAAGGGTACAAAGGTCCATATATGCGGTGATACTGAAATAGAGCTTGAGATAGGTGCTGTAAAATATACTCCTGACGTAATCGTTATTGACTGCTGTAAGCTGGGATATAAAAAGCTTCTGCATTTTCGTGAGATACTTCACGAAAATGACATTTATCCCATAATATATAACATCTACACTTATGATGACACAGAAACGATCCGTATTCTTCTCGATTATGATGATATTCTGCACATACTTATGCCATACGACGCTAAGAACGTATGCCACTATATGCTTGACAAGCTAAAAAGGATACCTGTCGATCCTGATATCCTTAGACAGAATATTTCAAAGGAGATACATAGGATCATAACATCAACGGGCATAAACCGCAAGCATTCAGGATATGACTATATCTACTACATGATATTCCTTATTATATTCAAATATAGCGGTAATAAAGTACAAATAGGCGAACTTTATAAGGACATTGAAAAACAATATGGAAAAAGCACTGCGGCTATTGAACGCTCAACAAGAAGTGCTATAGTTTCAGGCTGGGAAAAAATGAAGCCTGTGGATAAGCAAATGCTTTTTGAAAGTTGCCTTGCTAACGGAACAAAGCCTACAAATGCAATGTACATAAACACCATAGCTTTATATATAAAGCATTTGTATAACGATCAGTTGGAGATGTATTACAAAAACAAAAACGATCATACATAGGACGATCCCCAAAGTGCATACCTATTATAAAGGGTATGCACTTTTTTTGAAAGGGGAAGGTTTCATGATATGTAGTTTTTCAAGCTTGCGAAATAAAGAGGTCGTCAATATGAGAACAGGACTGAAAATAGGCTATGTTGATGATATAGAAATGGATACTCAGGGAGCGAATATAGTTTCACTGATCGTCTATGGCAAACCAAGGGCTTTCGGTATCATGGGCAGAGATGAGGATATTATCATAAAATGCTCGGATATCGAACTTATCGGCGAAGATACCATACTTGTAAAGTTCAACGATAGTGCAGTATGCACAAAGAGCAGAACTGTAAAAATCGAAAATTTGTTAAAATAAATTGTCGTAAGTTCTTGAAATGAAATAGAAAATATGATATAATATTAAAGCAATTCGCACGGACAGGTTTTTGCCGTTGGTCCTGCCGTAAGACAGGTGAAAGCAAGTAAAGCCGTCCGGAGGATAAAAACATCTGCATAAGCAGAAATCTAAAACCAAACAGGAGGTTACTACAATGGGAGTAGTATCAATGAAGCAGCTTCTTGAAGCTGGTGTACACTTTGGTCACCAGACAAGAAGATGGAACCCTAAAATGGCTCCATACATTTTCACAGAAAGAAACGGAATTTACATCATCGATCTTCAGAAGACCGTTAAGAAGCTTGAAGAAGCTTATATGTTTATCCGTGACATCTCAGCTAATGGCGAAGAGGTACTTTTCGTAGGTACAAAGAAGCAGGCTGGAGATTCTATCAAGGAAGAGGCACTGAGAGCTAATGCACATTATGTAAATGCAAGATGGCTCGGCGGTATGATGACAAACTACAAGACGATCCAGCAGAGAATCAAGAGACTTGAGCAGCTCCACACAATGGAAGAGGACGGCACATTCGACCTTCTCCCTAAGAAGGAAGTTGTTAAGCTGAAGCTTGAGATAGAAAAGCTTGAAAAGTTCATGGGCGGTATCAAGAACATGAAGAAGCTTCCAGGCGCACTTTTTGTTGTTGACCCAAGAAAGGAAAAGATCGCTGTAGCAGAGGCTAAGAAGCTTGGCATACCTGTAGTAGCTATCGTTGACACAAACTGCGATCCTGACGATGTTGATTATGTTATCCCAGGTAACGATGACGCTATCAGAGCAGTTAAGCTTATCGCTGGTTGCATGGCTAACGCTATAATCGAAGGCAGACAGGGTGAGGACGCTGAGTCCGCTGAAGAGGCAGATAAGGTGGAAGAAGCTGACGAGGCTGCTGAATAAGAGCTGAAATTTCAGGCAGGCATTTATAGTATATTTGTCTGCCTATTTCGATATAAAACACTAGGAGGAATAATAATGGGTAAGGTATCCGTAGCAGAGATCAAAGAACTTATGACAGCAACAGGCGTTGGCATGATGGACTGCAAGAAGGCTCTTGTAGAAGCTGACGGCGATATGGAAAAGGCAGTAACACTTCTCCGTGAAAAGGGACTTGCTACACAGGCTAAGAAGAGCGGCAGAGTTGCAGCAGAGGGCATCTGCACAGCTGTAGTTAAGGGCAACGTAGGCTGCGTTCTTGAAGTAAACATCGAAACAGACTTTGCTGCTAACAATGATGAGTTCAAGGCTTTCGTTGCAGCAGTTGCTGATACAGTAATCGAGACAAACCCTGCTGACGTTGACGCACTTAAGGCAACAAAGATCAGCGGTGGTGACAAGACAGTTGAAGAGACACTTCAGGATCTGTTCATCAAGATCAGAGAGAACATGGTAATCAGAAGATTCAAGAGAATGGAAGGCATTCTTGTTCCTTACGTTCACGGTGCAGGCAGCATTGGCGTTATGGTAAAGCTTGATTCTGATATCGCAGCTGACAATGCTGAGCTCCTTGCTGCTGGTAAGGACTGTGCACTTCAGGTTGCAGCTATGAATCCTGCATACCTGAACAGAGAGGCTGTTCCTGCTGACGCTCTTGACAAGGAGAGAGAGATCATGCTGGCTCAGATGGCTGAAGATCCTAAGATGGCTAACAAGCCTGAGCAGGTTAAGCACAAGATCATCGACGGTAAGATCGGCAAATACTATTCTGAGAACTGCCTCCTTGAGCAGGCATTCGTTAAGGATGATAAGGTATCTGTTGGCAAGTACGTTGAGTCTGTAGCTAAGAAGCTTGGCGGCAAGATCGACGTTGTTGAGTACGTTCGTTTCGAGAGAGGCGAAGGCGTAGAGAAGAAGGAAGAGAACTTCGCTGACGAAGTTGCAGCAATGACAAAGTAATCTTTCTGACATAAATGAAAGTCCCTCGGTGGTGAGCCGAGGGACTTTTTTTATGGGCTTTTGATTGTAACTTGTCAAGTTTTATTATACTGCGTCATTCGGATATGCGATATAATATAAGTACAAGTTAATATGTCTTCAGTAGAGAGTGTCTTAAATATAATATGCTCTCTTTTTTGTTGACCTTTTTCTTTTGTTGAGGTCAGCAACAGAGGGAAAATAGACTTGACAGAATCCTCTGAAAAGAGGTATAATGATAGAAATGTAGTTGAAAATATAATGATAAATTCAATAGAAAAACCTATTGAATTGCCTATTGAGCAGAAACATACAGGTAAGGGCAATCCAAACGCTGTTCTTACTTTTGGTATTGAGCTTAATAATCGCCAAAAGGATCTACTCGAAAAGCTTTCTGAGTTTGGCAGCAAAGTAATAGTCGATAAGAAAAGCGTTAATATGGCTGATCTTTCGGTGTTGACAGCTCACACAGGTGATGAGTTCGCATTGTTCACAAAGGGCAAGAATAGGCTCATAATTCGTGGTAATTCCTCAAAGGAGTGATATTATGTGCAAGCTTTTTGATGAATGGAGAAACGAAATTAAAGATTATTGTAGGCAGCAGGGTCTTAACTTTGATACGGCTGAAAAGTTGTCACAATCCTGGAATAAGAATACGGTGGCGTTGTCTTACCGTGATCCAAGCAAAGGTTCAAATGGACTTCTTGATGATACTCCGTGTCCGTTGGTTTTGCTGATACGCCGTGAAAAGAATGGCAAGCTCGTTTTTGAGCAGACAGAACACACTAAAAAATATCTTGCGTAGTGTAGCTTTTTTAGTAGCGAAACTGAAAAACTATCTAAAAATGTATTGGAACGAAAAATAAGATAAGAAGCGGCATCCTCTGAAAAGAGGGTGTCGCTTTTCTCTAAGTATATCAGCAAATAGGTATCCGAGTTATAACCGTACCTATAGATACGGTTATAAGAAAAAAGCCCTTCTATGTGAACAACATCAGAATGGTTAGTCTATATATGAAAAAATATTGTTGGGGTTCAATATATTTGTATTCTGTTTTGAGTTTGCCAATCTATTAAAAAGATAGTAGCAGGCATTATTGCCTCTCTTATTATAACTTCAAATAATACGTTTGCCATATTTGCATCAAACAGCGATAGCTTTGGTGCTCAGAACCACGTTAACAACGTAATAGACGTTGACGGAACATCATATATCGCAGATGTAAGCTTTTCTTGAAAATATAAGTTTATCATTATCAAGTAAAATATCAATTATAGCTTCTTCTGCAGCTCCTTCACAGATGCAGGCTATATATACTTCTTCTGTCATGGCTTTGTCCCCACCTTATTTATGATACTTTTTTTGAGCTGGATATATGCTTCATATGAAGGAGCAGTATTGCCTATGAGCCCACTTTTAAACGATTGCACTTTATTTTCATCATTTCTCTGTATTCGTTCATTTAATGGAGTTATTGTGATTTTATCTTTGTTTTCCACAATATAAATGCAGTCATTTCTTTTTATGTGTTCAAGAAGTTCGGAGTAATGTGTGGAGAAAATAAGGGTTGCTCCATGTGGATTTACTTTTTTGTTCGTGAAGAATCTTATCAGCGTTGATACGATCTCATGATTGAAGTGATTCTCTAGGTCATCGATTATAAGATATCCACCAGTTTCAAAAAGAGATATGGCTCTTCCAAAGACATTTATTCCTTTTATTGTTCCTGAAGATAAATAGGTATTGAGTTCCGCAAGATCATATAATATTCTCTCTTTTTCGCCTCGAAACTTAAGATATATAACCGTTTTTCCGTTGATTTCACTAGTATTAATATATTCTATCTTGGAATCAAAATAAGATAGAACGCTTAGAGGATTTTCCTTTAAGAGTTTGAGTCTGTTTATATTCGTGATTTCAATCATATCAGTAAATACGATCGTTGTTTTTTCTGCTTTTTTGTATCCTACGATAATGCTCATATCGTCTACTAGGTATTGTTCATCATCTTTTCTTTTCATAATCGTTGTTGCCGAAGAAAAGTCAAAAATGCTTGTTTTGTTGTCAGATGCGAGCAACTTCCTGGATTTAATATATTCCTCTATTATTGTATAGCGTTCATCTGCATATTTAATAACAGTGTGTAGCAGATTTACAGTATTGCAATTTACAAATACAATGTTAAAAACAATCTCATTCTGCTCGTTGCCTTCCCCAAGTATTCCGCAGTATTTTATATTATTTATTTGCTCGTTGTTTAAAACAGAAAAAACAAAAGAAATAAGCCTTAAAATTGTGGTCTTTCCGGAAGCATTGATTCCAAAAAAACTTTCTATATTATTTGTATACAGCCTGTTAGCGTTTGAGGAAGAAAGCTTAAACATTCCTTCGGTATCATTCGAGGTTGTTCTTTGTGTGTTGATAAAGTTGATTTCACATTTTCCATTGTATAGTGGAAGACCTTCGGCAGATATTTTTAAAACTTTAATCACCGATTATCAGCTCCTTTCAATGCTATTATAATACAATCGCTCGAAAAAATCAAGCATAAAAACAAACATTTTGTTTTTACATTCATGTAGCTTTAACATTTATTATCTATAGTATGCCCATTATACAGAAAAATCAATCTCATTGCAAAAAAACAAAGCAGGCATTCTTTTGGGATAATCAGAATGTCTGCTCGTTTCGACAACATTTGTCAAAGTGCAATATTAACAATGGAAATAATATAAGAATATCACATTTCGCATAAAATGTCTATACTTTGTTTGTGATAAATCAAAATGTTTGTTTAAGAAAAGACTTAACGAGAAAAGAACAGAAATATGGAAAGGTATATACATCGCTATCATGCCCTATATTTCCATTGTTTAATATTATACCAAAACTTATATCTTCATACCTATCAGAGGCTATAAGTGTTTTCATTGATTTCATTTTTCCATTTTGAGATTTTACTGATATAAAAATCGGTGAAAATATAAGGAAAATAGAGGTAAAGTTTGATTGTGACATCCTCCCCCACCAGAAGAGGTGGGGGCTTCCTCTTGCAAAAGCAAGCAGTAGGTTCTCGTTCGATAGTACTAATGTACTAAGCATAAGCGAGCTAACCCCGTGTGTCCCACGGTTTTTGATCTATCATTATGCGAAAACGATTTGCATGCCCTCGTTTCTGATATTGATTGCAGCGTTCACATCTCGATCGTGATGTGTGCCACATTCCGGACAATCCCATACTCTAACCGCAAGATTTTTTGTTTCGGGATTTTTGTAACCACAGCACGAGCAAATCTGACTGCTTGCAAAAAATTTGTCTATCTTAACAAGCTTTTTGCCTTGTTCTTCAAGTTTGTATTGTAAGAACGTTGTGAACATTCCCCAACCGTTGTCCGAAACAGATTTGCCGAAATGCAGAGCCTGTGACATTGCTTTCATATCCAGATTTTCTATGCATACGCAATCATAAGCATTGGCTATCTGCCTTGATTGTTTGTGCAAAAAATCCTTACGCTGATTGGCTACTTTTTCATGTAGTCTTGCAACTCTGACACGTTGTTTACCTCGATTCTTAGAGCCTTTTTGCATAAGGGACAACTTGCGTTGTTCATGTTTTAGTTTCTTCTCCGCCTGTCTGTAGTATCTTGGATATGATGGTTCATTTCCATTGCTATCCTTGTACAACTCGTGCATGGAAAAATCTAAACCCAAGAAATTATGAGGCTCTTTTTCTTGTACTTGACTTTCGTACTCAAAAAGAACGCTTGCATAATACTTTCCGCTTGGAGTTTGGCTGACTGTAACAGATTTCAGCTTGTAATCAGATGGAATTTGCCTATGCTGTTTCAGCTTAACAAAGCCGATTTTCGGAAGTTTCAGATAACCATTCTCCATCAAAATATTTCCGTTTATGCAATTTGTTGTATAACTCTTGCGGTTAGATTTCTTGGATTTGAATTTTGGAAAACCAATTTTAGGACTTCTAAAAAAATTGTTGTACGCTGTCTGCAAATTCATTTGAGCATTTGCTAGTGAAAGGCTGTCTACTTCTTTCAGCCATTCAAATTCTTTTTTTGTATTGAGCGGGTGTATTATTCAGCTTTTTTCCGGTTTCTTCATAATACTTAATTTTATCTGCCAACATACGATTGTATACCAATCGAACGCAGCCAAAAGTCTTAGCAAACAAGACCTGCTGTTCTGTGTTTGGATATATCCTGAATTTGTATGCCTTGTTCGCCATGATTTCACCTCCTTTTTCGGTTCTTTTGTCCTTGGCTTTCGATATATTTCTTTATCACTTCAATCGATGCTCCACCTGTTGTTAGCAAGCAAAAGCTCTGACTCCAGAAATATTCTTTCCAAAGATTTTGGCGTATTTGCGGAAATTCTTTTTTCAGAAGTCTACTGCTTGCACTTTTATATGCGTTTATGAATTTGCTGATTTCCGAGTTGGGATGTGCTTTGAATAATATATGTACATGGTCCTTATCATGGTTTCATTCCTGCAAAGTAATATTGTATTTTGGTGATATATACTCAAATATCTCTTTTGATTGTTTTGATATCTCATCATAAAAAACCTGTCTGCGATATTTTACTACAAGCACTAAATAATAGTGCAACAAAAATACCGAATGTGCGTTGTTTTCTAATTCCATAGTTTTTCAGCCTTTCTCTTTCATTCGACTGATTTCTGTATAGCATTTTTCTCAAGTTTTGTCAAGTATCGTAGAGAGGCAATTCATCCCCCACCTAAGAGGCGGGGGACTTCTTCCTAAATATGGTTAAATATAAGATGCTCTCTTTTTTGTTGACCTTTTTCTTTGGTAGAGGTCAGCAACAGAGGAAAAATAGACTTGACAGAAGCCTCTGCAAAGAGGTATAATAACAGAAAGGAGTGCTCCCTAAATGGACACTGCAAGCGTGAACCGAGAGGTTAAAGATAAGCTGTTCTGCTATATATTTGGCAACGAGGAAAACAAGCAATGGACGTTGGAACTGTTCAATGCAGTAAACGGGTCCGATTATACAGACTCAAATGAGATAACATATACTACTATCGATGATGTAATATATGTGAAGAGAAAAAAACGATGTATCGTTCTTAATCAGCGGATATATTAATTTGTACGAACAACAATCTACGTACAATCCTAATATGCCGGTCAGGGCTCTTATATATGCTGGAATGCTTTTTTCAGCGTATATTGAAAACAATGGGCTGAGCCTATATTCAAGAAGAAGATTTAAACTGTCTACGCCAAAATGTATTTGTTTCTACAACGGAACAGATTATCAGGAAGAAAGAAAAGTTCTCAAACTATCTGACAGCTTTGAAAAAGAGTCGGATATAGAACTTTCGGTTTTAATGCTTAATATTAATATGGGCAACAACGAAGAACTGCTTAATGCGTGCAAACCATTGATGAACTATTCGTGGTTTGTAGAAAAAGTTAGAACTCCAAGCAAAGAAATGGGTATAGAAGAAGCTGTGGATATAGCTATCGATGAAATGCCTGAAAGCTTTGCAATAAAGAGATTTCTCAGAAAAAACAAATCGGAGGTGGAACTTTTGTGTATTACAAGTTTTAGTGAACGTGATGAAAAGTGTATCCATGACGAAGGTTTTGAAGAGGGCGTTAGAGGGGCTGTTTTAATTGCTCGAGAACTAGGACAAACAAAAGAACAGACTATCTCACTTGTGCTGAAACAGTATGAGCTGGCACAGGAAGATGCCAAAAGGTATGTGGATAAGTACTGGGATGAGAAATAAGATAAGAAGCGGCATCCTCTGAACTTATAGCTCTTGACTTTTTATTAGCATTGTGATACAATAAAAATGACAAAAGGGTACTGCATAAGCCTATTGGCTAAGTGGTTTCTCCCAAAGATTTAGTGAAAAGAAACACTGTTACTTGTGAGATTATTGGCGGTGTTTCTTTTCATAAGGGTTTGCCAAAGAAAAGTCTATTCGCTCCTGCTGGGATGGAAATTCCTTGCATGGTCTGTTTTTTAGAGTAGAGTGCGGAGGATTTGACGAGTACATTGCATTTATTTCATCACACTTAAAACAAAGCCCCTCGGTGATAAGCCGAGGGGTTTTGTTTATGCTTTAAAATATTCAAGGACAGCGTCCAAACTGTCCATTTTTTTGTACACCATTGACAATATCTCATCTGTCGGTGCAATAAGATCTGGCACCATTATTGGTATCATCTTCGCATTGTAAGCCGCCTTTATGCCATTGTAAGAGTCCTCTACAGCAACAGTTTTCTCAGATCTTACTCCCAGCTTCTCGCAGGCAAGTAAATATATTTCAGGCTGTGGCTTTGAATGTTTTATCATATCTCCGCCAATAATCACATGGAAATAATCAAGCAGACCTGCTCCCTTTAGATTTTTGATAACCCCTTTGTAAGACGTTGATGAAGCAAGTCCTACCTTTATATCACGCTCTTTAAGATAAGAAAGCAACTCCCTTGCTCCGCTTTTCAGAGGCAAACCACGCTCAGCGATAATATCTGCACAAATGGCTTTTGCTTCGTCATAAAGTTCGGGTATTGACACTTTGTCACCATATGCGGCTTCTAGGATAGCCATTGTATCAACAGTGCTTCTGCCAATGCACTTCATAGCATTTTCGTGAACGTTGGTCAGGCCATATTTCTTTCCAAGGCGCTCCCAGCTTTCAAGACCTATTACTTCGCTGTCGAAAATAACGCCGTCCATATCGAATACGATTCCGTCAAGTTCTGATAATTTCAAACCCACCACGCACCTCACTTGAAATACATATACAGATTACATTTTATCATGCCGTTGTAAAGCTTGCGCTTTTTGTCAGCCTTTTTGCCGAAAAGCACCTCAAACTCCTCATGTGGGGAGATTATATAGCATGGGTTCTCCTTTGACGGGCAAAGTCTTTGTCCCATTTTCTTATAAAGCTCCTCGGCTTCCTTTATTTCCAGCATACGCTCGCCATATGGGGGATTGACAATTGTTATCGAACCCTCTATCTGGCTGTATTTTGAGATATCCTGCTGTTTTACTGTAAGCTTTGAACCTACTCCTGCCTTTTTAGCGTTGTTTCTTGTAAGCTCGACTGCTATATCATCAACATCAAAACCAAACGCCTTGAATGCACCCTGCCTGTCGATAGCGTCCATGGCCTCTGCTCTTGCATTGCGCCACGCTGTTTCAGGTATCTGTGGCCACTGCTCTGCCGCAAAATTTCTTCTCAGACCAGGTGCAACTTTCAGTGCCTTGTATGCCGACTCAATAAGAAATGTACCTGAACCGCACATAGGATCCACCACAACTGAGTCCGCACGAACTCTTGCAAGGTCAACTATACCTGCGGCAAGTGTTTCCTTGATAGGTGCGTCGTTGGAATTTCTTCTGTAGCCACGCTTGTGAAGTCCTACACCTGATGTATCAAGATAGATAGTCGCAATGTCCTTATGGATAGCAAACTGTATCTGATGTTTCGCCGCAGTTTCCTCAAAATAGCTTATGCCATAGGCTTTTTCAAGTCTTTTAACGCAGGCTTTTTTGATTATCTTCTGACAATCAGGGATAGAATGAAGCTTTGAATTAAGGGCATGACCCTTAACAGGGAAAGCGTCCTCCCTGCCGATAAAGTTCTCCAGCGGAAGATTCATAACACCGTCAAAAAGCTGTTCAAAGCTTTCTGCTCTAAAGCTGCCAAGCTCGATAAGTACACGCTCTCCTGTGGCGATCCAAAGATTTGCCTTTGCAAGCACGTCAAAGCCACCTTCAAAGCTTATCTTGCCGTCAGTTGTGGTAAGATTTTCACCGCCTATCTTTTTTATCTCATATGCAAGCACGCTTTCAAGCCCGAAATGGCATGTAACGCACATTCGCAGTTTATTTTCCATAATGATTTCCTTTCAAAAAAGCCTCCATAGAGTTATGGAGGCTTTAATTTTAATGATTTCCGCTACAATACTCAGGCTCGTTGGACTTCTTGTAATATCCAGTCGCTGTGCTGTAGCATGAATTTGACGCAAGCTTTCCTGTCTTTGTGCAGTAGGTGAGCTTTTCAACTGTATCAGGCATTTTGAAAGTCTTGTCAAATGACTTATGCTTCTCATTCTCAGCAATATCGCCAAAAACGTTCTTCCAAATCGCACCGATATTCTGATACTCGTTCGTAGGGATAGTGGCTGGGTTTTCATAACCTATCCAGATACCTGAAACGTAGTCAGGAGTACAGCCTACAAATGAGAGGTCAAACCAGTCAGATGAAGTACCTGTCTTACCGACAAGGTCAGTATTGTTTAGCTTAGCATATCTACCAGTACCGTCCTGCTGAGTTATAACATTCTGCATCATTCTGTTCATAACGTAAGCGGTAGATTCGCTTATAGCCTGCTTGTATCCGTCGCTCTTTTCATAGATAGCGTTTCCGTCAGCGTCCTCTACCTTTGAAACGTAGGTAACGTCATACTTCTTACCGCCATTGCCGAATATCATATAAGCGCCTACAAGCTCCTCAAGCTTAGTACCATTTGTAAGACCGCCGACAGTTACTGGTGAATAGTCAGCGTCGGAGTCTGCAAGCGTAGTGATGTCAAGCTTTTCCTTAAGGAAGTTATAGGAATAAGCAGGTGTCATTTTTTTGATGAGCTGCGCAGGAAGCGTATTAAGCGACCTTGTGAGCATTTCTACAGTTGTAAGCTGCTGATAAGACCAGTTTGCACTGTCGCCTGTTTCCGAATAGTTTACAGGCCACTTTTTGTCCTTGCCCTTTACCTTAATAGTGATAGGCTCATCAGTGAACAGCGTTGACCATGTCATAAGATCCTGATCCAGTGCAGGAGCGTATGAAGCTATAGGCTTAATACAAGAACCTGGTGAACGTTTGGCATCAGTAGCAATATTATAAACTCTCGACTCCTTTTTCTTATCACGTCCGCCAACGATAGCCTTAACATTGCCCTGGTAGTCCATAGCAATAAAGCCTGACCACAGAGTATCGTCCTTTTTGTTCATTTCATAGGTGGTGAAATTGCTTTGCTTCTGCATTTCCTTCTCGACCTTCTTCTGCATACTTCTGTCAACAGTGGTATATGCAGTAAATCCACCGTCATAAAGTCTTGCGGAAGCGTCCTCCCATGAAATGCCATAATAGTCAGCGATTATCTGTATAGTCTGATTGATAGCAGCGTCCATGAAATAAGATGTCGGACCCTGATCCTTTGTTTCGTCCTCATAGATAGTTGAGCTTGTGTAGGTTATATCGCCTGTTATTTTAAGCTCATAGTTGAGGGCTTCGTTATATTCCTGCTCAGAAATTGCACCGTTATCAAGCATATGATCAAGCGTATACTTCTGTCTGAGCTTGTTGTTTTTCATATTATCATATGGGTTGTTTGCAGCAGGCCAGCTTGTCATACCCGCAAGTGAAGCTGCCTCAGCAAGGTTAAGATCCTTTACGTCCTTGCCAAAATAGAAGTTTGCAGCAGCCTGAACTCCAATGATATCATACTCCTGAGTTGTCAGTGGCACAAGGTTAAGATAGCTTTGGAGGATATCTTCCTTTGTGTAGGTCTTTTCCACGTTGATAGAACGGAAGATCTCTCGTATCTTACGCTCGATACCATGGATAGAATCTCTGGAGTCATCACCCGTGATGTTCTTGATAGTCTGCTGAGTGATAGTCGAACCACCTATCTGTCTGCCGCCGTATATCGGAATGAATACATTGACAAATGAAGCGAACGTTCTCTTGAAGTCAACGCCGTCATGAGAATAAAATCTCTCGTCCTCGGTGTACACAAAAGCGTCCTGAACATACTGAGGGATATCCTCAAGATCAGCCCATACAACGTGCTTATTGCTGTTTTTCAGAGCATAATAAAGGTCATACTCCTGTGAATCCTCATCATCTTCATCATAGTCAGGGTTGACAGACAAAAATCTCGAAATGTTGCTTGTTTCCGTCTTGTCAAGGCTGATAGTTGTTGTGGTATCTGCAAAGTTAAGGACGTAAATAGTCAGAACTGTTGCAAATATAGAACAGGTGATAATGAGTATCAGGAATATCGACAGCAAAGCTGTGCCTAATATTTTGAGAACTCTGACAGCAGGATTAGTGGATCTTTTCTTTTTGCGTTTTTTCACTGCCGTGTTTTTTATTTCATCCATAAATTTAACCTTTCGTCTTTATTTGATCTGATATTATTATACCACATACGAATCAAAAAGTTAAGTCTTTTCGGTAAATCTTTAGTTTTTTCTAAGGATTTTTTGACAGAACAAAGCTGCCGTTATTTCATTGAAAATAAAAAACGAGGGCGATCACTCGCCCCCATGAATTTTATTGCTTATTCAGCGTCCTCAGAAGCCTCGTCATCAGCAGGAAGCAAAGCTCTCATAGACAGGCTGATCCTCTTCTTGTCGAGATCGATCTCTGTGATCTGGCAATCAACTACCTGACCTACAGAAAGGATATCTGCAACATTGTTTACTCTCTGGTTAGCGATCTGAGAGATATGGATAAGGCCGTCAATACCGTCAATGATCTGTGCAAAAGCACCAAAGCTTGTGATAGAAACAACAGTAGCCTTAACTACCTGACCTACCTCATAGTTAGCCTTGAAGATCTCCCATGGATTCTCTGAAGCCTTCTTATATGTCAATGAAACCTTCTTTGTTTCGCTGTCGATATCCTTGATAGTAACAGTGATCTTATCGCCAACAGAAACAACGTCTGAAGGGTGCTTGATCCTGTTCCAAGAAAGATCCATTCTTCTGATAAGGCCGTCAACACCACCGAGATCTACGAATACGCCGTAATCTGTGATAGACTTAACTGTACCCTCTACCTCAGAACCGATCTGAGCTGTCTCAAAGAACTTAGCCTGAGCTGCTGCTCTTTCCTCTCTTGCTACTGCACGGATAGAACCAACTGCTCTCTGCTTAGCCTCGTTTACCTCAAGGATCTTGAAGCTTACTGACTGCTTGAGCAGATCGTTAAGATCGAAATCTCTTCTTGGAGCTGCCTGTGAAGCAGGGATAAATACCTTAACACCGTTAGCTGATACGAGTACACCGCCCTTAACAACGTTTGTAACTGTACCTGTAAGTGTAGCGTCAGCCTCCTTAGCCTCAACTATCTTCTGGAAACCAAGAACTGCGTCAACCTTCTTCTTAGAAAGTGTAACGATACCCTCCTGGTCATTTGTCTTAAGAACGATCAGATCGATCTTGTCGCCTACCTTTACGATATCCTCTGGCTTCTTAGTAGGATCATCTGTAAGTTCAGATGCAGGAATATAGCCTGTGTGCTTTGTTCCGATATCTACGGCTACTTCACCGTTATTGATATCGGTGACAACGCCCTCAACCTTCATTCCCGTATGTATTTTTTTCAGAGTCTTTTCCAGTTCCTCCTCAAAATTAAATTCTTCGTCAACATTGTTCAACATTTCACTCATGGTCTGTTGTACCTCCTTGATTATATAAGCCGGCGTCGATGCACCAGCAGAAATCCCGATAAATTTTGCACCTGATAAGTCAATATCACATGCCCTCAGTCCTTCGGCGTCCTCCACAAGCCAACATTTGCAATATTCATCGCATATGGCTTTAAGCTTGTGAGTATTGGAGCTGTGCAGCCCTCCGACTATTATCATTATGTCGGCAGCCTTCGCAAGCTCCGCCGCCTCCTTCTGTCTTTCAGAAGTGGCACTGCATATGGTGTTATACACCACAGCCTCAGGCAGATACCTCTCAAAAAGCTCTTCGCACTTTCTCCACATATTCTTATTATACGTTGTCTGAGCCAGAATTGCAACCTTTTTTGACGAAAAATCTTTCTCTTTCACCAAATTTTCAAAATCGTCACATGAACTGAACACATAACTCTCTCCGCTGCAATGACCTCTTATACCCATTATTTCCGGGTGAGCCTCATCACCTGCGATAAGAATAACGTATCCCTCGCCCGATTTTTCGGCTGCTATCTTGTGTATCCTTGCCACAAAGGGACAGGTAGCGTCAATTACTTCCGCACCTACCTTTGCAAGCTTTTCATACACGTCCAGTCCAACTCCGTGGGATCTGATAACAACTGTCTGGTCTTTCGTGACCTTATCCACATCAGTGGAGTAAACTCCTTTTGCTTCAAGGTCAGAAACTACGTTTGGATTGTGAATGATTGGGCCTAACGTTACAACATTATTTCGGTTATCTAATTCATTATACACTATTTTTACGGCTCTGTCTACACCAAAACAGAAACCTGCGGTCTTTGCAACGCAAATTTTACACTTTGTTAACATTTAATGTACCAGCTCCGTGATATTTTTCATGATCTCGTTCTTGATAGTCCTAAGAGAATGAGGGTCTGTAGCTGTAACTCCTATCTCGCCAGGCACTATAGGCTTGCCAAATCTTACAACTACACGCTTTCTGAATTTGAGCTTGCCCTCGAAATTGATACCAACAGGGACCACAGGCACCTGAGCCACAGCCGCCACCAATGCAACACCCGTTTTGCCCTTTCCTACCTTGCCGTCCTTTGAACGTGTTCCCTCAGGGAATATAACAAGGTTTCTGCCCTTTTCAAGCTTCTCTATAGATGTATCTATGACCTGAGTGTCGCCCTTTCCTCTTGTGACAGGGAATGCTCCGAACGCTTTTATAAGCAGAGTGAAGAACACATTCTGATGAAAAAGCTCCTCCTTAGCCATATAAGAAAGCGGCACTCTTGTTGGCAGTGCGATAAAAACAGGGTCCTGATAGCTTCTGTGGTTTGAAGCGAATATATTCCCGCCGTCCTTTGGGATATTTTCCGTACCCTCGAAAGTGATGTTAAAATACAGATGATAAAGTCCGATAACGATATATCTCAGCACTGTGTACCAAAACATATGGAAATGACCAAGCCTGTGTTCTTTTTTCACAGGTCTGACAGGCATTATCTCTTTTATCTTACGCTCTTTTTTTTTAGTCTTGTCGGTTATTACCTTGTAGATAGCTTCAACAGACTCTTCAAGAGTCAACTCAGTAGAGTCCACCTCAACAGCGTCATCAGCCTTTTTCAGCGGTGCTATCTCTCTGTGTGTATCGTTATAGTCACGCTGGATTATATCCTGCAATACCTCATCATATGTAGACTTGTCGCCCTTTTCCTGAAGCTCCTTAAAACGTCTTTCTGCTCTGGCTTCCGGTGCGGCTGTGAGGAATATCTTCACGTCAGCGTTTGGCAATACCACAGTGCCTATATCTCTGCCGTCCATGATGATGTTGTTTTCTTTTGCGATATTCTTCTGAAGTTCAAGCAGAAATTCTCTTACCTCAGGTATAGCAGACACCTTTGACGCACCCATGGATATCTCAGGCGTTCTTATTTTGTCTGAAACGTCCTCGTCATTGAGCATTACTCTCTGCCCTGCTTCTGTGTAGCAAAGCTTTATGGATATCTCACCAAGAAAGGGTTTTATCTGCTCAGGGTCAGAAAGGTCTGCACCCTTGCTTATAACATAATAAGCTATAGAGCGGTACATCGCACCTGTGTCTACATACACATATTCAAGCTTTTTCGCTACCGCCTTTGCGATAGTGGACTTTCCTGCTCCGGAAGGTCCGTCGAGAGCCACGTTTATTCCCATATCAAAATCTCCTTATCCTATTTTATCCGCACAGCTATACGCCGTGGAAAACGCTATCTGCAAATTAAAGCCGCCCGTATAAGCGTCAACGTCAAGCACCTCACCGATAAAGTAAAGTCCTTTACACAGCTTTGACTCCATTGATCGTGGGTCTATCTGCGAAACATCAACTCCTCCACGGGTTATGATAGCTTCCTCTACAGGGCGCATACACTTCACTGTGAACGTTAGCTTTTTCACTGTGGAAACAAGCCTTTCACGCTCCTCACGGGTTATCTGATTGACCTTTTTCTCAGGATCGATACCGCACCTTTTTATTATAAGTGGTATTATCTTTGAAGGCAGCAGCTTACCCAGTGAATTCTGAAAATCTCTGTTTGGAAAATCACCGAAATCACGAAGTATCCTGCTGTCAAGCTGTTCATGGCTCAGCGCAGGTTTAAGGTCGATATCCATATAATACCTTGACTTGTTCACATCACCAAGGTGAGCCGAAGCCGAAAGTACAAGCGGACCGCTCAGACCAAAGTGTGTGAAAAGCATTTCTCCAAGCTCGTGGAAAAGTGGTTTATCTTTGTCCTCTTCACGAAGCGTCAAGGTACAGTTTCTAAGGGAAAGCCCCATTGCGGAAGCACATTCCTCACGCTCATAAGTAACTACAGGGCAAAGTGACGGAGTTATCGCCGTGACCTTATGCCCCACAGACTTCGCAAGCCTATAGCCGTCGCCTGTTGAGCCTGTCCGTGGATAGGACTTTCCGCCAGTTGCAACGATAACGCTGTCTGCGTAATAATCCCCATGCTCGCATTTAAAACCCTCTGCTCTGCCGTCCTTTATGATAAGCTCTTTTACCTCATCGTCGATAAACTGCACACCACTGTCCTCGCAGGCTTTTACAAGTGCTTTTACAATATCCTTTGCGTTGTCGCTTACAGGGAAAACTCTGTTGCCACGCTCAGTTTTAAGCTCCACACCAAGGCACTCAAAGAAGCTCATAACGTCCTCAGGTGCAAATCTGCTCAGTGCTGAATACATGAACTTGCTGTTGCGTGGGATATTTTTCATAACAGTGTCAGCTGTACAGTTGTTTGTGACGTTACACCTGCCCTTGCCCGTTATCATGAGTTTTCTGCCCTGACAGCCGCTATGCTCGATAACAGCAACGCTCTTTCCACGCCAGCCAAGCTGAACTGCGCAGAACATTCCTGCCGCACCTGCGCCTGCTATAACTGCGTCAAATCTTCTCACTGTGTATCTTCCTCGCTTTTTGCGTAAACGTCATACTCAGCCCAGACCTTTTCAAGACGTTCAAAGGTCTGGGACACTCTGTCGATATTTCTTATGGATACCGCAACGATAAGTGCATTTATAAGGCTCAGCGGTGCAACGAGAGAGTCAACGAACGAAGCCATATCGCTTCTTGCAAGAAGCAGGCTGTCTGCATACTTTGCGATAGGCGAAGCCTTTGAGTCTGTTATAGCTATAACGTTCGCACCGTTGCTCTTTGCATATTTAAGTGCCTTGACAGTCTGCTTTGAATATCTTGGGAAAGAAATGCCTATCATGGCGTCCTTTTCGTCTATTCTCATTATCTTTTCAAAAAGCTCGGAAGTAGTCGTACTCTGAACAAGCTTTACATGTGGAAAAATAAGTCCCAGATAATAAGCAAGGAACGAAGCGATAGAAGCTGCACTTCTCGTACCCATTATGTAAAGGGTATTGCAGGATACGATAGTGTCAACGGCATTGTTAAAGTCCTCCTTTGAAGTTTCCTCCAAAGTACGCCTTATCTTGTCGATGTCGAGATTGAGTACCCTTTCAAGCACGTTGTCACTGCTCATAAGGTCGGAAGTGACCTCTATTCTCTGAACAGTTGTAAGCTTGTTTCTCATAAGCTCCTGCAAGCCTTTTTGGAGGGCAGGATAGCCGTCATAGCCAAGCTCTGAGGCAAATCTCACCACCGTTGATTCGCTGACGCCCACAGTTTTTCCAAGCTTCTGAGCCGTCATAAAAGCCGCTTTGTCATAGTGGGAGAGAATGTAGTTCGCAATAAGCTTGTGTCCCTTTGATAAGCCTGAAAGCTTTTCATTGATAAGCGTAAATAAATCTTTTTCCATTTCTATCTATACCTTTCAGCATATTTTTTAGGCATATCGCATCATACGGTGTTGCCTCAAGCCCACAGATCCTCCTGTAGGGCGAGTATCCTTTTTCTTCTTGCTTCTGTTTTGTCCTTATCTGGGATATAAACGCTGTCCTTTAAGATAAGCACGTCACCCTCGTGAACGTCTTTTGTTTTAGAAAGCGGTATATCCTTTTTTTCTCCCTGCTCAGTTTCGCACACGGCATAGCCGTTTTCTATCCTGTCAACTATAAGAATCTCTTCCATATCACTTTTCTCCCTTTTCAGCAAAAACGCTCAGTCCCTCGCCATCTGAGCTGAAAACTATCGTTCCCACATCTGCAGTGACATACAAATGGGAAGCATATTTTTTCAGCCTTGTGACAGTTTCCTCGTGTGGGTGACCATACTTGTTGCCCTTGCCGCAGGATATAACAGCATATCTCGGCATGACCTTGTTAAGAAAATCGACCCCCGAAGAAGTGGAACTGCCGTGATGACCTGCTTTAAGCACCTTTGCGGAAACGTCATAACCCAGAGAAAGTATATCTTTCTCCTCAGTGGTCTCGCAATCCCCCGTGATAAGAAAGCTGTTCTCACCGTCTGTTATCTTCACAAGGGTGGAATAGTTATTAAGATTATCATAATCCTTTTTCGGTGTGAAAAGCTCTACCTTACAGCTTCCAAGCTCAAATTCCATAGGCTTTGCCTGTGTTATCTTCAAGTCCTTTGCCTTTATGCTTTTGAGCATTTTCTCATATATCGTTGTGGTGGGCGTCATATCAGCCTTGACTTTCGGCATAATGAATTTATCCACCTGAAACTGGTCTATTATCTCGCTCATTTCACCAATATGGTCAGCGTGAGGGTGGGTGGCAATGAGATATTTTAACTCTGTCACTCCCTGCTTTTCAAGATATTTTTCTATTTTATTGCTGTCATCTTTATCGCCGCTGTCAATGAGCATAGCCTCGCCTTGTGATATCACAAGGGTGCTGTCGCCCTGACCAACGTCGATAAAATGCACCTCTGTCTGAGCGTGTTCCGCTGGCTTGTCCTCAACGCCTGCCTTGATAAGCAAGCTGTCGAAAGAAACTAACCCTGTCAGGTCAAGCACTGTAAAAAGCAGCACCACAAAAACCGCTATGAGCGTTACCGCCTTTTTAAGCGGTGCTGTCGAATTTTTCTTTTTCGCAGATCTGCCTGCCATGTTATCCCTTTCCGCCTGAGCTATCTTCTTGCCTGCATTTCAGCCCATTCTTCTTTTGTTATGTTTATCTTTCGTGCCTTAGAGCCTTCCTGTGGTCCTATTATGCCCATTTCCTCTATCTCGTCCATGATTCGGGCGGCTCTAGGGAAACCGAGCTTTAGCTTTCTCTGCAAGAACGCAGTGGAAGCGTTATTTGTCTGCACGATTATGGATATTGCCTGATTTACAAGGTCATCATCAGGATTTACGGAAACATTATCGCTGCCTGCCGAACCACTGTCCTTTGGTTGCGGAGTATTCTCCTCCACCTCTGCGATAACTTCGTCACTGTATTCTGCGGTATGCTCGTTCTTGAGGAAGTTTACAACCTCTCTTATCTCAGAAGTCGCTGCATAGCCGCTCTGCATTCTTATAGGCTTTTTAACGCCAACAGGCTTATAAAGCAGGTCACCGTTTCCAAGAAGCTTCTCTGCACCGCTTTCATCAAGTATAACTCGTGAGTCAACGTTGCTGGATACACTGAGAGAAACTCTTGACGGGATATTTGACTTGATAAGTCCTGTCAACACGTCCGCCCTAGGGGACTGTGTTGCGATTATCATATGTATTCCTGCCGCACGAGCGAGCTGTGCAAGTCTTAAAACTGAGTCCTCTACCTCGCTTCTCGCAGCCATCATAAGATCGGCGAACTCATCGACCACAATAACTATCTGCGGCAGCAGGTCTATCTTTGCACGGATTTCGTCCTGCTCCTCGGCAGGCTTATTGCGTTCTTCAAGAACCATGTCGTTGAATTCCTGCAAGTTCTTTACATTGTTCGCCTCGAACATAAGATAACGCTTGTTCATTTCATTTACCGCCCAGCCAAGCGCACCAGCCGCCTTTAAAGGCTCGGTAACAACAGGGATAAGCAAATGAGGTATCTTATTATAAATAGGAAACTCTACTTTCTTAGGGTCGATAAGAATAAGCTTTACTTCGTCGGGCGACGCATGGTAAAGTATAGAAAGTATGATAGAGTTTGTAAAAACAGACTTACCTGAACCGGTAGTACCGGCAACGAGCATATGCGGCATTTTAGCGATATCGCCGATAATGATATTACCCTCGATATCCTTGCCCACTGCAAATGTAAGCTTGCCCTTTGCCTTTCTGTATTCCTCGCTGTCGATAAGCTCACGGAGAGAAACCGTATCTCTATGATCGTTCGGCACTTCTATGCCTATGCACGCCTTGCCCGGCACAGGAGCTTCGATACGAACGCTCATTGCCGCGAGGTTAAGTGCGATATCGTCTGCAAGACCCGTTATCTTCGACACTCTTACGCCTGCTGCAGGCTGAAGCTCATATCTTGTAACGGACGGACCTCTGTGTATGCCCACGATCCTTGTTTTAGCGCCATATGTTTCAAGCGTTTCCACAAGCTTAGCAGATTTCTCTTGTATCTCCTGCTGGACTATCTCGGAAGCCACAGGATTTTTAGCATATTTGAGTATATCCACAGGCGGATAAACGTAAGCAGATATTTTATTATCTTTCTCAAAGAACGTTGTCTGACCGTTCTTATCAACATTCACTACTGGTGGCTTAACAGGCTCGTCCTTGGACTTCTTTTCTTCTCTGCTGTCGCCTATGGCGTTTTCTATTATCTTTTTAAGCTCCTCATTATCGGTAGTCTTAGCCGTTTCTTCAAGCTTTTCATGTGTTATCACAGGAGCTTTCACAGGGTGGACCGGCATATCTATCTTTGAAGCGTCCACCTTGTCGGTAGCTTCTTCCGCCTCTGCAACAGGCACAAAGGCTTCCGCCGCAGTGTCAGGGCCATCATCAGGATAGAACTTTGCAATATCAACCCTACCATTACGCCTTGGTTCTTTCTTCTCTCTTGGAGGCTTCGGAGGCTGAGCCGCACGCTCGATACGCTCCTCGTTCACCGCTTCATAGCTCTTTACAAAAGGCTTTGAAACTGCCTTTAGAAGCTGCGGAAGCGTAACATTTGTAAGCAGCATTATAAAAGTGAACGCCACAAGCACGATAACGATACCTGCGCCAACTCTCTTGAAAAGCGAAAGCAAAGGCCAGCCAAGCAATGCGCTTGCAAGTCCGCCGCCACGGAGCTGTTTTCCATCATTGAAAAGCCCCACAAGTTTGAGCCAGAACGAACTTCCGTCCACAGAGCCCACTTGGATTATCTGAGCCATGCCGCTTATAAGAAGCATAAGAACGCTTCCCTCCACCACCTTCGCTATGACCTTGTTATGGGTCACATCTGAGGCTATCATAAGTGCAACATAGATTATCATAGGTGCAAACAGAAATACTGTCACGCCGAAAAGTCCTCGGTTCAGCTCATGGAGCCATTTCCACAAGCCGTCTCCTTCCACGAACGTGATAAGCAGTTCAAGTATGCCGAAAAAGAAAAGTATATAAGACCAGAAGCGTCTGTTCTCTCTTTCTCTCACTGCTGTCATGGAATTTGACTGTGGCGGCTTGCTCTGAGGCTTTTGCTGTTTTGTATTCTTTTTTGCAGCTTGCGCAGGCTTTTGTGCGGGCTTTTTCTTTGCCGCTGTCTGCTTTGGCGCAGGCTTTGAGCCTTTCTTTTGAGCTGCCATTTATTTTACCATTCCTTTCGGTATTTGTCTTATTTAAGCAAATAAAGGCAAAATGTTATTTGCCTTTATAACCCACAAAAAAGCCTGAAAACAGAATTTCAAGCTTTTTCACAGAAACTGTATTATCTTATGTCATTACTTTGCAAAGGATATAGGGTGACCCATGCACATCTCGATAAATGAGATAACAAGGACTATGACGCCAAGCACAAGGGTATAATAAGCAAACACCTTGAATTTATCCGTTTTAACGAGCCAGTTTACAAGCTTGATAGCACAAAGTCCCACAAATGCGGCAACTACAAATCCAACTGCACAGCTAACCCAATCTATATCAGCATGTGTTGAAACTGCATCCTTGACTTCAAGCAGACAGCTCATAAGTATAACAGGTATGCCCAGAATGAAAGAATACTTTACCGATGTTTCTCTGGTCATGCCTGAGAAAAGTCCTGCTGAGATAGTCGAGCCTGATCTTGAAACGCCAGGCAACAGTGCAACTCCCTGAAAAAGTCCGACCGTTATTGCGTCCTTATAAGCTATATTGCCCTGAGTCTTTTTACCCTTTACACAGCGGTCTGACATAAAAAGTATTGCCGATGTATAAAGGAAACAAAGACCCTCTGCAAAAATGCTTGAATCCTCTGCAATGCCCTCAAACCAGCCCTTAAATGGCAGGAACGGCACAAGGCAGAAGCAGGAAACTATTATCATAACTATCATACGCCTTGGAGGATTCATATTTTTAAGAGTGAACTTGCCTGTAAAAATATCCTTTATCATAACGCCAAGCTCTTTTATCATATCCCATATTGTCTTCCTGAAAGCCACAAATACTGCTACCAGCGTACCAAGGTGAAGTATCGCCGAGAAAAACAAAGCTCCCTCTCCGCTGTTTCCTGTAAAATGCTGATACAGTGAAAGATGTCCTGAACTTGAAACTGGAAGAAACTCCGTCAAGCCCTGAATTATAGCCTGAAAAATCGCATTGATGATACCCATTGCTGTCCTCCGAAATTTTGTTGTTTGTCAGAGATAAAAGCCGTCACGGCTGAGATAATGTGCCGGGTCTGTGTCCACAGCAGTATCATCATCCTCAAACTCTTCTCCGATATCTACGTCAGTCCTGAATACGTCATAAAGGTCGATTATTGTCTGAAACATTTTCAGCTTTCTCCTTTTCAGAACTGTTTTCTATCATATCATAAAGGCAGTCTATCGCCTCGGAAAGCCCTCCGAGCCTGTCGATAAGCCCCTCTTTTACAGCCTGCTCCCCGTCGATAACAGAACCAACGTCCATTACAAGCTCGCCCGTTGACATCATAAGCTCACGGAAACGCTCAGGCTTTATGGCTGAATTATCGCACACAAAGCGAACTATCCTTTCCTGCATTTTGTCAAAATAAGAAAGCGTCTGAGGTACTCCCAGCACAAGCCCGTTCATTCTAACAGGGTGTATGGTCATTGTGGCGCTTGGCACTATAAATGACTTTTTCGCACACACCGCCAGCGGCACGCCTATGGAGTGACCTCCGCCCACAACCATTGACACAGTAGGTGTTTTCATACTAGCAATAAGCTCCGCAATGGCAAGTCCTGCTTCCACATCTCCGCCCACAGTGTTGAGGATTATCACAAGCCCCTCTATGCTCCTATCCTGCTCGATAGCAACAAGGGCAGGTATGATATGCTCATACTTGGTGGTCTTGTTTTGTGCAGGCAAAATATAATGCCCCTCCACCTGACCGATAATGTTCAGGCAGTGTATAACGTGCTTTGCGTCTGGCAATGTGACAGAACCCATTTCCTTTATCTGCCTTATATCCTCAGCAAGCTTTTCGCTCTCTACATTTTCTTCTTGTTCAGACACTCAGATACCTCCCGTTCTTCATTAGTAACTTTCGTCACAAGAGAAGTATTTGCAATGTTCATTGAAAATATGCAGGAAAACCGCCACACCTTTAATATAATAGCACAAGTTCTACCTAATGTCAACAACTTGCAAGAGCTAAAAAAAACAATTTTGCAGGAATTTTACGCTATCCTGCAAATTATTTATAAAAAGTTTAAATCTATTTTTGATACTCCTCAGCAAGCACCTGTTCACACCAAAGTATAAGATCCGCGAAATCTTCCTTGTCAAGATAGGAGAAATACTTGTTCACAGCCTCACCCTCAGCAGCTTCTATGGTGTCCGTCAGGCAATAGCCGTCAGAAGAAATAGTTATCTCTGTTTTGGTGTTCTCTTTAAGTCCTAGAGTTATCTGTATAAAATCAAGTCCCGGATCTTTAGACGGCGCCGTCCTGTATGAAGCGTTTCCAAAGCTGTCTATCATTTTCACAAGCTCGTTGTAATCATCATGATCGGCAAGATAGCATTCTCCGTATTCTCCGCCTACTTTCACACAAACCTTTGCATATGCGCCCTCGTAGATATCATAATTATAAAAGTCATCAAAGCAAGCATAGTATATGCCGCCATTCTTTGTGAGCTTGTAAAAGCCTTTGTACGCCTTATTTGTATCTATGCTGTCAGCCGATATCTTCTCAACAGAATCCCACTTATCCGAGCCGTCTGATGACACAACATTTTTACCGCCAGGAATCATAAGTGAATAAACAGTGTCCGTGCTGCTGTCATCAGCCTGCGACTCATATGTATAAAGGCTGTCAGCGGAGAATTTCTTATGCTTATAGTCACTTAAATTTCCGTCACTGTCATATTTCATATACTGCATAGGAGCGTTGCGCTCTTTATCATAAGAAAGCTGTAGAATGCCATTGCTCACCACAGTTATTTCAGTGTACTCATCAGCTTCAAGCACAACGTTTCCCGACTTGTCAAGAAGTCCCACCGCTCTGCCGTCACGATAAGTGAAGAAAAGATCTGCAAGAAGCTCTTCACATTTATATTCCTCAAAAGGCTGCTCCTCAACCTCGGCAACATACTGAGTGCTGTCAAAGCTTGTATAAAGCTTTCGTGAAAGCTCGTCAAGGCTTTTTATTTTATTCAGAAACTCCGGAAATTTGTATTCCTTGACCTTCACATTGCTTGGTTGAGCTGAGTCGCTTGTCTTTATCTGCGACACCGCAGACGACTGTGTTGTTTCTTTGTCTTTTTCACAGCCGAACATAGAAATTGTCAGCATCAATGCAAGCGCAAGAGCCGCACATTGTTTTCTTTTTGTCATTGTTATCCCCTCGTATTTTATTTTGTTATCTCACAGCACGGGCCGTTACACTATATTATAATACACAAATCTGATTTTTGCAAGATATATTAAAACTTTTTATTCTTTATCATAGCAGTATGGTAATACGCTAAATGTTATAAAAGTGTTAAATGTTTAAAAGTGCCTTTACATATAGAATGTTTTGTGCTATAATATCCTAGTGGCAGTGTTGATATTGATAAATATCTGCTACTAAATTTGCTGTTTTATGGCAAGGAGGATAAAATTAAATGGTTAGAGCGATTGTCGGCGCAAACTGGGGCGACGAGGGTAAGGGCAAGCTTACCGATATGCTTGCTGAAAAGTCTGATATAGTAGTAAGATTTCAGGGCGGTGCTAACGCAGGACATACTATTGTAAATCACTACGGAAAGTTCGCTTTGCACACTTTGCCTTCCGGCGTATTCTATGATCACACAACAAATATTATCGGCAACGGTGTTGCACTTAATATCCCTGTATTTTTCAATGAGCTTAAAAAGGTAACTTCCGAAGGCGTTCCAATGCCTAAGATACTTATTTCCGACAGAGCGCAGATGGTAATGCCATATCACGTTTTGTTCGATCAGTACGAAGAAGAAAGACTCGGAAAGGCAAGCTTCGGCTCAACAAAATCGGGTATCGCACCTTTCTATTCTGATAAATATGCAAAGATAGGTTTCCAGGTACAGGAGCTGTTCGACGAGGAAGCTCTCAAGACAAAGATCAAGAGAGTTCTTGAAACGAAGAACATTCTTCTTGAACACCTTTATCATAAGCCTCCTATCGACGCTGATGAGCTTTTCAATACTCTTATGGAATACAAGGAAATGGTCGCTCCATATGTTTGCGACGTATCTGCATTCCTTTGGAACGCTATCAAAGAGGGCAAGAACGTTCTTCTTGAGGGTCAGCTTGGCTCACTGAAGGATCCTGACCACGGTATCTATCCAATGGTAACATCTTCATCTACACTGGCAGCATATGGTGCTATCGGTGCAGGTATACCTCCTTATGAGATAAAGACTATCGTAACTGTTGTTAAGGCTTATTCTTCCGCAGTTGGTGCAGGTGCATTCGTTTCTGAGATATTCGGCGACGAGGCTGACGAGCTGAGAAGGAGAGGCGGCGACGGCGGAGAGTTTGGTGCAACAACAGGCAGACCTAGAAGAATGGGTTGGTTCGACTGCGTTGCAACTAAGTATGGATGCCGTATCCAGGGCACAACAGATGTTGCTTTCACAGTAGTTGACGTTCTGGGCTATCTTGACAAGATACCTGTATGCGTAGGCTATGAGATAGACGGCGAGGTAACAACAGACTTTCCTACAACAAGAAAGCTTGAAAAGGCAAAGCCTGTTTTTGAAGTTCTCGACGGCTGGAAGTCAGACATCAGGGGAATCAAGAAGTATGAAGATCTTCCTGAAAACTGCAAGAAGTATATCGACTTCGTTGAAAAGCATATCGGCTTCCCTATCACAATGGTTTCAAACGGACCAAAGAGAGAGGACATCATCTACAGAGAAAGCCTACTTTCAAAGTAATTTCAGATATCACAAAAGGCTGCGGCAAAAAGTCGCAGCCTTTTTCATTTAGAGTGTAAAAAACGAATGATCGGCACGCCGCATTTCTGAAAAACAGAAATTTAGCCGTTCCCCTACAACTAACGTAGATATTGTTGATTTGGTACAGGTATGATATTAAACACTAACTAAGTGTAGTTCTACATTTTGGCTTTATTGAGAAAATAGAGGATATCTTTTGGAGAATAAGCTTCTACCGCTCCGTCACGAAGAAGCGCACACTGTCCTGCGTATTTCTCGCTGAAAATGTCATGAGGCGGTATAACAAAAACGTCTTTATTCTGGGATAAAGCATGATTTACAGTATTCAGCGTGCCACTGCGAATTCCTGCTTCAACCACAAGAACGCAATGTGAAAGTGCCGAAACAATGCGGTTTCTTATACGAAAATTCTCAGGAACAGGTCTTGCCTGCGGGAAAAATTCCGAGATAGCTACCCCATGTGTTGCTATCTCACGCTTGAAGCCCGTCCTGCCACGAGGATAATCATATTCTAGCCCACAGCCCATAACAGCCACAGTGCTTCCACCTGCACGCATCGCACTGCGGTGTGCGGCAGTGTCGATACCCATAGCAAATCCGCTTATGATATTTACCCCACGTTCTGCAAGAAAGCTTGAAAACTCCTCCGCCACGGCTACAGAATAATCGCTTGGTTCTCTAGTGCCGATAATGGCAACGCTCTTTTCAATAGACAGACAGCTTACATCGCCACGGCAGAAAAGCACAGCAGGTGGGCATTCTATCTGTTTCAACCGTTCAGGATAAAGAGGATCGTCAGGGGTGAGGATATATATACCCTTTTTCTCGCAGTATTCAGCCACCTGTTTCGCCTGAAAGAACGTACAGCAGGCTATCTTTTCAGCCTCCTGCTGAGTAACATATCCACAGCGCAGTGACAATAGATCATCGCACATTTCTTCAACACTGTCATAATATGACATAACGTCCCACAAACGCTTGTCCGCAGGTCCGAACGCAACATCGAGCCACAGCCACAACAGCTTTCTGTCTGTATTTTCAAGCATTTTTCCCGCACCTCCAGTTGGCAGATTTCTTTTAATCTTATTGTATCATATTTTATTGTTAAAAACAACAAAATTTTATAGCATTTTGGTTAAATCAAACGATTTCGGTTGAAATGGGCAATACCATATGTTATAATGGATATTGAAAATTTGAACTTGAAAGGATAGTTGCTTAATGATAAACAAGCTTGACCTCAGCGGCGAGTGGCTGCTGTGTCTTGACAAGGAATGTAAGGGTACTGACCTTGTTTTTGATGATACAATAAACCTTCCAAACACCACTTCCAACGCTAAAAAAGGCGAATACAATACTAAGAGAGAAACAGGCTTTCTTACAGACACATATAAATTTGAGGGCTTTGCATGGTTCAGAAAAAACGTTGACTTCTCTGCTTTGCAATGTGAAAATCTTAAACTTTATCTTGAAAGAACAAGAATAACTGAACTTTATATAGACGGCAAAAAGATAGGCAGACAGGAGAGCCTTTGCACTCCGCACATCTATGACCTGAACGAGTATATCGGTACTGGCGTGCATGAAATGACTATCTGCGTTTCAAATGTTGGCTACAAGACCAAGGGCGGACACCTGACTTCACCTGACACTCAGACCAACTGGAATGGTATCACAGGACGCATCGAGCTTATAGGCTACAAAAACGCCCACGCTGAAAATGTTATGCTTTGGTGCGATATCCACAACAAGACAGTAAGGGTGACTGCTGACATAACAGGCGGAAAAAGCGGAAAAGCTGTCATAAGCGCTGAGAGCTTCAACAGCGAAAAGAACCACACTCCTGAGGTGCAGAGCTTTGAATACAAAGACGGCAAGCTTGACGCTTTATACAAAATGGGCAACGATTGCCTGCTTTGGAGTGAGCATGAGCCTAATCTCTACAGGCTGAGAATAGATATTGACGGTGACATGAGCGAGCATATCATCGGTATGCGTGAGTTCAATACTGAGGGTGGAAAGTTCACCATAAACGGAGAAAAAACCTTTCTCAGAGGAAAACATGACGGCATGATATTCCCTAAGACCGCTTTTGCACCTACCGACCTTGAGGAATGGCTGAGGATAATGAAGATATCAAAGTCATACGGCATGAACCACTATCGTTATCACACCTGCTGTCCCCCTGAGGCTGCGTTTGTCGCTGCGGATATGCTTGGAATCTATATGGAGCCACAGCTTCCTTTCTGGGGAACTATCACAGAAGAGGGCGAGGAAAACCACAATCAGGAGGAGCAGGATTTCCTCGTTGAAGAGGGCTTCAATATGCTGAAATTCTTCGGCAATCACCCTTCCTACTGCATGATGTCAATGGGCAACGAGCTTTGGGGCTCAAAGAAGATACTCAACGATATCATAGGCGGCTACAAGAAATTTGACAACAGACACCTTTACACACAAGGCTCAAACAATTTTCAGTGGTTCCCTAACGTTATAGAAAATGACGATTTCTTTGTTGGCGTAAGACTTGCAAACGACAGGCTTATAAGAGGCTCATATGCTATGTGTGATGCTCCACTTGGTCATATTCAGACTGACAAGCCTGCGGCAAATCACGATTATGACAGCATTATAAGACCTAAGAAGCAGGCAAGCTCCACGGAAATTTCAGAGGACGGCACTGTTCAGATACAGTACGGCACGACCATGAAAACTGTCAAGGCAAGCGAAGCTGACGCAGATTTTATCCCTGAAGTGCCTATCGTTACTCACGAAATAGGTCAGTATGAAACTTATCCGAACTTCAAGGAGATAGAAAAATACACAGGATCCCTTAAAGCCAGAAACTTTGAGGTATTCAGAGAAAGACTTGAAGAAAAGGGTCTGCTTCCGCTGGCTGAGGATTATTTCAAATGCTCAGGCAAGCTTGCTGTGCAGTGCTATAAGGAAGAAATGGAGGCTGTTTTCCGCTCAAGACTTCTTGGCGGTTTCCAGATACTCGATATTCAGGATTTCAGCGGTCAGGGTACTGCCCTTGTGGGTGTACTTGACGCATTTATGGACAGCAAGGGACTTATCACAGACAGCGAGTGGAGAGAGTTCTGCAATGATGCTGTTGTAATGGCGCGTTTTGACAGCTATGTTCTTGAAGCTGGCAGCAGTTTCAAGGCACACACAGAGCTTTGCAATTACAGACCTGACCTTAAAGGAGGCAAGCTTATTTGCACTCTCACTCTTGAAAACGGTGATGTCATTGGCAAGGTCGAAAAGAATTTTGTTGCAGAAGGCAACTACACTGACATTTGCGATGTAGAGTTTACTCTCCCACAGGTAACAAAGAACACAAAGGCTGTGCTTGCACTTGAAATTGAGGGTACTGACATTCACAATCACTATGACCTTTGGGTGATACCGACAGTTGAAAAGACAGATATAAGCGGCGCATACATTTTTAACGAGGTAAATGAGGAAGCTGAAAGTCTGCTGAAACAGGGCAAGACAGTGCTTATCGTCCCTGACCTTTCAAGGCTTGAAAATTCTATCGAGGGCTTCTACTGTCAGGACTTCTGGTGCTATCATATGTTCTGTATCATCTCACAGATGATGAAAAAACCTGACCCTGTTGGCACAATGGGACTTCTTATCGACACCGAACACCCTGCTCTTGCAGGCTTTGCAGGGGAAAAATACTCAACGCCACAGTGGTGGGAGATAGTTCAGAACTCACGCTCGGTTATTCTTGACGACTTTAAGGGCGAGAAAAATGTTATCGTGAGAACTATCGACAACTTTGACCGCAACCACGATCTTTCACTCCTCTACGAGTATGAAAAGGACGGCGGCAAGGTGGTAGTTTGCTCATGCGATTTTGATAAGCTTTCCCACTCCCCTGAGGGACGTGCGTTCATAAAGTCTGTTGTTGACTATGTAAGAAACTAACAGAATATTTATTGCTAAGGGCTGTACTGTTTTGCGATACAGTCCTTATTTTGTTTGTGCTTGTTGCATAAAACGTCCGCAAAACATTTGTCTGATATAACAAAAGTACCGACACTACAGTGGCATATGGTTCACTTATCACGAAAAATGTGTTATAATTTAGGTGTATGTTATACAGGAAGGTGATGTTAAGTGCCAAAAGTAAAACGTTATAAATACAAAAATATTGCAGCGGCTCTTGCCATACTGCTTTTGATCATTCTGGGAATATCTACATCGTGCAGTTCAAAGGCTGACAGCCCGAAGAAAATTTCCGACAGCTCGTCTAACTCCTCTGCGGTCAAGGCTGACAGCAGCAGTAAAAAAGCTGTAAAAAAGCTTACGGGCAATTATATGTATGTTACCGCAAAAAACAAAACTGATATGGTAAATGGAGATCTTGTTCTCGTTAATGGCGACCACTCCTTCACCGGTACAGTGGACAACACCGACACAGTTTATTCCTATTTGTTTGACAAGAACGGAAGTCAAATAATGTCCACCAGCAGCACTCAACTGACGGCTAAAAAAGAGACCTTTGAAGCCTTTGGCAAAATGGGCAATGATTTTTATGCTGACAAGAAGATATCAACACTTATGATAAACACAGCTATGCCTGCGGAAGATGATGAAGACAGCAGCTCTGCCTGCTACGAGCATAACACTGGACTTGCCTTTGACCTTCATCTTTATGACGCAAGCACAGGCGCATATCCTGAGTTCACAGGCGAGGGAGATTATAGTTGGATATCTGAAAACTGCTGGAAATACGGACTTATCCTCAGATACCCAGAGGACAAAGCTGACACCACAGGTGTAAGCCCTATGGCTTATCATTTCAGATATGTAGGTATACCACACGCTGAGATAATGACAGCAAACAAGCTTTGCCTTGAAGAATACATAGATTTTGTCAAGGACTATACATTTGAAAAACCGCTCACATTCACGGCTTTTGATGACACTGAGTATTCAGTTTACTACGTTGCCGCAGACAAAGGCAGCACAACGAACGTGCCTGTACCACTTGACGACAGCAACAATGAGCGTCCTAACACTATCTCAGGCAACAACGTTGACGGTTATATCGTCTGCGTGAATATGACAGAAAATGCAGCACCTGCTGACTCGTCCTCTCAGACAGACCAGCAGGCGGCTACAGAATAAATTTTTCGGAGGAAATAAAATGCTTAAAGAAACAGTAGAAATAAAAGTAGATTATGAAAAGGCTGGCGTTTCGAGCGAAGGCTGCGCACCTGTGCTTGATTGCTATTACAACACACTCACTGAGGAAATAGGCAGAAAGAAGCACAAGGCAATTATAATCTGCCCGGGCGGAGGATATGATTGGTGTTCTGAGCGTGAAGCTGAACCTGTTGCATTCAGATTTTTGGGTGCAGGCATATGCGCATTTGTGCTAAGATACTCATGCGTCAAGAAAAGATTTCCTACTGACGCTTTGGAATGTGCGGCGGCTGTCAAGTATGTTAGAGATAATGCGGAGAAATTTGACATTGACCCTGACAAGATAATAGTATGCGGTTTTTCAGCAGGCGGACACCTTGCGGCAACAATGGCAAACTTCTGGAACAGCGAGCTGCTCACAAAGCCTCTTGGCTGCGATCCTGAGGACATCAAGGTAAACGGCTCTATCTTGGGCTATCCTGTTATCACATCCGACCCTGAATACACTCATGAAGGCTCAATACTCAATATTATTGGCGAGGAAAAATCATCGGAGCTCAGAGAGCTTGTTTCAATGGAGAAGAGAGTATCGGAGAACACTCCTCCTACATTTATCTGGCACTGTGCTGATGATGGCTGTGTAAGGGTTGAGAACACACTTTGGTATATGTGCAGTCTTTCAAAGTATCACATTCCATTCGAGAGCCACATTTATGAATACGGTGGACATGGACTTGCATTGTGCGACGAGACCACTGCCACATGGGAAGGTCACTATCAGCCGGTGGCGGCTCATTGGGCAGAGGCGGCTATTGATTGGGTACATAGGCTATAAAAATATGTTGCGTGTGGCAACATAATCAAGCTAAAAAAATGACTCACATCAATTTGATATATACTCATATAGACATTTTCAAAGAACTAATATGAATGACCTATATAGTGAACTATGAACAGAACAGGTAGATACCTCAATTGAGTTATCTACCTGTTTTTATTTGTCCTTTTCTCTGCACTCGTATGATCTGTTAAATCTGTTGGTTATCCCCAAACTTTCTCTGCGATTTCCTTAACAAGTGCAAGCTTTGCCCACTGCTCCTCCTCTGTGAGCTTGTTGCCTATCTCACAGGAAGCGAAGCCGCACTGTGGGCTAAGGCAAAGTCTGTCAAGTGAGATGTATTTTGCAGCATCGTGGATACGGTCGATAACAGCCTTCTTGTCCTCAAGCTCAGGTTTCTTTGATGTGATAAGTCCAAGGACTACCTTCTTGTCGCCGCTTACTGCTTTCAAAGGTTTAAAGCCACCTGAACGCTCATCATCAAATTCAAGATAATATGCGCTTACGTTCTCGCCTGCAAAAAGCGTTTCAGCTACACTGTCATATGCACCGCTGCTTGCGTATGTTGAGTGGAAGTTACCACGGCAAACGTGAGTTGTGATAACAAGATCCTCAGGCTTGCCCTCGATAGCAAGGTTGTTTATCCTGAGAAGCAGTTTCTTGATATCTTCAAGTCCTGCGTCATCAACTTCAAAGATAGCCTTTGCATTAGGATCAACTATCATGCCCCATGAGCAGTCGTCGAACTGAATGTTGCGGCAGCCTGCTGCGTAAAGATCAGCGATGACTTTTCTGTAGCCATTTGCGATATCCTGAACAAGTTCTTCTGTATCGTTATAATACTTCTTTGTGTTCTCCAGTGCGAAAGGCATTATCATCTGCTCAAGGAACTGTGCAGGTGCAGGGATAGTCTGCTTTGCGACTGTGTTCTCGTCCTCGAGAGCCTTAACGAACTTGAAATGCTCAACAAATGGGTGGTCGCCAACTGATACCTTGCCTGTGAGGTATGTATCGTCTATCATTGCGGCTTCGCCATGGAATGGAAGACCTGTCTGTGTCTTGCTGTGACCAACTCCGTTGAAGCCCCACATAAAGTCAAGATGCCATGTGGCTCTGCGGAACTCGCCGTCTGTGATGATATGATAACCAGCCTTTTTCTGCTTTGCAACGAGATCAAGGATAGCCTTATCCTCTTCCTCTTTAAGCTGCTCGGCTGTGATAGTGCCCTTTTCAAAATCTGCTCTTGCCTTTTTCAGATAGTCAGGTCTGAGAAAGCTGCCCACAAAATCGTAGCGGCATGGTGCTTTGATATTATTGTTCATTTTTATTACCTCTTTCATTTTTAATATAGTTTATTTCCTATTGGTTTGCTGGTATTTAGTATAGCACGAAAAAAGGCGATAGTAAAATATTTATTTCTGTGGAATAGATATAGTTTCAGACTATAGCGAATCGAATAGTTTGCTTGACTTTGGGGCATATGGTGTGGTATAATGAATAATACGATATAATTAGACGATAAATCGAGATTAGATAAACAAAGGTATGTAATATGATAAAAATTGTGTGGTCAATAAAAGATATAAATAAATATCAAACAGGAAACTTACCCGATAATGCAATAAAGATAGAAACGCCTAAGAGCGTCGATGAACTGATGAAAAAAGCGTTGCCGATAGCTGTAATTCTATGTGTTTTACTTTTTGCCGCTATGCTTGGTAAAACCATTGTGTGCAAGGTGGTCGTGATCTCTCCAATATTTATTCTGGTGGGATTTGCTTTAGGCTTTTTATTGTTGATAATTCACGAGTGGTTACACGGAATCGTTTATCCTAAGGACGCAGATGTAACAATAGGAAGAATTAAAGGAAAGACAACATTTGTGGCATTAGCATCATATCCATTAAAACGAGATAGGTTTATATTGATGTGTCTGCTGCCTTTTGTTCTTGGGGTGGTTCCTTTTATATTATTTTTAATTAGTCCTGCCGAATTTAGAGTATTTAATGGATTGAATTTTGGTATGGCGTGTATGGGTATGGTTTCGCCATTCCCAGATGTTTATAATGTCCTTACCGTTCTAAGGCGCTCTGAAAAAAACGATTCAATAATGTTCTACAAAAGTGATATGTACAAGATCTCTTGAATTTCCAGACTAAGCTTTACCCATATATTCCACCGATACAGCCACCTCTGTATCGGTATTTTTCTGTCCTTACCGCCTTCCATCGCCCCAATTCTATTGACATTTCCACCTTGTTGTGCTATCATAAAAGTTAACAAGTTAGTCATAACTAGCTGCATGATACCGCAGAAGTAAGATAGATAAGAAAGGCGGAACATAATGAAAAGTTCTGCAATAGTAAAAAAGGCACTGCATAAAGCGGACGGTGTTTTGTATCCTGTTGCAGGCAGGAAGAAAAAGTCGTTATCACAATATCAAGTTGCAACGTCATGCAATGAAAGTTTTTTTACTTTTTTCAAGCTTTTTTGTCCACCTAAATTTTTTGAACAATCATGCTTTTTCTGACATATTATAAAAATGAAAATGCAAACGCAGTCACACTGATCTAATGCGTTTGAGATATGGAGGGTAATTTATGTCAGAAAAGTATTTTTTGGGTGCAATGACGCAGAATGGTTTTTCCACGGAATTTGGCAAGATAATGGCTGATAAGGAGTATTTCACATTCATACTCAAAGGAGGTGCAGGCACGGGAAAATCTTCACTTATGAAAAAGATAGCCGCTGAGTTTGAACCGACAGAGGACGTCACTAGATTTTATTGCTCCTCTGACCCTGCTTCCCTTGATGCAATCGTTCTGCATACATCAAAGGCCATAATCTGCGACGGCACAGCGCCACATGTTATGGAATGTTCATATCCAGGAGTTTGTCAGAAAATAATCAACTTAGGAGAGTATTGGGACGAAGAAAAGCTGAAGGCCTTCAGATCTGAAATAATCGAGGTCACAGACAAAAACAAGTCGCTTTTGGCAAGAAGCAAAAGGTTTACCACTGCCCTGTCTAACGTTTGCTTTGATACCTACAATTGCGGTGAAGGCTGTCTGCTGGAGGAAAAGCTGAAAAGCTTCACAGAACGATCAGCAAAACGTCTTCTAAACAAAAAAGGCTCTGGCAGCGGCAAAACTGATCTTAGACAGTTGACCGCTTTGACAGAATACGGCTGTATGACGCAGCTTGCCACTCTTGACAGCTACCTTGACGTGTTCGCCATGAACGATGATTATTATGCCGCTTCCCACAAGTTCGTCACCCTCATGGCACAGCAGGCTGTAAAGCGAGGTTACGATGTTATACTCTGCCCTGCTATCATATTTGGCAACACCCTTTACGAGCATTTGCTTATCCCGGAGGCTGGCATCGCATTTGTGATAAATTCCCCTATAAGCAAGCTTGACGGCTTTGAAAAAGCTATCAACATGGGCAGATTTTATGACAAGAAAAAGATCTCAGCCCTGAAAACAAGACTGAGATTAGATAAAGTCACCGCCTCCGACCTTGCAGAGGAAGTGTATTCAGGCATCAAGAAAGCCAAGAAAGTCCATGACGAGATAGAAAAGTATTATATCGCCGCAATGGACCACGCCGCCCTTAATAAGGTCTGCGACAGCATTTCAAGGGAAATTCACGAGAGAACTATAAAATAGTTTTCCACATTCCGTCGTAAGGCGCAGGCTCAAAGCCCATTTTCTTATAAAGCGATATGGCTCTGCCGTTTTCAAGCTCGACTTCAAGTCGGATACGGCGGAGCTTTTTGTCGCCATTTTCCTCGATATACTTAAAAAGTTCCCTGCCTAGACCTTTTGAGCGGTATTCCTCCAGCACAAAAAGCTCGTCTATCCATATAGTAATACCGCCTGCTTCAACTGAATATGTTTTCATTGTAACACAGTAGCCAACATTATTGCCGTCACAAACGAGCATATAACCCTGCACATACACGTCAGACCTCATCATTTCATCGAAGCCCTGCTCAAAATGCTCTCTTGGAACAGGCTTGTCCACCGCAGAAGAATTATAGAACTCAGTGGAAAATCTGATATAATCTTCCCTGTCCTCAGGCACAAATTTTCTTATCATTTTTTATCTCTCCGTTTCTTTGGTATTAGCCTATTATAGCATTTTATTTACCAAAAGTCAAATGCACAAATTTTGTTGCAAAAGTCCATATTATGTGATATAATTATTTTGGATAGTTTTAATCATATTTGTGAGGATACATAATGAAATATACTTTTGATTGCGACCGCTGGGGAAGCAGTTTTTCAGTGCCGTCTAAAGTGGTCGATAAATACATAAAATTAAGTGATGGCGACTTTGTAAAGGTACTTCTCTGCATACTCTGTTCAACGGAACGTGAATGCGACAGTGCAAAGCTTGCGGAAAAGTCAGGACTTCCTGAGAACACTGTCATTGACGCTGTGACACACTGGGTATCACTGGGCGTCATCACCACAGAACACAGTGATATGACAAAGCCTGCACAGGTCAAAGCCGTTTCTACACCTGTTTCAGAGCCTGAAACAAAGGCCGAACCTGTTTCAAAAGTTGAGGCAGTTGCCCCGAAACGTCAGAGCGTTTCAAACAAGCTGTGCATAAGATACAAGAATTCTGAGATATTGGAAAAACAGCAGAAGGACCCTAACCTTGCACATCTTTTTGACGAGATACAAACCGTTTTACAACGCACTATCAATGGAACTGAGCAAGGGGAACTTCTTGCTCTTTATGAATATTACCGATTTGATGCTGCATCTATTCTCTTAGCCGCAGAATACTGTGTGTCACTTGAAAAGCACAACGTGTCTTACCTTGTGACAGTAATGCGTGGGTGGTTTGAACAAGACATCTGTACTTATCAACAAATTGAACAAGAAATAATTAGGCTTTCCAACATAAAAAAGTATGAATTCAAGGTACTGAAAATTTTCGGACAGACCGCAAAGCCGTCAAAGCAGCAGCTCGAGTTTATAGAAAAGTGGCGAACAATGGGCTTCACTGTTGAAATGCTGGAGATAGCCTATAACAAGTGCGTTGACAATACCAACAAACTGAATTACAAATATATAGACACTATACTGTCAAACTGGGCTGGCAAGAGCATCACTACCCCTGAACAGGTCACACACGAGGACGAAAAGTACCACACCTCCAAGAAAAATAAGAATACTAATAAGCAAACTTCCTATAATCTTGATGATTTTGAAAAATTCGCAATGAATTTCGATCTAGAAAAATCAGGAAAGCTATGATAAGGAGTAAAAAATGAAATATTCAATAACCGCATATGACAAGGCTGAAAATGAACTTAAAAGACGGCGTGAAGCTGTCATGAACGAGCATGAGGTTCACGCTCAGGAGATAGCACAGCGACTTCCTGAAATAGAGGTTCTTACAAGATCACTAAAAGCAAATAACTGTGAACTCATGAAGGGCATAGTAGGCAAAAATGCTCATGGAAGAGAATATATACAAAAAATGCGTCAAAACAATGCCAATACTAAACGTGCCATTAAAGGACTGCTTAAAATGGGAGGTTATCCTGAGGACTACCTTGATTATCACTATTACTGTCCTAAATGCTGTGATTATGGCTATCGTGACGGAGTGAAGTGCAAGTGCTTCACCGACTTGCTGAAAAAATACACCACTGAGGAGCTTAACGAGAATTGCAGTATCCAGCTCCACGATTTCTCTGAGTTCAGAATAGAATTTTATCCTGAAAGCGACGGTAACGGAATGTCACCGAGAGAGAAAATGAGAACGGTGTATTCAAACTGCCGTGCATATGCTGACAAATTTCATGAAAACTCTCCATCACTGTTTTTCATTGGCAAAACAGGTCTTGGCAAGACTTTTCTTTCAGCCTGTATTGCAAATGAACTTATACAAAAGGGCTACAGCGTCATTTTCGCCTCTCTGCTTAAGCTTCTCAGACAGATAGAGGACGAGCATTTTGGCAGAGCTACAGGTCAGACACTTGACATCATAGAGAATGCCGACCTTGTTATCCTTGACGACCTCGGCTCAGAATTTCAAACGAGCTTTACAGATTCCGTGATCTATGAAATAATCAACGAGCGTATCAACCTTGGCAGGCCAACGATAATCTCTACCAATCTCACCAATGAAGAATACAATGCAAAATATAATGAGCGTATAGTTTCGAGGCTCACAGGCTGTTTCATGCCTATTATGTTTGTGGGAAACGATATTAGACACGTAAAGCTGAAAAATAATCTTTAAGGGGTAAAAAATGAAAAAAATTAGGGGAACTTTTCTTTCTATACCGGTGCTTCTGCTTGCAAACGCACCTGCGCTGTGGAAACTTATTGACATAAATTCTCTGCTCAAAACGCTTATCATCATACTTTTTGCACTATACACCTTGGTTTTCATGTTAAAATCACATGGACGCAGAGGTTCTCATGGAAAAATCCGACGGCTTGATTCCGGAGCGTTTGTACTTGGTTGCGGTGTTTTGCAAAGCGTTATACAGCTTATAATAGTGATAGTGCTTTGCTTTACAAAGCTAAACGGTTGGCGGCTTCTTGCAAATTCACTTTGCGCTTATGCTATAACAACGCTTTTGTGTCTGAGTGGCATTGCGCGGATAGCGGCTTCGGCACGTCAGGTGAAAATACTGTGGTATGTTATTCTGTTATTCACCTGGTACATACCACTTGTGAACTGCATCGTGTTCAGAAAATTCTACAAGGCAGCGAGAAGTGAATACTACTTCGAGCAGGCAAAGCTTGACCTTGACGCTGCACGAAAAGAGAACGAGATATGCAAGACAAAGTATCCTATACTTATGGTGCATGGCATATTCTTCCGTGATTGGCAGGTAATAAACTATTGGGGCAGGGTACCTAATGAACTTATTAGAAATGGCGCAGAGGTCTATTACGGCAAGCAACAGTCCGCCAACAAAGTATCCGTCAGTGCAACTGAGGTAGCTGAAAGGATAAAAGAAGTCATTGCAGAAACTGGCGCAGAAAAGGTCAACATAATCGCACACTCAAAAGGCGGGCTTGACTCGAGATACGCTATCTCTCACCTCGGCATGGACAAATATGTGGCAACTCTTACCACCATAAACACACCACACTATGGCTGTAAATTCGTTGATACGCTTCTTGGAAAGATACCTGAGAGCATACAGGGCTTTGTTGATAGAAAATACAACAAGCTTTTCACTGCTCTGGGTGACAAAGACCCAAGCTTTTTAGATGGCGTTTATGACCTGACTTACAAAAACTGCTCTGAGCTTAACGCAAGCACCCCTGACAGCCAGTTGGTTTCCTACCGCTCCGTGATGAGCAAAATGAACAGCATACGTTCCGCAGGTTTTCCGTTAAATATCGGCTATCTGCTCAACAAGCCATACGGCAAGGGCAATGACGGGCTAGTAACAGTTGAGTCGGGACTTTATGGTGAAAACTCCAAGATGATAGAACACAAGGGCAAGCGTGGCATTTCTCATGGCGACGTTATCGACCTTTTCAGGGAGAACATCAAGGATTTTGACGTGAGAGAATTTTATGTAGATATAGTAAAAGAGCTTAAAGAACAAGGTTTCTGATAAAAAAACACCCGTATCGCACATGATACGGGTGTTTTGCTATTTTCTGGGGCGAATTAAATATTTCATTCTGAAACGCTGTCTGCCCTTGATAGTTTTGCGATTGAAGTTTGCTATCTTCGTATTGAACGCAGACATCATTCTAAGCTCATGTGGTGGAAGCTCCCCCTCACCATAAAACCGACAGTCTGACAGACTATCGGTCAAAACTCAGTTATCTATTTTTGTCACATTGTCATAAACTATCTTATATTTTTCGCAGACCTTTTCATAATCCTGCTCATAGCCTGACAGCTCACCGTCCCTAAGATCCTCTGTAAGGTCATAGCTCGCCTTGTAAAGCTCGTCAAAGCCAAGATTACTGCAAATGCCTTTGAGGGTGTGAGCCATACGGAAAGCTTCCTTGGCGTTTTTCTCCTCTAAAGCCTTGCACATATCCTGAAAAGTTGTATCATCAGCAAATCTTTTTGCAAACTTTGTTATCATTTTCTCACTGCCAAAACGTACCAGAACGTTGTCATAACTTTCGCCAATGCTTTCATAAAATTCTCTAGTAGTCATCAGGACACTCCTTACAAATCATATCATCTCTTATTCTACACCCTTTGCAAGTTCGTTCTGAATATCTTTAAGACATTCGACAAGCACAGGGTTGAATGTACCGCACTCTCCGTTAAGTATCAATGCCATAGCCTTTTCATGAGAATACGCCTTTTTGTAAACTCGCTCGCTAACAAGTGCGTCATAAACGTCGGCGACAGAAACTATCTGAGCCGATATCGGTATCTCGTCGCCTTTTAGTCCGTCAGGATAGCCCCTGCCGTCATAACGCTCATGGTGCCACCTGCATATGTCATGGGCTATCTTCAAGAGTGGCTCGTCACGGAACTGCTCAAGACTTTCAAGCATATTCGCTCCGATAGCGGAGTGAGTTTTCATTATCTCAAACTCCTCTTTGGTTAGCCTGCCGGGCTTATTGAGTATCTTATCGTCAATACCTATCTTGCCGATATCATGGAGTGCCGCAGCCATTGGTATGAGAAGCTGCTCAGTGCCGCTGACAGTATACTTGTTTGTGCGCATGGGAAGCCTATCCAAAAGCAGCTCCGTTATGCGCTTTATGTTCACCACATGACTTCCACTCTCGCCGTTTCTGAACTCTACTATCTGGCTGAGTATGCTTATCATCATACGGTTGTTTTTATCTTTTTCATACATCTGGTCGCTGACAAGGGAAATAAGTCTGCGCTGTTTTGCATAAAGCTTAATGGTATTGAAAACACGCTGATACACAACGCGTGAATCAAATGGTCTGCTGATATAATCAGAAACGCCAAACTCATATGCTTTTCTTATAGAGGACGCAGAATCCTCGCTTGATATCATTATAACAGGGATATCATCTATCCAATGATGTTCCGCCATATAGTCAAGGACTTCAAATCCGTCCATTTCGGGCATGATTATATCTAAAAGCACAAGTGAAATTCCAGTGCCATACTGATTAAGCAGGTCAATACACTCCTCGCCGCTTGCCGCCTCATGTATGATATATTCATTGCCAAGCATTTCAGAGAGTATCTCTCTGTTTATATTTGAATCGTCAACAATAAGTATCTCCTGCTTTTGAGGCTCACCGACAACACTTTCGTGACCATCTGTGACAACTGTATCTTTCTTTGTCTTTGCCTGATACATAAGCTTATCAGCCTTGCTGACAGCTTCGTCAAGGCTATTGCCATCAGAGAAAACGCCGCCGACGCTTGCTGACAGACGTATATTTGAATACCCTGGCACAGTTGCCGCATGGATATTTCGTTTTATCTTCCTGAGCTTATGGGCAAAATCGTCCTCCTGAATACCAGGCATGACAAGCAAAAACTCGTCGCCACCATAACGCACAAGCACATCAGATTTTCTAATACAGCGCCTTATAGCATCAACCACTGTCACAAGCACCATATCTCCTGCGTCATGACCGCATGTATCATTATAAACCTTGAAGTCGTCAAGATCTATCATCGCAACGCCCGCAGGCACATGGGACTTTTTAAGCTTATCTTCAAAATATCTCCTGTTGCTCGCACCTGTCAATGCATCAGTATACATTGCCTTATGATATTTTGACAGCTTATTCATTATCTTTTCTCTGTCCTGAACACCCAGCAGAGAGTCCTCATCAAGCTTTTTGATAAGCTCCATAACATACGGCTTTCCGTCAATCTGAACATACTTTGAAAAGACCTGATAAATGTCAGTTCCCATAAATTCAAGCTTAGTTCTCGGCTTTTTATCAATAAAAGTTTTTAAGGATATACAGTTTTCACAAGGCTCGTCCACTTTCCAAAAAGAAAAACACTGACATGGATTTTCAACGCAGCCGCTCACTCCATGAGGGCCGTCCGCTTTCAGCAGCCTGACAAAATCAAAAGTTTTCCTGAGAACGTCAATTTCCTTTTCTATCTCCGAAGAGGTAGAACTCAGTTGGCTTTCGCTGTTATCATCGCAGGTCCATAATTTGTACACGTCCATATTCACGTTCTCCTTACGCTTAGTGTAGACTTATTGTTGCTTTTTTTACTTTTTTCGACATTATTAACTGATTTATTATACCACACCTCAATCACATTGTCAACCGAACGATACAAATTATAATATTATTCATAATATTAACACATTCATATTTTAAGCGACTTTGCTCTAGTTTTTCATATATTTATCGTCATTCATAAAGTAAATATGGCACTCCACCTCAGTTTCCTCACTGAGCGAGAGCATTTTTCTGAGTATCTTTTCGTAGAAATCAAGCTGTGAACGATATGTCTTTAAAATTCTCTCCTCAAAAAGCTTTCTGTCGGCTTCTTCCTGTATGTTGGTCTTATAGTCAATTATGATAAAGCTTTTGTCTGACATTTTAAGCACAAGATCCATAACTCCGTTGCTGTATTCATTGCCGTCCATACTGTAGAATGGAAGCTCTGTATACACCGCCTGCGCATTTTTGAGCAATTTTTCGATATCCTTATCTTTCAAAAAGCTGTGAAGCTGATAGTTGATATAGTCCTTATAAAAGCTCTCAGAAGCCTGCGAACTGCACTCGTCCTCAAAGTCGAGATACGCTCTGCTGACAATCTTACTCATAAGCTCTTTTTGCTGTGGCGTTTCGTTATACGGAAACAGCTTTCCACTCATATTCACCGCAAGCTCAAAGGCACGATGTACCATATGACCGATATCTATGCCCTTTGGACGTTCATAAGACAGTTTCTCCACTCCACTTGGTATAGTGACTTTTTTGCCGTCCTCAAGGTGGCTCGGAGTGATTTTGTTAACATGTTTCTCACTGAGCTTTTTAACGCTTTCATCAAAAGCATTTCGGCTGTTGTTCACCTCGTCGAATATATCCTCAACGTTAATCTGCGCCGCCTGCACAGCACTTTGCGCTGTGGCATTGTTTATCTGCGGCAGTTCTCTGCCTATTTTGCTCATTGTAAGTTTGTCGATCACAGGTTTTTTCCGTTCAAAAGTATACACAAATATAAAAGCCTGCTTTGCTCTTGTGGCCGCAACATATTCAAGCCTGAGCTGTTCGCCAAAATATTTATCCTCTGCCTGCTTCCTATCATTAGGGTAGAATGTCAGATAGTCCATATATGAATAATCGCTTGTTTTCAAAGGTACATAGACCTGTCTTTTAGCCACAAGGTCGGTGTACTTTCCTCCGCTGAATTTATGATTTTTAGCCTCCGCCATAATAACGATATTCCCCTCAAGACCCTTTGCCTTGTGAAGATTCATGAGCCTTACGCAGTTCTGCTCACTGCTGTCAAGGATAAGCTCTTTTTCTTTCAGCACAGAAAGCTCGTTTTTCATCATGTCCATAAGCTCATCGCTTCCTGCAAAATCCTGTTTTTCCCACTTTTCAATAAGATAGATAAGATTTGAAAGCTCATATTCTCTGTTGCTAGTATTATCGAAAAGAAGCTCAGGAAAATCAAGGATCTTATAAAGCTTCGCTATAGGCTCATTGACAGTATCGGCAGACGCCTTTACTGCAACAAGCGTGGCGTCATTGCTTTCACAGTTTTGTTCATAATCGTCTACGTCAATTTCAGCGTCTTCAAAATCGATGCTGTCAGGCCTACATCTCCAAAGGATAGAATAAGCCTTTTCCTTTGCGGTAGGACTATAGCTTTCAAAAACGAACTCTGCAAGAGCAATAAATCTTTTCAGCACCAGATTGTTTTTTTGAGGACGTTTGCCCCACATTGTATATGGTATGCCACGATCTGTCAAGACCATTGAATAAAACTCCATTTGAGTTGTATTCCAAAGAAGCAGAAGAAAATCACTGTATTTTATAGGTCTTTCCACGCCCTTGTCGAATATCTTTCCACAGTTCACAAGGTCTGAAATTATCTTAGCCACGCTTTCAGCACCTGGATCTTTGACAAAATACGCCCCTCTGATAACATCGTCGGAAACAGCCGCAGGCTTATCAGCCTTTGATATCATATCGCTGTATGTCATACCATATTTGCCGTTTATTTCAGGCTGGAACTTTTCATTTACCCAAGCTATAAGCTGCTCATCAGAGCGGAAGTTGTAATCAAGTGAGAAAAACTCGCAGTTTTTCTCGTTATTGTTCTGGAATTTGGCTTTCATTTTGTTATAAAGCCTGATATCAGCATCACGGAAGCCGTAGATAGACTGCTTAGAGTCGCCCACCGCAAACAGCGCACCGTCACGGAGCGGGCATTGCCATATATCACCGCCTGCTATAAGCTTGCTGTCGTCTGCGCAAAGATACAGCAGAAGTTCAGTCTGCATAACGTCAGTGTCCTGAAACTCATCTATATAAATGCAGGAATACTTGTCTTTGAAAAACGCTCTTGCCTCACTGCTGTTTTTAAGAAGATCGTGAGTGTGATACAAAAGCCCGTCATTTGAAACGCTCTCCCCGTCTTCACTCTCCTGATAAGCCTTTACAGCCTGCTCTATATACGTTGCCGTCTTGTTGAGTGCATATAGTGCATTTTCTTTCTTTACATTATCAAACCCACTTGGGCTGAAAATAGCCATGTTCTCATTGCTCTTTGGATGATCTTTCTTAATTTTAGTCTTATTAAAAGGCTCAAGTAACTTTTTGCAAGCTTTAAGATTAGCGCAAACTTTTACATAATTATACTTTGGGTCGTAGACATTCATATTATCAGGAAAAAACTTTGTCACATCACCAACAATAAAACCTGCTACATCTTCGTATTTTCCACCCAAAGTACCATTATAGAACGTACGCACAAGGCTGTCCCTATAGTTACACATTTCTTTATAGGCAAGCTTATTTATGGTGTCAAATGTCACACTGTCATAGCTTTTATCCCTAACAAACTCAACATCTCTGTATTCAGCACACTCAAGAAATGTTTCCATAAGAAAGTTCTTCACACGGCTGTCTCTGAGCTTATATTGATTGCTGTTCAGAAAGCCGAAATCTTCTATGTTCGCACCATTTGTGCGGTAATATCTCTCGAAAAAGTCAGCCTGTGCCTGCTTTGTTTCACCGTCCTCGGCAAGTTTTAATCCCAAATGCAGGTCAGCTTCAAAAGGCTGTTCTGACAGCATACTCAAACAAAAGCTGTGTATAGTGCTTATCTTCATGCGCTGTAAATTCATAACAGCGTTCTCATACAGCTTCTTTTCCTCACCGCTGCATTTTGCGATATTCTCCGTAAGCCCTGCCTGTATCCTCTCATAAAGCTCGTTTGCAGCAGCATTGGTGAAAGTTATAAGCACTATCTTTTCAACAGGTATACCTGCGCCTATCTGACCTACAACACGCTGTATTATAAGCCTTGTCTTACCTGCACCTGCGCCTGCTTCAACAAGGATATTCTTATCATAACTGTCTTTGTCTATTATATAGCTTCTTATCTGTTCTTCACTCATTCTGTTGCACCCCCTGAGCAAACTTCTTCATAAGCAGGACAAAACGTGCATGGAGTAATTTTATCATTCTTATTCACAATACACTTTTTAAAGCCCTCTTCTACTATTTTCTTAAATGTTATTGTTATCATGTTTTCAATTCCAGAATTATCCTTATTGTTAACTACATGGCAATTTTCTTTTTCAAGAATGAAAACATAATCTGCGGAAACGATATCACTTTCGCTCACGTCTCCCACAGGCGTAAGACCTTCTTCAAGCGCAAGGGCATAAATATAGTCCTGCGGGTCTTCTGGAAGCTTCTCCCTGAATTTTTTGATATCCTCCGTCTTGTAGTCAACTATCTGATATGACACCTTTGTGCCGTCTATTATCCTGTCAAGGCGGTCTATCCTACCCCTTATGGTGACTGTATATTTGCCTATCTCCACATCACCGTTGAACGGATACTCGACCTCAACGACCTCACGTTTGCCTGAGTGTATATCGCCGTGCAGTTCGTCAAGATAAGCTTTGACACAGGTGTAATATTCCTCTCTCTCACTCTGCGGAACAGCCATATCCACAGGGGGATAGTTACGTAGATAGTTTTTAGAAACACTATCGAATATCTCATCAAGCGCCGCTGTGTCAACAATTTCAGACACCTCAGCCGCACTTTTGCCTTTAAGCACAGTCTTGGCATAATTCTCCATTATCTCATGTATATACATTCCCTTGACATTGCCTTTGAGCCATGCACTGCGGTCTATATCCACCTCCTGCGGCTTTTCAACATGGGCGATACGCTCATAGAAAAACCTCAGCGGACACTGAAGCATAGTCGAAAGGCTTGTGGCAGAAATGATAAAATGTTCATTTTTGCACATTTCACGCAATATATCTATACGGCTTTTTCTTTGCTTATCAAGATACTCCGTAAGGCTTTCGCTTTGCTTTGCACCGTCATCATGAAGCCCGATTTTTTCTGCCTTGTTTAGAAAAGCACTGTTTAATGATATCTCAGAACGCACGCTAACCTTGCGTCTGTCAGAAAGATAATCATACACTTCTATTTTGTTTACATCAACACCCTTTTCAGCCGCAATAACAGTATACACTGCCGACGGGCTTTGCGCTCTTATTTCTACGGTATCATAAACACTACAGCTTACAACAAGGTTTGCTCTCTCAGCCATGAGAACTGTTCTCACAAGGTCAGTGAGCTTTCTGCGCTCGATAGCGTCAGAACAATGGTCACGGTTGCCGAAAAGCTGTTCTCTCTCCTTATCGTTCAGAACAGGCGACTCGTCCTGCATGACAGGAAATCTTCCTGTTGTCAGACCAAGAACATATATGTTTTTCATGAAAAGCGCAGAATACCGCCCCATAAGACAGCAGGTAACAGCGCCTTTTGATGCAGGCAAAGAATACCTTGCGTTCTCTGCAATGTCGGTGATCTCAGTCATTGCTTCCTGCAAGCTAAGTTTCTTGTCATAGTCTGCATAAAATCTATATCTGCCTATCAAAGCGTCCTTAACGCTTGATATGGAACTTCTCTGCTCGGCATTTGCTCCATTCACATATTTTTTTACCAAGTTCAGCACGCCACCGTAAAACTCTTTTGCGCTGACATTATCTTTTTTAAAGAACTTATAAAAGTCCTTGAACACCTGACTATCCCTTGTGCTATACCATTCAATGCCCCAGCCGTTTCCAGAGTTCTGTGCTTCAAGGAATATCCTACCCTTGCTTTTGGTCTTGCCGTCCTCTACTTTCTCCTCATATTTGAAAACAGGCGAAAGCATCACATCTCTGAATAGGTCAAATCTATAGTCATTTTTGCACCATTTGAGCATTGCCCTGAAAAATGCAACAACGTCACTGTGTCTGCATGAAATGCCCTCAGGAAATTCCACGGGGACTTTGTATTGATCGCACATATTCATGAGCAAGTCCATATACTCATCATCGGGACACAGCACAGCGGTATCGCAAAGCTCATAACCACTGTTCACGATATGTAGAACAGTTCTCTCCACCTCGTTTGTTATGCCATAATTTCTCCAAAGCTCCGCCTTTTGTGCTAATTTTCTCAGACCATTCTGATACTGCTCATCGCTCATATCCGCCATGTTATCTATAACCGCAGGATCAGACAAAAGCCCTATATACTCCGCTGTCAGCTTGTCAGCTTCTATTTCTTTGTCATATGCAAAATGAACGCTGTTCACGTCTGCCTTACCAGCCTTTATAAGACCGCTGGCGATGCTTATGAGCTTTGCACTGTCATATAGTTTACTGTCTGAAAGCTTATTTTCGTACGCTTGAAAGATCGCTCTCAGCGTGTTGATACGTCTGCTGTCCAAGGACAATGAATCAGGGCGTATACAGTTCATTCTAAGCTCTGATATTGTCTTGAATATCTCCATGCAGGCATTATGGTCGTCGCTTTTGAAATAGCTTATACCGCTTTCATCAATAATACGTCTTACTATCTCACAGCCCTCAGCATTTGACAGTGTTATTATCCTGCTGTCCATATACTCGGCACTGGTTTCGATAATATGCTTTGCATGATCTGCGACTGTGTATCTTTCAAGCCTTATAACAATATTTTCACCGCTTGCATTCTCCAACATTCTCTCGACGTTGAGATAATCATTACATATGTAAACCTTTTTAGTCAAAGGGTCTGCTTCATTACAGTCTTTGAGCCATTCTATAAAAGTCATTACGCTTTCTCCCCTAACATAAATTATCATAATAACATTTTACCATAGCAGAAAAATCTTGTCAATCTACTATCAGCGTGTTTGTATACTTTTTTGAAACATAATATTAAAGAAAATTTATTGATAAAATCATACCGCTATGTTAAAATATACTTTGTAAAACTTGCGTGGATTTTTCCTGACAGTATGTCACTTTTCGCCACACAGCAAACAGGCTGTGCGGCTTTTTTTCTGCCCACAGACAAAGGAGTGTAAAAAAATTAATGAACAGTGATTTCATGAAAACAAGACCGATCTTTCCTCTTCTGCTTTCAATGTCCCTGCCAATGGTGATATCAATGCTTGTAAACTCTCTTTACAACATCATTGACAGCTTTTTTGTAGCAAAAATAAGCGAGGACGCAATGACATCGCTTTCACTGGTGTTCCCTGTGCAGAATTTTATAAGTGCCACTGCTATCGGCTTTGGTATCGGCATCAATGCGGTCATTGCCATATATCTTGGTGCAGGCAGAAAGGAAAAGGCTGATATTGCCGCAACTCAGGGGCTTGCACTTTCGGCTTTGCATGGTATTGTGCTAATGATAATATGTATACTTATAATGCCTGCATTTCTATCTATGTTCACAAGTAATAAAAACGTTGTAGATCTTGGCGTGCAGTATTGCAACATTGTATTTACATTCTCTCCTGCATTAATGCTTGCCATTGCATTTGAGAAGATATTCCAATCTGTCGGCAGAATGAAGATATCAATGTTCAGTATGCTCTGCGGCTGTATTGCAAACATAATCCTTGACCCTCTGCTTATTTTTGGCGTTGGATTTTTTCCTGAGATGGGTATAAAGGGTGCGGCACTCGCCACCGGTATCGGTCAGGTGCTGACCCTTGTCATATACATAATAGCATATCTTCGCTGTGAGCTTCCTGTTAAGCTTTCCGCAAAACACAAGCGTCCTGACGGCATAATAATCGCAAAGATGTACTCCATAGGCATTCCTGCAACACTTAATCTTGCACTGCCGTCACTTCTCATATCCGCCCTCAACGGCATACTTGCGGCATATTCACAAAGCTATGTGCTTGTTCTTGGAATTTACTACAAGCTCCAGACCTTTCTTTATCTACCCGCAAACGGTGTTATTCAGGGTATGCGACCAGTTATCAGTTTTAACTACGGAGCAGGCGAGAGGGAGCGTGTGAAGAAAATTTACCGCATTGTTCTTTACATGACAGGTGTGATATTGGCGGCAGGAACTATCATATGCGCACTTTTCCCAGCCAAGCTCATAGGGCTTTTCACGGAAAACGCTGACACTATCGCCATAGGCAAAACAGCACTTCGCCTAATTTGTATCGGCTTTGTTATCTCCGCAGTATCCGTCACCTCATCAGGTGCGCTGGAGGGACTTGGCATGGGCATTCCGTCGCTTATGATATCTCTGTGCAGATTTATTGCGATAATACTGCCACTTGCGTTCTTCCTCTGCAAGCTCACGGGACCAACAGGCGTATGGAACGCATTCTGGATAACAGAAGTCGTCACCGCTTTGATATCTTTATTTATCTACAGATTTTCAGTTTCAAGGCAAAAAGATTTAAAATAAACACCGTTGCCATTCCACAATTACCATTTATTTCTGTTTAACAACTTTTAATTTGCAAAAAAGCGTTGACATTTTGCAAAAAAAGTGTTATAATATATCTTGCATGCCGCTGTGGTGGAATAGGCAGACACAAGGGACTTAAAATCCCTCGGGGTAAAACCCGTACCGGTTCAAGTCCGGTTAGCGGCACCATAAATCATCGTAAAATCGGGCTTTTTTAAGTCCGATTTTATTTTTTTGTCCGTTTATCTACCAATCAGTCACATTTCTTTTATTTCTTCATGTCATCAGCAGTATTAGGGCTTCCTACACTCTTGCTTTCCGTAGCGGGCGGCCTTTCGACAGTTCCGCCACCGAGGATATTGGCGATCGTATTAGCTGAGTCAATCTTAGAGTTGAAATCCAAGTGACTGTAAAAATCAGCGGTAGTCCTCTTGCCAAATAGTAACACACTTTCGTATGGTTGATAAATAACGTAAATTCGCCTTAAAACAGGCTTCTCTCGTCCTTGAGTGGTTCATCGAGCAGTTTGTAGTAGATGTAGATCTCACGGGGCTGCCCCTCCACATAGGCATCAAGGGTGATATATTCGATAAGCTTCAGGCACATCTCACGGGTAAGCTCCTGCAAGCGAAAACTGCCCTCTGTGAGCTTCTTGGTGTCTACGGAATACTGCTCCTCGAGGTGTTTTGCTGTGCGAGACTGCGAATATTTTCAAGCACGATAGCGTCCATATCCTGCATTTTAATTTAATGGCTGGGACAGTAACGTTTTCCGAATTTCATGTAAGAGGTGCAGTTGTAATTGTGGCGAATATACTTTCTCGGCTTCTTCTTACTGCCGTTTGTGGTATTGTTTCACGCAAGGCGGACTTTGTTTCCGCAGTCCTGACAGTAGATCAAATCGCTGAGATTTGCTACATATCCGATGCTGTTACGCTTGCCTTGTGATACAGACTGCTCCATTTCACGCACCCTGTCCCAAAGCTCCTGCGAAACAATAGGCTCATGCGTATTCTTCACAACGATCATGTCTTCCTCGTCATTTTTGTAGCTGACTGTTCTTGTGCGGAGCTGAACAAGGTGTCCGAGGTAGGTATAATTGTGAAGTATCTGCCTGACTGTTTCAGGGCTCCACATATGCCTTGTTCTGCGAAGATTAGGCTTGCTGAGCTTTGCGTAGTAGTAGACAGAGGATATCGGCACACCGTCCTCATTGAGCTTATCAGCAATGTGGTGCGGACTGTGACGAACGAAAATGCCCTCAACGCCGTCCGAGCCTGCGGAGCGGAAAACAAACCGATGAAAACAGCACCCTCTCAGGAACGCTCCGAGAGGATGCTTTAATGTTGCTATGTATCATTTTAGTATCCACTGATTATGGGATATACCACAATACTGAATGTGAGTTGTGTGGGATAGGTTTTGTGTGCACCAATAGATTAAGTTTTGTGGGATATTATTTCTTACGAATCGCTTTTCTTTGAATTACATGAAGGACAGAGTACCTGTCCATTCTCTATTTCGGTTTTTCCACCCTTACTCCATGGAGTAATATGATCTGCTTCCCAGTTATTCCAATTACATTTTACCCCACATATTTTGCAAATACCGTTTCCACGTCGATAAATGACTTGACGCTGCGCCTCATCAAAACTTCTTTTAGAATCTTTTTGTGGAAGATTAGGAACATGGGTTAAAAGGCTTTCTTTAAGGAAATTATGTCTGTAAAGTAATGAATCTTCCGAGTCAGATGAATGAGATACTCTTTCATGGTAGACCACAAGACGTGGATCTTGCTTTTCTGGTTCTTTATGTTCGTCTAATAATCTCTCAGCTTCAAAATCAATAAACCACTTTGCAATATCAGCTTCTCGCTCACGAATATCATAGTTCGGCATTAAATCCATAATTAGTATAAATAGTGAAATGGTGCTGTATCTTTTCAACTCCGGTGATTTGACAGGAAACATTTTATTAAGATAATCCAAAATGTGATATATTGTTTTGGCATCAGTGGACGAAGTATTAAAATTCTTTGATTTTTCATACATTGCATTTAAATCTCTATCTTTTATATTGCAAATACCCTTGTTCAATTCAAGAAGTGTCATTTGAGCAGCTATGAGATCATAAGTAAAACGAGTATTGGAAAAATTGACTTTCGAGAAGAATTCATGATTAGTAAGCTCTTTTATAAAACCCTCATTCGTCCGGGCATTGCGTTCCTTTTTTCCTGATCTTTTAAAGTCGTACCATTTTGAAGCCTCAGGAACATTTCTCGTATTTCATCTTTGTTCTGTGTATCAAGTATAACGAAATCCAAATTATAGCTATCTATTATTGTTGCAATATCCATATCAAGTTCGCTATACTTTTTGTTTGCAACATCATAACCATTAACAGGTTCAGCATCTTTAGGCAAAGCGAACTCATCATCATAGAACGACCATATTGCACGAATACGTTGCTGACCGTCAATAACATCATATGTGTCATTGTTTTTTTCGTGCAAATAAATTTTAGGTACATCGAAGTCTCGTAAAATTGAATCAATCAATAGTTGCTTTTGTGCTTTTGTCCATACTGCTGGTCGCTGATAATCAGGATTAGTATCTATTCTCTTACGTTTTTTGAAAGAGTAAATAGCGGCCATGTTGCTTTTTTCAGCATAATTTCATCTCCTATATCAATTCATACTTGCGTTGTCAACCCACAGCTCACACTGCTGCATAACAGTAGCCACCGCATCGTCCATACCCTCCGGCGGATAGCGATGACTTTTCAGAAGTTTCTTTATCATCATTCGCATTCTGGCTCTTGCACTCTCACGCTTCTGCCAGTCTATCGTGCGATTACGGCGGAGCGTATCGGCAAGCTCCTTTGTGATAGCGATAAGCTCCTCGTTCTCGTAGAAGTCTTTTATCGCCTGCGGTTTGGTAAGTGCATCGTAGAAAGCAAGCTCATCAGCAGTCAGGCCGAGATCTTCGCCCGCTTTTTGGGCTTCTCTGATCTGCTTTGCAAGGTTAAGCATCTCCTGTATTACTTCCTCATTGGTAAGCATACCGTTGAGATAACGATTCATAGCGCCTTGCATGATCTCGCTGAATTTCTCCGATTTTACGAGGTTTGTCCGTTTGTAGATATGTACCTGTTCAGCAATCAGGCGTTTCAGCAGCTCAACAGCAAGGTTCTTTTCTTTCATTTTGGAGATCTCCTCTAAGAATTTCGGATCAAACAGTGAGAAGTCCTGTTCCTTGTCGGAGAAAAGGTTGATAACACCATCACTCTTGATACTCTGCTTCAACAGCTCATTGATTTTGGCATTGATCTCAGGGAGTGAGAGCCTTTTACCTCCGCCCTGATTGAGAATACGCATCAACAGGACACGGACAGCTTCAAAGAAGGCGGCTTCTTCACGCTCATCTTCCTCAGCGATAGAGGAACACAGCGAAAGTGCCTGTTTCAGCAGCAGAGCTTCTTTTGTGTAGCTTTCTCTGTCTTTCTCCCTCTTTCTGTCCATGAGAAAATTGACCGCACCAGTGATCGTGCGTCCTGCCGTAAGCTCATTACCGCCGAAAAATGCAGAATAATCATATTCATGGAGCAGATCACGGCAGACTTGCAGTTTCTCCTGAAACTTCGGATATGCTACCTTTGCAATATCCGTGTTGCCGTAATTCTTCTTGTCACGAACGGTATAATCGTTCATAGCCTGCTTCAATGCACCTGCGATACCGACATAATCAACGACAAGACCGCCCTCCTTGTCACGGAACACTCTGTTGACACGGGCGATAGCCTGCATTAGATTATAGCCCATCATGGGCTTGTATACATACATCGTTGCAAGTGACGGCACATCAAAGCCCGTCAGCCACATATCGACTACGATAGCGATTTTCAGCGGACTGTCATTGTCCTTGAATTTTGTTGCAAGCTCCTCTTTGTGGCGCTTGTTGCCGATGATACTGTGCCATTCTTCGGGATCTTTGTTAGAAGCCGTCATGACCACAGCGACCTTTTCCTCCCAACCCGGACGAATTTCAAGGATACGTTTGTATATCTTCATAGCAATAGCACGGGAGTATGCAACGATCATCGCCTTACCTGTCAGCAGGTTCTCACGATAGCTTTCATAATGGTCAAGAATATCGTCAACAAGGGACTTTATCGTATCATCGTGACCGAGGATAGCTTCCATTTGCCCAAGCTCACGCTTGCTTTTCTCTATTACATCAACATCGGCATTCTGTGCCATGATCTCATATTCGGTGTCGATCAGTTTCAGGGTGTTTTCATCGAGTTTCAGCTTCATGACACGGCTTTCATAGTAGACAGGACGTGTCGCACCGTCCTCGACAGCCTGTGTCATGTCATAGATGTCAATATAATCTCCGAATACTTCACGGGTATTTCTGTCTTCCATTGAGATAGGTGTACCTGTAAAGCCGATATATGTAGCATTCGGGAGCGTATCACGGATAATTCGAGCTGTACCGATGACCTTACGGGCAACAAGCTCACCGTCCCCATTCTTCGTCATCTTGATCTTTTCGGTAAGACCATACTGCCCTCTATGGGCTTCATCAGCCATGACAATAATATTTCTACGCTCAGACAGCGGTTCGCCCGACTCCTCAAACTTCTGCATCGTGGTGAAGATAATGCCGTTTGCCTTGCGACCGTCAAGGAGTGTTTTCAGGTGTTCACGGCTTTCAGCGTGGACAGGCTCTTGACGGAGAAACGCCTTGCATTTCGCAAACTGCGAATAGAGCTGATCGTCAAGATCGTTTCTGTCCGTGATAACAACGACAGTCGGGCTTTCAAGGGCAGATTGCAGTAAATGGGCATAGAATACCATAGACAGCGATTTGCCCGAACCCTGCGTATGCCAGAACACACCTCCCTTACCGTCGGTGACAGTAGCTTTCTTGGTGGATTCGATAGCCTTGCGAACGGCAAAATACTGATGATAGCCTGCAAGTATCTTATAACTCTGCAAGCCCTCGTTGGAAAACAGGATAAAGTTTTTTAGAATGTCGAGCAGGCGGTCTTTCGTGAAGATACCCTCAAAGAACGTGTCAAATTGGGCAAACTGCGTATTTTCATAGCTGCCGTCTTTTGTTTTCCACTCCATATAGCGATCTTCGCCCGAAGTGATCGTGCCTGCACGGTTTTCGGAAAGGTCACTCATAACGCAGATAGCATTATAGATGAACATAGAGGGAATGGAGTGCATATAGTTTCTGATCTGCGTATAGGCTTCGGAAGCGTCCGTTTCCTCACGGGAGGGAGATTTCAGCTCCATAAGCACCACGGGCAGACCGTTGATGAACAGCAGGACATCGGGACGCTTCTCGTCATTCTCTATGAAAGTCCACTGATTTGCAACGATAAATGAGTTGTTGTCCGCGTTTGCGTAGTCCACAAGATAGCAGATTGCAGAGCGTTCCTCACCTCTGTCAGTGTATTGGACTTCAATGCCGTTTTGCAGATAGTCCATAAATACAGCGTTTTTCTGCACCAGCTCGCCGTTTTCAAAATTCTGGAGCTTAAAGAGTGCATCGCTGATCGCATCATCGGGGAGCGTGGGATTTAGCCGATACAAGGCTTCTGTAAGCTCGTCAATATACAGCGGTATCTTATAGTCACGGTCTATTGCCGGACCGTAGGCGTGGGTGTAGCCCATTCCCTCAAATAGCTGTATTATTGCGTTTTCGTATTTTTCTTCGGTGTAGGGCATATTCTATCAGCTCCTTTATATCTCTACGCTTGACATTCTGCTATTATCGTATTCATACGTTTGATGTGAAAATGGTTTTACTGATAAATCATACGCACATAAGGTTGGTAGTTCAAGTGGAGGAGTAATATGTTCAAATAATTTATATGGGGTATACCAAAACAAATAGTCAATACCCTTATTTGCAAATGCACTAAGGAAGTCATCGTCAACAAAGAAAAAGTGTGGACGACCACTCATTCCTTCTCCTTTGAGCAACTGCTTTTTATGGTCAATAGCTTGTTCTGCTTCAAAATAGGCAGATGATTCATCAAAGACAAGGAATATCACCTTATATCCTGGGTGGTTTTCCTTGTATATTGGAATACTGTCGATGTGTTTTGCTATAACACGGCGAAAGCATTTCAGATACAGGTCATAATTATGGTCTTCAGGTGTTGGTAGCTGAGTATCTCCGTTCAAATATACTTTTGCATTAGGAAACTGTTTTAGTATGCCAGTTTATTCCAGTTCCTTATACATCTGCCGTTCACGAGTCATGGACGGATTATACAGCTTACCTTTTTTGCCTTTATGCTCATGATCATTCACGCGCATAACGTCCATCATAATCTTGTACTCATCAGAGTAAAAGTCAGGCGGAGGATCAGATTTTCCGGAAGAATCAATCCAATTAGTCCATTTCTCTTGATTGCACACTTGATCTAAGATACTCTCCAATTCAGGAGTTGGCGTAGGGAGTAAAGCAATTCTTTGTAATCCTGTTAAATAGAATAATTGCAGATGCTCTATAATATCTGCTTCATTCTCACCGAATATCATAATATTCCTCCTAACATAAATGAAAATTTAGAGCAGCAGGCGCAGGCGATTTACGCTCAGATGTTCATAGAAAGCGCCGAAGAATCGTGGGAAACAGGAAGTCTCTCTGATATAGCTGTGATTACTATGGGGCAATCTCCAAAGGGCGACACATTCAATGAAACAGGTGAAGGTGCTGTTTTCTATCAGGGGCGCACTGATTTTGGTTTTCGATTTCCTACAAGAAGGCTATATACAACAGAACCTAAGCGAATAGCTTTGTGCGGTGATGCCCTGATGAGCGTTCGTGCCCCTGTTGGTGATTTGAATGTTGCTTACGAAGAATGTTGTATCGGGCGTGGTCTTGCTGCTATCCACTCTAAGGATAACCACCAATCGTTTGTGCTTTATACTTTATTCACCTTGAAAAAACAGCTCGATGTGTTCAATGGTGAGGGTACTGTTTTCGGCTCTATCAATAAGGAATCCCTTAATTCTATGGAAATTACTATTCCACCGAGGGAGCTTATGGACAGATTTGAAAGCACCGTAAGTCCGATAGATAGGGCTATCCGCAACAATTATGAGGAAATATGCAGATTACAAGCAATAAGAGACACGCTCCTGCCGAAGCTGATGAACGGCGAGATCGACGTGTCGGCGGTCAAGATTTAAGCTGCCTGCAAGTGTAAATTTTCATTTATCGCAGTATTCAGTTCAATTCTGCTGTCTATCGCTGATAGCATTTCTACTATTGTATCTTGTATTATTCTATCTGGCAAAGGGATTTCAATTTCTCCAATTTGTTTCAGGTTAATGTTTGGTTGAGCTGATTGTCCTGAAAGGGAATTGATCCATGTTACAATATTTTTCTGGTTCAAATAATAGTAAACATACAAGTAGTTAGCTTGCTCAGGCACAATTCTGATGATAGCTACTGCTTGATTAGTATTAGCAGGCACATCATCTGCTTGAACTATGCCGGTTTTCCCCAAAAACATTCCTGCCATTGAAAACAGAATATCATTTTCTTTTATTTGGGAACGTTTTAATTTTTGATGAGTTTCCTCGGAAATAAAGGCATACTTGCTTTTATCAAGTGTTCGGCTTGATGTAATTGATTCTGATTTAATGTAATTTATTCCATTTTTAGAAAAAGAACAACCAACAGAAGTAGGAGTAGTCCCTTTTGTTATGACAGAAGTAATCTCCGACAGCATTTTAGACATCATACCCAATCGCCCCCAGCTTCTCCCTGATCTCGTTTTCAAGCTCATGGGACTTCTTGAACATATCCGACAGTTCCGAGGTCAGGCGCTTCATTTTCTCATCGAACGGCTCGCCGTCATCTTCCTGCTCCTCAATGCCGACATAGCGTCCCGGTGTAAGGATATAGTCCTGTGCAGCGATAGCCTGAATGTCAGCCACCGCACAGAAGCCCTTGACTTCCTCTAATGTGCCGTCCTGAAATGCCTTGAATGTATCAGCAAGTTTCTGAATGTCCTCGTCCGTGAAATCACGGTGCTTGCGGTCAACCATATAACCCATTTTACGGGCATCAATGAACAACGTTTTACCTTTCTGCTTCTTGCCCTTTGTGATGAACCACAGCGTTACAGGGATAGTAACGGAGTAGAAAAGCTGTGTCGGCATCGCAACGATACCCTCAACCAAGTCGGCTTCAATGATATTTTTACGAATGTCACCCTCACCGCTGGACTGCGTTGACAGCGCACCATTTGCAAGCACCAGACCAATTTTGCCGTTTGGTGCAAGGTGGTGTATCATGTGCTGTATCCACGCATAGTTAGCGTTTCCGGCAGGCGGCACACCGTATTTCCAGCGAATATCGTCTTTGAGCTTGTCCTGCCCCCAGTTGGAGAGGTTGAATGGTGGATTTGCCATAATAAAGTCAGCTTTCAGCGTCTTGTGAAGATCATTGAAGAACGTATCGGCATGATACTGTCCGAAATCCGCATAAATACCACGGATAGCCATATTCATCTTAGCCATTTTCCAAGTGTCGGCATTGGACTCCTGTCCGTAAACAGAGATATTGCCCCTGTTTCCGCTGTGAGCCTGAATGAATTTCGCACTCTGCACAAACATACCGCCCGAACCGCAACAAGGATCGTAAACACGGCAGTTCTCAAACGGACGCAATATCTCAACAAGGGTACGCACCACGCTTGACGGAGTATAGAACTCACCGCCCTTGACACCCTCGTAGGCGGCAAACTGAGCGATACAGTATTCATAAGTGCGACCGAGCAAGTCCTTGCTGTCCTCTGTGTCGGTCATATCCATATTGGTGAACAGATCGACCACATCACCGAGAACACGCTTGTCCAAGTCGGGGCTTGCGTAGTTCTTCGGAAGAACGTTTTTCAATGTCTTGTTCTCGTCCTCGATAGCTCTCATAGCATCATCAATGACCGAGCCGATCTCAGGAGTGTGAGCCGCAGCGGACACCACCGACCACCGAGCCTTTTCAGGCACGAAGAAAATATTGTCCATAAGGTATGCGTCAGGCTCGTCCTCGAAGCCGTCACCCTCAGCCACAAGCTCGTTATAACGCTTCTCAAATGCACTTGATATGTAACGCAGGAAGATAAGTCCCACGATAACTTTTCTATATTCGGCAGCCGGAATATGCCCCCACAACACGCAGGCAGCATCCCAAATCTGCTTTTCAAAGCCAATATTGGCGGTATTCTTTTCAGCCATAGTTTTTACACCTCTTAAACCTACGCTTACAGCGAGGTATCATCCATTATATTGTAGCACAATCTGCACAAATAGTCAATCATTCGACAGCGTAAAATCTATATTTTTCACTGGGGATTTTTCGTATTTAGTACAATTACGGTTGATAAAACGAAAGGCTATCGCATACTGCAATAGCCTTTGATATACCATTATTCGCTCAGACAAGCGTTTTTAAGAATTGCAGTAGCTTTTCTGCCCTTTCATCAGACAGCATACGATAACACTCCACAAGCTCCTGTATGACCTGATAACGCAGAAAGAGTATGTTGACTTCCTGATCGAACGGGACGGAGAATTTGACTTGCTTCTGCTACCATTAAGCGAGCTATCCGCAGTTACGGTTACGGCAATACCCACTTCACACTTGTCCTGCCGTATATGAAAGCCGAATACCGTGACAACGAAAAGGAGTACCTTGACTATTATGATGAAGTTGAGATGTGTGACGAATCATCCAAAGCACACCCAAAGTCCGCTATCCAAGTCCGCAACCACAGTATGATCGACCGAGCAGACCTTGTGGTATGCTATATCCAGCATAAAAGTGGCGGAGCATACCGCACGATACAGTATGCTGAAAAACATGGCAAATAGATAGTGAACCTTGCAGATGAAAGTGGAATAACCCTCTGAAAAGAAAAATAGGTCGATACATTTGAGCTATTAGGTATCGCCCTTATTCGTTATTATAATGATTGTTCTTGTCGGTATGTACTGCGTGGGGTTTAGTGTTACTATTTGGAACGGAGATAGTTACATGGAATGTGGAGTGTCCAAACCACTCCTGGATTGCCTTCATAGGCACACCGTTAGCAAGAAGCAAGCTCGCACAAGAATATCTCAAATCGTGAAAACGAATCTTTTTCAGCTTGTATTTCTTGATAACATTTGCGAAATGGTCAGTAGCATAGTTAGGCGTGATAAGTCTTCCAAACTTATCTGTGCAGATGTAATCTTCATATTCGTGATCGTATCCGCTTTTCAGAACCGTAGAGAGGTATTCGTCCTGCTCTTTCTTCGCTCTCAGCACATCAGCAATGGACGGAATAAGCGGAAGTGTCCTGTGACTTGCTTTGGTCTTTAACTTATTCTCAAACTTCATAACGGGCTTGCCGTCCTCATAAACATTGTAAGCCTTTGCGTGAATGGTGATCGTGTTGTTGTCGAAATCGATAGCGTCCCACCTCAGACCGATGATCTCACTTCTGCGTAGTCCATAGTAGGCAGCGAAAAGCATCACTACCTCCATACGATATTCTCTGAAAACAGAAAACAGTCTTTCAAGCTTTTTGGAATTATAGAATGTCGCTTCATACTTGTCGAGCTTCGGACGGTCTGTCTTTTCAGATTCGTTGCAGGAAATGAGCCCGATCTTCACAGCATACTTCAATGCCTTATGGATATTTGCGTGATAGTGCTTGATCATGTTAGCGGTGATTTCCTCTGCAAACTTATCGTTATAGAACTTCTGAAGCTCCACAGCAGTCACCTCAGCAAGCGTAATGTCAGGAAACACCGTATCGAAGTAGCTAACCACGCTGTTGAGCTTCTGCGAATAGCTTTCATATGTTGTTTCCGCAATAGTTGGCTTGATAGTCTCCAGCCAATCACGAAGGAACGCTGTGATAATCTCCTCGACCTTGAGGTTCAAAGCCTTCTTAGCACATTTTTCAGGCAGATCAGTACCGATCCATTTTCTTTTGCGTTTTCCTTCGTTGTCCTTATAATCAAAGACAACATAGTGTTTACCGTCTTTGACGGTAGTAATGTACTTAAAGGGCAGACTTGATTTCATTTTCATTTAATATTAACCTCCTTGCAATTATGAAATTCTGGTAGAAAGTGAGGCTTCTGGCATAAGTGCGGGTGAAAATCCACCTTGTCACACTTACAACAGAGCTGTTCTTAGATTCCAACCCTCGTAAACCTGGCAGACCGAAAGAAGATGATTCCGTCATGGCGGGGAAGTACGTCAGTGATTTTAAGTTTGGATCCAATCAGTTACTTGGCGCTGCACAGTACGTAAATAGTCAGATCGAGCAGAATGAAGCAAGCGGTATGGCGATAACACCTGATGAGATATTGTCATGGGGGAAAGAGGGGCTCGGTAAAGCCGCTGTTGAAACAGCTGTTGAGACTGTAAACCAAACCTCTGAAGCTGAGAATGAAACAGCAGATGCAGAACCGATCGATCGTGAGGCAATGGCTGATGAGTTGGTTAGCAATATTGATATGTCATCTGATCAGTCAGCACAATATGATAATTAAAACAAAAACCCTCTTTTCCAAAAATGGAAAAGAGGGTTTTTGTTTATGAGTTACTGGTAGTTATGACCGATGCCGAGGGTTTCGGTTGCTGGGACAAGAGTGATGCTTACTTCGCCACAGTTCATGTTGTATGAGTCAGCGTATTCGTTTGATGTCTTCTGGCCGTATGATTCTGCTTTTGTTTTCAAGTCAGAAGCAGTCTGTGTATCGCTGTCGTACTTGTTGAAAGAAGCGCTGTAGATCGCGTTATCCCCCATGCTGATTGCAATGTAGTCAAATGTTACTCCTTCGATCGTTACTGGAGATGAGAAGTCCCATGTATAATGTCGATCTGCAGTCCACTTTTATCATTGCCCTTCGGCATTGAGTAAGCGCCAATGTTTTCCTTGTAGTTGGTGACAGGGAATGTGCTTTCGATATATGACTTGATTTCATCCAATGTCTTGCCATTGAGATCCGAGAAACAAGTGTCAACGTTGGCGAAAGTCATGTCTGATGCCGAAACTGGTTCAGCGGTCGAGTCAGATGCATCAGCAGTTGTACTCTCGTCAGGAGAATCAGATGTTGTTGCGACGGTTAATGTGGTTTCAGCAGAGTCTTCAGATGTTCCCTCTGTGCTTTCTTCTGTTGTTGCCTCTGTCGTAGTAGCAGAAGATGTTTCTGTCTTGCTGCTTTCGTCATTGCTGTTACTTCCGCAGGCTGCCATTGACGCGCATATACCCAGTGCAAGTGCGAATACAAGAATTGATCTGATCTTTTTCATGTGATTTTCCTCCATTTATAATGTTTTTATATTTATTATCTTTCGATAACATTTATATCCTCTGAATCGCCCTTTTCAAAGCTGCGCAAAGCGACTCTTCCTCAGACGGCTCTGTGGCGGACTGTTCTGTTTCCTCCGCCTCGGAAGCTTCTGCCGTTTCGTCCGCTTCAGTGCTTGTCGCTGTATCATCGGCTTTTTCGTCGGTCGTAACTGACTTGCTCTCCGACTTATCACCGCTATCACCGGAACTTCCGCAGGCTGCCATTGACGAGCATATACTCAGCGTGAGTATAAATACAAGCATTGTTCTGATCTTCTTCATATAAATTTCCTACATATATGATCAATTATTGAACACACAAACTATTTCTTCTCCATCAGGCCCTTTATCATAAGAACGCAGGAATACACCGGCATCGTCTATAAACAGATAATAATTCTCATTAACAGGGAATATACTTGCACGGGTATCCGACGAATAAAGCTTGACAGCCGTATCTTCATCTACAGGACTGCCGTCGATAGGAAGCTTGAACTTTATAAAGCGTTCTATATCATCAAAAGTACCCGATTCATGATCTGCATAAATATGCGAATCACCGCCAAAATATTCCGGGTAATAATCTTCCGGATAAGAGAAAGTTCCGACTACTTCATCGGTCTCCATGTTATAGAGCTTATCCTGCTGCAAATTATATTCGCTATATGAAAGGAACATATATTTGCCTATAACGCCGGTCACTGTAATACTTGAATTTGTGCTCGACAATACAGGCTCCTCGCCCCATTGCTTACTGTCAAGATCAAAGCAGTAGAGCTTATCTCCTTCACCATTGCCGTTTACTTTGAAATATAGCTTATTGCCATATGAAGCCACCAGATCAGCAGAAACTTTCTGTTCAAGTCCGTGTGAATCCTTGAGCGTCAATCCGGGGTAAGTTACCTCACCTGTCTCAGGTGAATAATAGTACAAAACATTATCCGTATCGTAATAACCCACTAATGCACCTGACGATATGAGACTAGGGTCATAAGACTGTGATATCTCACAAGTATAGCTCTTGCTGTCATCTTCCAAATCAACGACTGTGCAATTTCTGTTAGAATCATCATGCAAGATCTTTCCGTAAGCTACATCTATATCCGAAAAATAAAAATCGACCTGACGTTCTGTAGTTTTTTTAGTGTTTATATCATAACACATGATATAGCTTATATCGTCTTTGATCAATCCAAAATACAGCTTTCCGTTTTTATAGTAGACTCTTTCCATATCATGAGAAGAAGAGGCGTTATTATCCCAGGTCATGAATTTTCCGTACGTAACTTCAGCCTGACTAAATCCATTAGCCTCATACTCAGCTGCTAAGTCCTCATAATAGCCATACTTTGAAGCGTCGTCGTCCTCTTGCTCTGCTTTGCTTGACTCCTCAGGCTCTTCTGCTGCGGAATCTTCTGCCGTGGACTCATCGCTCGAAGCGGTTTCATCAGAAGCCTTTGACTCATCGTCAGCTTTTGCCGCAGCGGAAGATGTTGTCTTATTGTCTGACTTATCATCGCTGTCGTCATCAGAACTTCCGCAAGCTGCCATTGAAGTGCACATACTCAGTGCAAGTGCGAACGCAAGTATTGATTTGATTTTCTTCATGTGTTTTCCTCCATTTTTCATATATTGCTCAAGAGAGCACAAAAAAGGCACAGCACACCCGAACTTATCGGGCATACTGCACCTTTGATATACAATATTTAACAGTTGTTAAAGAAGCATAGTTATTCTGTCTGTCTGTCTGTCTGTCTGTCTGTCTGTCTGTCTGTCTGTCTGTCTGTCTGT
>OLXW01000052.1_pt1 | contig 86448 bp, 75 predicted proteins | sample 1673551 | NCBI WGS metagenome assembly OLXW01 (sample SAMEA103958114, study PRJEB25191) | human gut metagenome | reverse complement strand
TAAAGCGGTACGCGAGCTGGGTTCAGAACGTCGTGAGACAGTTCGGTCCCTATCCTCCGCGGGCGCAAGGGAGTTGAGGAGATCTGCCCCTAGTACGAGAGGACCGGGGTGGACGGACCTCTGGTGACGCGGTTGTCGACCAACGGCACCGCCGCCTAGCTACGTCCGGCACGGATAACCGCTGAAGGCATCTAAGTGGGAAGCCGCCTCCGAGATGAGCTCCCTTTCCGGTAAGGGCCCAGATAGACTATCTGGTCGATAGGGCGCAGCTGCAAGCAGGGCGACCTGCTCAGGCGAGCGCTACTAATAGCCCGAGCTCTTCTTCATTGCCAAGACTACGATCGAGATCGAGAGATGGACGTGTCGCGCGCATGCAACCGCCAGGGTGGCGCGGGGGATCCCCGGGCCCCCTCGGACGGCAAGACGATTGCCGCGGGAGCGCCTCCCGCGAGCGGAACCATGGAGTGGGGGATCACCCGATCCCATTCCGAACTCGGCAGTTAAGCCCCACCTCGCCGAAAGTACTGCGGCGCCAGGCCGCGGGAGGACAGGTCGTTCCGCTCGCAGGGGGCGCTTTTCTGCGTTCCGGCCGCCCTGGCGGGACGGCCGGACCTGCCGACGCCGCGGCTCCGACGGGCGCCCGGCCTCGCCCCTTGTTCGGGGCTCGGCGCGGCGCGGAGGCCGCTCGGCCCCGAGGCGGGGCGATTCCGGGCGCCTGCCGGACCCTCGCCGACTTCCTCGGGCGAGCCTGTGCGACAAAACTATATTATTATTTGGACGCCCATGCGGGCGTCTTTTTGTTTTTGTGCGCCCTTAACCGTGAAATGGGAACGGCTTCTTTCTTTGAAAATATAAGGACGCGTATAATGTTTTCTGGAAAACTGGCGTCGATGACAGAGCCGAAGGGCTCGTCAGGAAAGGGAGGTTTCCCTTGAGTTCAGAGACCCCTGAAGATAAGAAGCGCGTTGAGGAGGCGCTGAAGGATTCGGCGAAGCTGAAGGAGTTGGTGGAGGCTCTTTCCGATGGGAGCCGCCGCGGCCGCCAGCAGGCAGCGAAGGTCATTGCAGGCGTGGCTGCTGAGAATCCTGAAATACTCGTGCCTTTCGCGTCCGATCTCGTCGACGCATTGGAGCGCCCTGAGGCTCAGACGCGTTGGGAATGTCTTGATGCGCTGACTTACGTCGTGTCCTTCGACTCTCGGCCCTGCGACAAGGCCATCCCCGGCGCCGAGGCGGCCCTGTTCGACGAGGACAGCGGTCCTTTGCGCTTGGCCGCCATGCGCTTTCTGTGCAAGCTGGGCGCGACGACCGAGAAACGCTCGGAAAAAGTATGGCCTCTCATCGACGAGGGCATCCAGTGCTATCACGGGGATTTGGAATTCCAGGATATGCTTCTGGCGGTCATCGACTTCTCCCAGGGGAAGCTGGACGGGTCTGTGAAAAGCGCCCTGGCCGATCGTATGCGCTTCGATGCCGAGAACGGCAAGGGCATGCTCAAGCGCCGTGCCGCTCAGATCATCGAAAATGTAGCTTAGTTCCAAGGAGATTGACACATGAGCTTTGAAGCTTCTTTGAAGGTGGGCGATGGGGCCTACACCTATTACCCGGTGAGCGAGATAGAGGGGGCGGCGCAGCTGCCTTACTCCCTTACCGTGCTTTTGGAGAATGCGCTGCGCTGCGGGCGCACGCCCGAAGAGGCCCAGGCCATGGCCGAGCGCATCGTAACTGCCGGCTTGGCGGGCCAGACGGGCGAGGAAGTGGAGTTCTCGCCGGCGCGCGTGTTGTTCCAGGACTTCACGGGTGTGCCGGTGTTCGTCGATTTCGCCGTCATGCGCGAGGCCTGCGCCGATCTGGGCGGCGATCCGAAGAAGATTAATCCCCAAGTGCCGTGCGATTTGGTCATCGACCATTCGGTCATCGCGGATGTGGCCGGGTGCGACGGCTGCATGGATGAGAACATGAAGCTGGAATTCAAGCGCAACGGCGAGCGCTACGACTTTTTGAAGTGGGCCCAGGAGTCCTTCGAGAACGTGCGCATCGTGCCGCCGGGACAGGGCATCTGCCACCAGCTGAACATCGAGAAGTTCGCCAGCGTGGTCATGGAGTCTCCCGCCGGCCTTACCGGCGCCGATGGCACGCCCGTGGTGTACTTCGACACGCTTGTGGGCACCGACTCCCATACGCCCACGGCCAACGGCATCGGTGTGCTCGGCTGGGGCGTGGGCGGCATCGAGGCGGAGGCGGCCGCGCTGGGCCAACCCATCACGACGCTTGTGCCCCGCGTCATCGGCGTGAAGCTGACGGGCGACTTGTCCGAAGGCGTGTCGGCCATGGACGTGTCGCTGACGTTCGCACAAATGCTGCGCGAACGCGGTGTGGTGGGCTGCTTTGTGGAATGCTTCGGCCCCGGCGTGGCGGCGCTTTCCGCCACCCAGCGCGCCTGCATCTCGAACATGACCCCGGAGTACGGCTGCACCTGCACGCTGTTCCCGGTGGACGACCGCACCCTGGACTACCTGCGCCTCACAGGCCGCAGCGCCGAGCAGGTGGCCCTGGTTGAGGCCTACGCGAAGGCCCAGGGCTACTGGAATGATCCCGAGGCGGCGCCGCGCACCTATGCCGAGGTGATCGAGCTCGATCTTTCCACGGTTCAACCTTCTCTGGCGGGCCCCTCGCGCCCCCACGATCGCATTCCGCTCGCCAAGGCCGGCGAGCGCTTCCGCGCCATCTGCGCCGAGCGCGGCCTCGACGATGCGACGGTGCATGTGGAAGTTGACGGCGAGGACTACGAGCTGACCCACGGAGCCATTGCCATCGCCGCCGTGACGAGCTGCACCACGGCCACCGACCAGGCCATGATGCTGGCCACGGGCCTCATGGCGCGCAACGCCGCCGAGCGCGGGCTTGCGCCGGCACCCTGGGTGAAAACCATCTTGGCTCCCGGTAGCCGCGCCACCGAGCTTCTGCTCGAGCGGGCGGGGCTCACCGAGCCTTTGCGCCAGCTGGGCTTCTATACCTGCGGTTTCGGCTGCATGAGCTGCATTGGCAACTCGGGCCCTCTGTCCGAGGCCATGCATGCCGTGGCCGACGACATCGAGCTGGCCAGCGTTCTGTCGGGCAACCGCAACTTCGAGGGCCGCATTTCGCCGGACGTGTCGCAGAACTACCTGATGCAGCCGGCCAACGTCATCGCCTACGCCATCGCCGGCACCATGGACATCGATCTGGAGAAGGATCCCCTTGGCGCGGACGCTGAGGGCAATCCCGTGTTCTACGCCGACATTGTGCCCGCCGCCGACGAGGTGGCCGCTCTTGTGGACGAGTTCGTGACGGCCGACTTGTACGAGCAGGGTGCCGCAAACATGTTCGAGGGCGACGCCGCGTGGCAGGCCCTGGGCGCCGAGCCGAGCGATACCTTCGCTTGGGACGACGGCTCTACCTACGTGCGCCGGCCGCCCTATTTCGACGGCATGACCCGTGAGGTGTCGGGCCAGGACGCCATTGAGGGCGCCCGTGTGCTCGGCAACTTCGGCGACTTCATCACGACCGATCATATCTCGCCGGCCGGCGCCATCGCACCGGACATGCCGGCGGCTGAGTACCTGGAGGCCCATGGTGTGGCTCCGGCCGACTTCAACACCTACGGCAGCCGTCGCGGCAACCACGAGGTGATGATGCGCGGCACCTTCGCGAACGTGAAGCTGCAGAACAAGCTGGCGGACGGCCGCAAGGGCGGCTGGACCCGCGACTTCACTACCGGTGAGATAGCGCCTCTGTACTACGCCGCCGAAAACTACGCCGCCTCCGACACGCCGGCGGCAGTCCTTGCGGGCAAGATGTACGGCTCCGGTTCGTCCCGAGACTGGGCGGCCAAAGGTCCGATGCTGCTCGGCGTGCGCGTGGCCATCGCGGAGAGCTTCGAGCGCATCCATCGCTCCAACCTCATCGGCATGGGCATCCTGCCGCTGCAGTTCATCGAGGGGCAAAATGCGGAGACGCTGGGTCTCGACGGCTCCGAGACCATCACGGTGGCGCCCATCGACTTCTCGGCGGGGCTGCCGAGCCCGGCTGTCGTGAAGGTGACGGCCGAGAAGCCCGATGGAGGCGTCATAACCTTCGACGCCATCGTGCGCATCGACACGCCCACGGAGGGCCGCTACTACGAGAATGGCGGCATCCTCCAGTACGTGCTGCGCGATCTGATCAAAGGATAAGAACTGATCGTGCATTGCTCAGCCCCCGTCGCTGCGCGAGAGCGACGGGGGCTTTTTGCTGCCGTCTGTGCGCTTTTCCGTTGCTGAACGCGCTGAAAGCTAGCTTGCGCGCCTGCAATGCGGTACGATTACGGGCACGTGATTTTTGACCCCTAGGAGCAACGAAACGACTATGGAAGACTTCCGCAACGAATATTGCATGCATACCGCCACCTGCGGGCAGCTGCGTGCGACTGATGTGAACCAAGAGGTGACTTTGTGCGGTTGGGCGTGGCACACCCGCGACCACGGCGGCCTCATCTTCATCGACCTGCGCGACCGTGATGGCTATACCCAGGTGGTGGTCGATCCCGATTGTGTGAGCGAGGAGGACTTCCATGCGGCCGAGCACTTGGGTCGCGAGTACGTGCTGAAGGTGTCCGGGCGCGTGCGCGAGCGTGCACCGGAGGCGATCAACCCGAACATGATCACGGGCGAGATCGAAGTTTTGGCCAATGCGGTACAGGTGCTGAACACGTCGGTGACGCCGCCCTTCTCCATTGAGGATGGCATCGAGACCGATGAGATCACGCGCATGAAGTGGCGCTATCTGGACATCCGCCGTCCCGAGATGCTCGCCAACCTGAAGCTGCGCCACACGGTGACCCAGGCCATGCGCCGGGCCCTGGACGAGCGTGGTTTCCTGGAGATCGAGACGCCGATTCTGGCGAACTCCACGCCCGAGGGCGCCCGCGACTACATCGTGCCGTCGCGTCCGAACCCGGGCAAGTTCTACGCCCTGCCTCAGAGCCCCCAGCAGTTCAAGCAGATGCTCATGTGCGCCGGCGTGGAGCGCTACTACCAGATCGCCCGGTGCTTCCGCGACGAGGACCTGCGCGCCGATCGCCAGCCCGAGTTCACCCAGGTCGACATCGAGATGTCCTTCGTCGAGGGCGACGATGTGTGCGACATGATGGAAGGTGTCATGGCCGAGACCTTGAAGGCCGTGGGTGTGACCGACGTCGCCTTCCCGCTGCAGAAGATGCAGTACGCCGACGCCATGCGCCTGTACGGCTGCGATCGCCCCGACGTGCGCTTCGGCATGCTGCTTCACGACATCACCGACATTGTGAAGGACACCGGCTTCAAGGTGTTCGCGAGCGTGGCCCAGTCCGGCGGAGTGGTGAAGGCCATCAACGTCAAGGGTGCCGGCGACTGGTCCCGCGGCGAGGTGGAGAAGCTCGCCAGCATCGCCGAGGCCAACGGCGCCAAGGGCATGGCCTGGGTGGCGTTCACCACCGATGGCCAGGAGAAGAGCCCTATCAAGAAGTTCTTCACCGACGAGGAGTGGGCGGCCCTGAAGGCCGAGATGGAAGTAGAGCCCGGCGACCTTTTGCTGTTCGCGGCCGATAAGCCCGAGATCGCCAACGCGGTGCTCTCCGCCCTGCGCCTGCACATGGCCGACGCCATGAACATCCCCCGCGAGGGCCACGCGCTGCTGTGGGTCGTGAACTTCCCCATGTTCCGCTACGACGAGGACGAGAAGAAGTACGCTGCCGAGCACCATCCCTTCACCCATGTGCTGAAGGAGGATCTGGACAAGATCGAGAGCGATCCGCTGGCCTGCGGCAGCTACTCCTACGACTTGGTCATGGACGGCTTCGAGGTGGGCGGCGGCACCATCCGCATCCACAACGCCGAGGAGCAGCGCCGCATCCTGCGCGTCGTGGGACTGACCGATGAGGAGATCGACGAGAAGTTCGGCCACCTCATTCGCGCGCTGGAGCTGGGCGCCCCGCCACACGGCGGCATCGCCCTGGGCTTGGATCGTCTCGTGATGCTTCTGGCCCGCAAGGACTCCATCCGCGATGTCATCGCCTTCCCGAAGACGAGCAGCGCGAGCGACCCCATGACGGGCGCTCCGAGTGCCGTCACCGGCCGTCAGCTGAAGGACGTGAGCCTGCGCATCCTGTAAGCGCGCAGCGAGCTCGCGCAGATGCGACAACCTGTTTTGCACGGCGCCTGCCCTTTGGGGTGGGCGCCCTTTTTGTGAGCAGTCGATTCTTCTCTGGCGGCGAACAGAGGCCTATCGGGTGATGTTGGAGAGCTGCTTGTTGAAGGTCTCCACCGGATAGCCCGTCAGCACGTTTCTGGCGGCAATGAGGCAAGCGGTGAACGAGAGGCGGTTGCCGGCGTAAAGGCGCGCGGCCAATCTGACGGTCGCGCCGTCTTGGAAGGAGACGTCGTCGGCGAGAAGCTCCATCACGGTGCCGATGAGCGATCGGGGAACGCGGTAGTCCTCCTCGAGCAGCTGGACGGTGAGCGCCGCCGTTTCCGGATAAGCTTGGGCGCATCCGGAGGCGATCAGGCGCCGCGCTTTGGCCGATGGTCGCGGCTCGTCGTCGAGCAGGTAGTGCAAGAGGACGGTTTCATCCACGATGGTTGTGGCGGGGTCGGCGACGGTTGTCGTGCGAAAGCGCGCGTCGCCCGTGTTCTCCCCCTGCTTTTTGAGCCATGCGGCGCGCTCGTCTCCCGTAAGGTGGGGGTTGGCGTAATGGCGCAGCTTGCCGAAAGCCGACGTGCCCCCCTCGCTTTTGCTGAGGTGCGGCGTGAAGGGGAGCCGTCGCTCGATAACCGATTGGGCCACGAAGAGGCGCACGGCCTCGGAGGGGGAGAGGCCAAGGGCCTCGAAGAGGCGGTCGGCTTGTTCTTTGAGATCCTCATCGATGCGAATTTGCATGGTTGCGTGCTTGGCCATGGGAGCCTCCTGGGTAGCGCCGTTGCGGCCTCTTCGGTAGCGAGAAGAGGCTTATTTCGGGGGTTTTGTACCAACTTCATAAAGAAACCCCTGGGAAATGGAATATAGTGTAGTACAAATACACTACAAATAGAAGAAGGCTCATCCAAGCTGTCCCTTATTTCCAATTTGAAAAAAGCCAAAATTCACTCTTGCGAAACACTTTCGAGGGGCGTATAACGGCCGTGACATCTTCGAGAGGCACTAGCTGTCCGACTTAATATCTTTTTCCTTTGCTACGGCTTTACCGCAGGGGACACCTGCGTCCATTTTGAGGGGTGCGCAAAGAGCACTCCCGGCGATTCCGGAGCGCCGGGAAGTCGTTGCGCAGCGTCAGGAGGCGCGCGTCTTTGTTGGGTGAAGCGAGCCGCCGCTCCGTGCTTGGGCCGATCCGACGATAGGGGAGGCAACGGCAGGGCGCGGAATCATGCCAGCGACGGCCTTGCGGCTGTCGCGCGAGAAGAGCGTAGGAGGATCTACATGGGTTCCAAATTCGTCATTGCCGACCCGGGCCTGTGCATTGGTTGCCAGACCTGCATGGCGGGCTGTCTTCTGAAGCACAGTGTGCCGGGTGACGTTCCCAAGCCGCGATTGAATCTCATCACCACCCTTACCATTTCGGCGCCCATCGTGTGCCACCATTGTGCCGACGCGCCCTGTGTGGCATCGTGCCCCGAAGGCGCGCTATACTTCGATGGCGCCCGCGTGGCCGTCAAGCAGGAGCGCTGCATCGGTTGCCGCAGCTGCGTGCTCGCCTGTCCCTATGGAGCCGTGGAGGTCGTCTCCCAGGAGGGCGCGGCCAAGCTCGGCGGCCTTACGGTGGAAAGCGCTCCCAAGGCATCCCTTGTCAAGTGCGATTTGTGCTACGACCGCGAGGGCGGCCCGGCCTGCGTGGAGGCCTGCCCCACCGGAGGTCTTATGGTCGTCGACGAGGAGGAGCTGGCCGACCGCCAGCGTCAGCGCCGTATGAGGGCCGCCGTGGCCTCGGGCGCCTTCTCGAGCGTGCCCTTGAACACCGATCTCAACTAGCCCCAAGGAGGAATTGCACTATGGAAAAGCACATGGCCGTCTGCCCGTACTGCGGTGCCGGTTGCAAGCTCAATCTCATCGTGGACGACGGCATGGTCATCGGCGCCGAGGGCCTCGATGGCGTGACCAACGAGGGCGAGCTGTGCCTGAAGGGCCTGTCGGGCTTCGATTTCATCAACGACACCAAGATTCTCACGCCGCGCATCCTGCATCCGATGATCCGCCGCGAGAAGGGCGGCGAGCTGGAGCGCGTCACCTGGGACGAGGCGCTGGACTTCACGGCCAAAAAGCTCATGGCCATCAAGGAGAAGTACGGCCCCGACGCCATTATGCTCACGGGCTCCTCGCGCGGGCCGGGCAACGAGGCCAACTACGTCATGCAGAAGTTCACCCGCGCCTGCGTGGGCACCAACAACATCGACAACTGCGCCCGCACCTGCCACGGCCCCTCGGTCATCGGCCTTATGGACACCGTGGGCTCCGGCGCCATGTCCGTCTCCATTCCCAACATGGAGAACGCCGACCTCATCATGTTGTTCGGCTACAACCCCTCGGCCTCGCACCCGATCGTCGCCCGCCGTATCGTGAAGGCCAAGGAGAAGGGCGCCAAGATCATCGTCGTCGACCCGCGCTCCATTGAGACGGCGCGCATCGCTGATCTGTACATCCAGATCAAGAACGGCTGCAACCTCGCCTTCATGAATGCGTTCGCCAACGTTATCGTGAGCGAGAACCTGCACGACCGCGCCTTCATCGACGCCCACACCAACGGCTTCGACGAGTGGTGGGAGACCATCAAGAACTACACGCCGGAGTCGGTCGCCGACATCTGCGGCTGCAGCCCCGACGATATTCGCAAGGCCGCCCGCATGTACGCTACGGCCCCCAACTCCATTATCGGCTGGGGCATGGGCGTCACCCAGCAGCGCCAGGGCGTGAAGACGGTGCACACCATCGCCGCCATTGCCTGCGTCACGAACCAGATCGGCCGCGACAACGCCGGCCTGGCTCCGGTGCGCGGCCAGAACAACGTCCAGGGCTCCTGCGACATGGGCATGTGGCCGAGCCTGCTTCCCGGCTATCAGAAGGTGGAGAACCCCGAGGCCCGCGCCAAGTTCGAAAAGGCATGGGGTCTGCCGGAGGGGAAGCTTCCCGCCGAGCCCGGCTTCAAGCTGACCGACCTGCCCCATGGCGTGAAAGAGGGTAAGATCAAGGCCTTCTACAACTTCGGCGAGGATCCGTTGCAGACTGAGCCCGACTCCGCCGATATGAAGGAGACGCTGGAGAACCTCGAGCTGCTCATCAGCCAGGACATCTTCATGACTCAGACGACGGCTTTGGCCGACGTGGTGTTCCCGGGCACGTCCTGGGGCGAGCATGACGGCGTGTTCTCCGCTTCCGACCGCACCTTCCAGCGCTTTACGGCTGCCGTGCCGCCCAAGGGCGAGTGCAAGCACGACTGGCAGATCTTCAGCGAGCTGTCGACCCGCATGGGCTATCCCATGCACTACGAGGACACCCAGGAGATTTGGGACGAGATGCGCTCGCTGTGCCCGAACTTCTACGGCGCCACCTACGAGAAGATGGCCGGCGTGGGCCATGCCCAGTGGCCGATTCCGACGCTGGAATGCCCGGGCACTCCGACGCTTTACAAGAACGGCCAGTTCAACACCGCCGACAAGAAGGCCATTCTCATGGCTCACGATTTCGTGGAGCCCACCGAGATGCCCGACGACGCCTATCCGCTCGTGCTGTGCACGGTGCGCGAGGTGGGGCACTACTCCTGCCGCTCTATGACCGGCAACTGCAAGGTGCTCTCGATGCTGGCCGACGAGCCGGGCTACGTGCACATCAACCCCGCCGATGCCGCCGCCCGCACCGTCAAGGACGAGGATCTGGTCTGGGTGAGCTCGCGCCGCGGCAAGGTGATCACGCGCGCGAAGCTGGACGAGCGCATCAACAAGGGCGCCGTCTACATGACCTACCAATGGTGGATCGGCAAGTGCAACGACCTGACCATGCATGTGACCGACCCGCTGTCCGGTACGCCCGAGGACAAGTACTCCGCCTGCGAGGTGCACTGCATCGACGACCAGGTGTGGGCCGAGCGCCATATGCAGTCGCTCTACAGCGCGATGAAAGATCGCCTGGCTGCGGAGGCGGCACCTCAGAACGTCGCGCCCGCCGCTCAATAGGGCGTCTCGCTACCGCACTCATTCCGAAAGGACTCTGATGAACACTTTCATCGCCATAGAGCCGGATAGGTGCATTGGATGCGGCACGTGCCTTGCCGCCTGCAGCCACGGCCACCGTGTGGCCGGGCTGCAGGCGGAGCCCCGTCTCGCACTGACGTTTACCCCGCAGGTGACGGCCGCCGTCACCTGCCATCAGTGCGAGGGGGCGCCGTGCTTGGCGGTTTGCCCCGTGGATGCGATCAAGCGCACCGAAGAGGCCATCGTCGTGAACGAGCAGACCTGCATAGGCTGCAAGTTGCGCGCGGTGGTGTGCCCCTTCGGCGCCATCCATCCCTCGGGCACGTCCACGGCGGGCGTTGCCGGCATCTCCTATCCCACTCCCACTCAGCCGCGGGGCACATCGCCTCTGCTGGCTTGGAGCATCGGCGTCTACACCTGCGCCGTCAAGTGCGACCTGTGCTCCACCTTGGGCCCCGACGAGGAGCCCCATTGCGTCGAAGCGTGTCCGACCAAGGCGCTCTACGTGCGCGATGCCACGACGCTCGCGGGCGTTCGCAAGGACAAGATGCGCGCCGCCGTGGCGGCCAACCAGATCATGATGGGTCGAACGACGAACTTGAAGGAGGCCTAAATGTTGGAACTGATACTGCTTTCCCTCGGGCTCTCCTGCGCCACCGGCGTACTGTCGCTGGTGGCGTCGAAGGCCCGCGCTGCTTCCAAGACCATCGCTTGCGTCGGCGGCATGGGGGCAGCGGCCTTAAGCTTTGCCGGCGGCATCGGCGCGCTGTTCCAGACGGCTACCTACGCCAGCTGGATCGGGCCTATGCCCTTCACGAACTTCACGCTCTTGCTGAATCCGCTGGCGGGCCTTCTCATCGCGGTCATCGCCGCGCTGGCCTTCGTGGCGTGGCTCTACGGGCTTTCCTACTTCGATGAGTACTACGAGGCGGGCATTGGCGTCATCGGGTTCTTCATGAACCTGTTCATCGCCTCCATGAACCTCGTCATCCTGGCCGACAACGCTTTTTGGTTCCTCGTGTTCTTCGAGCTGATGTCGCTCACGTCCTACGTGCTCGTCATCATCGACCGGACGGAAGCGTCGCTCAAGGGCGGTTTTCTGTACCTCATCATGGCCCACATCGGCTTTCTGATGATCGCGTGCTCGTTCTTCGCCATGGCCTCGGCCACCGGCTCGCTCGAGTTCGAGGCGTTCCGCACCCATGCGTTCGCCCCCGGCATCGCCACGCTGGCCTTCGCGCTGGCCTTCTTCGGTTTCGGGGCGAAGGCGGGCATGGTGCCCTTCCATTCGTGGCTGCCCCAGGCCCATCCGGCGGCGCCCTCCAACGTGAGTGCGCTCATGTCCGGCGGCATGATCAAGATCGGCATCTTCGGTATTTGCAAGGTGTGCTTCGATCTGCTCGGCGCTGCGGGCGGCGAAGTTGGTTGGGGCGTGCTCGTCATCGTCATCGGCGCCGTCTCCTCGGTGCTCGGCGTGGTCTATGCTCTGGGAGAGCACGACCTCAAGAGTCTTCTGGCCTACCACTCCGTCGAGAACATCGGTATCATCCTGCTTGGTGTCGGCGTGGGCATCTACGGCTGGGCCGCAGATCTGCCTTGGCTCGCCGCCATCGGGCTTCTGGCCGGTCTCTATCACTTGGTGAACCATGCCATGTTCAAGGGCCTGCTCTTCCTCGGCGCCGGCAGCGTGCTGCATGCCACGGGCACCCGCAACATGGAGGTGCTCGGCGGCCTGGCGAAGGTGATGCCCATCACGGCGGTGTGCTTCCTCATCGGCTCCCTCGCCATTTCGGCCATCCCGCCGCTCAACGGCTTCGTGTCCGAGTGGTTCACCTACCAGGGACTCATTGGGGCGGCCATGGACGGCGGCATCTTCATGCGCATCGTCTTCGCCTTTGCCGTGGTGGCCCTCGCCATCACCGGCGCTCTGGCGGTCACCTGCTTCGTGAAAGCCTTCGGCGTGACGTTCCTCGCCCGTCCCCGTTCGGAGGCGGCCGAGCATGCCCACGAGGTGCCGGCTCCCATGACCATCGCCATGGTCATCCTCACGGTGGCCTGCATCGCTCTGGGACTCGGCGCGGCCTGGGTGGCGCCCGTTATCAGCTCCATCGCGAGCTCGATGCTCGCGGCGCCGTCTCTGCCGGTGGTCGAGGGCGCGACACTGGTGTCCTTGGACACGGTCTCGGTAGTCTCGCCGCTCATCATGGCCGCTCTTATGGCCGTTGTCATCGCCCTGTGCGCCTTGGTGCGCAATGCCGCCAATCGGAAGGGCGGCATGAAGAGCGACCCGAGCACGTGGGCGTGCGGCTATGAGGCGGATCTGTCCATGGAGACGCTCGCCTCTACGGTGGGCGCGAACGTCAAGACCTTCATGGGGCCGCTCTACGCCCTTCGCTACGGCGTGAACCGCGCCGGCCAGGCGGTTGCCCGCTTGATCGCCCGCGCGCTTGAGTCCGATGCCGAAGAGGCTCCCGCCGCCCCCGTGGCGACCGGCGCTGTGGCCTCGCGCTACGATCGCGACCGGACGGTCGGCATCGCTCCAGCCGAGCGGCACGCTCCGGCGCTTTCCAACTCGGTGCTCTCCATCGTGAGCGATGTGGGCGCCTGGTTCGGCCGCATGGAGAGCGGGGATTTCCGCACCTACATCGTTTACATCGTCGGCGCGCTGGTGTTCTTCCTCGCGCTCATCATCCTGGTACGTTAGGGGGATGCCATGACTATCATTATCGCGATACTTCAGGCCATCCTTCTGGTCGCCATCGCCCCGCTTCTTTCCGGCATCACCCGCAAGATTCGTGCGAAGATGCACTCCCGTACGGGCACGAGCGTGCTGCAGGACTACTACGACCTGGCGAAGCTGTGGCGCCGCTGCGAGGTGAAGGAGGGCGGAAGCAGCATTGTCTCCCGCCTTGCGCCGCCGATATTCTTGGGCTCGTTCATCCTGCTCGCTGCGGGTCTTCCGCTTGTGACTCAGGCGTGCCCGGTGCCTATTCTCGGCGACATCATCACCATTCTGTACCTCATGGCCCTTCCGCGCTTCATGTTCGCCCTGGCCTCCATCGACTCGGCCGGTTCCTACACGGCCATCGGCGGTGTGCGCGAGCTGCTCGTGGGCGTGCTGGTTGAGCCCTCGCTCATACTGGTGCTCTTTGTCATGGCCGTGGCCGCGGGCTCGACCAACGTGGGGCTTATGGCCTCATCGGTGGCCAATCTGACGGCATGCCCCTTCGTGGCCGTCGTCGTGGCCGGCGTGGCCTGCGCCATGGCCTGCTACATCGAGACGGGAAAGCTCCCGTTCGATCTGGCCGAGGCGGAGCAGGAGATTCAGGAAGGCCCTCTGGCCGCCTACTCGGGTCCGTCGCTGGCCATGATGAAGCTGGGCGTCTCGCTCAAGCAGCTCGTGGTGGCGAGCTTGTTCGTGGCGATCTTTCTGCCCTTCGGCGCGGCGGCCACGGCGTCTCCTCTCGATCTGCTCGGCGGCCTGGTGGCCTACGCGTGCAAGGTGCTCGCGGTGTTCCTTGTCGCCTCGGTGATCGAGAACGCGGTCATGCGCGTGCGCTACAAGTATCTCGGCCGTTACACCTGGTTCGTCGTGGGGATTGCCTCGCTGTCCCTCGTGTTCCTCGTCATTGGAATTTAGGTGGTGAATATGTTCGGTTACCCATTAGTCAATGTGCTCGGCGCCTGCCTCATCATCACCTCGATGATGGTGGTGCTCGCCCGCACCGGACGGGCGGCGGCCTTCTTGTACTCGCTGCAGTCCCTGGTGCTCGTTGGCGTGCTCGCTTCGCTCGGCGCCGTCACGGGCTCGACAGAGCTGTTCACCTGGTCGGCCACGGCCTTCGCCACGAAGGTGGTGCTCGTGCCCGCCATCCTGCTGTTCACGCTGAAGAAGATTGGCGACGACGCCGAGGCGGACCTTCCGCCGAAGCTAAACCCCATGAAGTCGGTGGCGCTGGTGGCCGTGGAGGTGTTCGTCTGCTTCGTGGCCGTCTCCGGCATCGATTTGCCCACGGCTGCGGCGGTCAAGCCCACGCTGGCCGTGTCGCTCGCGCACTTCTTCATCGGGCTCACCTGCATCGTTATCCAGCGCTCCATCTTCAAGCAGATCTTCGGATACTGCCTGATGGAGAACGGCTCTCATGTGACGCTCGCGCTTCTGGCGCCTCAGGCGCCGGAGCTGGTGGAGATCGGCGTCGCCACCGACGCCATCTTCGCGGTGATTATCTTGGCGGTGCTCGTGTGGCGCATGGCGCGCTATGCGCACACCCTTGACGCCGACGACCTCTGCGAGCTGAAGGGATAAGCCATGGATTACTCAATGTTACTTCTGGTGCTTTTGGGCTGTCCTTTGGCGGCGGCGCTGCTCATTGCCGTGCTGCCAGCGAAATCGACTCCCCGCGGCGCCTACGAGACTCTTCACGTACTCTCCCTGGCGGGCGTCGCGGTAGCGGGTCTGACGCTTGTGGTGGCCGCCTTTGCGGGCAGCGACATCTTCGCTTTGGGGGAGTGGTTCCATCTCGATGGCCTCAGCGCCCTGTTCTTGGGGCTCATCGCCGTCATCGCGCCTTGCACGGGCGTGTACTCGCTGCCCTATGTGGCCCACGATGTGGCCGAGGGCAAACTCGGGCCCTCCCAGGTGAAGCAGTACTATGCCTTCTTCAGTCTGTTCGTGTTCTCGATGATTCTCGCCGTCACCTCCAACAACATCATCATGATGTGGGTTTCGGTGGAGGCCACGACGCTTTCCACGGTGTTTCTCGTCGGTGTGTACCGCACGAAACTCGCCCTGGAGGCGGCTTGGAAGTACGTCATCGTCTGCACGGCTGGCGTGGCCTTCGGCTTGTTCGGGACGCTGCTCGTCTATGCGAACGCCGCCGACATTATGGCCGATCCGCACCAGGCGGTGTTCTGGACAGCCATCCTTCCCAACGCGCCGTTCATGGACCGGTCCCTCATGATGATCGCGTTCGTATTCGCGGCCATCGGTTTTGGAACCAAGGCGGGCCTGTTCCCCATGCACACGTGGCTCCCCGATGCCCACTCCGAGGCGCCGAGCCCGGTGTCGGCCCTCCTCTCCGGCGTGCTTTTGAAATGTGCCATCCTCATTGTGCTGCGCTTCTACATTCTGACGGCGGCCAATGTGGGCGCGACGTTCCCCCAGACGGTCATGATGATCCTGGGCGTGCTGTCGGTGTGCTATGCGGCCTTCGAGGTGTACAAGCAGAACGACCTCAAGCGCAAGCTGGCCTACAGCTCGTGCGAGAACGTGGGGCTCATCGCCGTATGCTTCGGCATCGGCGGCCCCCTCGGCATCATCGCCGGGCTCGTGCACTGCGTTGCCCACGGCCTCACCAAGGCCCTCATGTTCTGCCTGTCCGGCAATGTGATGATGAAGTACCACACGCGCGACCTCGCGAAGATCTCGGGCATCATTTCGGTGGCGCCGGTGACCGGCGTGCTGTTCGCGGCCGGCTGCCTGGCTTTGGCGGGCTTCCCTCCCTTTGCCATGTTCGTCAGCGAGATGTTCATGGTTCTCGCCGGCGTGGCCGCGGAAGTTTGGTGGGCCGTGGCGCTTGTGCTCGTGGCGCTCGTGGTGGTGATTATGGCGCTCGTGCGCATGATCACCGGATCGGCGCTGGGGCGCGTGCCCGAGGGCGTGAAGCGCGGCGACGTGCCCGCTTTGGCGCTTGTGCCCGAGGTGGTGCTCCTCGCTTTGGTGGTGCTGCTCGGCGTGGCGCTGCCGGGGCCCTTGGCCGGCTCCATTGAAGAGGCCAGCGCCATTGTCATGTCCTACGAGGAAGAGGGCCTCTCTTCCGGCAGCTTGTTCGAAGATGCCCTGGCGGCTTTGGCTTTCGATGATACCCCCGAGGAGGTGTTCGAGTAATGACGACGAAGAAGCAGTCGCCTTTGCGCGTGGGCGAGACCCATGTTCAGGCCGTGAGGGACACCTTTCCCGGCGCGGTGCTCGATGCGACGTGGCAGGCCGCCGATCAGGTGACCATTACGGTGCCCACCGATATGCTGCCCGATGTGGTGGAGTTTCTGTACTACGGCCGCGGCGGCTGGCTGCCCAACATGGTGGCCAACGACGAGCGTCCGCTGCATGGTTGCTACGCCCTGTACTACCTGCTCTCTATGGAGGAGAGCGATCCGGGGTTCGTGGTGGTGCGCGCCGAGGTGGATCCGCATTCCATGGAATACCCGTCGGTGACCCCGCGGGTTCCCGCTTGCGTGTGGAGCGAGCGGGAGGCCTTCGACATGTTCGGCCTGCGCGCCATGGGGCTCCCCGACGAGCGCCGGCTCGTGCTGCCGGACGACTGGCCCGATAATCTGTATCCGCTGCGCAAGGACTCCATGGACTACCGCAAGCGCCCGGCTCCCGTGACCGATGTGGAGAACTACTCGTTTCTCTACGAGGGCCATGCCGAGGAGACGACCGAGGTGCCCATGGGCCCTCTGCATATCACCTCCGACGAGCCGGGGCACTTCCGCCTGTTCGTGGAAGGGGAGGACATCATCGATGCGGACTACCGCCTGTTCTACGTGCACCGTGGCATGGAGAAGGTGGCCGAGAGCCGCCTGAACTACGACGCCGTGACGTTTCTGGCGGATCGCATCTGCGGCATCTGTGGCAACGCCCACTCGGTGGCCTACGCCGAGGCGGTGGAACACGCCCAGGGCATCGAGGTGCCCGTGCGCGCCCAGTACATCCGCTCCATCTTGCTGGAGGTCGAGCGTTTGCACTCTCATTTGCTGAACCTGGGGCTGGTGTGCCACTACTGCGGGTTCGATACGGGATTCCAGCACTTCTTCCGGGTTCGCGAGAAGACCATGGACTTGGCCGTGCTGCTCACCGGAGCCCGCAAGACCTACGGCTTGAACCTGATCGGCGGCGTGCGGCGCGACATCTTGGACGAGCAGAAGCTCGCCACGATCAAGTACGTGCGGGAGCTGCGGCACGAGGTGGAGGCGCTCGTGGACATGCTCGTGTCCACGGCCAACTTCGAGTCGCGCACGGCCGGCATCGGAAGGCTTGACCCGGCGGTGGCCCGCGACTTCAGCCCCGTGGGGCCCTGTGTTCGCGGCAGCGGCATCGCCCGCGATGTCCGTTTCGACCATCCCTTCGACGGCTACAAGTTCCTCGTGGGAATGTCGGCGCGCAGCCACGACGGCTGCGACGTGCAGAGCCGCACGCTGGTGCGCGTGGAGGAGTTTATGGATTCCCTGGATATGATCGAGCAGCTGCTCGAGGGAGCGCCGTCCGGGCCCATTCAAACGGAAGACTGGCAGTACACACCGCACAAGTTCGCCTTGGGCTACACCGAGGCGCCCCGCGGCGAAGACATGCACTGGGCTCAGGTGGGGGACAACCAGAAATGCTATCGCTGGCGCGCCAAGGCGGCCACGTACTCGAACTGGCCGATTTTGCGCTACATGTTCCGCGGCAACACCGTGGCCGACGCCGCCATCATCGTGGGTTCCATGGATCCGTGCTATTCCTGCACCGATCGCGTGACGGTGGTCGATGTCAAGAAGAAGACGTCCACCGTGCTCACCAAAGATCAGCTCGAGGGCTACTGCCGCCGCCGCACGCACTCGCCTCTTTCCGGGAAGGGGTGGTAGGCTATGCTGAAGCTGTTCAAGGAAATCCGCAAAACCGGCGACGCCACGGTGGGCTATCCTTTCACTCCCCTGGAGATGCCCGCGGGGTTTCGCGGCAAGCCGGAGCACAACGAGAAGCTCTGCATCGCGTGCGCGGCCTGCGCCATCGCCTGTCCCGCCAATGCCATCACTATGGAACTTGATGCCGAGCAGAACTACCTCACGTGGGATATCAGCTACGGTCGCTGCATCTTCTGCGGGCGCTGCCAGGAGGTCTGCCCTCTGTTCGCCATCGAGCTGACAACCGACTTCGAGCTGGCCGTGACGAACAAGGAGGATCTGCGCGAGTCCTGCTCCTACGGCGTGGCCCGCTGCGCTCGTTGCGGCAAGCCCTATGCCCCGGCCAAGGAGGTCGATTACGCTCGCCGCGTGCTCGCGGGCGTGGGCGGTTCTGCCGCGGCCGATATCGAAAAGGTCGACCTGTGCCTGGATTGCCGCCGCATCGACGATGCCGAGGCCTTTGCGCACCAGGCGCCCGAGAGGGGGGAGGAGTAAATGCTGGAGAACGATTTTCCGCTCGATCTCCAATGGCGGCCCGATCCGGTCGTGCTGGACGCGAAGGTGGCCGAGGCGAAGCAGAAGCTCCTTGAGTCCATCAAGCGCTCCGTGTACGTCTATCGCGTCGATTGCGGCGGTTGCAACGGCTGCGAGATCGAGATTTTCGCCACCATCACCGCGGTCTTCGACGCGGAGCGCTTCGGCATAAAGGTCGTGCCCTCGCCGCGCCATGCGGATATGCTCATCTATACCGGGGCCATGACGCGCTCCATGCGGGAGCCGGCGCTTCGGGCCTACCATGCGGCCCCCGATCCGAAGATTGTGATGTCGTACGGGGCTTGCGGGTGCACGGGCGGCATCTTCCACGACAACTACTGCGTGTGGGGCGGCACCGATCCGATTCTGCCAGTTGACGTGTACGTGCCGGGATGCCCGCCCTCGCCGCCGGCCACGATCTTCGGGTTCGCCACGGCTTTGGGCCTTTTGGATCAGAAGTTGCACGCGAGCCACCATGTGGCCCCGGCCGGCGAGCAGGCGCCCGTGGCCTTCCCGGCCATTCCCTACAAGGTGCGCACGGCGTTCGAGCGCGAGGCGCGCCGCATGAGCGGGTACTACTACGGAAAGCAGATCGTGGACGAGTTCATGCTGGCGTTGTCCAAGGACACGGTGGATGCCCTGGGAGCGGCCGATGCGCTCATCGCCGCCGAGACCGATACGCGCAAGCGCGCCGTGTTCATGGATCTGAAGGCGCTGCTTTTGAGCAAGGTCGTCGACGAATGAGCGTGACCGTGCGACAGCGATGCAGGCGCGAGGCCGCCGGTTTCGAGGAGCCGGCGGCCTTGGGGGACGTCCTTTCGCCCACAAGGCCGCTCGCGGCCCATACCACCGATGGGCGCACGGCTCGCGAGGTGGTGTTCTACCGGCTGGGCGAGAAGTTCGTCGATCACGAGCGCTCTATCCCTGAGGATGTGCGGTCGGTGCTGTACTACACGCTGGCCATTGGGCACCATACCGGGGTCATCGATTGCCTTGCCCCTCGCTTGACGACTTCGCGCGAGGTGTTCGCCGACGTGCTGGCGCTTCTCGGCCCGGGTCGGGCCCACGACAAGCTGGCGGGTATTGAGAAGTTCGGCGAGATCGAGGTGAAAAAGGAGCACGTGCCCGTGCTGAAGCCCGCGGTTCTCGCGGCGCTCGATCGCGTGGGCGCTGCCCTGGAAGTGAGCGACGAGCCGCCCTTGTGCGCCGTGTCGGAGGCGGTTGTCGCCATCGATGCCCCGGCGTGGCTAGAGGAGTTCCTGCGTCTTTTGGAGGAGATCCAGTGCGAGCCGTGCGTGTACGCCATGGGGAGGAGGGTCACATGCTGAATGCCGAGGAGATTCTCGCGGCCAGCGAGGCGTCCAAACGCGGTGGCAACATCGTTTTCTGCGTGGGCAGCGTCCTGCGCGGCGACGATGCGGCCGGGCCTCTTCTGGCCAAGAAGCTGGAGGATTTTCCCGTGGAGGGCTGGACGGCCGTGGACGGCGGCCAGACCCCCGAGAACGATCTGGGCTATCTGCGGCGCCTTGCGCCGAGGCGGCTTCTGCTGGTGGATGCGGCGGCCATGGGCCTTGAGCCCGGCGCTATCCGCCGCCTTCAGGCCGCGGACGTGGCCACCCAGTCGCTTATAACGACCCACACGCTGCCCATCACGTACCCGCTCGGCGAGCTGGAGGCCGTGTGCGAAGAGGTCGTGTTTCTGGGCGTGCAGCCCGCGGGGACCGAGTTCTTCGATCCGGTGAGCCCCCGGGTGCTCGCGGCCGTGGAGCACGTGTACCAGTGCCTCGCCGATGGTGCCGATTTCGAGCAGTATCCCTTTGTGAATTGAGATGACGCACGTAGGTGCGCCTTTGGTAACTTGGAAAGGATTGAAACAACTATGGCTATTGTGAAAGAAGATCTGGCCGCTGTGAGCCCCGATGCGCTCGCGCCGGCGGCCACCGAGGCCAAGGCCGAGAACATCGGCGTGACGAAGGCGGCCATGCCCGGTGCCAAGTGCTTCGTCTCCGCCATGCTCGCCGGCGCCTTCATCGGCTTCGGCGGCATGTACTTCTGCACCTTCCTCGGCGACACCACCATGGCCTTCGGCGTGCAGCGCCTCGTCGGCGGCTTGTGCTTCTGCCTGGGCCTGTGCCTGGTGCTGTGCTGCGGCGCGGAGCTGTTCACGGGCAACGTGCTCATGGTGTGCGCGAAGGCGTCGAAAAAGATCACCTTCGGCGGCCTGTTCCGCAACTGGGGCATTGTATGGGTCGGCAACCTCGCCGGATCGCTTCTGGCTATGTTCATCATCTTCATGTCGAATTTGCAGGGTATGAACGGGGGCGCCGTGGGCGAGGCGTTCGTCTCGGTGGCCGCCGGCAAGGTGTCGCTCGCGCCCGAGGTGCTCTTCTTCAAGGCGATTCTCTGCAACATCCTCGTGTGCCTGGCCGTGTGGATCGGCTTCTCCTCGAAGACGACGGCCGATAAGGTTCTGGGCATCCTGCTTCCCATTTCGGCCTTCGTGGCCTGCGGGTTCGAGCACTGCGTGGCGAACATGTTCTTCCTTCCCATGGGCCTGGTGCTCAACGGCCTCGGCTTCGGCGCGGCCGGCGCGGTGACGCTGGGGGGCGTTGCCTACAACCTCGTGCTCGCCACGCTCGGCAACATTGTCGGCGGTCTTTTAGTGGGTCTGGCCTACTGGTTCATCTACCGCAAGAAGCAGGAGAAGTAGATCATGAACGTGATCGATCGGTATCGGGAGGGCGAGCCGGTGGAGCTCTGCGAGGGCGAGCTGCTGACGCCGGCGGGACTTGCAGGCGACGCCGCGAGAGGGGTGCTCGTCGAGCATGCCATGGAGGTGACCGTCAACACGGTGCCCACCATGCGCGTCGTCTGCACTCCCGATCACCTGGTCGATTTGGTGGTGGGCCGTCTCTACACCGAGGGCATCGTGGGAGGGCTCGACGATATCGAGGACATCTACGTATGCGATCAGGGGACGCGTGCCTCGGTGCTGCTCTCCTGCCATCATGCTGATTTTTCGCGGCAGGGTGTCGAGACGGTTCCCTCGTGCTGCACGGGCAACCGCGTCTATAACCGCTACTTCACCAGCGACGAGCGCCCGGCCAAGGTGAAGCCCATTCCGTGGGAGGCGGCATGGGTCTTCGCCGCGGCGCGAGCGTTTGCGGAGGATTCGCCTTTGCACAAGGCGACGACGGGCACTCACAGCTGCTATCTCGTGCTCGGGGGCACCGTGACCATCTGCCGCGAGGATCTGGGTCGCCACAACGCCTTCGACAAGGTGGTGGGGGCCGCTTTGCGCGAGGGCATCGATTTGCGGGACGCGCTGATCTTCTCAAGCGGTCGTTTGCCGGTGGACATGGTCATGAAGGCCATCCATGCCGGCGTTCCGATTTTGGCCACCAAGGCGGTGCCCACCGACGAGACCATTCGCCTCGCCCGTGAATTCGATCTGACGCTTATCTGCCAGGCGCGTCCCGATTCGGCCGTGGTCTACAACGACCCTTTGGGGGAGAAGCGCTAGGGGGTTGAGAAGGGGAGGCCGATGAGCGCCGCGAAGCGACAATCTGCGAGGGCGGGCGTGATTTTCGCGCTCGCCTTGGTGGTGCTCGGGGCGCTGGTCGGCCTGCTCACCGTTGCGCTCAGCGTTGCCGTAGACGGGGGCGCCTCCCTGTTTGCGGAGCGACCGCAGCTCGTTTGGCTGCTGCCGGTGGCGGGGCTTTGCTCCTATGGGGCGTATCGGGCGGTCGGCCTTGATTTTTCCTGGAGCACCGCTCGGGTCATGGAGGCAGTTCGCGATGGGCGTTCGGTGCCTCCGCTGCTTGCGCCGGCGATCATCGTGGGCACGGCGCTCACGGTGCTGTGCGGAGGGTCGGTGGGCAAGGAGGCGGCGGCGCTCCAGATGGGCGCGGCGGCAAGCGGCCTTTTGCGCGATCGTGTTTCCGCGCGTTTCCGCACGGTGCTGGCGCCAGCGGCTATGGGCGCCGCTCTCGGCGCTATGCTGGATGCCCCGTTGGCGGGCGTCGTGTTCTCCTTCGAGGCGCTTCGCCGAAGGCCCGGCTCGCTTGCTTCGCTCGCTGCGCCGGCGGTGACGTCTTTAGTGTCCTGGAGCGTGGTACGGGCGATGGGCGTACGCTTTCTTCCGGGTTCCGTTGCGGCGCCGGCCGTATTGGACGTTGTCCTCGCAGGCGATTCCTTCATGGGGGATCGGGTTGTCGGGGCTCTGCTTTTGCTCGCTGCGGTGGGTGCGGCGGCGGGACTGCTGGCCCTTGCTTTCTGCGGAGCGCTCGGGAAGCTTCGGGGCGGTCTCGCCCGGCTCGGGGCGCCCGTCTTTGCGCTGGCGGTCGGGGGAGTGGCCACGGCGCTCGTCGTCGGCTATGCGGATCTTTTCCACTATGAGGACGTGCGCTCGTACTGCGGTACGGGCCTTTTGCAGATTGAGGCGGCTCTGGCGGGGGAGGCTCTGCCTTGGTGGGCCTTCATCGTAAAGGCGGCACTTACGCTGCTCACTCTTGCCGGTGGTTTCAAGGGCGGCGAGATCATGCCCGTTCTCGCCATCGGCACCTGCCTCGGCGCGGCAGTCTTCTCCGCTGCGTCGTCGCTTCTCCCCGCATCTATCTTGGGCGCTGTGGGAGCGAGTAGGTCTCTCGGAGCCCTCGTCGGCATGGTCGCCTTTTTCGCCGCCTGCACTAACTGTCCTCTGACGGCTCTCGTGTTTGCTGGCGAGCTACTCGGCTTCGCTTCCTTGCCCGCCACGATTGTCGCGATAGTTCCCGCCTATCTGATCGCCCGCCGGGTCAGTCTTTATCCGACCTCCTTGCAGCGTGCGCGAGGCAAATGCCAGTTCGACCCCGTTATGGCCCGGCGCGATGCCAGTTAAGGGGTGAAATGGTAAGGAAATGCCAGTTCGACCCCGTTATGGCAAGACGCAAACGACCATTTCTGGGTCGAACTGGCATTTGCACGGGCAAAAGCGAAAATGCGCGCCCGAGCTTTGGGCTGTCGGCTTCCAGGGCGCAGGCGTTTTCTGGAGCGCGTTCTAGGCCACCAGGGCGCGGAGGCTCTCGATCGCCTCGTTGGTGAGATGCAGGCCCTCGCGCAGGTAGGTAGCGAAGCTGCCGTAGAGGCGGTCGATCTCGTCGAAGTAGGCGCGCAGGTAGGCCGGGCGCGCTTCCAGAAACGACATCAGGATGGCACGCTCGTGGTCGGTCATGCCGCCGTCGAGGTGCGCGGCCTCCTCCGCGATGAGGTCGGCGTGGTCGGTGTTCACTCGCAGGTAGTCCTCCATGATGGCGTCCTCGTCGGCGCCGGTGGCGCGCAGCAAGGTGGCGCATAGCACGCCGGTGCGGTCCTTGCCGTTTACGCAGTGGATGAGCGCGGGGCGTCCCTCGGCGGCCATGGAGCGCAGGGCCTGGCCTACCAGCGGATACTCGCGCACGTAACGGCGGTAGTTCGCGCCCATGCGCTCCTCGGGCTCACCGTAGCGCTCGATAACGCCGGCAATCAGGCGCTTGTCGGAATCCTTGCGGCGGTGCTCGGTGGAAGGTTCCAGGGCCACGGTGCGCATGCCCACGATATAGGGCTCCGGGTGCGCCGCCACTTCGGCGGCCGTACGTAGGTCGTAAATGGTGGCGATGCCGAGGGCGCCCGAGAGGAAGGCCGCCTCTTCGCCCGTGAGGTTCGAAAGCTCTCGGGAACGGAAGATGCGCGCGTCTCTGAACGAGCCGCCCACGGCTCGGATACGCGCATCTCCGTAGGTGCCTCCGGCGGGCAGCGCCTCGAAGGCGAAGCCGGCCACGAGTGCGGAGGGCTCGCCGTCCTCGGTCACGGGTCGCACCTTCAAGAGGTAGCGCCCGGGGGTCTCCGGCGTGTAGACGAACCGCCAGTTCACCCCACGGCTTTTGTCCACCGCGGCGGTAGGGTAGGCCGTCCACGAGGCGCCGTCGTCCAGGGAGAACTCCATGGCGCAGATCGTGCGATCGAAGTCGTCAACATAGCCGGCGAACTCGATGGGCTGCCCGGCATAGTAGGGTGGCCGCGTGCGTGGGGCGAGAGGATTATCGGGAGCGTCGGCCACGGATCCTCCTATACCAAGTCGCCGCGGATTTCCAGCAGGGTGCGGGCGAGGTGGGCGAAGGCCTGCTCGCCAGCGGCTGAGTCGGGCGCATTGGTCATGATGGTTATGAGGTAGTCGCGACCGTTGATGGTGACGATGCCCGAATCGCACACGGCGTCGTCGTCTTGGCCGTCGATCCAGCCGGCTTTGTTGCGCACGGTGATGTTTGTGCCGATAGAGGCGACGGTCTTGTCCTCTTCAATGAGCGTCTGGCCGCCCTCCGCGTCTTCGGCGAGCACAGAGCCGTCCCCTTCGGAGCCGTCGGCGGGCGTGATCTCCTCGGAACCCTCCTCGTCGCTTCCGTCGTCTTCCACGCCCTCCTCGCCGCCGGAGCCCTCTTCCGGCAGGTAGTCGGTGTGCCCTGCGCTCGTGGTGCCCAGGGCGCCGTTGCGCAGGAATGAGACTTCGGTTTTGCTGAAGGTGTCGGAGAGCCACTGGGCTGCCGAGGTGTCGGCAGTCGTCAGGTACTCGTAGATCTTCAACCACATGAGGGCCGACTGGCGTGCTGTGTAGGTGGGGAAGTACGTGTCGTTGACCAGCGCGGTGTCGACGCCGGCCTCGGCCAGCCATGCTTCCATGCCGTCGTTTCCGTAGGTGCGGCGCAACTTGCCATAGGAGGAATTGTCCGACCAGACGATGGTGTTCTCCACCTGAGTGAGACGCGAGGACGAGGCGCGGTCGATGTCGTTGGGGAACTCCTTGTTCACCACATAGGCGCAATAGGGACCCTTGAACGAGCTGGCGCCGTAGATGGGCACGTCCACGTTGCCGGCAATGCCGCGTCCCGTGCCCAGATCCATGATGAGGTAGCTGGCCTCATAGCCATTGTTGTCGTAGTAGGAGAGCGCGTTGTTCAAGCTCACGAGGGAACGGTCGGAGAGCACGGGCGCGGCGGCCTGTTCGCCGGCGTCGTTGGTCGCGTTGCCGAGGGCGAAGGCGAAGGGGGCCTTCTGCCCGGCGAGGTTGGTAAGGTCGTCGCGGGTTGGCGTGTAGGCGGGCAGCTGGGCCAGCTCCGGCTCGACGGGGCGGGCGAGGCTCACCTGGGTGGCGACGTTCTGCGCGAAGTAGGAGGCGTTGCCGCCCACGGCGTTGGCGCTGGCGACGCCGACATGCTTGCTGCCGTCTTTGGCGGCGGCCGATGCGAAAGGACCGATGTGGAAAAGCGCCATGGCGAAGATGACGGCCAGCGCGATGGCGATGAGCGCCATGGCCGCCCGTGCGAGATTGAAGCCGCCGGCCGGGGCGAGCGTGTGCATTTGGGGGGCGAACGCGGCGCCTGCGCGGGGGGCGTGGCTGCCGCGGCCGGAGGGGGCGCCGTTGCGCGGACGTCCCTGGGCGCCGCGATTGCCGGCGGGCGTTTGTTTGCCGCGGGGCTGCTCGCCGCGTGTGGAGCGCTCGCCGCCCGAGTGCCGGCGTCCCGGCTCGGGCTCGCGACGGCGGTCGCGGCTTGAGGGATACTCGTCGCGCAGGGGGTTGTGCCGGGTGCCGCGCGGGCGGTTGCCGGAGGAGGAAGACGAACGGGTGGTACCCGTGGAGCGGCCATCGAAGCGGCCCGTGGAAAGAGAGAGGCCGCCTTGGGAGCGTCTGGGTTCGTCGTCGTAGCGGCTGTAATCGGATCGGGCCATGACATCCTCGGGACTGATGTGTTTGAGTTACGTTTAAGGGGCGAAAGAATAGTAGCAATTCCCCGGGTTTTTGCGAAGACCTTACGAAGATCTTAACAAGGATCGCGTAGTGAAAACGCCCGCAGACGGTCTTTAGCGGGCGCCCTATGGACTTTTAGTTACCGGAGGGGAGCGCCGTCGCCAGTTGTGCGCGCTTCCCCTATACTTAAGCCTTACGAGTTCGAGTGCCTCGAATGGGTATGGGCGGCGACATGTTCCGAACCTGGTCAGGTCCGGGAGGAAGCAGCCATAAGGGACCGCTGACGAGCGCCCATACCTATTCGGGGCACTTTTGCGCGAAGGGCGCACCGCGGTGCCAACGTAAAATTACCGTGGCGCTTTTGCGCAGGGCCTCGTTGCCGTGACCTCTGAAAATACAATGGGGCCGGCGGCGCGCCGCCTTCTACGTTATTCTGCAGATTGGAGACTCGGTGGGCATCATCGACTTTTTCATCAACCTTTTGAAAGACCCGCGCGGCTTCATCGCCGGCTGGATCATCGCTTTGGGCCCGGTGTGGGTGTACACGCCGCTGTTCCTTATCGTGTTCGTGGAGACGGGGCTCGTGTTCTTCCCGTTTCTGCCGGGCGACTCGCTCCTGTTCGCGGCCGGCGTGTTCTCCGCCGACGGCGGCGGCCTGAACGTGTGGGCCACGCTCATCGTGTTCTGGGCGGCGGCCATTCTGGGCAACACCTCGAACTATTGGATCGCGCGCCTGTTCGGTAGCCGCATCATCGATTCGGGGAAGGTGAAGGCGCTCACGCCCGAGCGCATGGCCAAGCTCGATCACTTCTTCGAGCGCTATGGCGGGCTCACGATCATCATCACGCGGTTCATGCCGTTTTTCCGCACCTTCGCGCCGTTCATCGCCGGTACCGGACACATGAACTTCGGGAAGTTCACGTTCTTCAACGCCGTCGGCGGCATCTCCTGGGTGAGCCTGTTCGTACTGGTGGGCTATTTCTTCGGCGGCATTCCGCTGGTGCAGGAGCACTTCGAGGTGATCGTTCTGGGCATTGTGGCCGTGTCCGTGGCGCCGGCGTTCATCGGTGTCATCAAGGCCGCGCTGAACAGTCGTCGCGCCAAGGAGGGCGATCCGGTTGCCCAGGCGGCCGAGCGCGTGAACGAGGCCGAGTACGAGCGCGAGTTGACCGAGGAGCGCGTGATGCGCGCCGAGGCCGAGGCGAAGGCGGAGGCGCGGCGCCGGGTGGCGGCCGAGCAGACCGCGCAGCCGGCCGAGGGCGTGCAGGCACCGGCTTCCGAGACCGAGGAGAAAGGCGGGGAATAGGCCATGGCCGAGGCACTCTATCGCAAATACCGACCGCAGATCTTCGAGGACGTGGTCGGTCAGGAGCACATCGAGCGCACCATCAAAAACGCCATCGCCCAGGACAAGGTGAGCCACGCCTACCTGTTCACGGGCCCGCGCGGCACGGGCAAGACCACCACGGCGCGCCTTTTGGCCAAGGCGCTTCTGTGCGAGAAGGGGCCGACCGCCGAGCCCGACGGCACCTGCGAGGATTGCGAGATGATCGCCGCCGGCGAGCATCCCGATGTGTACGAGCTGGACGCCGCGAGCCGCACCGGCGTGGAAAACGTCCGCGAGGAGATCATCGGGCGCGTGCAGTTCGCGCCGACGCGCGGGCGCTACAAGGTATACATCATCGACGAGGTGCACATGCTCTCGACGGCCGCCTTCAACGCGTTGTTGAAGACGCTGGAGGAGCCGCCGAGCCACGTGGTGTTCATCCTGGCCACCACCGACCCCCAGAAGGTGCCCGAGACCATTCACTCGCGCTGCCAGCGCTTCGATTTCCGCCGCATCTCCACCGAGGCCATGGTGTCTCGCTTGGGGGCCATCTGCACCGCCGAGAACGTGGAGTTCGAAGGGGAGGCCCTGGAGCTCATCGCGCATCGGGCCGAGGGCGGCATGCGCAACGCGCTCACCTCGCTGGAGCAGCTCATCGCCTTCGGCGACGGTGCGGTGACCATGGAAGTGGCCGAGCGGATGCTGGGGGCTGTGGACTCCACGGATTTGGCCGACATCGTGCGGACGATAGGTGCCCGCGACGCGGCGGCGTGCTTCCGCTGGGTGGCCGAGTACGTGGAAACCGGCGCCGACATGGCCCAGTTCGTGGCGAATCTGGCCGAGCACATGCGCAACATGTACGTCATGGCCGTGGCGGGACCTGAGGTGGTGCTCGACGTGTCCGAGGCGACGCGCCGCGAGCTTTCCGAGGAGCTGCCGCTGTTCGGCGTCGACCGCCTGGCGCGACTTCTGGGCGTTTTGGGGGATGTAGCCGGCGAGCTGAAGACGTCCACGAACCCGCGGCTTACCTTCGAGATCGCGCTGACGCGCATGGTGCGCCCCGATGCCGATGTGACGCTGGAGGCTCTGGCCGAGCGTGTGGAAACCCTGGAGCGCCAGCTGGCCGGCGCCTCTGTCGTGGCTGCCGCGGCGCCCGCGTCCGCAGGCGTGCCGGTGGCTGCTCCTGCGCCTGTGTCTGCCGCTGCTCCGGCTGTGGTCGTTCCGGCAGCGGTTGCCCCTGCGTCCGCGGCAACCGCCCCGGCTGCTGTTGCCCCTGCAGGAGCGAACCCGGCTGCGGCCGCCCCGGCGGGATCGAGCCCCGTAGGGGGCGACCTTGGTCGTCCCTCGGCTCCGGCCGGGTCAGCGCCGTGCGACAGCCAGTCTGTCCCGCTCGCGGAGGGCGGATCTGTGTCCGTCCCTACGGAAGGGGTTGCCCCGACGGCAGCCCCTGCCGCGGCGACTCCGGCCGCAGTTGCCTCCGCCCCGTCTACGGCATCTGCCCCGGCCCCCGCGCCGTCCGCTCCGGCGGCCGCGGGCTCTCTGTCGCCCGAGATCGTCGCCACGCTCTCGAACATGGCGGCGCTGCAGCGCCTCTGGGCCGGCGTCCTCGCCTCGTTGAAGAAGTCCAAGGCGGCCTATGGCGTGCTGTTCATGAACACCAAAGCGGTTTTCGATGCGGCGGCGGGCGCGCTTTTGATCGAGTTCCCCGCCGAGAACGACTTCGCCTTCCGCGCCGTGCAGAAACCCGACGTGCAGGCCGAGCTCGCCCAGGCCCTGCGCCGAGAAGTCCACGGGGACATTCCCTTCGAGCTGCGCAAGGGCGGCGCCTCGGCTCCGATGGCCTCTGCCCCCGCCGCGGCTTCCGCATTTAACGTACCCGCACCGGTAGCTCGGTCGATACCTGCCCCGTCCGCTGCCTCTTCCGCTGCTTCGGCGAGCCCGATGTCCGGCGCGCCTTCTAGCGTGAACGCGCCCGCGGTTCCCGCTTCCGCTGCTGCGTCGCCGGCCCCCGCGCCCGATGACGATCGGCCGCCCTACGACGACTACGTCCCCTACGACGATGCGGATATCCCCTTCGAGGACCCCTTCGCCGCCCGAGCCGCCTCGCCCCAAGGCGCAGCGACCTCCCCGGCGCCGAGCGTCCCCGCAAATGCCGCTTCCGCAGCTCCTTCCGAGGTGCCTCCGTGGGAGGATGCGCCCCAGGTGCCGGCGCCGTCTGGTGCGACACCTCAAGCGCCTGCGTTCGCTCCTGCCCCCTCGCCGGCCCCTTCGATGGCAACACCGTCCGCCTCTGCGCTTCCCCCCGAGCCCGATGCCGTGTCCGGGCCTTCCCCGAACCCCGTCGAGGAGCCCGACCTCGCCGCCTCGCTTGCCTTCGGCTTCGGCGACGGCGTCAACTTCGAGGAAGTCATCTAGGCGAGATAAGGCGAGATGCCCTAGAATACGTTAGCAGTCGGGCGCGACCCGCAAATCAGCAAAGGAGACCCTTTCATGGACATGAAGAAAATGATGAAGCAGGCCCAGAAGATGCAGCGCGATGCTGCCGCGGCTCAGCAGGAGATTGCTGCCATGACCTTCGAGGCCTCGGCCGGCGGCGGCATGGTAAAGGCCACGGCCACGGGCGAGATGGCCATCACCGACATTACCATCGACCCCGCTGCCGTGGATCCCGAGGACGTGGAGATGCTGCAGGATATGGTCGTCGCCGCCGTGAACGAGGCGCTGCGCGCCGCCAGCGAGGCGGCCAACGCCCGCATGAACGCCGTCATGGGCGGCATGAAGATCCCCGGCCTGATGTAGCCGGGCCGTCTCCATCTCAAGGCGACATTCGTGCAAGCGGCACCTTCCATTCAAAAGCTCCTCGACGAGCTGGAGCGTCTGCCCGGCGTGGGACCGAAGTCGGCCCAGCGCATGGCCTACTGGATCCTGAACACCGACGCCGCCGAGGCGCTGCGTCTGGCCGATGCTATCCGCGAGGTGAAGGCGGGCGTGCACTTCTGCGCCCGTTGCTTCAACTACGCCGAAGGCGATTTGTGCGAGATCTGCGCCAGCTCCAAGCGCGACGGCGCGGTCATCTGCGTGGTGAGCGAGCCCCGCGACATTCCGCCCATCGAACGCACGGCCGTGTTCAACGGCGTCTACCATGTGCTCGGCGGCGTGCTGGCACCCATGGAGGGCGTCGGCCCCGGCGACTTGCGCATCGCCGAGCTGATGGCGCGCCTCGGTCGCGAGGACGTGACCGAGGTGGTGCTCGCCATGAACCCCAACATTGAAGGGGAGACCACGGCCGCCTACCTCGCGCGGCTCATCAAGCCCTTGGGCGTGAAGGTGACGCGCCCGGCCAGCGGGCTTCCCGTCGGCGGCGACTTGGAATTCGCCGACGAGGTCACCTTGGGCCGCGCTTTGGAAGGCCGCTTGCCGCTGTAGGCTCTCAGACTGCGAAAAAAGAAAGGCCGTTGCGAAAAGCATCTCGCAACGGCCTTTCTTTATGAGTTGAAAAAGCCAGGTTACTTGCAGCAGGCGGGAACCTCGTGTTTGACGCGGTCGTGCTCCTCGGCGCGCTTGGCGTCGTTGAAGCGGTCGAGCGTGCCCACCAGGTAGCCGGTGATGCGGCGGATGCGGTCGAACTTCACCGGCGCGAGCCCGTAGTGGATGCCCACGTCCTCGCCATCGACATCCAGCGTCAGCGACTCCAGCTGACCATGGGGGTACTTGTCGTAGGCGCGCTTGATGTAGGCCTTGATCTCGTCGTCGGATACGGGGGTATCGCTGGCTTGTGCGTAGTTCACGGCCACCTTCACGCCGTCGATCATCTTGTTCTCCATGATAGGCTCCTTGTCGTTTGCGGTTCGGTTAATGCCTCGCTGGTTCACTATATCTAGTTAGCAAAACGGAATTCTAGCACAATATGTAGCCCTTCAAGGTCATGTTCTCGAGATGTAGCAAAAACCTCGCGAAAGACCTTTGCTCAGCGCTCCCAGAAGTCGGCGGCCAGCTCGGCGCGGTTGGCGTGGCCGGTCTTCTTCAGGATGTTGTGCATGTGCACCTTCACGGTGCCGGCGGAAAGCGTCAGCGCGCTTGCGATGTTCTGGTTGTCCTTCCCCATGAGCGCGTGCCGCAGCACCTCCTCCTCGCGCTTGGAGAGATCGTAGGTGCGGCTATACAAAGGCAGCAGGCGGTCGATGGACTCCGCGAGCAGCGGATCGTCGCCTTCGGGCAGTTCGCGGGCTCGCAGCTGCAGGGACACCGACGCGCCCCGCAGAACCGCCAGGCCGTAGCAGATGAACAGGAGGTTCTCCATGGGGCTGCGCTCGGCGAGGACCCACATGCCGCGGGGAATGGAGCCGGGGTCGAAGATCAGCTGGAAGTACACGTTCTCCAAGATGATGCCGCACGTGAGTCCGATGGCCCAGAAGAACGCGGTGCGGTGGCTCTTCATGATGGAGCGCCGCTCGGGGTCGGGGGAGTGCGTGTACCACCAGGCGAGCAGGCCGTAGCAGGCCAGCTGCAGCACAGCGCGCAGGTTGTAGTAGATGAACTCCCTCCATTGCGGGTTCTCGATGAACTGATAGGCGGCCAGCGACAGCGCGGCCCACAGTGCCACGGGCGCAAAGCGAACGACGGGGCGTTCTTCCCGGCAGTAGCGGCAGGCGGCCAGCCACAGAAAGAGGAACGCGCCGCCGCCGGTGATGATGGAGGTATAAGGGTGTCCCACATCGTAAAACGAGGCGGCTTCGAACACGGCATCGGGGGTGATGAAATTGTCCTTAAAGACGAGGGAGACGTCGAAGAAGTAGAACGCGAAGCCCACGGTGGCGTAGAGGAAGGTGCGCCGCCGTGACACGTAGAAGGCCGACAGGCTCGTGGCCGCCACGATGGTGTAGAAGAACATGATGAGAAGCGTGTAGTAGAACAGCAGGGTCATGGCGTTCCTCGAAGATGGGGGCGTCGGAGGGCGCGCGGGGCGCGGGCAAGCCAGCGAGCACAGTGTAGCGAATCGCGGATGGCGCCGTCGCGGACGAACGGTCCCTCGTTGGCAACGGGCCGCCAACGGCCTTCTCACCTGCGGTTTAGCTACCGTTTAGAAAGGCGTCTCCACAATATCACCAAATTATACCCGGCGCGGGCAGCGGCCATCCCCGCCTTATGCCTAGGCAGGCGAGCCCCGGCGACCCTACACTCGCTCCAGTACTTCCTCCCGCGGGCCCTCGGGCCGCGCTTCGACGGGCCGCCCGGCCGGCTGCCCGTCTGCCGGACCGGGCGACGAGGGTCCGCGGGGAGGCGTTCGGCACTCCGCCCCGATTCAGATAGGAGATCATCATGGCTGAGACAACCATGGAGGCCCGCCCCATCCCAACCGAGGAACCGGGAAAGGAGAAGAAGAAACGCAAGTTCTCCTTCCCCTCGGCGTTCACCATCCTGTTCATCGTGACCATTATCGCCGTCATCTGCACGTGGTTCGTGCCGGCGGGCCAGTACTCCAAGCTGCTCTACGACGCCGACAGCGGCAAGCTTGAGATGACCACCCCCACCGGCGAGACCTCGCAGCTGGACGCCACGCAGCAGACGCTGGACGACCTCGGCGTGAAGATCGACATCGACCAGTTCACGAGCGGCGCCATCACCAAGGCCGTGTCCATTCCCGGCACCTACGAGGGGCTCGACCCGCACCCGGTGTCCATCGCCGACATTCCGTACTCCATGGTATGGGGCGTCATCGACGGCATCGACGTCATGGTGTTCATCCTGTGCTTGGGCGGCCTTATCGGCGTAGTGAAGGTGACCGGCGCCTTCGAATCGGGGCTTGCGGCCCTCACGAAGAAGACCAAGGGCCGCGAGTTTTTGCTGGTGTTCGGCGTGTCGGTGTTCATGATCTTCGGCGGCACCATGTGCGGCCTGGAGGAGGAGGCCGTGGCCTTCTACCCGATTCTCGCGCCCATATTCATCGCGCTCGGCTACGACTCCATTGTGGTCGTGGGCGCCATCTTCATGGCCGGCTCCATCGGCACCACCTTCTCCACGGTGAACCCCTTCTCGGCCGTCATCGCCTCGAACGCCGCGGGCACCGTGTTCACCGAGGGCATCGCCGTGCGCGCCTTCGCGCTGGTGGTGGGCGCCATCGTGTTTCTGCTGTACCTGCACTGGTACGCCAAGAAGGTGCAGGCCGATCCGAAGTTCAGCTACTCCTACGAGGACCGCGACAAGTTCAACGCCCAGTGGGAGCTTAACGACAACACCGCCGCGGCCCACGAGTTCACCCTGCGCAAGAAGATCGTGCTCGTCATCTTCGTGGCCGCCTTCGTGCTCATGATCATCGGCGTCATGAACCTCGGCTGGTGGTTCCCGCAGATGGCCGCCGAGTTCGTGACCCTGGCCATTCTCGTGATGTTCATCGGCGGTACGGGCAAGGACGGCGTGGGCGAGTCGAAGATGGTGGACGCCTTCGGTGCCGGCGCCTCCAGCCTGGTGCCCGTGGCCCTCATCATCGGCCTGGCCCGCGGCGTGAACCACGTGCTCACCGAGGGCATGATCAGCGACACCATGCTGAACGCCGCCTCCAACCTCGTGGCCGGCATGAGCGGCCCTTTGTTCGTGATCTGCCTGCTGCTCATCTTCTTCGTGCTCGGCTTCGTGGTGCCCTCCTCCAGCGGCCTGGCCGTGCTGGCCATGCCCATCTTCGCGCCTCTGGCCGACACCGTGGGTATCCCGCGCTGGATCATCGTGGCCGCCTACCAGTTCGGCCAGTACGCCATGCTCTACATCGCGCCGACCGGCCTAGTGATGGCAACGCTGCAGATGCTGGACATGAAGATGTCCCACTGGTTCAGGTTCGTCTGGCCCATGATGGTGTTCACCTTGGTGTTCGGCGCCATCCTTTTGAGCATCTGCTCCGTGGTGTTCGCGGTGTAGCGACTTTTCCCGATAGGTCGGGCGGCCTTGCCGGCGCCGCCTAGGCCCTTCCCGACAGAGGGCGACCTTTTCGCGAGGGCCGCCCTCTGGTTGTTGCGCAGGAGGGGGCGTGCCACGGAGGCTCTGCGCCGGTAGCTACCAAGGCCTAGAATTCGGCTTGGGGGACAGATTCGCGCAGGATCGATCCTGCTGCAAAAAGCGCTGCCCTCGTAAAGGAGCGAGGGCAGCAATCGCGAAGGGCCGATCGGGCGGGAGCTAGGCTTCAACCACTTCGATTTTTATTTCTTCGTCGTAGTCGGGCTCGGGGTTGTCTCCTGGGTTGGACATATGCAGGATCTCTTGCCCCTGGAAGTAGCAGCTCTTGAGGTAGCATCCGTATTCGTAGGCGTCTTCCTCGGTATCGTAGAGGTCGTCTTCCTCGTGCACCTCGCCGTCTTCGGAGATGAGTCTGACCTTGTACTGTGCCATGTTATAGCCTTTCTCTTTGAGCAATTATTTTCTTAAGCCACGGCCAGTGCCTGGCTCGCGGTCTCTTCTTCAGGGAGCGAATCGAGCATGCCGACGAGCTTGAAGCGGAGGGATTTGGCCACGTGGTAGCCTTCGATTTTCTGCTTGATGGTCTCCTTCGTCTCGCCCTGCTTGTACAGCTGCTTGACCACGTTGGACAGGATTGCGTCGAAGCCGAACTCGGATATTCCTCGCACTAAAAGCAACGCGACGCCCAAAGTGGCCACGCCCCCGATCATACCGCCGGGCCCCAGGGAGCCCAAAGCTGTGGTGATCGCAGCTGCACCGGTGAGCCCGGATCCCCCCAGGGCCGTCAGGAGCATTAAGCCGGGCACTCCGAGTGAGGCTACGGTCTCGACGATCTTGTCTAGGGGTACTGTCTTTTTCATTTCTACCTCTCTTTCCGGCGTCGCGTCCGACGGCGCCATTTCTGGATCTGCGTCGGGGGCCGTTCGAGCCTGCGGAGATGGCGCGAAGTGTAAACTACTCGAAAGGAGGTATCAGCCCAAATGAAAGGAGATGGATTGCCTTCTCCGAGGATCGCGGTCTCCCGACGGACTAAATAATATGACGGAGAGGGTCATGAAGCGAGGAGCGGAAACAGCCCATTTTGGGCTCCAATGGATAGCTTTTCTATCCATTATGGGGCATATATAAGGTGGTAGCGAATGGAAAACATCGATTTGGCGAGGGAGATGAGAGCGCGGCTGTATCGGGAATGCCGCGAACGCGGGCAGTTCAGCAGCAGGGACAAGGCGGCGTCGGCCTTCTCTGTGGAGAACGTCAAGATCAGCGCGTCGTCTCTTAAAGATTTCGAGACGGGGAAGAGGACGCCGTCGCCTAATTTGGTGCTTGATATGGCAAGGGTGTACCAGACCCCCGAGCTCAAGTGGCTGCACTGCTCGACGGTCTGCCCGATCGGACTGGAGATCTACAAGAAGGGTGCCGGGCTGGGAACCGAGGACATCTACCGAACTTATTTCGAGCTGGCGGGGGCCTTCGACCGCATCAACGATGTCGAGACGTCACTGCACGAGATCATAGCCGATGACGCCTTCACTCCCGACGAGGAGGAGAAGATGGACGAGATACTGGGAGTTCTCGATAAGATCACCGAGAGCACCGATAGACTCCGAGTGTGGATTGAGAAGAGTCGGAAGGGCGCTCGCTGATAGGCAAATCGTGTCTAATTTGTGACCTCCGATTACCTTTGGGCCGCCAGCAATGAGCTGAACCCCGCTATCGGGGTTCAGCTCAGCTACGGCAGGGCCTTTTTTCATGTTGGCGGATGCTGTACGGGACACTTACAGCCCTGATCAAGCGTTAATCTGTGTCTTATGCAGATAGCAGAAATGCAAGGCAAGGTGATGCATCTATAATAGCTTCTTGGTGGTTTATACCCTCGATCAAAGATTGAAGTTGAAATATGACACAATCAGAGAAGGTAAAGGCTGCGCGGCAGTTTGCCGAAGCGTGGAAGGGCAGAGGCTACGAGAAGGGCGATGCCCAGGTTTTCTGGACGGAGCTTCTGCGCGATCTCATAGGCATGGAGCACGTCTCGTTTAATGCAAAATTCGAGTACTGGACCGTTGATGGCGGTTTCATAGACTACCTCATATCGGATGCGGCGGTGTTCGTTGAGCAGAAGGGCTTGAGCATAGACCTCAGCAGGCCCGAGGAGCCCGGAGGGAGGATGGTCGCGCCGTTCGAGCAGGCGCTTGCCTATGCGGAGAGTTTCGGGCGCAACAAGCAACCGCGCTTCATCGTTATGTGCAATTTCGGAACTTTCTGTGTGTGACCGCAATGCGCATTCCAGGAAAAAGCCGGGTGATAAGAACAAGATGCTTGTGGTAATGCAATGGCAACTCGACTCGGGTATGATACCGAGGGAACGATACTGCCTTTGAGCCTGCGAGCGATTGAGGGAGAGAACGAGAGATACAGAGATGGTTGGACTAGAGCCAGGTGATAGGTGCGTTAATACTTTCATTCTGACGCTTATGGAGCTGCCCGGGGTTGGAGCCCGGACGGTTCAGAAGATCCTCGAGGATAAGCGGTTGATAGTTGAATCGACGGAAGTTCTCGATGGGGAGTTCGCATTGGCCCTGAACGTTGGGGCAGTCAACAAGGCCCTGGCTTACGATCCTATCGATTCGCCGGATGCCAACGCGGAGCGTGCTGACGCCATTTGGATGGAGGCCGAGGGCGTGGCCGATATGATCGTCGAACGCGCGAATGACTGCGGTGCGAGCATCCTGAACCCCTATATGAGCGCATATCCGCGCCGCTTGCTTCTCAACAAGAGGTACCCGCCGATCCTGTTCTGTAGAGGCGATGCCGCCGTGCTCAACGCGGAGAAGGCTGTAGCCATAATCGGCACGCGGGAGCCCACGGATTTCGGGAAGAGAATGGGGACGAGGCTCGCGGAGGTTCTTGCAGCCGACGAGTACGTGATCGTGAGTGGGCTTGCTTTGGGCTGCGACACCGTTGGACACGAGGGCGCGCTTCTGGCCGAGGGGAAGACGATTGCTGTGCTGCCCACGCCGATCGACGCGCCCGTGTACCCCTCGCAGAACCAGGGTCTGGCAGACCGTATCGTGGGAGGTGGTGGCGCGTTGGTTTCGGAGTACGCGCCCGGCGCCATGTTGCACGACAAGCAGCTCGTGAGTAACCTAGTCGCGCGCGATGAGTGGCAGCCCGGACTCTCGGATGGTGTCATCGCTATCGAGACGAGCGTCGCGGGGGGCACCAACCACGCTATGAAGCACGCCCAGGGTACGAACACCCCCATCGCCGTTTTCGACTACAGCAGCCGCATGGGCGAGGACTTTTACGCCGACGAGCGCTTCGGCGGGAATGTAAAATACCTCAAGGACGGTGCGTTTCCCATATTCGAGGCCTCCACCATTGAAGACTTCAAGATCGCCATGGAGTCCTACCGTCAAAGGAATTTCAGAGGAGCCAGCGGTGGCACGGCGCTTGGCAGGGACAGCCAGCTGAATCTGTTCGGTTAGGGTGATCGATGATGGTCGGGGATTCCTGCGACAACCTGCTCGCCAACTATCGGATCTTTTTCGAGGGCATGCCCGATCCGGTGTTCTATAAGTACTTCTATCCCACTGGCGATAATACTGGCGTGCTCTGGGATCTTTACCACTATGTGAGGGGACTGAAGAAGGATAAGGATAGCGACGCCGAATGTTACTACAAGTACAGCGAGATGCCCGCGGGGCCCAATGGAGGGAACCTCAGCTATTACGAGAAGGATCTCCGACAAATGCTGAGGGCTGTTTGGAAAGACACGGGCGGCAAGGCAGTCAAGGGCGCCGTTGCCACGATACCCTCAAGTGACGTACTCAAGATCAACAGAGTGACCGAGATGGTACGCGACGTGCTGAGCAGCTCCGGCGGCGCCTATGTCGACCTGACGCGAATCATCCGGCGTGGGAAGAGCCGCGGAGCCTTCCATTTGGAGGGAGGAAAGCGCAGTGTGGCCGAGAACAAATCGACCCTTTTGATATCTAATCCGGGAATTCTCGCCAGGCTTGATTTGGTCGTCGTCGTTGACGACGTCCTGACCACGGGCAGTTCTTTCAGGGCGATGGGCGAGTTCCTGAGGGAAAACGGGTTCCGGGGGAGGATCGTCAATTTCGCCTATGCTCGGGCTTTTACGGGCGAGGTCGTGAAAGCATACTTGAGGTACGATCGCGGAATCGAGTACGAGTTCTTTCCCGACGCACGGCAGCTGCGGGAGCCGTTTCCCGAGAAGGGCGGGTCGCAGGATCCAGATGGCCCGATCGGCGCGATCGTCTACGACTTAGACCAAACGCTCATCGACAGCGGCATAAGGGATCTGCGCTACGAGGAGAACATGGCCCATGCGGTTATGCCCTACAAGGTCTACGAGGGCGTTAGGGAGCTCACCTCGCTTCCCATTCCGACTGCCCTTCTGAGCAATCGGTCGAAATGGCAGATGGACAAGTTGCTTTCTCCTTCCGAAGCGGTCGACAATATTAAATTCCCGGAGCACCGCGGGCTCATTCCCTTCCCGGTGTTCACCTATCCACAAGATGAGGATGAGGGGGGCTTTCGCAGAAACTACTACAAGCCCTGCCGTCGTGGCGTTTGCGAAGTGGTGGACTATCTCAAGAAATACTACGACGTTGGAGGCTGTCGCATAGTGGGTCTGGGGAATACCTGTGAGGACATGATCGCGTACAAGTCTGCCGGCATCGACGGCGCTCTTGCGCTCTGGGGCGTCCCCGACTACCTCAAGGGGCACGCGCGCAAACATTGGGGTGCGGACTGGGTCTTCGAGAGAGTCGAGGATTTCGCGGCATGGTGTAAAAGCCGCATGAACTTCTACCAGCGCGGAATCGAATGCATGGACACAGACGCTGATCTCGCTAAGAAGCTTTTTGATAAGGCCATTCGGGTGGGAGATAATGTCGGTTCAGCGGCGAGTTGTCTGGGATATTTGATTTCCAAAGAAGATCCCAAGACAGCGATTGAGCTCTATAGAAAGGCCATCGATGCCGGCGAAGTAAAAATGGCCGCCAACAATCTCGCCCTTCTCATCGAAGAAGATTATCCCGAAGAGGCCGAGTCGTTGTATATGAAGGCGATCGAGGCGGGAAGCAATAAGCTAGCACCGAGAAACCTCGCGCTGCTTATCCGAATGAGCGATCCCAAGCGCGCCGTGAGTCTTTTCAGGCAGGCCGCCCTCAATGGCAATAGTCAATATCTCGAAAAAGACCTTCGGCCGCTGATTCGATCGGGTGTGGAATGCGCCGTGCGGTTGTACGAAGCGCTCTTGGTCTCTGCAGATGGAAAGAAAGCCGCAGAGCTGGCCCAGTTGGTCGAGGAATGGGACACCGAGAAGGCCGAGACGCTGTATGCCACCGCGATGTCCTCTGGAGACAACTATGATGCTCCCAGGTGTTTAGGACGACTGCTAAGGGAGAGCCAGCCGCAAAGGGCGCTCGACCTCTTCGCGGTGGCGGCGAGACACGGCAACACTGAGGGGATGTTTGAGGACGTCAAGCCGATGATCAAGAACGGCGTTCTGGAGGCCTTGGAATTCTTCGAGCGTTCAGTGATCACGCAGGACGGGAGAGGAGCGGCCGATCTGGCGCAATTCCTCGAGAAAGAGGATCCGGGCAAGGCGCGCGGGCTTTACGCAGCCGCGGTCGAAGCCGGTGCCGGAGGATTGACTTGCACGAAGTTAGCCGATTTGCTGCGCGACGAGGACCCTGCGAGGGCCCTGGAGTTGTACGAGCGCGCGATTAAGGAGGGGGACGAGTTTAGCGCGCCGATTCGTTGCGCGAAGATGATTATGGACCGCGATCCCGATCGCACCCTCGATTTGCTGCAGCTTGCGGGTAAAGCTGGCAATTACACGGAATTGTCGGATGTCCTCATGCCGCTCATTGCTGACGGCAGCGAGCGGGCGATGCAACTTTATGAAAAATATGTCATAGCTACGGACGAGCTTGATGGGGATTCTCGTATTCAAGATTTGGCCACTTACCTTCACGATAAGAATCCGCATAAAGCGGTCGAGCTCTATAAACGGTTGTTCCACACCGACCTCAAGGGTGAAGCAATGTACAGTTATGGCATTTTGATACAAAAAGAAAGCCCCGGAAAGGCCAAGGAAGCATTCAGAATGGCGATAGCGGCGGGCAACGAGCAGTATGCAACCTGCGCCCTCGCGCGGCTTATTGAGGACGAGAACCCGGCAATGGCGATCGAGCTGTTTGAGAGATCGCTAGCCGTGAAGTACGACAGCGATGTCGTCAACGAGCTCGGGATCGTGAGGGCGAGTAAGGATCTTGACCTGGCTAAGGACACCTTCGTCGAGGCGATGGAGGCCGGGGACAAGCTGTGCGCCCCGTGCAATTTGGCCCATCTTCTCATTCCCGACGATCCCAACAGGGCAGCGGATCTGTATCTATCTATACTGGAACAAAACGAGCCGGAGGTTGCCCTCGGCCTCTCCTTTTTGGTGCGGGAGAGCGACCCGGCGCTGGCGGCCAACCTGTTGAACAGAGCCATCGTGAATCGAGAAGACAGAGAGCCGCTGCGCTTCTTCCTCACGTTCCTTGCCTTGGCCGACAAGGAAACAGCTCTGAATGCTTGCAAGTACTTTGCCAACCAAGGCTTCAGCGCAGCGCCCGGCATCGCGTCCGAGATCATGTTTGGGAGCGCGTACGACCCCGCTAAGGGCACCGTGTCCCTGAAAAAGGGCACTTGCGAAGACGATGCAGCATGCGAATGGATCGTATTGCGACAGGACGGAGGGAGGGTGCTCCTTCTCGCGCGCGACGTCGTGTCGCACATGCCGTTCGTCCAAGGGGTTGACACTCTGGACTGGTTCAGCTCCGAGGTCAGGCGATGGCTCAACGGGGAATTCCTGGCCGACTCGCTCGACTGGGACGTGGCCGAGTTATTGGTGGCTGGCGACGAGACGGACGATCTCGTCTTCTGCCTGTCCGCGGAGGAGGTCAAGAGGTACATGGACGAGGGGCACCTCCTGGCGGCTCGGGCCTGCAATGACGCGACCGGATTGCGCGCAGCGCGATGGTGGCTCAGGCCGTCAGGCGGCGAGAGCACGTTAAGCGTACCGTGCGTCGATGAGGATGGCGTCATCGGGTGGTGCATGTCGTTTGCCTCCGCTGGCGTGCGACCGGCGATATGGCTTGCTTTCTGATGAGTCGTTGTGCCTATTCGGCACTGAGGAAAACGTCCTCGGTGCCGAGCGTAGCGCAAGACTGGCTCGTGGCCTTCGAGGAGCAGTTCGATAGGCTGTTTCGCGCAGGTGAGGTCGTCGTAGTAGCTGGCCCGGAGATCGTAGAGCAGCGGCGACAGGGACGCCGTGCTCAGGGCTACGGGATGGCCTAGGGTCTGGGGCGCTATGACGTGGAGGCCCCCATGCTCGGCGCAGGTCTCGCCGATCCACAAGGCTGCCTTCCGAGTGCCGAAGGGGGCGGTGAATCTTCGCCGTGCGACGGGAGGCCTACTCGTCCGAGTCGTCTCTCGGTTTCTCTTCGTGCAGGTAATGTACTTCGACCTTGATTTCTACGGAGTCGTATCCGTTTTCAGCGAGCGATTTTGCGATGGTGTTGCAATCGGCGATGGCCTGAAGGGCCTCGCCGCGGTCGATATCCGGCATCTGGGAATAACGTGCTGCAACCGCATGCATGCTGATATTAATGGCAGCGTCGATAACAGGGGGCTCGACGCTCAGCCAGCCAGAATCGATGGCTTTCGACAGAAGCTCGTCGACGCTATGGGTCTTGCTGGGAACGATTCCATTCTGGATGAATACGTTCTTCACCATCTTTTCTGCTGCTTGCTGCGAATGGAAGGCGATGGCCTCGGTGTAGGGATCGATTTCCTTCGCCAGATTCTCGACAACGAGCACATCGCGGTGGGCGGCGTACATGAAGCCGGTGTATTCCGTATCAGCCATAAATCTTCACCCCTTCACGAGCGACGATGTATTCGGGTGTCGAGAGGTCGTGCGAGCGTTGCACAAAGGTGTCGGCGCTTGAGCAGAGCACGTCCTTGGGACGCTTCATCCAGAGAAGCGCCTTGCGAACCAAAGCGCCGTAGGCCAGGGGTCTCTTAGCGGCGTCTTTTGTGACGACGTAAAGGTCGACGTCGCTATCGGGTGTTTGCTCGCCGCGGGCGTAGGAGCCGAACACATAGATGGCGTCGGTGGGCACGGTGCTTACGATGCTGCCCACAATATCGTCGAGATGATCGATGGGAAGTTGTTTCGCATTGGGGTTCACGGTGCCTCCTTCCGATGGCTAGGTATGCGGCGTCGCCTGATGGGCGTGATTTGCCTGGCTCCGTCTGATTATACCTTCAACGAAAAGTCCCCAGGCATGACAAAGGGCCCTGTCCCCTCCAAAAACAGAGCCCTCATCGTTCGAAGCTTGTGGGCTTCGGCGTAAATCGGTGATTATTATAGCAACCCTCACAGAAAATGCAAAACGTCACCGAAAACTGTTACTTTTGCTCGCGCTTCTTGGCCTTCATGTACTTGGCGCCGAAGGCGCAGATGTCGGTGGCGCCGAAGCCGATGAGTAGCATCGAGAAGCCGGCCTTCAGCACTTGAGCCGAGGTGGCGCCGGCGCTTGCGAAGCCGGCGGAGCCGTTCATCTGGTAGGTGTCGAACAGGGAGCCGACGTCGTCGGGCGTGTAGTAGGCGAGCATGCACAGGCCGAAGACGATAATGACGGCGCCGACGATCATGCCGCAAATGCGGAAGGCCTGCTCGGGATCGATGGTCTTGTGCGTCTTCTGGACGGCGGCCGCGGTGGCGGCTACCGCTGCGTGAGGCGAGGCGGTGGGGGCGGTGCCGGGTGCCGCGGCCGCAGTGGGAGCCTGGGGTGCCGCTGCTACCTGCTGGGGCGCGCCGTAGGTCGCTTGGTAGGCGGCTTGATGGGTCGCGACCGGATTCTGCGGCATAACGGGAGGCTCGTTGGTGACGGCGGGTTCGTCGGGGTTCAGCTCCTGGGATTGCAGTACCTCGCCGAGCATCTCGCTCGCATCGCCCGCAGCGGCGGTCTCAACGTCGCCAGGGGTGCGAGCGGGCTCGCCGTAGGCGAGAGATTCCCGCTCGAGCTCGCGGCCTTCGGGGCCGTAGCCGGCGGTGACGCCAGGGGTTTGGTTGGTGTTCTCGGTCATGGGAAAGCTCCTCTCAGAGAAGGGGTTCTTGATTGAACGCAAACCAGCATAGAAGCGGCCCGCCCCGAAATCGGAGCGGGCCGCTAAGCGTATGGCGACCGTAAAGTTGCCGCCACCGTTTCGGAAACGGTGGCTGGCGAGTCGATTCCTTCTACCAGCTGAGCAGCTCGTAGCCGTCTTCGGTGATGACGAGTTGGACTTCCCACTGGGCCGTGAGCGAGCGATCGGCGGTGCGAACCGTCCAGCCGTTGGGGTCGGTCATGTCGATCTCCTGGGCGCCGGCGTTGATCATGGGCTCGATGGTGAAGCAGAGCCCCGGCACGAGAATGGGGCCGGTGCCCGCCTCCGTGACGAAGCTCACGAAAGGATCCTCGTGGAACTCCAGGCCGATGCCGTGGCCGCCGAACTCGCGCACGACCGTGTAGCCGTGCTCCCGGGCGTAAGCGTTCACGGCGGCGCCGATATCTCCCAGATGCCCCCACGGCTTGATGGCGTCCAGCCCCACCTGCACGGCCTCCTTCGTGACGCGCACGAGATCGGCCGCCTCCGGCGACACCTCGCCGATGCAGAACATGCGGGACGAATCGGAGAAGAAGCCGTCTTTAATAGTGGAGCAGTCGATGTTGACGATGTCGCCCTCGCGCAGCACCTCGTCTGGAGAGGGGATGCCGTGGCAGACCACCTCGTTGACCGAGGTGCACACTGACTTCGGGAAGCCCTCATAATCGAGCGGCGCGGGAATGGCGCCGTGCTCCACGGTGTAGTCGTGCACCCACTGGTCAATCTGCTCAGTGGTAATGCCCGGCGTGATGCGCTCGGCCACGTAGTCCAGCACGCCCACGTTCACCTCGGCGCTGCGCTTGATGCCCTCGATCTCGGCCGGGGTCTTCAGCAAATCGCGCGGCGGCACTTCCTCGCCGGTCTCGGCGAGCTCTTCCAGGCGCTCGTCGAAATCGAGGTGGCATTTCTTGTACTTCTTGCCGCTGCCGCACCAGCACTCGTCGTTGCGTCCAGGACTTTGAAGGCCGTCATACATGGGGGCTCGCTCCTTTATCGTGTGCGCCTGCGGGCGCCTTGATGTTCGCGTTCCCATGGTACTACAAGTTCGCCAAAGCGAACCTGCTGGTTTGCCTCGGCGGGTTCATTGCGAGACGGGATGAAGGGCTTGCGCGACTCTATCGATCGGTTGCGGGTATCTCCAGGGCGCGGTAGAGGCGGTCGGGCACGAGGCTCACCAAATCGTCGGTCCAGCGCGCAAGATCGGTGGGCTCATCGGAGCGGAACCAGTCGTTCATGACCTCGCATTCCAGCTTCGAGAACACCTCCACGATGAAGCGCAGGTTGTCGTTCACCTCGACATGGCGGTAGTTCTCCAAGGTGTCGAGAAGCACGGCCTTGCGGTTTTCTGGCATGATGGTCTGCCCGAAGGGCGTGTTGATCGAATACTGGATGGACTCACGGAAGAAATCGCGCTCCTGGGCGATGAGCCGCAGATGGTGGTAGTAGCCCGTTTTCCAATCGATGGTGCGGCCGATCTCGTTCAAATAGAACTGGCGGCAGAAGATGGAGTACCACCAGGGGATGTCATACTTGCTCTCGAAGTGCCGGTAGAAGGTCTGTCGCGAGATGCCGGCGTTGCGGCAGATCTCGGCCACGGTAATCTGATCGAGAGATTTGTTCACCGCATGAAGAATTTTCATCTTGATGCTCAAATCGGGGGAATTGAAGATGTTCTCGCCCAGGGTGAGGTCAGTGATCATAGGAGTGCCGCCTTCTGCTCGTTTCGGGTATGCATCCGGGGGTTGGTCATGTCCTCCTTAAACGCATAGTACCTGATCGCTGTGGCTGTATTGATGACAACTGAAGGTGAACGTCAAGAGAACCATGATGCGGTTTCCCCCTTGTCGCTCTTTTGTGACATTATTGCCAATTTGTCCTCCGCTTCAAACAAAAACCCGCTGACATTCTGTTTCGAGGAACAGGGTTTGCGACTCGACCTTTGCGCTCGCCTACGACTGGGCCGCACAATTCTTCTCATAGGGGAAGGTGCTTCCAATGAGGCGTCTTCGAAATCGAATGGGAAGAGGGTTCCTATGAACGAAAGGGCGAAGTACAAGCTCATCGGATTTATCATGATGTTCTGCTCGTCATCTTTGATGGGCGGCATCGGAGCGTTCACGCGCTTCATTGACGCCCCAGGCGACTTCGTGTCGTTCTGGCGCAACTTCGCGGGCCTTATTGCGCTCACGATCATCTTCTTGTTTATCGGCGGCTTCAAGAAGGTGAAGGCCACGCGGTTCTCGGGCATGATGTTGCTCTCGGGCATCTTCTTGGGGCTGCTTTCCGGCCTGTACTGCCTGTCCACCCAGTACACGACGTTGGCGAACGCGTCGTTCCTCATTTACACCGGCCCCATTTACTCGACGATCCTTGCGGCGATCTTCCTCAAGGAAAAGATTGATTGGCGTGGCATTCTTTGCATCATCGCCGTGGTAGTCGGCATGCTGTTCATCGTGGGCATCGTCACTCCCGAGGGCCTGACGCTCGATCTCGATCCCACCTATACCTTCGGCAACGCCATTGCCTTCGCATCGGGTGTCGCCTACGGCCTCTATTTGTTCTTCTCGCGCTATCGCGAGGATTGCGACTCGAACGTGCGCTCCTGGTGGAACTTCCTGTTCGCATCGCTGGCCATTCTCGTGCTGCTTCTGTGGCACAACTTCTGCCTGCAGCCGCTGTCCTATACCGAGAAAGTGAATGGCGTAACGCAGGTCGACGCCGCTGGCCAGATCATCACGCACCCCTGGAACCTGTTCACCATGCCGCTCGATTCCTGGCTGTGGCTGATTGCCGCCGCTCTCATCACCGGCTTCGGCGCGTTCTATCTGCTCACCCATGCCACCAAGCGCCTGAAGGCCGGCGAGCTGGCTGCCATCTCCTATCAAGAGACCATCATGGCGTCGCTTCTGGGCCTGTGCCTGTTCGGCGAGACCCTGACCGCCTTCCAGCTTATTGGCGGCGCGCTCATCGTTATCGGCGGCGTGAGCCAGATCGTCTTCACCACCAGTGCGGCGAACAAAGAAGTCGACGATGCCGCTGTTGATGGCGAAGTGGCCCTGGCGGCCCAAGTGGGAGCCGGCGGTGCGGGCTTCATCGATGCGAACCCGGATGGAATGGATCCGAAGCTGGCTGCTATGGCCGACGGCGCCCAGAAAGCTGCCGACGCTTACGATCGGGACCATCCCGACGCCGACGACCGCTAAGTCCCCTGCTTTCGCGGAGGGTCTGGCTGGGGAAGTGAGAGTCCGGCCCTCCGCTTACGCACTTGCCAAATGGGTCTTTTTGGGAGGGAAGGCCCCTGCTTTCAAGGAGTGACTATGAAAAACTCTGTATTCATGGAAGAGATGGACGCCTTTACCTACCGCGAGAAGCTCGCGAAGGATGCCGTCGTCTTCATCCCTGTCGGCGCACTCGAGCAGCATGGCAGCCATATGGCCATGTGCGTGGACGCCGCTCTTACCAAGGCCATGGCCGGCGCGACCGCTGAGGCGCTCACGGCCGATACGGACGGCGCGCTCGAGGGTATCGTGTGCTCGGCCATCAATTTCGGCTATCGTTCCCAGCAGCGCAGCGGCGGCGGGTTCCACCTGTCGGGCACGACTTCGCTGTCGGGTACTACGATCATCTCTTTGGCCCGCGATATCTGCTATAGCCTCATCGAGGACGGCGCTCGCAAGATCGTGTTCATGAACGGCCATTACGAGAACTACCAGTTTATCTTCGAAGGCGCCGAGCTGGCTCTCGAGAAGGCGTCGGCCGAGGGCATCAAGAACGTGAAAATCCAGCTTTTGTCCTACTGGGATTTCGTTGACGATGCCACCATCCAGGAGTTGTACCCCGATGGTTTCACGGGTTGGGATTTGGAACATGCTGGCGTGATGGAGACGTCCCTCATGCTCTTGTTCTATCCCGATTTGGTGGACATGGACCGCATCGATCCCGCGCTGTACACGGGGTTGCCCGCCGAGCTTCCCAATTACGATGTGCTGCCCATTGTGGCCGACTACACGCCCCCTTCGGGCTGCCTGTCGCATCCTGGTGCCTCTACGCGCGAAAAGGGCATCATCCTGCGTGACGTTGCCGTGGCCAATATGGTCATCGCCATCGAGGATGAATTCAGCGGAGCAGGTGATTTCCATGAGGACTAACGATGCCGCGGCTGAGGTCGCCCCTGTTGCTCACGAGCCCCACAGCGATTTGAAGCGCGTTGCCGCCTCGTCGTTTCTGGGAAACTTCATCGAGTGGTTCGATTATGCCACCTACACGTACTTCGCCATTACGATTGGCCAGGTCTTCTTTCCCGGCTCCGAGGTGAACTCCACTTTGATGGCCTTCGCCATCTTCGCCCTGGCCTTTATCTTCCGCCCGCTCGGCGCCATGTTCTGGGGAAGCATGGGCGACAAAAAAGGTCGCAAACAGTCGCTGGCCATCTCGGTTCTGCTGATGTCCGGTGCCGCTTTCCTCATCGGCTGTCTGCCGTCCTACCAGGCCATTGGCCTGGCCTCTCCCATCCTGTTGCTCGTGCTGCGCAGCGTGCAAGGGTTTTCAGTGGCTGGCGAGTACTCGGGTGCCGCCGTGTTTCTGGCCGAGTACGCCCCGCCTGAGAAGCGCGGCCGCTATTGCTCGCTCGTCCCCGCATCGACGGCCACGGGCCTGCTGGCGGGCTCCACGATGGCCCTTGTGCTGAAAATGGTTCTGCCCGAGGCCGCCATTATTGAGTGGGGCTGGCGCATTCCGTTTCTTCTGGCTGGCCCACTCGGCTTCATCGCCCACTACATCCGCACCAAGCTGGAAGACTCTCCGGCTTTCGTGAAGATGGAAGAGGGGAACAAGGAGGCGGAGCATCCGACGCACTTGGTGTTCAAGAAGTACCGCAAGCGCCTGCTGTCCTCCGTTGCCGCTACTATGGTGAACGCGGTGGGATTTTACCTGGTGCTCACCTATCTGCCGACGTACCTGACGAGCTACACCTCAATGGAGGCGTCCCAGGCGCAGCTGGCCACCGACATCGCGCTCATTGCATATCTGCTCATCATCTTCGGCTCGGGCACGCTGTCCGATAAAGTGGGGCGTCGGCGTATGCTGCTCACCGCATGCGTCGCCTTCATCGTGCTTTCCATTCCCTGTTTCCTCATGTTGGGGACGGCGTCGCTGCCCATCGTTATTGTCGCCGAGCTGATCATGTGCGTGACGTTGTCGCTCAACGACGCGAACATCGCTTGCTATCAAGCGGAGATGTTCCCCACGGAAGTGCGCTACACCGGTGCGGCTTTGGGTTCGAACATTGCCTATGTGGTGTTCGGCGGCACGGCGTCGTTTGTGGCCACGGCGCTCATCGACGCCACAGGCAACGGGCTCATGCCAGCTTTTTACATGATGGCCATCAGCGCGGTGGCCGGCGTTATCCTGTTCTTCACAGCTCACGATTATAATGGCATACCCCTGGACGAGATCAGGTAGCTGGTTGGTTGACGCTGGCTCGTGCCCCTTCTTTCGGGCCAGCTCCCTCTGAGGTGCCAGCTACCGCCTCGTTCCGGCGGATCGGCCGCTTGCCCGGCGGCCGCCTTTCGAAGGCCCCGCAGCCTGCCCTGGCTGCGGGGCCTTCCGTCACCTGCGGCGACGTGCTACCCTACAGGGCGCCAGACGTTAAGCCGGGCGCGGCCCGGCATCATGAGCGGGAGCGGAGGTGGAAGCGTGGCGAAGGTGAGCCCGGGAGTCTACAAAAAAGTGCTGCGCGTGCGCGAAGCCTACCCCTTCGATATCGCCTGTTTGCTCATGCGCTTCTTCGGCAGCATGCTGAACATCGGCGTAGTCACGATGATCACGCTGTCGGGTTACTCCTTTCTCACGGCAGGGTTGTCCTCATCGCTCATCGCGCTGTCCATCTTCGTGGTGACGCCCCGGGTGTCGAAACGCATCGACGAGCGCGGCCAGTCGGCCGTGGTGCCCAAGGCCGCGGCCGTATCGCTTTTGGGCCTCGTTGTCCTTATTGCGAACGTGGCGCTGCACGGGCCGGTATGGCCCCTGTTCGTAGGAGCGCTGCTGGTGGGGTTCTTCCCGAGTCCCCAGGCCATGGCCCGCGCCCGGTGGACCTACCTCATCCGCTCCGGTCGTTTGGGGGAGGCGGCTCCCGACTTGCGCACCATGTTCTCCTACGAGAGCGTGCTCGACGATATGGCGTTCATCTTCAGCCCGTCCATCTCCATCGCGCTCGCCGCTGCCATCGCCCCGGTGGCGGGTATGGTGTGCGGCGGCGTCGCCTTTGCCGTCGGGGTCGTGCTTCTGTGCACGGCCAAGAGCACCGAGCCGCATCCCGGTTGGTCGCAGGCTGGGGCTGCGGGGAACGATGCCGATGCCGCCGATGCCGCCGATGCCGTCGCCGATGTGGCGGGAGACGGTGCGGCCGCTTCGAAGGGCGCGCTCGCCGAGGGGGCGGCTGCCGTCGCTTCGGCAGCGTCCGTGCCTTCGAAGAGCCTGCTTGCCACCTCCGCAGCGGTGCGCGTGCTGTTCGTGATCTACGCCTTCGCTGGGTCGTTCCTCGGCCTGTTCGATACTGCCACAGTGTCGCTTTCCGAGGACTTGAACAGCCCCGATTTCGCCGGCGCGGTTCTTATGGCCTCGGGCGCGGTATCCATGACGGCGGGCTTTCTGTTCGGCATGGTGCGCCTGCGGGCGCCGCTGCCCAAGCAGCTCGTGGTGGCCGCCTGTGCCGTCGGCCTGTCCTTCGGCACCATGTTCCTCATCGATTCGGCGCCCACGCTGATGGCGGTGGCGCTTCTGGGAGCGTGCACCTATGCGCCGCTGCTCATTGTGGCCAACGGGGTCTGCGAGCGCGCCGTGCCCGACGCGCGCCTCACCGAGGCCATCACGTGGCTTAATGCCGGCTATACCTGTGGGGCCGCCTTCGGGCCCACCGTGGCCGGCGCCCTCATCGACACCTTCGGTACCATGGCCTCCTTCAAGGTGGGCACGCTTCTGTGCCTGGGCATGCCGCTTACGGCCATATTCTGCTATCGCGTGGTGAAAGCGAGCATCCTTCCCGCCTACACGGTGGTGGAAGAGCGCGAGATGTAGGCGGTCGCTCTCTTGGGGCCCTTCAAGCTTACTTAACCCTTGCGGAATTAGATGACAATTTTCCCACTGATCCGGTGTCAAAAGGGGAATGATGGCACAATAGCCCCAACGTCATTCGAGTCGGAGCGCCTCTGGTTTGCGCGGCGTCTCGCGTACCGCAAGGTGCAGGCATTTCGACTCCGGAAAGAGGAGGTTCCCATGGATCCGATGAACTACACGCCCCCGGTGCAACCTGCGCCCGCGCCTTCGCCCGCCTACACCACCAGCTGCCTGAAGGCCGCCTGGGAAGACGTGAAGGCGACGCCGAACTACATAAGCCGGCTGTTGGTGCTCGGCCTCATCATGTGCGTGCCGATTCTGAACTTCGTCGTGGCCGGCTACCTTCTGTTCTGGTCCCGCGAGGTGCCCTTCGGCGGCCGCAGCCTCTTGCCCCAGAAAATCGTGACGGGCAAGAACTTCGAGTATGGCTTTTACGCTTTCGTGCTGACGCTGGTGGTGGGCCTGGTTGGCGGCATCATCGGCGGTATCTTCGGCTGGATTCCCTTCATCGGCTGGGTCGTCTCCATCGCCGTTTCCCTGGCCACCTATGTGGCCGGCATCATCATGCAGATGCGCATGATCATGGGGCAGAGCCTGGGCGATGGCTTCAATGTGAAGGACATCTGGGAGAAGGCGCGCCGCAACTGGGGCCAGCTGTTCGCGGTGACGCTCATCCCCATGGCCATCGTCATCGGCATCTCGCTCGTGCTGAGCATCGTGGTGTTCTCGATCATGTTCCTCTGCATCATGGGCGCGGCTCCGGCCATCGCCGCCATAGGCGGTGCGGCCGATCCCTCCTTCGCGCAGATCATGTCGCTTATCGCCGCTTTGGCCGGCCCGATGATTTTCTGCACGCTCATCCTGTACGTGGTGCTGTCGGTGGCGGAAACCTTCGCCGAGGCCGTGGCCATCCGCGGCGTGGCCCACTGGGTCGCCCGCTACGCCCCCGAATGGACGACGCTTTCCGCTCCGCGCTACTAATAAACTACAGGCAGAACAAAAACGGCTGGCAGAGGGCCGGGCCGCACATGAGACAGCAGCACAGCGAGCTGGGATCCACGCAGCCGCCGAAGCCGCGGCTCTCGCTTTCCTGCTGGTAGGTGCGGGCGCGGGCGCCGATGACGGCCTCGGCCTGGCGGTAGTCGCCGTTGGTGGGGTCGGCCTTGCGGGCGGTGCGGATCTGGTCCACGGCGGCCACGGTGTTGCCGGCGCCGTAGTTGGCCAGCGCCGCTAAATAGTGCCAGCGGGCCGTGCGCTCCTTGATGGGCAGGGCCGCGAGCACCGTGAGGGCCGCTTTGTAGTTGCCGCCGTCGATGAACAGCACCGCCTGGCGCAGCTCGGCCGAATCGGTGGCCGACACCTCCGGCCGCGGCACCGAGGAGGCCTGGTTCCAGGTGTTGAACAAGTCCTCCCAGTTGATTTCCACCCACTGGTACTGGTACCCGCCGCCGGGCGCACCCCCACCGTAGGGATTGCCGGGGCCGGAACCGCCGAAGGGGTTGCCGCCCGGCGTGCCGTAGCCGGTGTAGGTGGGGTTGTAGGGCGACCGATAGCGTCGGGCGTCCTCGCGGGCGTACTTCTCCGGGTTCGTGATGCGGTCGTAGGCCTCGTTGATCTTCTTCAGGCGCTCTTCGGCCTCGGGGTCGTCCGGGTTCAAGTCCGGGTGGTTCTCCCGCGCCTTCTTGCGATAGGCCTTCTTTATCTCGTCGGACGTGGCCGTGCGGGGAACGCCGAGGATGTCGTACGGGTCTTCAGTCACGAAAATCTCCTAGGATGAGCGATGGGCGGCATCGGGGTGGATGCTCATCGATTCGAAGCGGTTTTCCATCCACTGGTTGTCGAACTGCTCGGCGCAGAACTGCTCGAGCGCGTTGTCGGGCGCCGCACCTGCCAAGCGCGAGTACCAGCAGTCGAGGGCCACCAGCGTCATGGCGCCGTCGAAGATCATGAGCGCCGCGCACAGTGCCGTAATCGAGTAGCGCCAGCGCCACGGGATGAGGTTCACCGTGTGCAAAAGCGCCGGCAGGGCCAGCTTCACCCACACCACGCCAAGGGCCCCCCACATGCACATGAACATGAAGTTGGTGCGACCGTTGATGTTGAGAAAGGTGCCGGTATAGTCCCAGGCGATGGCGCCGAAGGCGTATTCCATGAACCAGCTGACGAAGTACTCGAAGGCGCCCCCGATGACGGCGCTGATGAGGAACACCACGGGGATGGGCGCGTTGTGGAAGCGGTTGAGCGCCAGCGTCATGAGCACGGCGCCGAAGCCGTAAATGGGGGAGAAGGGCCCCCACAGAAGGCCGGCGCGATCCTCGTAGTGGCCGAAGTCGACCACGAGCACGTGGTAGATGGACTCGATGACCACCCCGGCCACCGAGGCGATGACGAAGATCCAGAACAGGTTGAAGAAGTCCAGTTCGATATAGCCGCGGCCGGTCTTGTCCAGGCCGAGGGTGCCGTCCTCGGCCTCTTCGCGCGTTTGCATGAGTCGCAGCCGCCGTTGCAGCTCGCGCTCGTCGGACAGCGACGGATCCACCCAGACGTGGGCCGCGATGAGGATGAGGGCGCAGGCGCCGAGGAACCACAGGCCCGGGTTCACGCCGAACAGCAGCAGATCGGCGGAGAAGGCGACGACGAGCCCTATAGCCACGGCCTCGGCGATGAGGCGGGCGCGCCGGCGGTTGCCGCGCAGGAGGCGGAAGCCGAGAACACCGGAGGCCAGGGCGCAGAAGCAGGCGGACAGCGCGAGCGTGACGTACAGGATGATGGTGAGCAGCGAGTCGTCGGTGTAGGTTTTCTCGACGAAGACGGTTCCCATTTGGGCGAGCGTGTGGATCACTTCGGGCACGACGGCCACGCCCCCGGCCATGAGCAGGGCGCCGAACACGCGAAGCACCAGGGGAGTGCGCTCGCTTTTGCTGCCGTCTCCGATGCCGGGCGAGGGCTGCAAGGGGGTTTGTTGAAGAACCGTCGGATCCATGGGCCTATGGTATCATGACCCCCATCTTCAGGCGGCAAGCCCACAACAAGCCCGCAAGCTTGAGGGGCGTCCGTCGCATTGCCCGCAGGGCAGCAGGCTGAAAGGAGCGCTGGTGGCAGTCGAGCAGACAAGCACCATTTCATGGTATCTGCGCATGTTCTCGTACCTGCTGATGATTTGCGGCCTGTTCGGACTCGCCGTGGGCGGCGTGGTGATCTACGGGGCTCTCGCCGACGGGGCGGCCGCCGCGACGGGGCTTCCGCTTTCCGCCCTTGTGCTCGGCGTTGCCGCTGCGGTGGCCAACGGCATTACCATTGCGGCGGGGGTTCTCGGGCGCGCGGCCTCGCGCAACCCGGGGCGCGCGGCGGCCCTGCGCAGCCTCGCTTTGGCCGGCGTGGTCGCCTCGGTGTTCGGGTTGGGGCTGTGCTATGCCACGGGCGGCCAGCTTCCCACGTCGCTCATCTTCAACCTGTTGCTCATGGCGATTTGCGTCGTCATCGCCGGCAACCTGGGGAAATCGGCCCAATAGTTCGCCCGCTGCCCTAGCCGACACAGGGTCAAATACAGTATACTGCGACCCTAGGGCCGCACGGTGTTGGCCCTGCTGTCTCAGGAGGAATTATGACTGAACTCGATCCGCGCAACAGCGCTTCTCCGGCCGATTCTGCCCCCGACGAGGGTCTTTCTCCCCGTGCGGCCGCCGAGGCCAAGAAGGCCGCTGCCGCGAAAGCCGCCGCTGCAGCGTTCATCCAGAGTGCCGGGGACGATTACGGCGACGTCGAGGCCGCTCAGCCCCGCGATGTGAAGAAGGGGCAGCGCACGGCCGTCATCGTCGGTCTTATCATCTGCGTGCTCGTGGGCGCCGGCGTGCTCACCTACCTGTTCACCTCCGGCTTCTTCAACGAGCAGCCGGTCGCCGAGGAGACCCAGCGGGTGCCGCTGTCCGACGCCCGCGTCATCGCCGCCTTCGACGAGGTGGCCATGGACGCACCGGACATCTCGCAGTACGCCTACGTCTCCCAGGACGCGCTCATCGGCCCGAAGTTCAGCGACATCGTGCTGAACGAGCCCACGAACTTGGGCACGCCGGGCAACCAGATCGTCACCTGCGAGGCGACGGCCACGGCCACTTTCAAAAACAAGGGCATCGAGATCAACGTGCCCGTGACGCTGCCCTTCGAGTACTCCAACGCCGGCGAGACGTGGGTTCCCGGCGATTTAGTGGTGGGAGAGGCGACGGCGGTACCTTTGGCCAGCGCCAGCGCCAACGACATCTTGGCCAATCTGAACGACATCCTTGCGACCAACGATCCCACCTACGGGGAAGCCATGGTTGATGCCGCTATCGTGAAGACCGCCTCCGATCTCACCATCGACGGCGGCCCTATCACCGTCGATCTTTCGAAGACCGTGGAAAGCGAGGGCGACGGTGTGAAGACGAGCGAGCTGCGCACGTCGACGGTGACGCTGAACGTGGCGTGGTCCAACACCGAGGGCTGGCTTGTCACGGTGGCCGATGCGGGGCAGATCGACACGCAGACAAACCAGATTCCCGTCGCTCCTGCCGAGGGCGCGGACTCGCCGGCCTCGGTGGATCCGGCCAACACCGACCCTGAGAACATCGGCAACGTCAAGTTCGGCGACTCGGTGTCGCTGTCGGGCACGCTTCAGGCGGTGGAAGACGCTGCGGGTCTTTCCTCCGGCAACAACTACACCAACAACGGCACGACGGATAATGCCAACGGCAGCGTCCAGCTGGTGCTGAAGCTCACCCGCCCGCTGGACATGAACCTGAACGGCACTCAGTACCGGCTGACCACCATCGCCGTGGCCACCTCGGGCCTCGACGACAACGGCAAAAGCCTCATTGGCCGCAAGGCCGATGTGAAGGGTCCTCTGGAGGAGTCGTTCGCCACGTCCTGGTCGCCCGCCGGTGTGAAGGCTCTCGAAATTCACGTGGAGTAGCGGTCGGCCCCTACGGAGGGGCCGGGAGTAACGGGCAGCATTTCGAAATGTGCAGACAGCGCCCCTTGGACGGAGGTTCAAGGGGCGCTGTGCTATGATTGCCGGTACTACTTATTCGCGCCGGGCCGCTGGGTCGGCGCCTCGACACCTGAGGAGGTTGCCCGTGCCCCAAACGACAGATTGGGCTGATGTGCAGGTAGTGGGCATTCCCCGCGCGCTTTTGTTCTATCGCTTCGGCGTGCTGTGGACCACGTTCTTCGAATCCATCGGGCGCACCGTGGTGGTGAGCGATCCGACGGACAAGGCCATCGCCGATGAGGGCGACCGGCTCTCCGTGGACGAGTGCTGCCTGGCCTCGAAGGTGTTCGTCGGGCATGTGGAAAGCCTCGTGGGGCGTTGCGACGCCGTCTTCGTTCCCTGCTACCCGACGAGCGACCATCGCAGCGGGTTCTGCACGAAGTTCCAGTCGGCCACCGATATGGTGCGCAACACCTTCCGCGACGACAAGCTGCGCGTTATCTCCTGCGAGGTGCAAAACGCCCGGAAGGCGAAGGACGTGCGCCGCGCCTTCTGCGATATGGCCGCCCGCATGGGCGTCGCCCCCAAGGACGCCCGCACCGCCTTCAAGGCCGCCTGGGACGCCCAGCGCGCCCACGACGAGGCGCTGGCCTCCGCCCAGGAGCGCACGCTGCGCCGCCTGATCGACGAGCGCCGGGCCGCCGATGCCGCCGCCGCGGCCGGCGACGATGCGGTTGCGCGTCCGCTCGGCATTCTCGTGGTGGCCCATCCCTACATCTCCCACGATCCGTACCTCTCCGGCGCGGTCATCGATTCGCTCGAGGATATGGGCGCCACGGTCGTCTACGCCGACGCCATGGATCACGAGCGCGCGTACAAGAAGAGCTTCGAGTTCTCCGGCACCATGCCGTGGCTCATCAACCGCGAGCTCATCGGCTCTATCCTCCTGGCGCAGGACAGCATCGACGGCATCGTGCTCATCAGCGCCTTCCCCTGCGGCCCCGATTCCATGACCGACGACGCCATCATGCGCTGCATCCAGGGCACGCCCATTCTGAACTTAATGATTGATGCGCAGTCCGGCACGGCCGGCGTGGAGACCCGCGTGGAGAGCTTCGTCGACATCCTGCGCTTCCAGCAGAAGGGAGGCTACGTCCATGCCTAAGCCCCAGGCACTCATCGAGCAGGTGCGCTCGTCGGTGGCGGTCGAGCTCGAGCGGCGCCATGCTCCCACGCTTCTGGCCGACCGCAAGGCCGCCAAGGCCGCCAAGCACAAGGCCAAGCACCACAAGTACACCAAGGCGGCGTTCTTCCGCTACTGCTACTACGATCCGGCGTTCAAATTCTTCTGCGAGCAGGTGCTCGACGTGGACTACCTGCCCCTGCCCGAGGCCACCCGCGCCGCCAGCGAGGTGGGCGTCCAGAACTCGAGCGATTACGTGTGCACGCCCTTCAAGCACATCCTGGGCGATTTCGCCGAGGCGCTCGATTTGGGCGCCGACATCCTCATCCAGTTCGGCGGCCCGTGCCGGCTCGGCTACTACGGCGAGCTGCAGGAGTCGATTCTGAGGGATATGGGCTACGACTTCATCATGCTGAACTTCGCCCGCGGCATCGAGCTGGGGTATATCGGCTGGGCCAAGGAAGTGCTGAAAACCGTGAACCCCAACATCGACGTGCCCCACGGCGTGGTGAAGTTGAAGGCGGTGGCCAAGATGATCGCGCACCTGGATTCCCTGCGCGACTTCTACCTGGCCAACGCTGGCTTCGAGGTAGAGCGCGGCTCGTTCGACGCCGCCTGGGTCTCGGCGATGGACGCCATGCGCACCTGCCTGGACGAGCGCGACATCAACGAGGCGTACCGCGAGGCCATGGGCGCCTTCCGCGCCATCCCCCTCGCCAAGCCCGCCGATCCCATCCGCATCGGCATCGTCGGCGAGATGTTCACGGCCATCGACGAGCGCAGCAACTTGGGGCTCGACCACAAGCTCGTCGCCATGGGCGTGGAAGTGCACCGCATGCTGAACTTCACGAACCGCTACCTTCGCTACAACGAGCCGAACCTGCGGGTGGGGGCGAAAGACTACCTGACCTACGACATGGGGCCCACCTCCACGCTCACCGTGGCGGCGGCGAAGAAGTACGCCGCCGGGGGCTTCGACGGCCTCATCCACGCGAAGAGCGCCGGGTGCACGCCGGAGATCGACTGCATCCCGGTGCTGCAGAAAGTGAGCGAGGACTATTCGGTGCCTGTGCTGTACCTCACCTACGACTCCCAGACCTCCGACACGGGCCTGGACACGCGCCTCGAGGCGTTCTACGACATGCTTTCCATGAAGAAGGAGAAGAGCAAATGACAAAGGGCTATCTCGGCATCGACATCGGCTCCATTTCCACGAAGGGCGTGATCATCGACGAGAACCGCGCCATCATCGCGCGTTCGTATCTGTGGACCGAGGGCAACCCGACCGAGGCGTCGAAGAACGTCGTGCGCGAGCTGGAGCGCCAGGTGGAAGGCGCGGGGGTGGACATCGTCGGCGCCGGCACGACGGGCAGCGCGCGCCGGCTCGTGGGCGCCATGCTGGGGGCTTCCGTGATCAAGAACGAGATCACCGCCCATGCCGTGGGCACCACTCATCTGCACCCGGACGTGCGCACCATTCTGGAGATCGGCGGCCAGGATTCCAAGATCATCTGCGTGTCCGACGGCATCGCGGTGGACTACGCCATGAACACCCTGTGCGCCGCGGGCACCGGCTCGTTTCTGTCGTCTCAGGCGCACCGCTTGGGCGTGGAGGTGGAGGAGTTCGGCGACATCGCGCTCACTTCCACCAAGCCGGCCAACATCGCCGCCCGCTGCACCGTGTTCGCCGAGAGCGATCTCGTGCACAAGATCCAGGTGGGCTACGCGCGCGAGGACATCATCGCGGGGCTCTGCAACGCGGTGGCGTCGAACTACCTGAACAACGTGGGCAAGGGCAAGAAGATCGCCGCACCCGTGGTGTTCCAGGGCGGCGTGTCGAAGAACGCCGGCGTGGTGCATGCCTTCGAGGAACAGCTGGGGATGCCCGTGGCGGTGGACCCCGACGGACACCTCATGGGCGCATTCGGCGTGGCGCTGCTCGCGGCCGATGCGGGGCCCATTGAGGGCGCCGAGTCCGGCCCGTTTGCCGACGGCTCCTTCGATTTCGAGGCTATGCTCGACTTCGATTTCAAGACCCGCGAGATCGAGTGCCAGAAGTGTGCCAACCACTGCGAGGTCATTTGCGTCTACCGCGACAAGGACATCATCGACAGCTGGGGCAACCGCTGCGAGAAGGGTGCGGTGAAGACGACGGCGTAACCTGCGTGTCCGCGCGGGAGGGCGGCGAGGTCGTCGTCCGAGCCCCCGCTACGCTGTTCGCCCTTCGGGCTCAGGCGCTTCGCTCCTTCATGCATTTACTGGGGTGGTCTTCGACCACCCTCTTTTTTGGTGTTCAGAGGTCTCGGCTGACGACCCCGTCACCCTCCCGCGCTGCGTTAACGGGGTTGAGCGGGCGACTTTGGTTGCTAGAAGCCGATGGTCATGTGGAGGCTGTAGAAGACGGTGCGGGCGGCGAAGACGGCGGCGAAAGCGAGGACGCCGGCGATAATGCGCATAATGAAACGCGTCCTGGTGCTTGTTGCGGCGCGGAGCGCCCATCCATCAAGGACGATTGCGGCAAGTCCTGCCAGCGCGTAGAACGCAATGATGAGTGAGTAGTCGGGTGCTAGCGTAGCTGCTGCAAACTCATTGTTTGCGATAGCGTTCAAGGCGGTGTTCTGGACGGCCATGACGGCAATGTTGCCGACAAGGCTTACTCCAGCAAGCCCTACCAGAACGATGCCGGTCCGCTGCAAAGGGGCTTTTGCGGCGGACAAGAATATCTGGCTGAAAACGGCACCTTCGAACAAACCCGCAAAGATGAGGTTCGTTGGCGTGTAGGGGGTATTCCAGGTAGGCACGGTTCGCACGGCATAGGCTTGAGAAGTGCAGGCCAAAAGGGCGATGCCGGCTAGGCAGGCGGCAACCAGCCACGGTTTTGCAAGTGCGTCGGGGAAGTTAACCTTGAAGGCGGCCATCCAATAGGAGCCGCTAAGAAACAGGAACACCACGGCGGAGAGTACCTCGTTGGAAAGCGGTGACGTGCCGACGCCGGCAAACACATGCAACGCGTTGGCCGGCGTGCCCAGATGGGTGGCTGAGGCGATAAAGCCAAGCAGGGCTACGGCGAAGGGCAGGGCGATCATGCGATCGATGCGCACAGCGCGATCGTGGTCGGCAGAAAAGATGCGTGCCAAGGCAAGCACGATGAATGCAACAACTCCAGCGGGCGCTAGGGCCGTGAAAAGCGCCAAAGAGAGATTATCCAAGCCGCTCGTCATAGGTTTAGCTCCTTGCGATTTGCAATGCTGCCCGAGCGGTTCTCGGCAGCAGCCGGAGAGGGAAGAATAAAGAGATTGGGACCGGTGGCCGACTCTTCAGGGAGGGGAAGAATGTCTCCACGCACTTCATCCCAGTAGTCCTCGTGGCGCTCGTGCAGTTCGCCCTTCTCGCCAAAATCGAGAGCGCGCAAAGGGCAGGCTTCCACGCAGATGGGGGCTAATCCTGCTGCGATGCGCTCACGGCACCCGTCGCATTTGCTTGAGCGCTTGAGCGTCTTGTCGATGGCCGGCGCATGGTACGGACAAGCCATGGTGCAGTAGCCGCATCCGATACATTTGCTATGGTCGGGCCAGATAAGCCCCAGCTCGTCGCGGTGCATAGCTTCAGTGGGGCATACCTGCGCGCAAGCGGGATTGGCGCAGTGGTTGCAGGCAAGCGAGATATGGTAGGCGAAAGCGTCTTGGGACAACGTCCCATCTTCGGCAACTGTCCAACCGCCGCCCTCGTAGTCGATCACGCGGCGAAAGCCCTCGTCGGCCCCGTGATCATGATAGTCCTTGCAGGCCATAACGCAGGTTCTGCATCCGGTGCAGCGAGCGTTATCGAAGTAAAATCCCTTCGGCATGGTCTCAAGTCCCTTCAAACGGCATAGCGCGGAGGGCTCCGCGCTATGTTCCATACTATCGGAAGCAGGCCGCCGCTTGTAAGGGAGGGGCGCGGCGGCCCTGGATAGCCCTTAGGCGTTCTCCACTTCCTTCGGGTTGGCGATAAAGCCTGTGGCATCGCCGCAGTCCTTGGCAGCCGGGCAGGCGAGAATAGCCACAGAGGGCTTCGTCTGGTCCGGGGACGCCATGGGTGCGATGCCGTCAACGGCATCCGGATGCGCGGTGCGAAGCTCCTCGATGTCGCCGAACTCCAGAGCGCGCAGCGGGCAGGCATCCACGCAGATGGGCATTTTGCCCTCGGCCACGCGAGCCGCGCAGCCGTCACACTTCATGGACTTCATGGTCTCGGTATCCACCACGGGCACCTCGTAGGGGCAGCTCTTCACGCAGGTACCGCAGCCGATGCACTTCTCCTCGTCGCGGGAGACCAGCCCCGTATCAGCATCTTTCTCCAGGGCTCCTTGAGGACAGTTGGCTACGCAAGCCGGCATCTCGCAGTGGTTGCAGGCCATGGACACATGGTAGGCCCAGCTCGTCGGCTCAAAGGTGCCGTCGCCGTTGTCCTTCCAGTCGCCGCCCTCGTAATCGAACACGCGACGGAAGGCGTAGCTGGCGGGCAGATCGTTGTAATCCTTGCAGGCCATCTCGCAGGTGCGGCAGCCAGTGCAGCGAGTGCTGTCGAAATAGAATCCGTACTGAGTCATCTCTTCTCCTCCTTAGGCCTTCGCAACCTGAACGATCATGGAATGAGCAGGACCGTTGCCCTTGGCCAGCGGCGTAGGTTTGTACGTGGTCAGCGTATTGACGCAACCGCCTTCGTCTACCTTGTCGCCGTCCATGTCGGCCTTGTGCCAAGCGCCTTGGGGAATGCCCACGGTGCCGGGAATGATGCGAGGCGTTACTTTTGCTTCAATGCGGATCTCGCCGGCCGGGCTCACGACGGATACCACATCACCGTCCGAAACAGAGCGGGCTTCTGCGTCGACGGGGTTAATCCATACCTGCTGTCGAGCCACTGCTTCGATTTCGGGAATAAATCCGAAAGAGGAGTGCGTGCGGCTCTTGTGGTGGAAACCGGCGCAATACAGGGGGTACTCCTCGGTGACAGACCCATAGCCTTGGAAGCCGGGATTGAAAACCGGGATGGGGTTGATAACCTCGTCCTCGGCGAGCTCCCAGGTGTTGGCAATTTCCACGAGCTGTTCAGAGAAGAGCTCGATTTTGCCCGAAGGGGTTCCCAGGGGGTTGGCAACAGGGTCATCTCGGAAGTCCTTGAGAGCGATGGACCCCTCAAGCTCGCGCTTATAAATACCCTGCTCTTTAATCTCCTCCCAGGTCGGCATAGCCGGATCGTTGGCAGCGCCTTCCTCGTAGAGGTGTTGGACCCATTCGTCGTGGGTGCGCCCTTCGGTAAAGGCTTCTTTTACGCCAAGGCGATCGGCGATATCAGCGCACACGTCGTAGCTGCAGCGGCACTCGCCAGGGGCCTCTTGAGCGGGACCTCCCACGATAACGCTCGTATAGTACTCGGAATATCCTTGGGTCTGCATGTTCAGCTGCTCGGAGCGCATGGCGTCGGGTAGGAGGATATCGGCATATTTGGCGGAATCGGTCATGACGGTATCCCACACCAAGATAAATTCGCACTTGCTTTCATCGGCGAGGATTTCGTGGGTGTAATTGATGTCACCGTGCTGGTTTGTGAGGCAATTACCGGCATAGCACCAGATGAATTTGATGTCGTTCTTCAAGTCGCCGCCTTTGATGCCTGCGTTGGTGGCGGTCATGGTGTGGCCGTGGTCAACGGCGTTAACCCACTGGTAACAAGGGATGGTTACTTGTACGGGGTTTTCTCCGGCCGGCAGACTTCCTACGAGGTACACCGAGGGGGAGCCTTCGCGCTGGCCAGAATTAGTACCAGGAAGGCCGATCTTTCCTAGGATGACCGGTAGAGCGCAAATTGCTCGGGTGGTGTCTTCGCCATTGGTATGACGTTGCGGGCCCCAGCCTTGGCAAATGTATGGGGCTTTGGCGGCTGCCATGTCGGCGGCAAGTTCGCGAATGCGCTCGGCGGGAATCTGGGTGATGGGAGCCGCCCATTCCGGGGTTTTCTCTATCTTGTCGTAACCGGTGCCCATAATGTAATCCTTGTAGGACTTGTTTTGACCCTTGGCGGAATCGGGCATGGTGTCATCGTCGAAGCCAACGACATAAGCATCGAGAAACTCTTTGTCAACCTGATTGTTAACAATCCACTCATGGGCTAAAGCGGAGCAGAGTGCCGCATCGGTTCCTGGGCGAATGGGCAGCCACTCGTCGGGATGCCCCGAAGCGGTTTCATTCAGTCGGTAGTCGATGTTGACAATCTTGCCTCCGCGGCTGAGAACGCCCTCGCGAACACGAGCGAAATCCCAAGCCGCATTAGCTCCTCCCATGCGAGTTTCAGCGGGGCTGTTGCCAAACATAACCACCAGGTCGGAGTTGTTTGCCGCTTCAGAGAACGAAGAGCAATGCACGTTGTCGTACGGGGAGAACTGGTCTCCGTACATGTACGGCATGCTGCCCAAAATCATATTGGCAGAGTAGTCGTAATGACGCTCGAGGTAACCTCCGAGGCAATTCAGCAAACGAGATGTGGGATTGCCCGTGGTGGAGTACATGCCAGTGGAATACACTCGATGGATGGCGTCGTTGCCGTAAGTATCAATGGTGTACTTCAGCTTCTCGGCGATGGTGTCGATAGCCTCGTCCCAGGAGATCTGCTCGAACTTGCCCTCGCCGCGCTTGCCCACGCGCTTCATGGGGTACAGCAGGCGGTCGGGGCTGTTCAGCCAGCGACGCATGGAGCGGCCGCGCAGGCAGGCACGGGCCTGAAGGTCATTGTCGCCGGTGTTGTCGGTCTCCATATAGAGAACCTTGCCGTCGCGAGAATGCCACTGGAAGATGCAGTTGCCGCCGCAGTTGACGTTGCACTGGCTCCAATGAATCTCATCGGGGGCGGCCTCTTCGCCAGTAGCGGGCATCTCCTCGTTGCCAGCTTGGGTCTGCGGTGCGCAGCCGTAGAGCGCGCTGCCCACAGCTCCTGTGGCAGCCAGGCTTGCGAGCGAGCCTTTGACGAAGGTGCGGCGCGACAGAGTGGATTGGGTTTCAGTCATAGTCCCTCCTCTAATAGAATTGTCCTCTCGCCGCTATCAAAAGTACCGAAAAGCACAGCGCGCCGAATCACACGACGAGTGTGATTTAAGGACAAAACCCCAGGTCGCGCATTTTTGAGTGATGCCGAAATGTGGGCATGTGCCTTCTGCGCGTACCTTGCTATGCTACCATGCGTGCCGTCGAGAGAAGAGGGGAGGAGAGGCTGTGGCAAGCGAGGGTGCAAGCGCAATCGGCCATGCGTCCAGTTGGGGCTATGCCTGTTTTCTCACGGTGAACGCCACCTCGGTGTGGGGCGGCATCTTCCCCTTCCTGCCCCTTGAATTCCAGACCGTGGAAGTGACGCTCGTGTTCTTCTTGGCGCAAGCAGTGGCTTTCGGTGGAGCCTTCCTGGCAAGCATGCTGGGTTCGTACTACTTTCCTTACGGTGCTCGCCGCATGCTCGTTTCGCTTTCAGCCATTCTGCTGTTCCTCGGCTCCGCTTGTCTTATTGCGGCCATGTATGTGGCATCGGCAACGTTGCTTCTCGTGGGCGCAGGGGGTGTGCTTCTCGGTGTCGGCTGCGCGGGCATGTTCATGTTATGGCAGCGCTATTTCGCTTCGCTTGATGCAAGACAGGGCAACTTCCGCCTCATCGTAGGCACGGCTATTGCGCCCTTCATTTACTTCGCGCTGTATCTGGTGCCTATCGCGCTGACGGCGTTCCTCGTTCCGCTCATCTTTGTGCCGTTATGCGGTCTGTGCGTAGCGCTTTCGGTACGGGAGATGAATTTCGAACAACCTATGTTCGAAGATGTTCCGCGCCAGCATCCTCGCGTCTATCGTCAGGCTGTGGCCGACTACTGGCGCAGCGCGTTGTGCGTGGGGTCGCTTGCCTTCGCCAGCGGCGTCATTCGCGGCGTGGCGCTGCTTCACGAGGAAATCAGCTCGCTGGTGAACAGCGCTTCCATGCTTGGGGCCCTACTGTCGGCGGTAGTGCTGTTGGTGCTCTGGCACCGCATGAGTTTCCGATTCGGGCTTATCTCGGTGTTCCGCGTGGCGTATCCGTTGCTCATCACGGGCTTTCTGCTGCTGCCCTTCTGCGGGCCGATTTATCTGAATGCGTTTGCGGCTGTGGCTTACATGGTGTTCTCTTTGGTGCAGATGCTCATGATGATGCAGTGTGCGCAGGTTTCTCGCGACCGCGGCATTAATCCGGTGTTCATCTATGGGTTTTTCGGTGCCGTGGCTTACATTCTCCAAAGTCTTGGCTTCCTTTTTGGGTGGGCGAGCGACTTGGTGGTGCCAACGGGTTCCCAATGGCTGTATTTCGTGGCCATCATAGCTAGTTACGGGTTAGGCCTTACGTTGCTTGTGTCCACGGGAACGCTTGTCAGGCCCTTGGTGACCAAGGGCGCGGTGACGATGGACCCCATCGAGTTTGTGTCTCTTGCTGCCGCTCCGTCTAAAGCGGAAGCTCGCCCCGTGCCTGCCAGCTCGCACGAGTCCGGAGAGGTTGCTTCTGGATTGCCTAACGCCCCAGCCGCTGCTGTCGCCGATTCTGCTCCCGTGAAGCGTCGGCGCCGTCGGGCCTCGGCTTCTGAAGATGCCGGAGCGATACGCGATCGGCTTTCGAAACAATGTCTGGTGCTGCAAGAGCGTTATGGGCTGTCTATGCGTGAAGCTGAGGTAATGGAGCTTATTGCCCGGGGAAATTCCATGGCCGCCATTGCCGATCGCCTCGTAATCAGCGAGAACACCGTGAGAACCCATGCCAAGCATATCTACACTAAGCTGGACATCCACCGTCGCCAAGAGCTTTTGGATATGTTGAGCGAATTAGGGGATTAGCGTTTACCTGCGCAGTGTGCGGGGTTGTGGAGCTTTTCATCCGCTGGCCGAGTTGGCGCTTACGAAACAGTCTGTTTCTCGTAGTATCCGAACATTCGACTTTTTTACGTATGCGAGATGAGAGCGAGGCTGATGCGGTATGGCGTTGGGTGTTGGAAGAAAAGAACTGGTGATGGTGGGCGTGCTGCTCGCCGGCACGCTTTTGGCGGTGCTGAATCTGACGATGCTGTCACCGGCGCTGCCGGCCATTATGGCCGATTTGGGCGTAGATGCGACGACGGCCCAATGGCTCACTTCGGTATACGCGCTGGTGGAGGCCGTGGTCATCCCGCTTTCGGCTTATCTGGTGGGGCGTTTCACCACGCGCCAGCTGTTCGTTACGTCGCTTTCGGTATTTACCGTGGGCAGCCTGTTTGCGGCTATCGCGCCGAACTTCTGGGTGCTTTTGCTCGGCCGCATCATGCAGGCGGCCTGCACGGGCGCGGTCATGCCCATGGTGTTCACGGTGATTCTGCTCGTGTTCCCCCGCGAGAAGCGCGGTACGGCCATGGGCGTCATCGGGCTCATCATCGGCTTCGCCCCGGCGGTGGGGCCGTCGCTGTCGGGCCTTTTGGTTGACTCTGTGGGCTGGCGGGCGCTGTTCGCCATTGTGACGGCGCTCGGCGTCGTCGTGGTGGTGCTCGCCGCGTGCCTGCTGCGCAACTACGGCAATTTCGCCCGCACGTCTTTCGACAAGCTGTCGGTGGCGCTGTCCACGGTGGGCCTCGTGTGCCTGCTCTACGGGCTTTCCACCTTCGCCTCTACGACGAACATGGCGCTCACGCTGGGGCTCATCGCCGTGGGCATCGTGCTGGTGGCTCTGTACGTGAGGCGCCAGTTGAAGCTGCCGGAGCCCATGCTGAACGTGCGCATCCTGAAGACGCGCCCCTATGCCACGGCGGCCTGCGTCGTCATCATCGTGCAGGCGGCGCTCTTGGGTACCGAGGTCATCACGCCGCTGTACATCCAGGGCACTCTCGGGTTCACGGCCACCATGTCGGGCTTGGCCATGCTGCCCGGCGCGGTCATCGGCGCCTTCACGGGCCTTGTGTCGGGCCGCTTGTTCGACCGTTTCGGTGTGCGGAAGGTGGCGGTGCCCGGCGTGCTCGTGGCCGTGCTGGGGGCTTCGGGCCTGGCCCGTCTCGGCATTGATGCGAATTTCATCACGGTGGTGCTCACCTACACGACGCTCGTCATCGGCTTGCAGTTCACCATGACGCCGTTGAACACCTGGGGCGTGAACTCGCTGGACAACCGCGTGATTCAGCACGCCCAGGGACTTTCCAACACCATGAACCAAGTGGCGGGCTCCTTTGGCACGGCCGTGCTCGTGTCGGTGTCGGCTTTGGCGCCTCTGGTGGCGCCCGATGCTCCGGCCGCCGAGCAGGCTTATCTGGGCGAGCATATGGCCTACTGCACCACCTTCGGCCTCATGTGCGTGGCGGCCCTCGTCATCATCTTCCTCGTGCGCAACCGTCCGGCGGCGTCCGCGGGAGCTGCGGCGGCCACGCCCGCCGAGCGCGGCGAGGAGCCGGTGGACTACACGGCCGGCATATCCGGCGTGGCCGTGGACGGCACTTTGGACGAGTCGTGGGACACCGATCACGTGTACACCGCGGCCGAGGTGATGAACCGCGAGCCGGTGTGCGCGGCCGACACCGCCACCATGGCCGAGGTCATCCGCCTCATGGACGCCAACCAGACGAGCGGGCTTCCCGTGGTGAATGCCGAGGGCGACCTGGTGGGCTTCGTGTCCGACGGCGACGTGGCGAGCTACCTCGGCAAGACCGAGATCGCTCTCGTGGACTCCACGCTGCGCAACGGCTACCGCTACATCGACGACGAGACGGACGTCGCGCGCCTCAAGGACCTCATGGGCCTGAACGTCATGGCCGTGGCCACCCGCCGCGTGATTTTGGTGGAGGCCACAACGCCGGTGGACGAGGTGTGCACCCTGTTCGCCGCCAAGCGCATCAAGAAGGTGCCCGTGGTGCAAGACGGCAAGCTCGTCGGCGCCCTGTCCCGCCGCAACATCATGCGCTCCCTCGTAGAGGCCATCGACCTGCTGGAGAAGTAGGTCCCCGGCGATAACCTCACCCACAATTTCCCGTCTGAACGGGCATCTCATAGGGCCATCACCAACCATGGGTGATGGCCCTTCTTGGAGCTATTTCACCAACGAGCCCCGGGTTTTTCATCAATTGCGGACGTTTCGGCCCCGCGCCCCTTCTCGGTAGAGTGCTCCCATCGCCGAAGAGAGCGAGGAGAGACGATGGAGAACTACGAAGCGGTGCGCAAGGCCCTTCTGGCCAATCGCGCGAACACCTTGGCGCTGCTCGGCTGCCTGCGCGAGACCTTGGAGGAGAGGCCCTTCCGCGAGGCGGAAGACGCGCTTGCGGGGTCGCGGGCCATGGCCCTCACCACGCAGACGCCCCATGCGCTCTACGCCATGCTGTTGAAGTGCGGGGCGGTGGAGGCCATCGAGGTGCCTGAAGAGCAAGGCGCCCATGCCGGCAGCCTGCCCTCCGATGGCGCCGGGAGCGCCGGCGCTGCCGATGCCGCGGACGTCGATGGCGGCGCGGACGTCGCGGTGGCTGATTCCCCCTCCGCCGAACTTCCCGATCAGCCCGTGGACTATCTGCTGCATACCACTGAAGCGGGCCGCGCGGCCCTGGATGAGTTCGAGCCCACCAAGCGCTTCAGCGAGCTTCTGGCCGTCGAGCCCGACGGTTACGGCGATGCCTACGGGCGCGTGCTCGCCCTCTGCGAGACCGGGGCCTCCAAGGCCGCCATAGAGGAGGCCCTGGCGGGGCATCCGGCCCTGAGCTTCCCCAAGCAGATCTATTCCGGCTATTTCATCTCCAAGTTGGAGACCGTAGACGGTATCTCATGGGACGGCGCCTGGCGCACGACGGAAGCGGGCCAGCGCATGCGCGCACTGCTGGCCTAGCGCCGTCACGCCACCTGTTCCAGGGACATGCAAGCCAATCGAGAGGAAAGAAGGAGAAGGCTTATGAGTCGAGCCACTATGACGCGTCGCGGATTCCTGAAATCCACGGCGGCCATGGGAGCGGCGGGAGCGCTGGGCATCAGCGCGGCCGATAGCCTCACGGCGGTTGATCCGGCCCATGCCGACGAGGCGTCGGACGTGAAGATCATCAAGACGTCCTGCCGCGCGTGCATCGCCAGCTGCGCGGTGCTGGCCCATGTGCGGGACGGCCGTGTCGTGAAGATCGAGGGAAATCCGGAAAGCCCCATGTCCCAGGGCGGCGTGTGCGCCAAGGGCCTTGCCGGCATCCAGGCGCTCTATCACCCGAACCGCAACAAGTACCCCATGCGCCGCGTGGGCGAGCGAGGAACCAACCAGTGGGAGCGCATCTCGTGGGAGGAGGCGCTCACCGAGGTCGCGACCAAGATCAACGAAGTGTCCGACAAGTACGGCTCCGAGGCCATCTCCGTTTCCACGGGCGGTGGCGGAAACCCGCACTTCTCGAACGTGAAGCGCTTCGGCGAGGCCATCAACACCCCCAATGTGTGGGAGCCGGGCTGCTCTCAGTGCTACCTGCCCCGCATGGGCGCCTCGCTTCTGGCCTACGGCGCCGGCAAGCCCAACAACCTGTCGTTCTCCGACTCCAACGGCTGGGACTACTACTATACCGACAGTCCGGTGACCTCGCTCGTGCTTTGGGGCACCGACCCATCCAACTCCTCGGTGGCCACCGGCGGCCGCGCCCTGGCCGAGCTGCGCAACCGCCCGGAGGGCCTGCGCACCGTGGTCATCGACCCCCGCTACACCCTGGACGCCGCCAAGGCCGAGGTATGGCTGCCCATCCGCCCCGGCACCGATGCGGCCCTGCTGCTCACCTGGACCCGCTGGATCCTCGAGAACGAGAAGTACGACGCGGACTTCTGCCGCACCTGGACGAACATGCCCTACCTTATCAACCCCGAGACGCGCCTCACGCTGAAGGCGACCGAGGCGGGCTTGCCCGGCACCGATGCCGACTATGTGGTATGGGATCCCGAGAAGAACGCCCCGGTGGTCGTGGAGTTCCCCATGAACGAGGGGCTCTCCCCGGCGCTGTTCGGCACCTACGAGGTCAACGGCATGCAGTGCGCCACGGGCGGCCAGCTCCTGAAGGAGTCCTGCGAGGAGTGGACGCTTGAGAAGGGCGCCGAGGTCTGCTGGCTCGATCCCGAGCAGATCGAGCGCGCCCTTGAGATCTACACCGACCCGAACGGCCAGTCCGGCATCATGCAGGGCGTGTGCATCGACCAGTACGTGCAGTCCCAGCAGTGCGCCCTGGGTGCCCTGAACCTGGAGTTCCTCATGGGCAACGTCGAGAAGCCGGGCACCATGCTGCAGAAGTTCGCGCCGGCCCCCTGCAAGGACCAGCTGGGCAACACGCCCCGCCTGCTCTCCAAGGAGAAGGTCATGAAGCGCTGCGGCACCATCGAGCACAAGGGCATCTTGTGCTGGGACATGGCGCACATCCCCTCGGTGTTCAAGGCCATGAAGGACGGCGACCCCTACCAGATCCACATGTGGATCGAGCGCTCCGGCAACAAGCACGTGGTGCTCGGCAACTCCTCCTGCCTCGATGAGATCGTGCCGAACCTCGACTACATCGTGCAGTGCTTCATGTACCCGACGGCGTTCTCGGTGCTCTGCGCCGACCTGCTTCTGCCCACCACCGAGTGGTTGGAGACGAACCTCACCATCCCGCAGCTGAACACCATCGTCATGCGCCAGGCGGTCACGCACTTGTTCGAGACCGTGGAAGAGGGCATCATCTGGACCCAGATCGTGCAGAAGTGCGCGGAGCTCGGCAACACCCACTGCCCCAAGGCCTTCGACGAGGCGGCCTGCATGACCACGCCGTTCTACAAGAACGAGTACGAAAAGCAGCTGCAGCATCTGAACAAGCTGGATATGACCTGGGACGAGGCCTGCGAGAAGGGCGTCATCGAGTGGGCGACGCCCGAGGAGTACCGCACCTACCAGACCTATTTGGCCGAGGACGAGGAGAACCCCGGCAAGCCCAAGGGCTTCGGTACCCCCTCCAAGAAGTTGGAAGTGTACTGCGAGTCCAACATCATTCTGGGCCGCACCGGTGCTCCGTGGTCTCAGTGCGCCGAGGAGAAGCCGCTCGTGCTGCCGCCGGCCAGCGCCGACTACGAGCCTTTGTGCTACTACATGGAGCCGGCCGAGTCGCCCCTGACCGACACCGAGTACCCGCTTGTGCTCACCGAGGGCCGACTGCCCATGTACCACCACGGCACCCTGCGCAACATTCCCTATCTGCGCGAGATCTACCCGGTGCCGGAGATGTGGATCCACCCCGAGGACGCCGAGAAGTACGGCATCGCCGACGGCCAGTGGGTGAACATCGAGAGCCGCCGCGGCAAGACCCACGGCAAGGCCCGCGTCACCACCGCCATCGCCAAGGGCGTCGTGTACCAGGAGCGCTTCTGGGCTCCCGAGCTGCTGGATTCCGACGACCCGGCCCAGGCCTACAAGGTGATGAACATCAACGTGCTCACCAAGAACGACCCGCCCTACAACCCCGAGTACGGCACCTACACCCTGCGCGGCTTCCAGGTGAAGGTAAGTCCGAGCGACGACGAGATCCTGAAGAGCGTGTGGATCGAACCCGAGCAGTTCCAGCCCTGGATGCCCGCTCCCAGCGACAAGACCGAGGATGTGTTTGACTATGGCGCGTAATTGCATTGTTGTGAACCTGGACCGCTGCACCGGATGCTTCGGGTGCGAGGTGGCATGCAAGATGGAGAATGGCGTCGCCTTGGGCGAGCGCTGGTCGAAGGTGTTCACCGTGGGCCCGGTGGGGGAGTATCCCGACATGACCCGCTACGCGCTGCCGACCATGTGCCAGCAGTGCGAGAACGCCCCGTGCGTGTCGGTGTGCCCCACGGGCGCCAGCTACCGCGACGGGAACAACGTCGTGTTGGTGGACAAGGAGAAGTGCATCGGCTGCAAGTACTGCATGATGGCCTGCCCCTACGGCGTGCGCTCGTGGAACGCGGCTGAGAAGTGCGCCGAGAAGTGCACGCTGTGCGGTCATCTCACCTCCCAGGACAAGCTGCCTGCCTGCGTGAAGAGCTGCGCGGCCGGCGCCCGCTTCTATGGCGATTTGGACGACCCTGACTCCGACGCCTCCAAGGAGCTGGCCAAGTATTCCGAAGGCGACATCCACACCCTGCAGGACGTGGGCAACCACCCTGCGACCCGTTACATCATGACGAGCATGATCGGCCAATGGCAGGATCGCATCGCGCCGGCCGATCATCCGCATACGGCTGCCTATCCGGTGGCCGAGTAAGGAGCACCCATGGAAATTCAATGGTCCCTCGTTCTGTTCACCGCCCTGTCGGGGGCGGGGGCGTGGCTTGTCGCCTGCGCCGGCCTCGACGCCTTTAAGGGCCTGGCCAAGAAAACGGTTGTGCCGGCGGTCGTCACGGGCATCGTCCTCATCATCGTGGGCGGCATCGCCTCGGCGACCCATCTGTCCCACGTCGATCGCATCATGGCCGTGCTGGCGCACCCGGCTCCGGGCATTTTCCTGGAGGCCGTGCTCCTCGGCATCGACGTCGTGGTTGCCGTCGCGTTCCTCGTGCTGTATCGGCGCGGCGCCTCCGAAGGGGTGCTCAAGGGCCTCGGTGTCGTCGCCGTGGCCATGGCCGCCATCTTCAGTTATGCGTGCGGTTCCTCCTACATGATGTCCTCGCAGCTGGCCTGGAACACTGTTGCGCTGCCCTTGGGCTACCTGGGCACGGCGCTCGCTGCGGGCACGGCCCTGTGGTACCTCCTGTGCGCCGCCCGTAGGGAAGAGGGCGCTGCCCTGTCCTTCGCGGCCACCGAGACGCTCGTGGGCGCGGCCGCGGCGTTGGTGACCTCCCTGGCCTACGGCCTTCTGGCCGGCATCGTGGGCGGGGACTCCGCGATCTTGTTCTGGGTCGGCGTCGTTGTCTGCGGCGGCGTTGTGCCCGCGGCCTGCGGCGTGGCCGGCATGAAGAAGACCGAGGGCGCGCTGTCTTTGGCCACCGTGGCCGTCGTCGGCGCGTTCATCGGGGCGGTCGCCTACCGCGTGCTCATGTGGACCGCGTCCATCGCGCTGATGTCGCTGTTTGGTGTGAGCATCTAGCCTCACTGTTCCCGCCGCCCGGTCTTCCCCTCCCGGCCGGGCGGCCCTTCCCAAGGAGTTGCCCTATGGACCAGACCAACCGCATCGCCCTCGACGGGGCTGCCATCCAGGAAATGCGCGAGGCCAATGAGACGCGCGCCGCCTTCTGCCGATTCCTTGCCAGCTTGTACCTGTACGAGCTCACCGACGAGCAGATCGAGGCATTCGCCCATATCGAGATTGCCGGCGATGGCACGGCCATCGACGAGGGGCTGCGCGCCATCAAGGAGTATCTTCGCCATCGCCACGGCGGCACCCGCCAGGAGCTGGCCGTCGACTACGCGCGCGTGTTCCTCGGCGCCGGCAGCTACGACCGCATTCTGGCGCCGCCCTACGAGTCGGTGTTCACGAGCGAGGAGCGCATCCTCATGCAGGATGCCCGCGACGGCGCGGTGACCTACTACCGGCGGGGCGGCCTCGATCTGCCTGCCGACAACACGACCCCCGAAGACCATCTCGGCTTCGAGCTGCAGTTCGCCGCAGTCCTCGCGGACCGCGCGAACGAGGCCCTTGACGGGGATGACGCGGTGTCGCTGGCGGACGCGGTGTCGCTGGCCCGCAGCTTCTTCGTGCACCATCAGCAGAACTGGCTGCCGGCTCTGTGCGAGGCCGTGGACGAGTTCGCCGAGACCGATTTCTACCGCGGTGTCGCCCAGATGACGCGCGGGTACGTGGAGTCGGAGGCGGCCTTCTTCGACGAGGTCGCCGCGGCGCTCTCCCTCGGTGCCGCAGTGGATGAGATTCGCCCGGCCTGGGATGGCGCCTGCGAGGGCACTCCATCCGCCGCGGAAGGCGCGGTGGCGTCATGACCGCCATGACGCGCCGCAGCTTCGTCGGCCTGGCAGCGGTCTGCGCCGTGGGCGCGGGCGTGGGCGGGGCCGGCGTGGCCTTTGCGGGGGAGGGCGAGCTGTTGCGTCCGCCGGGCGGCCAGGACGAGCGCGCCCTTGCGGCCGCCTGCCTCAAGTGCGATCGCTGCCGCAGCGTGTGCCCCACGGGAGCAGTGGCCGTGGCCTCGGTGGGCGACGGCTTTCTGCGGGCGCGCACGCCGGTGCTCGACTTCCACAAGGGCTACTGCGATTTTTGCGGCAAGTGCATCGAGGTGTGCCCCACCGGCGCGCTGAGATCCTTCGACGAGACGGCCGAGAAGCTGGGCGTGGCGGTGGTGCAGAAGGACCGCTGCCTGTCCTATTTCCAGGGCTGCACGGTCTGCGAGGACTCCTGCGCCTTCGACGCGCTGGCCTTCGTCGACGGCCATCCGGTGGTGGACGGCGACGCGTGCAACGGCTGCGGCCAGTGCGAGTTCGAGTGCACGGCGCTCGTGTACGGGACCTTTGCCGGCGGTACGCGGCGGGGCATCGTGGTGGTGCCTCCCGAGGCAGCCGGCCAGCTCGGGCGCACGGTGGTGGAAGACGGCAGCGAGATGGGGGTGTAGGCCCATGAAGTTGAAGACGAAGCGCACTATAGCCGCCGTCGGCCTTTTGGGCCTGGTCGGCGTGGGACTCGCCGTGCATACGGGCACGGGAACGCCCTCGGCCTGGGGCATCGGTGACATCGCCGCCATCTGCCCGTTGGGGGCCGTTGAGGCCGCCATCGCCTCGCGCACCATCGTGCCGCCGCTGCTGATCGGCCTGGTCATCGTTGCGGTTCTCGTGGCCCTGGCGGGTCGTGCCTTCTGCGCTTGGGGCTGTCCCGTGCCCTTGCTGCGCCGGGTCTTCGGCATCAAGGAGCGGAAGGCCGACAAGCCGACGCCGGCCGAGCGCGACGGGGCCAACGACTCGCGCAACTGGGTGCTCGGGGCCACGGTGCTCACCACGGCCGCCTTCGGGTTCCCGGTGTTCTGCCTCATCTGCCCCGTGGGCCTTTCCGTGGCCACCTTCATCGCCCTTTGGCGCCTGCTCCAGTTCAGCGAGGCGACGCTGTCGCTCGTGGTGTTCCCCGTCATCCTCGTGGCGGAGATCGTGCTCTTGCGAAAATGGTGCCACCGCTTCTGCCCCCTGGGCGCCCTGCTGGGCCTCATGGCGCGGTTGAACCGCACGTTCCGTCCGACGGTGGCCGCCGAGTCCTGCCTGCATTGCTCGGGCGCCAGCTGCTCGCGGTGCGCCGACGTGTGCCCCGAGGGGATTGACCTGCATCATCCCGAAGCGTCGGTTTCCCTGGCGGAGTGCACCAAGTGCGGCGAGTGCAGGGACGCCTGCCCGGCCCATGCCATCAGCTTCCCGCTCTTGGCACGTACGGAGAAGGCCGGGCTGCCCGTCGCCTCGGTGGCGCAAGAGGCCGATGAGGATGCCGTGGGCGCTGAGGGCTAGGAGAGGGGCGGAGGGAGCCGATTCAGCCGCCGTGAGAATTCGAACAGGGGGAATGTTGTGCCAATAGCCGAGGGTATACAATATGAGCCGTGGAACGAGCGGAACGAATGGGGCGGCGACGCCCGTTCTTCAGTTGACAGTGCGGCCTTGGGGACGGCGGGCCGCCGATCATGGGGGAAGCGCATGCTCAAGCGGTTCGGTGATAATCAGGAGGCGTTCGCGTCCAACAGCGAGTTGGCGCCGACCCGCCTCGGCATGACCATAGAGGAGCAGTGGCCCGCCCTTAAGCTGGTGGGCTTCGGCTTTTACTACGCGTGGATCTGGGTGTCGTACAACAGCAACGTGCTCGTGTTCCCCTCCGCCGCCTCCGACTTGCCCCCTGACACCATTTCCCTCACCTATCTGGTCTCGACGCTTGCCCTGGGCGTCGCCTTCGTCCTGCTCTCGCTCGTGCGCCCTCTCACGCGGCGGCTCGTGGGCAGCAACCTGCTCCTCATTGCGGTGGCGGTGGTGGTGGGCGCGGCCACGGTGGGCACCTACGCATCGTCTAGCCTGGGCGCCGATGCGAACCTCTACCTTATCGTGAGCGCCGCGCTGACCGGGGCGGGCACGTCGGTCATCGTGCTGAGGTTCGGCGTCGTCTACTCGAAGGCGCCGGCGCGCGAGGCCGCTATGTACACGGCGGCGTCCTTCGTGTTCGCCGCCATGATCTACTTCATGGCCGTGGGGCTGCCCGATCCGGTGGGCATGGTGTTCACGGCCCTTCTTCCCGTTCTGGCCGTGGTCTCTACGCTGACCAATCCCGAATGGTCGGATGAGGGCGAGGGCGGACGCCCCGAGGGTCCGGTTCCCCTGCGGAGGTTCTTCGTGAGGCTGCTCGTGGCCGTGGCGGTCTTCTCCGTCGTGGTGGGCGTCTCGCGCGGGTTTTCCGTGCCCCATTCCTCCATCAGCTCGCTGAACGCCGACGGCGCGCTCATCATCTTCAGCACTGCGGTAGTGGCCGGGGTGCTGTTCGTGGTGGTGGGGCTGCTGCGCCGCCAGTTCGATGTGAGCCGCCTGTACTATCCCATCATCATTGCCGTGGCGGCCGGCATTCTCGTGACACCCCTCCTGGGCGGAACGGGTTTCGGCAGCCAGTTCATTACGGTGGCCTACAACTGCTTCGTGCTGGTGATCTGGTGTCTGCTGGCCTATGTGGCCTACTCGTCGCGGCTTTTCCCGATACTCGTGTTCGGCTTGGGCCGCGGGGCCTCGGCTTTGGGGACGACCTTCGGGTGGCTGGCGGGTTTGGAAATCGTGCGCAGCCAGGGCGACGGCAGCTTGTCCTTGGAGGTTATCTCGGTGGTCATGGTCTTCGCGCTCCTGGTAGTCTCCATGCTGGTGCTGAACGACCGCCTGATCGGCGACGCGTTGCGTCCGGAGGAGAGCCCGTCGGGTAGGGCGGCCGGAATGGCGGCTGAGGGCCTGTCAACACTGGGGGCGTCTGCCGAGGGGGTGTCTGCAGAAGGAGTGGGCTCCGTCGGATGTGGGACGGCTCACAATTGCAGCGACGCGGCGGATGGCGGCGAAGGCGACGGAGATGATGCGGTGGAGCCTAGAGGAGCCGGCGGGGCTGGCGTTGCTCTTCCCGATAGCGGCCCGGGCGATGTTGCGCTGGGAGAGCGTCGGCCAGGTCACTACCGGATGCGCTGCGATGCGGTGGCCGAGCGCTACGGGCTCTCGCCCCGGGAGCGCGACGTGTTCGATCTTCTCGTGCGCGGCCGCTCCATCGACTACATCGCCCAGAACCTCACCATCTCCTTCAACACGGCGAAGTCCCACATTCGCCATATCTACGTGAAAGCCGACGTCCACTCTCGCCAGGAGCTCATCGACCTCATCGACCGCGAGCGCTAGATGCTGGGCCTTAGGGAGCTTGCGATTAGATCCCCTCTGCCCTTGACCGTCTCCCATCGAATATGTTATACGTATAACATATTCGATGGGAGGTTGTTATGGCAGAAAGTGTTCTTGTGAGTGCGCGGGTTCCGCAGGCGAAGAAAGATGCCTCGAAGGGCGTGCTGGCTTCTCTGGGGGTGAACACGTCCGATCTTATCAACAGTGCTTTCGACTATCTTCTTGAGAGACGGGAGCTGCCGACGACTGCTCCTTCTTCTCGGCCGAGCCGGGAGGAGTTAGATGCCTTTCTGGCCGCTTCGACACTCGATGTCGATTGGAGGGGAGAGGCGCCCGATGGCGATTATCGCGCTCTTGTGAGGGATGGAAAGCGAGGGCGCTATGAATCTCTTGCTTGATACCAATGTGCTCATCGACTACCTGGGCCGCAAGGAGCCGTTTTTCCTCTCAGCTCAGAAAGTAGTCATCGCCGGGTTCTTTGGTGAGGCTCGGCTGTGGGTTCCTTCCCAGTCTGTCGTCGATGCCTTCTACGTCCTGAGCCGCTATGTTGATTCGGCGCGGCTGCAGGCGGCGGTTCTGAAAGCTCTCACGGTGATTGAGCCGGTAGATCTTACGGGCGCCTCCCTTGAGAGAGCGGCGCGTCTCGGCTGGGACGACCTCGAGGATTGCCTGATTGCCCTTGCCGCCGAGAGGGTGGGGGCCGACTATCTCATCACTCGCGACGCCAAGGGATTCGCGCGATCAACGGTTCCGGCGGTGTCCCCGGATGCGTGGCTTAACATCATGCGCGAAGAGCACAGCCTCGACTACGGCGAGGTTCAGCTTTAGGGCGTAGCACTGCGCTGGAGCCGATCATGATGGCGTATAATGGCGCGAAAGGCGATGCGGGAAAGGAGGCGCGGCGATGGCTGAGGCGGCGGGTGTGTTCGAAGACGGCGTATTCCGGAAAGGCGACGTGCGCCTGTCCGACCGGGCGGGCAACAAGATACTGCCCATCGGCAACGATCGCTTCGCCAGTGTGGCCGAGACCTCGGTGTTCATCGACAAGACGATGCTTATCGCCGACGTGCTCGACAAGGGTCCCGCGGTCACGCTGTTCTGCCGGCCGCGTCGGTTCGGCAAGTCGCTCAATCTCTCCATGCTGCAGCGCTTCTTCGAGATCCCCGTCGGGGTCGATGAGGGAAAGAACTACGCCGGCTTGTTCGAGGGGCTGGCCATATGGGACGCCCGCGATGGACGCTACCGGACCCATCAGGGCGCTTATCCGGTTGTGCGGTTCACGCTCAACAACTTGAAGAGCGTGAGTTATCCTGATTTCATCAGCTGGTTCTCCGATGCGGTGGCTGAGGAGTGTAACCGACACGACTATCTCCTAGAGAGCGATCGACTGAGCGAGTTCGACAAGGACGCATTCGGCCAACTTGCCTCAGGCCGTGCCGACATAGGTCAGCTGGGACGCTCGCTGCTAAGGCTGACGATACTTTTGCAGCAACACTATGGGCAGTCGGTGGTCGTGCTCATCGACGAGTACGATGCGCCCGTAATGGCTGCCCATGAGAGCGGCTGCTACGATGAGGTGGTGTCGTTCCTCAAGCGCTGGCTTACGGGTGCCCTCAAGAGCAACGATGCGCTGGCCTTCGCCGTACTGACGGGCGTGCAGCGCATATCCAAGGAGTCGATCTTCTCCGACCTGAACAACTTGCAAGTCGATACGCCTCTGAACGTCGCCTCCGATGAGCGCTTCGGGTTCACGCAAGCAGAAGTAGAGGCGCTTGCCGAGTATGTGGGAAGCGCGAGCAGTGTGTCTCAGGCGCGCGAGTGGTACGACGGTTACCGCTTCGGCGACGTCGACGTATATAATCCGTGGAGCGTTCTCAATTACTTCGGTAACGGTTGCGCACCCGATGTCTATTGGGGCAACACGTCATCGAACTCGGTGCTGGGCGGTCTCGTCGCGGATGCCGGCGATAAGATGCTGAAGCGTCTCTACGCGCTTGCCGAACCGGGTGGCACCGTGCGAGCGCCCCTGGATACCCGCGTCGTGTTCTCCGACTTGGCGGTGGCACCGCAGGCGGTATGGTCGATGCTGTACCTTGCCGGGTATCTCACGACTGACGATACGGCCCTGCCGGGCGATGTCGACCGCCTGCGTCCTCTGCGCATACCCAATCGCGAGGTCGCCAAGCTCTATGCCTCTGAGATCACCGGTCGCTTCGCCCAGGTTGCCGGCGGCCGCGACGCGCTCGACGACCTGCACAGAGCGCTCGTGTCGGGCGATGTCGTTGCTTTCGCCGAGGAATTGGAAAGCGTGCTTTTGAATTGCGCGAGCTTCCACGACCTTGTTTCCGAGAACAGCTACCACATGCTCATGATGGGCCTTCTGTTCAACGTGCCCGGCTATAGCGCTCCCGTCTCGAATCGCGAAGCGGGACGCGGACGCTTCGACGTGCAGCTGGCTCCGGCGGATCCCGCTCGCAACCCGCTGATCACCCTTGAGCTAAAGCATGCCGAGCAGCCGATCGATTTGGAACTGGCGGCACGCCAAGCGCTGGCGCAAATTGACGAGCGCGCCTACGACGCCGCCGCGGGAGCGGCCGGCTCGATCCGCTACGGCATCGCCTTCGCCGGCAAATCAGCGGCCGTAGCCTGCGAGGTCGTTTGAGCGCGCATCCTACGAGAGCCTAATAGCCTCGCTGTTCGCGGGCTTCGCGCTGGGCATCGATGGCGAACTTGATGAAGTGATATTGCACACACTGTGTGCAATATTGTCCAATGAGACGAAGAAGTTTGGCAGAGTTTCGGCTTTAAATATTGCAACAGGCTGTTGCAAATATCTCGTAAGTGCTTGAAACGGGCTACTCTATCAAAATTAGGTTTTAATTTTGATAGAGTATGGCTATACTGTTCCTATCAAAATAAAAACTTAATTTTGATAGGAACAGCTATGGAGCTCATCGACTTCTCGATATATCCCGCGAGCGACGTGCAGTACGGCGGGTCGGAGCGCAAAGAGGCGATTCTGGTGCCGAACGGCGGTGGGCGCCCCTGCGAATATATGCTGAAGTTCCGCAAGCGCACTCCCTTTGGCATGCGGAACAACCATCTTTCGGAGTACTTGGGCTCGCGCATCTTCGAGGCTTTGGGGTATCCGACTCAGAAAGTGTTTCTCGGATTGCGCCACGGCGAGGAAGTAGTTGCCTGCAAGAGCTTCGTGGCCGAGGGGGAGCAGTTCGTTCCCTTCAACGACGTGGGGGAGAGCACCCTGGACGAGGACAAGGAGTCCTACCAGTACGACTACGAGGACATCATGCGCATGCTGCGCGACAACTCCAAGCTCACCGACGTTGCCGAAACGATCTCGATGTTCTGGGAGATGTTCATCGTGGACGCCCTGCTGGGCAATTTCGATCGCCACGGCATGAACTGGGGCTTCATCAAGCGGGACAATGCGTATGCGCTGGCGCCCGTTTTCGACAACGGATCCTGCCTCTTCCCCAATATGACCGACGAGGACGAGATGGCCGCTGTCATGGCATCCCCCGAGGAGACGGCCAAGCGCGTGTACGGGTTTCCCTTGTCGCAGATCAAGCTGCGGGGAAAGAAGAGCTCCTATTACGAGGTGATAAACAGCCTCGCTTTCCCCGAGTGCAACCGCGCCCTCGAGGAGGTCATGGGCCGTATTCAGCTGGAACGTATCGAGGCGCTTGTGGGCGAAATGCCAATCAGCGAGTGCCATCGTGCGTTCTATCGTCACATGATTCAAGCTCGCTACCATGGCATCCTGGAATCGTCCTGGGCTTCGCTCGGAAGGAGGTTTCTGTGAGAGAGTCGGTTACTGCCGCCCAGCTCTGCCTTGACGGTCGCGGCGGCTTTACCTACGTGGTGGCGCTGATGCGCTACATCGTGAGAGAGGACGAAACGTTCCGCTACGAGTTGGAACCGAACTACGAGGTGATCGACCTGCTGGACTCGTCGGATTTCCAAGGTATTCCCGGGTTCGATTTGTCGGTGCGCAAGACGTGCTACGAGCGCGATAACCGCACGCCCACCCTTATTGCCGACCGCGCGCCCATGGCCAATCGTGAGGACCTTTGGTCGTTGCTGGATGAATGCGGGATGGACTATTGGGATCCCCTCGAATGGCTCGTCCGCTCCCCCCGGCGCTATATCGGCGACAAGCTGTACTTCCGCGCAGTGCCCGAAGGTGCCCCTGGTGTCCTGGGGATGGAGGAGGCTGTTGCGTCTGCGGCGAACTCGCCCCAGGCCGTTGGCTCGGTACTTGCTGCCCTGTGCGCCGGCGATGCCGTGGAATGCGAGGGCGAGCCCTTGGGCGGCGCCGAGCGGAAGGTTCTCTACGAGAGCTTCATGCTGCTGCACGAGAAGGCGTCACGGGGGAGGCGGGCCGAGACGGGGGGCGGAGGGCCTGCGGCTCGCCCGGGGCGCCGACGGAAGCCCGTCGACGAGCTGATGCTCCGCGAGGCCATTGCCCGTTACCGCACCCACGAGTGGACCGCTGTGAAGGCGGCCGAGAGCATCGGGGTGGGCGAGGCCACCTTCTACCGTCGCATGGCCGAGTGGGAGCAGCGGGAAGGCTGACGCTCTCAAAGGTATCCTCAACTAAACTTAAAGAAAACTTGATAGGTATTGACTTAGGTTTCCTTCTGCGTAGAATGTGGTGTTAGCACTCAGTAAGGGAGACTGCTAACGCTTTTGTCGCCGCTGGTCAACGACTGACGTACAGACCGAACGCACCGCGAGACACCGCCGGCGCGCGACCTACACTGGGGCAGTTATGCGTCTTCCGCCTCTAGGAAAGAAGGACAAGAACCTATGCGCAAGTTCAAGACAGAGAGCAAGAAGCTGCTCGACCTCATGATCAACTCCATCTACACCAATCGCGAGATCTTCCTGCGCGAGCTCATCTCCAACGCGTCCGACGCGGTGGACAAGCTGTACTTCCGCAGCCTTACCGACCCTTCCGTGGCTGTGGGCCGCGACGACTTGGCCATCACTGTGGGCTACAACAGCGACGAGCGCACGGTCACAGTGTCCGACAACGGCATCGGCATGACCAAGGACGAACTGGACAAGAACCTCGGCACCATCGCCCATTCCGACTCTTTCGAATTCAAAGCTGCCCAGGCCGAGGCCGCTGCCGAAAGCGAGCCCGGCGAGGCGAAGGGCCTCGACGACCTCACCGATGTGGACATCATCGGCCAGTTCGGCGTCGGTTTCTACTCCGCCTTCATGGTGGGCAAGAAGGTGCGCGTCGTCTCCCGCGCCATCGGCTCGGATGAGGCCTGGGCCTGGGAGTCCGACGGCATCGACGGCTACGACATCAAGCCGGCCGAGCGCGCCGAGCATGGCACCGACGTCATCGTGTACCTGAAGGACGACACCGCCGACGAGTCCTTCGGCACCTTCGCCAGCGAGCACGGGCTCACGCAGCTCATCAAGCGCTACAGCAACTACGTGCGCTATCCCATCAAGATGGAAGTGATGAAGAGCCGCAAGGTGGAGGCCCCCGAGCCGGCCGAGGGCGAGGAAGCCCCCGCGCCGCAGTGGGAGAGCTACACCGAGGTGGAGACCATCAACTCCATGATCCCCATCTGGAAGCGCAAGAAGTCCGAAGTCTCTCAGGAAGAGTACGACGAGTTCTACAAGACCGACTTCCACGACTTCGAAAACCCGGCCCGCACTATCTCCGTGCACGCGGAAGGGTCGCTCAACTACGACGCCCTCATGTTCGTGCCGAGCCGCGCGCCGTGGGACATGTACTCGAAGGACTACAAGCGCGGGCTCGCCCTGTACTCCTCCAACGTGCTCATCATGGACAAGTGCGAGGAGCTTCTGCCCGACTACTTCGGCTTCGTGCGCGGCGTGGTTGATTCCTCCGACCTCACGCTGAACATCTCCCGCGAGACGCTGCAGCACAACGGCCAACTGCGCGCCATCGCCCGGCGTCTCGAGAAGAAGATCAAGGCCGATCTGGCGAACATGCGCGACGATGACCGTGAGGCCTACGAGGAGTTCTTCAAGCAGTTCGGCCGTACGCTGAAGTTCGGTATCTACCAGAGCTACGGCATGGCGAAGGACACGCTTGCCGACCTGCTTCTGTTCTACTCCGCCAAGGAGCAGAAGATGATCACCCTGGACGAGTATCTGGCCGATGCGCCGGCCGGAGCCGACTCCATCTTCTTCGCGGCGGGCGACTCGCTCGATCGCTTGGCGAACATGCCGCTGGTGACCACGGTGCTCGCGAAGGGCTACGACGTGCTTTTGTGCGACCAGGACGTCGACGAGTTCTGCATGATGGCCATGGGCACCTACGGCGAGCACGCGGTGGACGGCGACGAGGAGAACAAGCAGCCCTACTTCATCAAGAACGTGGGCTCCGAGGACCTGGGCCTTACCACCGATGAGGAGAAGAAGGAGGCCGAGGAGGCCACCGAGTCCAATGCCGAGCTGTTCGGCATTATGCAGGAGGCGCTTGACGGCAAGGTGGAGCGCGTCGTCGTTTCCACCCGCCTCACCGATGCGCCGGCCGTGGTCACGAGCGAGGGCGGCATGTCGCTGGCCATGGTGCAGGTGCTGAAGAGCCAGCCGGGCACTGACGAGTTGCCCGAGATGCACCTGGTGCTGGAAGTGAACGCCAAGCACCCGGTGTTCGCCACGCTGCAAGCGGCTCATGAGGCCGACGACGACGAAAAGGTGCGCACCTACGCGGGCCTTCTGTTCGACCAGGCGCTGCTTGTGGAGGGCATTCTGCCCGACAACCCGCTCGCCTTCGCCCAGGCTGTCGCTGAGCTGATGAAGTAGGCCCAGCCTGCCAACCAGTGGTGCACGCCGGCGCGGAAGTGCCCTCGAGCCGCCGAATTAAGCAAACCCGAGAACCCCTTCTCTCTCCTGGAAAGGATCGCCAAGCGCGATCCTTTCCAGTGTTTTTCGGCAAATATTGCGATTGTTAGCAGAAAGGGCAGTGCCCGAGAGGTTCGCTCAGCAGGGTAAAGGGATAAAATGACAATAAAATAATGAATATTATATAATTCTCTTACCTTGCGAGTAAGAAGAGTGGGAGCAGCGCAGGAATTTAGTTCCTCGAGGTGCTAACAATCGAAATATTTGGCAAAAAACAGGAAGGCAAATCGCCTAGGCGTGGATCCTAGCGCATGTGCGCTTTTCAAGCAGAAAAAAGATGCCCCATGAGGCAGCCATGAGAACGAGGCCGATGGCGTCGAAGGCGATGAACAGGTCGATGCTGCTGGCCAGCAGGTCGTGGCCGGCGGGCAGGGTGGCGCGGATGAGCGACTCTCCGACGAGCCCTACGACTTGCTGAGCCAGTACGACGCTGGCGAGGGCGCGGTGGCGCTCGGGGCGCCAAATGACGAGAGGGTAGGTGCAGTTCCACATGAGGAAGGCGATACCGATGCCCTGAGTGGCCACGCGACCTGGCACGCCACCGAGCTCGTAGGCGCCCATGTAGGCCTCGGGCGCGAGTGCGAACCCCAGGGCGCACTGCACGTTCACAACGAACACGAAGGCGAAGCAGAGGCGCACGACCCAGATGGCTATCTTGACGCTGCGAGGGGATGCCTCGGCGTCATCTTGGGGGAGGGCCGTAGAACGGGGATTGAAGGATCTCATTGTGCCCTACCTCTCCAGCTGGCTCAGCTGCCGGAAGGCGTAGAAGGCCACGGCGCTGGAGGCGGCGACGTTCAAGGAATCGACGCCGTGGGCCATGGGGATGCGCACGGTGTGGTCGCAGCGGGCGATGGTGGCGGGGGAGAGCCCCTCGCCTTCGGTGCCGAACAGCAGCGCAAGCTTCGCCGGGGTGCCGCTGGCGGCCTCGCGCGCGGCCAAAAGCGCGTTCAGCTCGTCGGGGGTCATCGAGTCGTCGGAGAGTGCCATGGCGGCGCAGGTGAAGCCGTGCTCGTGCAGTTCGGCGATGCCCTCGTCGCTCCAGGTCCCGCAGCCGGGGCGATTCGGTACGTCTGCGTCGCCGATGCGGGTCCACGGCACTTGGAAAACGGTGCCCATGGACACGCGCACGGCGCGGCGGTACAACGGGTCGTAGCAGGCGGGGCTGACGAGCACGGCGTCCACCCCGAGGGCCGCTGCGCTGCGGAAGATGGCCCCCACATTGGTGTGGTTCGTGATGTCTTCAAGCACCGCCACCAGCCGCGCCTCGTGCAGCACGTCGGCCACGGTGGGCAGGGCGGGGCGACGGAAGGCCCCGAGGGCGCCGCGCGTCAGCTCGAAGCCGGTGAGTCGCTCAAGTTCGTCATGAGGCGCGACGAACACCGGCATCTCGGGCGCGCCCGCCCGGCCGTCCGCCCGCTCTTCCATGCGCTCGATGAGCGGTGCCATGGAAGGCAGCCACTTCTCTTCCATAAGAAGCGAGATCGGCTCCATGCCGCCCTCGAAGGCCCGTTCGATCACCTTCTGCGACTCGGCGATGAACAGCGCACGCTCCGGCTCCAGCTTACTGCGCAGCTGAGCCTCGGTCAGCCGCGCGAACGCATCGAGCCGTGGGTCTTCCAATGTGTCTACATAGATAAGGGGCATGCCGGTTCCTTCCAAAACAAAAGCGCCCGTCTATTATAGGCGGGCGCTTGCAAGATTGCCTCGGTTGAGACTTAGGAAAGGGCGGCCTTCAGGGCGGCCATCTGGTTGGAGCCGAGGCCCTGCAGACGACGCTCGGCCGGAATGCCCAGTTCCTCCATGAGCTTCTCGGTCTTCACCTTGCCGAAGCCGGGCAGGGCGTTCACGAAAGCCTTGACCTTCATGCGGCCGATGATCGGGTCGTCGATCTGATCGAGAACCTCGGCCGGGGTGGTGAGACCCATGGCGAGCTTGTTGGTGATCTCGGAGCGCTTGGCGCGAACGACGCGAGCCTTCTCGAGGGCGGCGGCGCGCTGCTCAGGGGTCATGGTAGGTGCGGGCATATCACTTCTCTTTCTCTAGTCGGTGCCCTTCTAACAGGGCCTTCACTCGAAGAACGCTGGTACCAGAAGGCTTCGGTACCAGCGTTTCTCCGTTTTTAGCTACACAATCATAATAGAAAACCGCAGGTTGTACACCCCTTTTCCCGCTAATGTCGCGTTTTTGCAGAAAAATGTGCGCTTTGGGGGTGCGGACGTTTTTCCGGACGGCCTAGGCGGCCAGCCCCAGCCGCCTCCTG
>OLXW01000041.1_pt1 | contig 95522 bp, 89 predicted proteins | sample 1673551 | NCBI WGS metagenome assembly OLXW01 (sample SAMEA103958114, study PRJEB25191) | human gut metagenome | reverse complement strand
AGGCGGTTGGGGCTGGCGGCGTAGGCCGCTGTCCAAGTAACTGTCCGCACCCCCATCAGACTTATTTCTCTAGTTTCCGCAAGCGCATTAAAGCGTATCTGTAGTTCACGTATCTCTTTCTCAAGCCTCTCGACTTCCCCCACATAGTCATCAATCTTGTAATCTATCGTTCGCAATATTTCTTGCCTCATATCTTGTGTTGTTATATCAAAAGCAACGTTTGATTCTGGCATTGAATAGCCAATCGCTTTTGACCCACAATCGAGACAAACTATCGAACCGGTTTTTAGCTCTCTGTTCAATGACCCTAGTTCTCTGCGAAGTTGCTCGTTCTTCTTCATACGCACGTATGCATGGTTTCTTAGTTTCTGTCTTTCAGAGATATCGTTTTTTAACTTATCCAATTGTTCTACGAATCTACTGGTTTCTTCGCGGTCTGCGGTAGGACTTATCGCTGCAAGCGAAGTTCCACTCTCTCTTAAATCTCGAACCAATTTGGCAAGCTCTTTTCGCCTGGTTTTCAGCTTTCCTTTCCTATCTTTTAGTTCCCGTTCTGCTTGCGAATCTAGCTGCCGAGCATCCAATCCAACAATAGCAAACACCATTTCTTTAAAATTATCCTTTTTGTAGTAACTCCCGATTAAGCTGGAAGTATTTCTTGGAGTTTGGTTCACAAAGGATAATTGATTGAACAATGGCAATCCCACTCTTTGTAGCTTTCCGTCTTTGATTATTGAAGGCAAAGCACAAATGTTGTCGCTCCAGAACTCATCAAAATCTCGCTTGCTTTCTTCAAATACGAGCTCATCACGTTTTTTTATTGCAAATGTATCTCTACTCCTGAGTATCGATATTGCTTCTCCGTCAACATCCAAATCAATTATGAAAACGTACTCTTTCGGTTTGAAATTATGAGGAAACATGGCTTCCGAACCCATAGCGAACATGATTGATTGCATAACAATCGTTTTTCCAACATGGTTATCATCGCTATTTATGATGTTAATTCCATCAATAAAGTCGTCTAAAATATAGGCTTCAGCTTCATTCCCGAGGTAAATAGCTCTAACATTAATCATTTATATAGACCATCCTTTATAGTTGCGATGAAGTAGAGGCATGATCGCCTTTCTAAATGTGTGCACGCCTTACGAGTCTCAACTTTTAACTGATCGTATATTTCCTCAATATCTTTTTGATTACTATTGTCGATCGTTGTCACGACTTCATCCAAGAATGTCCAGAATGCTTCGCTGTTGTTTTTATCGAAGAATTGTCTGTAGATGGCATGTCGACAATCTTCTGTGATCGCATCTGGATCTTCTTCATCAGGTATTTGGTTTAAGTAATGAATAAAGCTTTTAGGCGTATCATCTCTAAGAAAGTCTCTATTCAGAATTCTTTGGATTACGAGCAATTCGATATCCCTGCGTTTTACCACACGCCCCAAATCAATAACCCTGTCTGGATGCGTTATCCTTTTTCCGGCTATACCTGCTCGGTTCTTAAGGGCTGATTGCTTGTCACGTATCTCAGTAAAGATTCTTTTAAGCTTCTTCGAATCCGGCATTATCGGGGCCGAAGTTCTTACTAAAGGTTTTATGTAATCCTCGCGATTTTCACGAAAGATAACAAAGTGAACCTTACTAAGAAAATCATTTATATTGTCTTCGCTAAGCAAATTATCATCAATGCCATTTTTTCGCTTCTTGCATTCTTCGATAAGGCTATCTTGGACTTTTTTCTGAGCCTTGGCTTCAATATCATGAAACCCAAACTCCACTAACTCAGGATTCTGCAGTACAGTTTTTGAAACGCCTCCAACAAACAGAGTCAAGCTATCAAAGAATTGCGAGAACTCGCTAAGATGATTCTCCAGAAGGGTTACAAGATATCTTCCCAGTTTTGCTGGAGAGATATTCTTTTCAGCCTTTGATTGTGCATCATGAAGCACAAAACAGGGATTGTCCATCCCTGTAACATCATTGAAGCAATCTACCGCAAATAACTCTATTCCATCTTCTGTAGCATCAAGCATATGCAATAAAGCTTTTGCCTCTGCTTCATTTCCGGAAGGCGTCCCTGTTTCTGTCGCTGTAAATACATATTCCATGCTTCATCTGCTGTTCTGCCCTAAGACTCAATTATTTCTCTTAACACCTCGGGCCATCTAGTTAGAACTTCATACCCGAAGATAATCTCGTCGACGCTTCCTTCATTCAGCATGTCTATCAACCTGCAGAAATACGATTTGCCTTGTTCCCACCAGGTTGAATATGAGTCAACAAACAAAATGTGCGTAGTCTTCCTTCCGGTTTGCTCTTCCGCATCGTTCAGTTCGTAACCATCCAAGCGCGTTTCGTATACGCCATCGGCAATCCTGCTGCCAAACGTCGTCGTATAGTAATACTCTTTGATTTCCCATACAGCCTCAGGATTTCGCGTTGATGGAAATGCTCCGTCCAAACGTCTAGAGGACACACTGACCAAATTATGATTGAGATCATAAAATTCAAGAAGACAGCGCGGGTCGTGATCGAATTCCAACCCGTAATCACTTAGGACATCAAAAGCGATGAGGTCGACGAGAGCGGTCAGAAAAGCTACATTCCTCTTCTCTCCTTTTTGCTTGTTCATTGGGGCACTGAAGGGCACAATTGCCCAGGATATCTTCTTCGATACTTGCGCGTAGACCTCTTCGGCCTGTTTGGCATCCATCAAATAATTTCGTGCTTCATGAACTGCTTCGCAACGCATCTCGCTATATTTGCTGAGCTCTTCTGCCTCAGCGATATCTATTTGATCGCCATTCTCTAAAAAGAGATTCACTATTTCGTCAACCGAATACGTCCGGATCGCGTCTGCTCTTCTTTTCGTATAACCGAGTTCTTGCGAAATGAATCTCACCTTCGCCCAAAACTCAGAAGGTTGTCCTTTGAAATAGTCGAATCTACGCATTCTCGGTCTCAATCTGCTCAAAAAGGACTGACAGAGGTGTATCCAAAGCTGCTGATATCTTCTCTATGTTCTCCAAAGATACATTACGTAATCCACGTTCAATATCACTGATATAGGTTCGATGCATTCCGCACAGGTCAGCCAGTTCTTCTTGTGAGTAGCCATGATTAACCCGTGCATCTCGCACCGCATCGCCGAATGCTATTTGGATACTTCTTTCCATGGGTTGATCATGGTACTATGTAGACGATAAGTCTACATGATATAAGTTACGGAGTTTCTAATGGTACCAGCCTTATTGAAGTGGATAGGCAACAAACAAAGGTTCGCAGAATACATCGTTGATTGTTTTCCTGAATCCTTCAGAAACTACCACGAACCTTTTTTGGGGAGCGGTGCTGTATTGGCTGAATTATCTCAACGTAATGCTTGCGGAGCAATGTGGCCTAGGTTTGAACGCGCATACGCCAGTGACGCACTTCCTTTTCTTGTCGATATTTTTCAATACGTCAAAGATGATCCCGATGTTCTCTGCGACTACTATCAAAGCCAGATTGATGATTACTATTCACATCCCGACGAATCATATTCCATGATTCGCGACCGCTTCAACAGTGATAAAAACTGCCTTGATTTTTGTCTGCTCACAAGAACCTGTTATTCAGGGATCGTCAGATTCAGGAAGAAAGATGGATTTATGAGCACCCCGAAAGGTCCGCACAAACCGATTTCCCCCGAATCGTTCAGAGAGCGCGTATATCAGTGGCACAACCTTGTTCAAAATGTTGATTTCGATACCGCTGATTATCGTGAGGCGATGTCACGCGCCAAGAAAGGCGATTTGGTCTATTGCGATCCGCCTTATACGCATTCTCAATCCATTATTTACGGAGCGCAGGATTTTTCCATCGATGGTCTTTGGGATGCTATAGCCGATTGCAAGTCGCGAGGAGTTTATGTCGCTTTGTCGATTAACGGATATAGGAAGTCGAAGTCAAAAAACATCTCACCACAACCACCTGATGGCGTTTTCGCGCGTGAAATAATTGTTAACTGTGGCACCTCAATGATAGATCGTCTTCAACAGAAGAATCATTCTATGCCAAATGACATTGTCCACGATAAATTATTGTTGACCTGGAATTAGGATTTATATTTTCAGATACTTCTTACTTCCATCAGCTGTACCTATGACCACATACTAGTGGCACCGCTGCAGGCTGTGCAGTGCGCCCAAACGCAGCCGCCTGCTTCAATAGTGCCGGCAGCGATGGAACAGATCCTGTCACCGTAGAATGTCTTGCAACAATTGACGCTGATCAAGCTTGGCGCACCACAAACGTCAAGCGAATCACAAACTACCTTGTAGGCGCCAGCGATCACACGCGCAACGCCAGTGGAGGCGCCATCAGCATTCGCCACGCCGTCCGAAAACTCGTGCCTATACGATGGTATGCGTGTCACCCAAGACAGCACGTCTCACATCACTTGCGTCATAGCGTCCGGCGATAACAGCACGCACCGGCGTATCCGCACCCTCCCCACACAGCAACCATGCTTTCGCCGCTCGACACAGCACGGCTCTGTTAACGCCTGCACTAAACCGCAGTAAATCCCACCCGGCGCTAACAAGCTATTTCTGGTATCTCCACGTACCTCCCTTCTTCTTAAAAAAACACTCGCGTATGTTCGAGTTCTCACGATAGATGCAGAGAGCCCCAGTCGCTATGCAGTTGAGAACAGGGTTGATCATCAGCTCGCCTTCGATACACAAATACTGCTCGGCGAGCTCAAACTCCGAACCGATAACAGTCGCGCTACAGTCCTCGCGCGTCTCCATGATCTTGAACAGGTCGACCGAGCCTTGCGTCGATATATTGTTAGGATCGTCCGGCAATCTTCTGGGCAGGTACCGCAAGATGAAGGCAACCTCAAACGAGATGATCGTGCGGGCGACGGGGACGTTCACCTTGTGCGCCAGCCAAATCTGGACGCCGGAGATGGAGGAGAAGCTCTGCCGCTCCGACGCGCAGCGCCAGGCGATGGCCTACGGTCACGGGTTCACGCGGATCATCAGCCCCACGGGGCAGGTCATCGCCAAGATGGAGCACGACGCGGAGGGCGTGCTCGCCGCCGACATCGACCTGGGGCTCATCCCGGTCGCCAAGTACTTCATGGACCCGGCTGGCCACTACTCCACGCCGGGGAACATGCAGCTTTTCGTGGACGCGAGCCGCCAGAAGCCCGTGTTCATCCTCGGCGAGGAAGAGTGCCCGAGGGCCTCTCCTACGAGGACATCCAGTTCGAAGTTCAGTAGAATCTCGCCACCCGGAGGGTGCGGCCCAGGTCGTCTTCGCGCGGCATCGGGCCGCACCCTCCGCAATTCCAACTTCCCTGGGCGCTAGGGCGCACCAGAACCACCTGGACAAGTTCCCCAACGACTACTGCCATATCCCCAGGGAGCTCATGAGGAAGTACTTTCAGAAGGTGGAATAGCTTTCTCCACTTGTTCCAAACGCTGCTATAGCTCGGCGAATCTTTCCATACGCTCGGTCTCCGCCTCAGACAGGCGGCGCAGCATGGCGGCCAGGCCGTCGTAGTCGCTGCGCGCCAGCAAGTCCATGTAGGCGGCGCGCTCTTCCACGGGGATCACTACCGGAGCGAGACCGGCTCGCATGAGCCCGCGGTTTACGAGGATGCGACCTGTCCGACCGTTGCCATCTTCGAAGGGATGAATTCTCTCGAAGCGGACATGGAAGCGAGCCTCGCGCAGGAAGGGGTCCCCTCCCTCGTCGTGGTTGTACTCGTACACGAGCTGCATCATGAGCTGGTTCACTTGATTGGCGGCCGGCGGCAGGTGCTCCGCCCCGCGGATGATCACCTGGCCGTGACGATAGTCGTCGATGCCGCTTATGTTGCGGTTGATATCCCGCGCTATAGCCTTGACAAGCCGCTCCGAAAGAGGGTCGTCCATGTTTTCCGATGCCGTGGCCAGGGCGTACTTGTGGTTGATCGCCTCGTACAGCTCGCGAGCCGTGGCCGTCACCTTCATGGTGTTGTCGTTCCAGAGGATGGCATAGGTCTCGGCAAAGGACAGCGTGCTGCCCTCGATGGCGTTCGAGTGGTATGTGCTGCGTGTCACGTAGTCTTCGAAATAAGCCTGGTGATCGCGCGTGAATTGCAGGGCATCCACGGGGCGCTCCTCATAATGAAGCGGGTGCCCTCGTTACGGAGAGCACCCGCTAGGGTGATCAAGCGTCAAAGGAAAGAGGAGAACCCCTACTCCCACTCAATCGTAGTTTTTGCCGTCAGGCGTACAATACGTATCAAATCATGTTATGTCGTCCAACCTGCATCATGACGTCCACCTAGTTAAGCAAATCAACAGTATCGTTTTGTACTCACCTTAAATCCCGTTTTACACACCTCGGAAAGGGAATAAATACGGCGTTACAATAAAGCACCTGTGAACAGGTGTTTTCTCCTATTTCGAAAATGCTGAGTACAAAAATGCCGAGATCCCGATCGTTTACTCCGCAAATTTATTACCAGGAATAACTCAGGAATAAATTCAGCATAGGGGTGTAAAGGCCTGAACAGGCAGAACGTGAAACGCTGAGTACAAAGTGAGTTCCAAGTGAGTACAGGGTCTTTATGAGCCGGTTCGCAGAGCAAAATCGCCCCAAACCGCTTAGCAGCATGCATCGACTGCCCATTTGCCGCCCAGATCCAGCATGCGGCGAAGGGAGGTCGCCAACTTACCTCTGCTCAACCGATAAAGGCACGACCTCGTTGATGGGGACATGCTTGTGAAGCGTGCCGTCATCGGCTCTCACATCGCAACTGGGGCAGACACCGAAACAAACGCCGCCGCCCCTAGGATCGACGACGAAAACGGTGCCGGAGACGAGGTTTCCGTCGAATTCGAATCGAACCCTGTTGCCCGCTTCTGGCAGGACCCTGGGTGACTCCATGGTAATTCTCCAATCTCAAGCACTCGTTTGCGAAGACGCGCGCTCCGGGTGGAGCTGCGGCGGTAATGCCACGAGAGGCTCGGTTCCCCCGTGAGCTAGCTCTTGGGAAACTCCAGTCCCTTCAGCGTCTTCAGGAACACTTTGCTGAGCCTTCGCCTGCTCTCAAAGAAGATGAGCTCGGACTTGCTCATGCCCGCGCCATTTTCAGATTTCTCCCGCATAAGCTCCAGCGTGCAGACCATGTCCGCCGTCTGGCTCAGCCTGTATTCGGAGGGAGCTATCTTGCGGACATCCACATTCGTCAGATACGCGCAAAGCACGGTGTTGATGAGGTCCGTGACAAGAGCCTGACCGTTGTCGTAGTACACGATGACCGACTCGAATCCCTGGAAGAAAGCAAGGTTGTCCCTCAGGAAAGAGCCCAGCTCGTTTGCGAGCCGCCCCCTCAGCGCGAACCGGTCGGCGCATTCCCTCTTCCTGACGGAAAACGTCTTGTAGCTGATAGGGCTAAGCCTCATGAACGAGAACATCTTGAAGAAGACTTTGCGGCGCTTTTCGAGATCGACGTCCTTCCATTCATCCTCTTTGCGGACTATGGGACCGGAGTGGACTGCTTCTTCAGGATGCACATCCAGAAGATCGAGCTCGTAGCAAAGCTTTTGTTCCTGCTGTTCGATGCTCGATGCTTGGTCATGGAGTATCATCGTGATCAGATAGAACTCGGAGTTCGACCCTACGTCTCCAGATTCGTCGATGAATATCCCAAGGTCAGACAAGGTATTGCTCCTAGATATAGAAATGGCGGGGAATATCCCCGCCGCAGGGTGGACCAAGATCTATTCGACCAGTCCGTTGCTGAACATTATAAGGCCTGCGAGCTCCTGCGACAACAGGCAATTCCGCCCTACACGAAATCGTGACCTCTCGTGGCTATACGCAGGCGTAGACCATGTCCCAGGTGATGATCTTTCGAATCGCCCCGCATGCTCGGCGATAATCTCCGGCACCAACAGCAGCCTCATATGCAATCTTCACGGTAAGCTCGTCTATACCGACAGCCTCGGCGATCCAGAGGAGCGAGGCAGCGTTCATCAGGCTGTTGCAGCATCGTCTCGCGCTGGAGTTCGGAGTCTGCCTGCTGTACGAACCGCTTCCCTTGGTCTCGTTCGCGCGAAACCATTCGACCATGTGCTCGCGCTCGGTCCTTCCCGTCTTGGTGGACGAGTCGTGAACCTCGCTTATGTACCTGTCTGAATATGGGTAGTGATCCTCTTTGGTTCTGAGAATGTCCGAGAATCTCCTGCATCTGATGTCGGCCAAGCTGTTTCCCTCGTTTATGGTTCCTTCACATGTAATTATAACGGCAGGCACGGAGAGCCACTTTTGCACACCCTATGGCCTATCGCCTCTTTCCGAAGATCGCATCTATGATGCCGTAGACGATCGAAGACCCGAGCCATAGAGGAACAATCAGTATCGAGGCGATGAACAGACCGTAGAGTAGCGGGTGCAAGACAGCTCCTCCAACCAATCCGGCTATTGCCAACCCGATGACAAGTATCGCTATTATCCAGCCCATCAAAAGACCCTCCTGAACCACTGTGACAAATTGTCACAGTGGCCCTGAGCAGGCGACACTTCGAGAAAACTAGAACAGGCAGGCATCTATGGCCTCCTTACCGCGAAGCTAGTGAAGCCAAATAGTGCCTCTGACCTGGTAATACTCACTCCCACTCGATAGTTTTAGGGGCGGATAATTGTTCGAGCAGAGTCATTTCGTATCACCTCATCATAGGATGTCCGACTAGTGTCGAGCATTCCTAGTACCAATTTGAACTCACTTATTTCGCAATCTCTAGTCTTAGCATGAGGGAGTAAATAAGAAAACTAGAAAACACTTTGTCTGACCAGCCGAAACTCTCTGCACATGTTTATGTTGAGTTCAACTACCCATTATACAGGACTCACATTTATACCCAGGAATAACGCAGGAATAAAAACAGACTATGGGTGTAAAGTCCTGAACTGCGCAAACGAAAAACCATGAGTTCAAAGTGAGTTCACGATGAGTTCAGTGTCTCCGAAGGCCAAATCACTGTAAAACATCACATCCAAGCCATTAGCCGCCATGCGAGAGCCATTGTTCTGCGGAGACTAGACTGACTTAGGTCAAGGCAGAGATAGCAGAGCATAAGAAAGGCCAAGGGATGCCCTCGGCCATTCAGCAGAAGAAAAGCCTCCAGCAGCTTCCATGAACTAGACTAGTCGCGAATTAGAGTGCCTATTCCGTTCGAAAACGCTGTAGGCACTCAACGCCCTTGTTGATTGCGTTCTCGCTGATCGAGTAGTGCATCCAGCGCCCTTGCTTCCTAGCGCTGATCAGACCGGCATCCTTCAATATCTTCATGTGATGAGACAAGGTGGGCTGGGTGATGTCGAGCTCGTCGAGAATACGACAGGCGCAGAGATCCTCTCCTTGGGATACAAGTTTTAGGATACGCAAGCGATTCTCGTCTCCGAGAGCCTTGAATAGCAGCGCTGTCTTCTCTGTCTCCATGATTCCAAACCTTAGAAATTGATGCTTATCTATATATTCAATCAGGATGTTACGGCTGTCAAGCGCAGAACGCACCCCGTCAGATAGCGGCTTCCGCCTACAGGAGCTCCTCGATCTCCGATTGCGCGAGCACCTTGCCCTGCGAGACGACCTTGCCGTTCACGAGAAGCGCAGGCGTAGCCATGATGCCCGCCTCGGCTATCGCTACCGGGTCGGTGACGTACTCCACGCTCACCGCGCCGCCCGCCTTCGATGCGGCGGCCTGCGCGTTATCGTTGAGCTGGTGGCAGCGCTTGCATCCCGGCCCCAGCACGGTCAGCACGACTGCATCCGCCCCAGATGAATCGCACTCGCATGCCGCAGGTGCCTCCTCGCCCTCGGGTACCTCCACGATCTCCATGTCGCAGCAGCAGCTATCTTTCTTGTCCTCTTTGCCGAACACCTTTCCGAACAGTCCCATCTTCCTATCCTTTCTCTAATGGGCCTTCATTGCTATATGCTTCTCATGCCGCTAGGGCATGACGAGTGTGAACGCGAAGCCTGTGCCTATGGCCACCAGCAGGATGCACAGCACGAACGTCACCACCATGGGCTTCTTGAATATGCTGTTCAAAAGCGACACCTCGGGGATGGAACAGCCCGCGCCGCCCAGGATGAGCGCGATGACGACGCCCGCTGACACGCCCTTCTCCATGAGGATCCCCGCGATGGGGATCATCGTCTCCACGCGGATGTACATGGGGATGCCGATCACGGCGGCAAGCGGGATGGCCCAGAGGTTGTCCGCCCCGGCAAGCCCTTCCAGAAGCTCGGTGGGAACAAATCCGTAGATGAAGGCTCCGATGCCCGCGCCGAGGAGCAGCCACCCGACGACCCCCTTGAACAGCCCTATGGCGTCCTTGAAGGCGTACTTGCATGCCTGAGCCTGCTTCTGCCAGAACGTCCCCTTCAGGTTCTCCCAGGTGACCTCATCGCCTCCACAGCACCCGCCCTTGACGACGACGTTCTTGATGTAGCGGGAGAACCCGAGAGCGTCGAGCAGAAGCCCCACGCACACCGCGAACGTGAAGGTGATGACGGTGTAAACCAGCGTGGGAACGGGCCCGAAGAACACGAGCAAAAGCGCGATGATGGCCGGGTTGAGGATGGGCGATGTCATCAAAAACGATATGGCTCCCGAGAACGGAGCGCCGCTCTTGAAGAGCCCCACCAGCACGGGGATGGTGGAGCATGAGCAGAACGGCGTCACCGCCCCGAGCGCCGCGCCGAGCACGGCGTTGGTGACCTTGTGGGGACGAGAGAGGATGCGCTTGATGCGGTCCTTCGACACCCACACTTGCAACAGGGCCACGAAGAAGCTTATGGCGATGAAGAGCAGGAAGAGCTCCCCGAACAGGTAGGCGAACGTGCCCAGAACGTTGAGCAGGTTCTCCACGGTGAATAAGTTGTCGAACATCTATGCCTCCTTGGGTTCGCATGCCGATGGGAAGGGGTATGGCCCAAAGCCCATCGGCCGCAATCAATCGAATCAGCTATACGGTCGTCAATTGAAACCCGGGAGGCCTACACCGACCTGCATCTATGTCTTCTCTTGCACCTGCACATAAGAGCTCCTAAACGAACAATGGCTGCAGCCAGTTGAACACGTACCCGCTTATGATCATGCCGATAAGGCAGATGCCGACGAACGTGGCGAGCAGCTTCGGCTTCACCACGCGCGAGAGCATGGTGAGCGAGGGGATCGAGAGCACGGTGACGCTCATCATGAACGCGAGGATGGTGCCGAGTCCCACGCCCTTGCCGAAGAGCGCCTCGGCGATCGGGATGGTGCTGAAGATGTCGGCGTAGATGGGAGCGCCGATGAGCGTCGCGAGCACGACGGCAAACGGGTTGCCGTCGCCCAAGACCGCCTCGACGATGTCCTGCGGGATCCAGTTGTGGATGAGCGCGCCGATGGCGACGCCCAGGAGGATGAAGGGGAACACCTTCTTGAAAGTCTCCGCCGTCTGCCCGAGTGCGTAGGTCGCGCGCTCCTGCTTCGTCATCGTCTCGGCTTGCACGGCGTCCACCGCCTCGCCGCGCACGAAGTCGGCCACCTGGTCATCCATGTGGAGGTGCTGAATGACGGTACCCCCCGCCACTGCGATCACGAGTCCCACCACCGTGTAGATGAGGGCCACGTGCGGGCCGAAGATGCTCATGATGAGGATGATGGAGGCGATGTCCACCATGGGAGACGAGATGAGGAAGGAGAACGTCACCCCGAGCGGGAGCCCCGCGCGCGTGAACGCGATGAACAGCGGGATAGAAGAGCAGGCGCAGAACGGCGTCACCGTGCCAAGCAAAGCACCTACGATGTTGCCGCCGATGCCCTTGAACCGCCCCAGGATGCGCTTGCTGCGCTCGGGCGGGAAGTAGCTCTGAATGTAGCTGATGATGAAGATCATCACGCAGAGCAGAATGACTATCTTGACGGTGTCGTAGATGAGGAAATGTATCGTGCCTCCCCATTGGGAGTTGACGTCCAAACCGAATGCGCCCACGAGCATGGTCACAAGATCCGAAAGCCACTGCATCTTGAGCACCTGATCCATAAGGTACGAGCCGACCACTTCCATTATAAATCCTTTACATCGATAACCGTCTATGTAATACGCTTAGTATATTCATACATTGAAATGTGTCAATGTATAGTCTATGAATCGCTGGATTCTTAAAACAATTCAAAGTTATAAAGCTAAGGAATCTGAAATCTAAGCGCATATTTGAAACATTGTCTCTAGGCACAGCACTCCAGAAGCCGCCAATATACAGTATTGGAACCGGGAAAAGAAAGACCCGTCAAGGCTTTGACGGGTCATTTTCAATCAAATCGAAAGTGAGAGGATAATCGAGTGGCTTGCAAAATCCTTGTGGAGAATTACACAGTTTTACAAAGAATTAGAAAGTAATGGTGAAGCAAAATAGCGCCTCTGAACTGGTAAAACTCACTCCCACTCGATTGTATCGAGTGGGCTTTCTTGTTTTATGGGCATTGCGATTTCCGTCTCGTGCTTCATCGTCCAATCCTTGCTCACTGATTTCAGTATCGTTTTGAACTCACTTCAAAGAAGGCGAAAAGGGCTTAAAGCCTGGAATAACTCTAAGAAGCAAATCCTGGTTCTCTGAACTGGGATTTATTATATCTGAGCATGTTTTGAGTTCAGGATTTCAGGCTCGTCATCTCGAACCTCCGAAAATTTACGCGACGGGAATAGTCCAGGAATAAAAACAGGCCTTGTGAGTAAATTCCTGACCAGCAGAAACGCGAAACCCTGAGTTCAAAGTGAGTTCAGATTGAGTTCACGTATTATCTGAGGTGTCTCCGCAGCGTCATCACGGGCAAGCCACCCGCGACAACCCTTTGGCGATAGTCGCTAGGCGGTATGGCGAAGCACATCTCCCGGCTTGCAGCCCAATCCGTCGCATATGGCAGCCAGGGTCGAGAAGCGCACTGCCGACACTGGGCCTTCACCGATCTTGTTAGCGCTCTCCTCGCCAATCCCAGGTAGTGCCGCGAACTCCTCCAGGCTCATGTTCTTCTCTTGCAAGACATCTAGTATGTTCAGCTTTACGATACCCATGGCGAATTCCTCTCCCGTTCGATATGCGCTCCCATTATGACAGTGCGCGGTTTGTATCAGGGAAGAGTCCTTTTACGCACAATGCGAGAAAGGCTGGAGAGAACCGCTCGGCACGCACGCGCTACGCGAGCGCGTAGATCATGTCCCACGCGATGATCTTGCGGATTGCCCCGCACGCGCGGCGGTAGTCATCGGCGGCCACGGCCGCCTCGTAGGCTCGTCGAACAGTGGGCTCGTCGATCCCTACGGCTTCGGCGATCCATAGCAGAGACGCCGCATTCATCAAGCCGTTGTAGCATCGCCGGGCGCTCTGGTTGGGAACCTGCCTGGAATAAGCGCCGGAGCCTTTGGTCTCATTGGCACGGAACCATTCGACCATATGCTCGCGTTCGGTCCTACCGGTCTTATCCTTCGAGTCATGCACCTCAGCTATGTATTTGTCCGAATAAGGATAGTGGTCGGATTTAGAAGCAAGGATATCCGAGAGCTTCCTGCACCTGATATCTGGCAATTGACCCTTCGCCAACCTCTCCCAGCGCGTCCCTCTCTCGCGCTTGTCTTTGGATATTTTCTCACAAGGCTCTAAAACCCCTTCCTACTCTTACGGAAGCGTCAGGCTCAAGTGGAATTTCGACCCAGCGAAAAGTTACGTGGACAAATTGTCCACGTAGGTCTGAACTGGTGTTTCTTAGCATTTCTGACAAGTATCCGCATCGAGCTCGGCGATTCACGCTTCGCCGCAATCGCGATAACTGGGCCGATGACAAACAAAAAGTCGCCCCGGCGATGACCAGGGCGACTTTAAAACTCTGCCGATGAGAATTCTTACCAGATCGGCTTCTTCCCGTTCGGCAGCGTCTCCTTCTTGGGGAGCTTGTAGCAGTAATAGAGGTTGATTACCGCCAGAGCCGATGCCACGATGCCGCAGAAATAGTACGCGGGCGTGTTCAGGTACGGCGTCAGCTGGATATACCAGGAGAGGCCGGGCACCCACATGAGCGTGATCTGGATGGTGATGATCCACTGAAGGCCCATGGAGTTGCGGAAGCGGTTGCCGTTCTTGATGCCCTGCTCGCGCCAGAATCGCCAGGTCCAATAGGCGAACACATAGTTCGTGAAGGGCCAGATGATGAAGACCGCCCAGTTGCTGAAGCCTCCGAGAAGGGTCTCGGCCCAGAGGTTGACGCTCGCGCCGACGATGACCATGCCGATGGCGACGACCCATCCCTGCTTTAGCGTGACCTCGCCCTTTACCAGGCTCCCGAACTCCTCCTGGCGATGGTTCTTGACCGACTTGTAGATGCACACCGCCTCCATGCACACCCAGATGGGAAGGCCGATGCCGAACAGCACGAACACCCAGAAGAAGTCGTGCTCGATAGCGCACTGCCAGGACATGATGGAGCCGGTGAAGTCGATGGAGATCATCCAGCAGTGAAGCCAGATCGGATAGGGATCGACCTTCTCGCGCACCATGATCCTTAAGGCTTGCACATAGAGCAGGTATCCGAAGGTCATGCACAGCAGCATCGCTATGAGGGCCTCGGGGTGGACGGGGATGAGCGTGCCCGGCTGGAAGGCCATGACCTCCATCACCTGTCCGGGGACATCCTTGAGGAAGTCCATATAGTTTTCTGTGAACATGCGAAACCTCCTTTCGCGACGCATATTCAGTTTCGATGCCCATATGGTCGCCGAATGGGGCGCTTGCGGGAAGTTCCGCCCGGACCATGGCGCGAGAGAATGTTAACTAGTACAATCGGACTATATAAATCTGATAAGGAGCATGATGGAGCAGAGTAATCCTGAGAGCGCAGACCAGATCATCGACTTCCTCTCATCGCGCATGGGTGAGCTAGTCGACGGGCTCGTCGCAAGCTATATCGTCCGCTACCCGCAATCACGCGCTTCCTCCCTCTCGCGGGAATCGCTTGACCGCTGGACCCGAGAAGAGATCGACGAGCTTTTCAGGGCGTTGCGTCACGAGCCCATAGAGCCGCGCGGCAACCTGCTGTTCACAGGAGATCTGACCAAGGGCGAGAGCGACATCTTCATCCCGCTGGCCAACTACATGGAAACCAAGATGATCGTCGGGAAATGGGTAACCGGCTTCCTTTGGGAGAACTGCGATGCCCCGCGACGCCTCATCCAGGAATACTGCCGCATCGTCGAGGACGCCACATTGACACTAATGAAGGCGAACCTGGATGAGTTCCGGGACAGAACCCTGGTGGAGGGTGCCTTAATGAGGTACTGGGGCGAGTCCCGTTATATGGGGTCCAAAGAAGCTCCGAAAAACCCTCAGAGTGCGGAAACGCTAACGCCCCAGGAGCACAAAGTGCTTCTCCTCGCCGTAAAAGGCCGCACGAACGGAGAGATAGCCTCCGAGTTGGGCATAGCGCAGAATACCGTGAAGAACCACCTGGCGCATATCTATGCGAAGATGGGCGTGGGGAACAGAACGGAGCTCGCTAGCGAGTACTTGCGAAGGATTCACGGCAATATCGCAGACTAATTGCAATCATCGGTCTCATAGAAGAAGCCGGGCTTACGTTCTCGACGTTCCCGTCACTGCACTGGAGGACTACGAGATCGACTCCGCCAGGGACGCGCTAGAGGCGCTCTTCAGGATGGAGGATTCGTTCGGCATCGCTCCCGGACCCGTCGGCACCATCACCATCGATCATAAGACCAAGGGTGCGAAGAAGCTCACGCAGGCCCTCAAGGCATGGAGCCGCGCCCTGGCCGATGTGGAGTCCGGCAAGATGACCGAAGCGGAATACGAGCTCTGGAAGGCTTCATTCCGAGCTTAGAAGATGCTTTTTTGATTTACTCACCGCAGCTTGAGTTTTGCTCCGTATTCATGAGGCATCCGATACTGTGGGTGCCTCTGCATTTCAGGCAGTATCGGCGGAATTTTTACTCCATTGTCTGAACTGGGAACTCTTCCATCGTGTGCCCTCCCAAAAGCGGGTGAGTTCAAAACGATACTATCGCGCATTCTCAGCGCCGTATAGCTCGAAAGTGAAATAGTTGCGAGCGGCTTGCAAGCACCGCACCCGGTTGATAGCGATTACTGGACGTGAACATGAATGAAGGAAGCGCACGGACTTTGGATGAAAACACAGCATTTCTTAGCCTCTAGCTGGGAAAAAAGACCGTCGAGCAATCTCGACGGTCTTGGCAAAGTGAGAGGATTCACTGGTGGCTGTCAGATTTTGGTTGAGTCCATCAAATTTGACAGCCTCCGTGAACTGGAGTAAATTACGCTCATGCCCCAAAAAGCGAACAAATGCTCACTCCCACTCGATCGTTGCGGGCGGTTTGCTGGTGATATCATACACCACTCGGTTCACGCCGGGGACTTCGGCTACGATGCGGCCGGAGATGCGGGCTAGGACGTCATAGGGCAGGCGGGCCCAGTCGGCGGTCATGGCATCCGAGCTTTCTACGGCGCGCAGGATCATCGGGCGGGCGTAGGTGCGCTCGTCGCCCATGACGCCCACGCTCTTGATGTCCGGCAGCACGGCGAAATACTGCCACACGGCGTGCTCGCTGTTGCGCTCGCCGGTCTCGGCGAACAGACGCTCGTTGTAGGCATCCAGCTCTTCGCGCACGATGGCGTCGGCGTTTTTCAGGATGCTCAGCTTCTCGGCGTCCACGTCGCCGATGATGCGGATGGCCAGGCCCGGCCCCGGGAAGGGCTGGCGGTGCACGATGTAGTCGGGCAGGCCCAGCGCCGTGCCCAGCGCGCGCACCTCGTCCTTGAAGAAGTGGTCCAGAGGCTCAATCAGGTCGAAATGCACGCCCTCGGGGAACGGGATCAGGTTGTGGTGGCTCTTAATGGTGCTCGCCTTCCCACCGGTCTTGCGCGCGCCGCTCTCGATGATGTCGGGGTAGATGGTGCCCTGGGCCAGGTACTTCACCGGGCGCCCGTCCTGAGCCAGATCCTCCGCCACCGCGAAGAACTCCTTCCAGAACTGCGTACCGATGATGCGGCGCTTCTGTTCCGGATCGGTCACACCGCGCAGAAGCTCCAGGTAGCGCTCCTCGGCGTGCACGTGGATGAAGTCCACGTCGAACTGCTTCGTGAACACCTCTTCCACCTCCTCGGGCTCGCCTTTGCGCAGAAGGCCGTGGTTCACGAACACGCAGGTCAGCTGCTTGCCGATGGCGCGAGCGCACAGCGCCGCCACCACGGAGGAGTCCACGCCGCCCGAAAGGCCTAAAATGACGCGGTCGTCCCCCACCTCGGCGCGAATGGCCTCCACGGAGTCGTCGATGATGGAGTCCATCGTCCAATCCGGCTCAAGTTCGCACACGCCGAACAGGAAGTTGCGCAGCATGGTCTGGCCGAACTCGGTGTGGCGCACCTCCGGATGGAACTGCGTGGCGAACAGGCGCCGCTCGGGGTATTCCATGGACGCCACCGGGCACACCTCGGTGCGCGACGTGACAGAGAAGCCCTCGGGCACGCGGCTCACGGCATCGCGGTGGCTCATCCACACGGTCTGCTCGCCGGGGGTGCCGTCGAACAGCGCCGACTCGCCCGCCCGCGTGATGACCGCCGGGCCGTACTCGCCCTTCTCGGTATGTCCCACTTCCCCGCCGAGCGCCACAGCCATGGCCTGCTGCCCGTAGCAGAAGCCGAGCACGGGAATGCCCAGGGCAAGGATCTCCGGATCGATGGAGGGGGCGTCCTCCGCGTACACCGACGCCGGGCCGCCGGACAGGATGATGGCCGCGGGCGCAATGGCGCGCACCTCCTCGGCCGTGATGTCGCAGGGCACGATTTCGGAATACACGTGCAAATCGCGCACGCGACGGGCGATGAGCTGCCCGTACTGGGCGCCGAAATCGACGACGATAACCTTCTGTTCCGGGGTAGCGGACTCGGCCACAATGCCTCCTTGGATCGCGAAATGTTCGAGGGCGATTTTACACCTCCCCGCGCGCAGAGGTATTTCTGCGAGGTGAAATGTCGAGAAAGTGCGGAATGGGTGGTCGGCCGCCGCAACTACCGCAGGTACTTCGCCCGCAGGGCCTGGCGCTTCTCGGGGCCGAAATCCAGGGCCTCGGTGAGGTAGTTGTCGAAGGAGCCGTAGTTGGCGCTCACCGCCGCCATGGCGCGGTCGTAGTAGTCGTTGTAGGCGTAGAACAGCGAGTCGACGTCCGCATCGAGCCCGCGCGCAAGCCGCAGCTTCTCGCTGATGGCGTCGATGATCCCCTCGGCGCGGTTGCGGACGAACAGGTTCGTGGCCAGATAATCGGCGCGCACGTAGGCCTCGGGCACGCCGAGCGCCCGTTCCACGATGACGGCGCCCAAACCGGCACGATCCTTGCCCTCGGTGCAGTGCCACAGATATGCTCCGCCGTCGCCTTCCAAAAGCACCTCGAGGAACGACGTGTAGGCGACCCGCCCCGCCTCGTCCAGCAGGATCTGCGGGTACATGCCGCACACCAACTCGTGGGGGCCGGCGTTGTAGCTGGCGAAGGTCTTCAGGTCCTGGGCCACGCCGGCACCGTGGGTGATGCCGATGGTCTCGCCGGACAGCGCCGGGAAGTCGTAGAAGACCACGGCTTCCATAAGCTCGCGAGGGTCGGGCTCCTTGTCGCGCTCGAGCTGGGTGCGGAAGTCGATGACGCCGGCGAGGTCGTAGTCGCCCACGAGCCGCGCCAAATCCTGCTCGCTCGCCTTGTGCAGCGCGCCGCTGCGCAGGAGCTTCGCCGGCGCGATGGTGCGCCCGTCGGCCGTCGGCATGCCGCCCAAGTCGCGCGTGTTGCGCAGCCCCTCAAAGGGAATGTGCCCGAATTCGGGGAACCCGGGAATGGGCTCGGGTCTATCGAGCTGCGAGGACTTCTCCTCGTCGATGCGCTTCTCTTCCGTGGTCATAGCGGCCTCCCGTCTTCGCGAACGCGGGCCCCCCGCGTCGGTGTCTCCCGCCTATGGTAGGACAGCGAAGGGCCGCCTGCCACGGACAGACGGCCCTTGTCATCGTTTCGTCGCGACGGGGCGCCAATATCGGCGGCGCCGGACGCGCGATCCGGCTGTCTTCGCGCCCTCCTACGACGCCTTCGCGAAGGCAACCGACGAGGCCTCCACGGGACGCGCCGGGTCGCGTATCCAGTCGTTCATGCTGCCGGCGTACAGATACAGTCTACTGTAACCCGCCGACGCCAGGTAATCGCAGGCGATCTTGGCATGCACGCCCATCTGGCAGTACACGACGACCGCGTCCTCGGGGAAAATGCCGTTGTCCTGGAACATCTCGGCCAGCTCCTCGGCAGGATCCTCCGAGGCGGCGGCCACATCGAGCCGAATGTTGATGGCCGAGGGAATATGGGCCGGGTCGTAGCGCAGCGGCGGCCGCACGTCCACGATGGGCATGCGCCCTATCTCGCGCTTCACGAAGTCGGCATCGACGATTTGGTAAGCCTTCATTGCAACACCTTTCAAATTCGCATCGGGCGCGACGGGACGACCGACCGCGCCTTCTTCCCCAGCTCATATCAATGATTGGGAATTGGCCGGATCGTGCAAGGCAAAAGCATGCGGCACTGCGTCCTATCGCGTTTTCTGCTTTCAATGGTAGCTTTGGCGCGCCTTCCGATGGCGACGGAGCCGTTACGCTTCCCCTTCCGTTGCCCTTCCAAACGAAATCTTTTATTCCACCCCTTGACAGAACGGTGGCGGTGCCTATACTTATGAACAGTTGCTCATATGTTTAATAGTTTGCAAGGAGCTGAGATGAGCGAACCGACAGCCATAGAGAAAGAAGCCGGCAAAATCGTGGAAGGCGCCTGCGCATCGCTGGAGGCCTGCCCCTGCGGCTGCAACCGCGAAGCCACGGCAGGCTTGTTCGCGGAAATGCCCGACGAGGAGCTGCTGTTCGACGTGGCCGACCTGTTCAAGGCCTTCTCCGACACCACCCGCATCAAGATCCTGTTCGCGCTCATGGGCGGCGGCCTATCCGTCGGCGACATCACCGCCGTCGTCGGCTGCACCCAAAGCGCCGTGAGCCACCAGCTGCGCACGTTGAAGCAGGCGCGCCTTGTGAAAGCCACCCGCGACGGCAAGAACGTCATCTACGCCCTCTCCGACGACCACGTCTACACCATGCTCGCCCAGGGCATGACCCACGTGTGCGAGTAACCCTGTCCCCCTTGCGATTCACCGAACCGCCCGCCACTATCGAGTGGGAACAACATTGAAAGGAACCATCATGCGCAAGTCATTCAAACTGGAGAACCTCGATTGCGCCAACTGCGCCGCGAAGATGGAGGCCGGCATCAATGAGCTGCCCGGCGTGAACAAAGCATCCATCAGCTTCATGACGAGCAAGCTGATGATCGACGCGGACGCCGCCGACGAGGAGGCCCTAGCCGCCATTGTCGACGCCGCCCAGGCCGTCTGCACCAGCTACGAGAAAGACTGCCGCATCGTCCGTTAGGATTCCCCATGAACCCGAAGCAGAAGAAACTCCTCACCCGCATCATCGTCGCGCTCGTGCTGTTCGTCATCATCGAGGTGGCGGCCCAGACCGGCATCCTGCGCGCCGCCTTCGGCACCCCCGGCGACGTGTACGCCGAGTTCGCGTTGTTCCTCATCCCCTACCTCATCGCCGGCTACGACGTCATCGCCGGCGCCCTGCGCGGACTCGTTCACGGACACGCGCTGGACGAGGACTTCCTCATGACCGTGGCCACCTTCGGCGCGTTTGCGCTGGTGCTGTTCCCCGACACCGAGCCGCACATGGCCGAAGGCGCGGCCGTGATGCTGTTCTTCCAGGTGGGCGAGCTATTCCAAAGCTACGCCGTGGACAAGTCGCGCCAGTCCATCGCGGACATGATGGATATCGCGCCCGAGTACGCGAACGTCATGGAGGAGGGCAAGCTGAAGCAGGTGGATCCCTTCGAGCTCGCCCCCGATGACGAGTTCATCGTCATGCCCGGCGAGCGCATCCCGCTTGACGGCACGGTGCTGACCGGCGAAAGCCAAATTGACACGGCGGCGCTCACCGGCGAGTCGGTGCCCCGCACGGCGCGCCCAGGCGACGAGGTCATCTCCGGCTGCGTGAACCTGACGGCCAAACTCGTCGTACGCGCCACCAAGCCCTTCGAGGACTCCACGGTAAGCCGCATCTTGGAATTGGTGGAAAACGCCGCCGAGAAGAAGGCACGCACCGAGAACTTCATCACCCGCTTCGCCCGCGTGTACACCCCCATCGTCGTGGGCGTGGCCGCTGTACTCGCCATCGTGCCCCCGCTGTTGTTCGGCGGTCAGTGGTCCGACTGGATCCTGCGCGGACTCACCTTCCTCGTGGTGTCGTGCCCCTGCGCGCTGGTCATCTCCGTGCCGCTGTCGTTCTTCGGCGGCATCGGCGGCGCCTCGCGCCTCGGCATTCTGGTGAAGGGGTCGAACTACCTGGAGGCCCTCGGCTCCACCGAGACCGTCGTATTCGACAAGACCGGCACGCTGACCGACGGCACGTTCTCCGTGACCGAGCTCGTTTGTGCCCCCGGCGTAAGCAAGGCCGAGCTTGCTGGCATCGCCGCGGCGGCCGAGACCTTTTCCACCCATCCCATCGCGCAATCGGTGCGGGCCTATCGCGACTCCCTGACGACCGACGCGCGACCGGACAGCGACAACGACGCGAATCTGGCGCAACCGGACAGCGACTCCACCACGACTGGCGCGCGGCCCGGAAGCAGCTCCACCACAACCGCCGAACGGGTGCGCGACGTCCGCGAGATCAGCGGCCAGGGCGTGGAAGCGGTCGTGGACGGACGAAACGTGCTCGTGGGCAACGGCAAGCTCATGGCGGCCCATGACATCGCCTTCACGGCCACCGACGTGCCGGGCACCGTGCTCTACGTGGCCGCCGACGGCACCTACCTGGGCGCCATCGTCATCGCCGACACCGTGAAGCCCGACGCCGCCCGCGCCATCGCCGATTTGCGCGCGGCCGGCGTGAAGAAGACCGTCATGCTCACGGGCGACCGCACACCCGTGGCCCGGGCCGTCGCCGCCGAACTCGGCATCGACGAGGTGCACGCCGAGCTGCTTCCCCAAGACAAGGTGGCCGAGGTGGAGGCGCTTCTCGCCCAAACCGAGCGCGACACCAATGGCAAGGGCAAGCTCGCCTTCGTGGGCGATGGCATCAACGACGCACCCGTGCTCACCCGCGCCGACATCGGCATCGCCATGGGCGCCATGGGTTCGGACGCCGCCATCGAGGCCGCCGACATCGTGCTCATGAACGACGACCCCGACGACATCGCCCGCGCCATTCACCTGGCGCGGCGCACCATGGGCATCGTCTGGCAGAACATCGTGTTTGCCCTGGGCGTCAAGTTTGCCGTGCTGGTGCTGGCCGCCTTCGGCATCGCCAACATGTGGATGGCCGTCTTCGCCGACGTGGGCGTGGCCGTCATCGCCATCTTGAACGCCATGCGCGCCATGAACGTGAAGCGCTACCTCGACTAAAGGCGAGCGGTCAAATCAACTTTAAACTGCATTTCGGCAACCGCCCGTTCACAGGCTGGCTCATAGCCCCCGATTTTCCTCGTCGGGGGCTATGCTCTTTTCAGCACATCAGTTGCACCACGCGCCGTCGCCTTTCCAGACGCAACGGCGCCGCGACACTGCTGCGCGCACTTTGTGTTCCCGACCACTTTGGAGGTTCGTCATGAAAGACGAGAAGGAGACCTTGCGGAAGACCGCCGATAGCATTCACGTGATGGAAAAGTTCGATCCGGCCATCCTCGCTGATGTGACCGCGCCCGTCGTGTCGCTCTATATTCCCGTGCACCACACCGAGCGCGAGGAGCGCCGCGATATCTGGGATCGCGACATGTTCAAGGATCTGATGAAGGATGCCGAGCGCACGCTCGCCGAAACCTACGACAAAGATGCCTATAAGGGCATCGTCGAGAAGGCCGACTACCTGCTCGAGCATCCGGACATGCCGCTTTGGCTGCATGCCGGCGAGGGTCTGGGCTTCCTCATGAACAACGACGACATCTACGTGTACAACCTGTTCTTCGCCCCCGATCCCATGGTGGCCGCCGGCGACACCTACTTCGTCAAGCCGCTTTTGCGCAACTTCCAGTACGGCACCGAGTACTATGTGCTGGAACTGGGCAACGACCGCTTCAGCTGGGTGAAGGGCGACCGCACCCATGTGGAGCGCCAGCAGCTGCCGCAGGAAGTGCACGACTTCTTCAGCGAGCTGTTCGCCAACAGCGACGACATCGCCGCCGACGCTCGCAAGGGCGAGAAGGGCGCGCTGGACTACATCTCGCTGGAGGGCCACATGGGCCAGTACCACGACCATCAGTCCCGCAACGAGGTGAAGAAGGACGACGCCCTGCCCTGGTTCCGCTATGTGAACAAGGCCGTGAACGACTACCTCGTGCACGATGACACCACCCCCATCATCCTGTGCTGCGACGAGGAGTACGAGACCGCCTTCCGCAAGCTCTCCACGCTGCGTCATCTCTTGCCCGTCGGCATCAAGAAGGATCCCGCCGGTCTTGACGGCAAGGCGCTTCTGGAAGAGTCGCTGGCCGTGATGGACGGCATCCGCGATGCGAATATCAAGGAAACCGCCGAGAAGTTCGGCGCCGACGCGGCCCATGGCAAGGCCTCGGACGACTTCGACGCCATCGGCATGGCGCTGGCCGAGCGCCGCGTGGGAGCGCTGTTCCTCGTGAAGGGCAAGATCCTCCCCGGCGGCTTCGACATCAACACCGGTACCGTCACCTTCGACGGCGATCCGAACCCGGTCGATGACGGCTACATCGACCCGGCCGCGCCCGACATCACCGACGCCTTCGCCCAGGCGGCACTGGCCCAAGACGCCCACATCTACATCGTCGAGCAGAACCAGATGCCCACCGACAAGTCGGTAGCCGCCCTCTTCCGCTACGCGGAGTAACGCCCACGGCGGCGTGACAAATAGCTATACTGAAAGGGAGCTCTTACGGGCTCCCTTTTCTCATGCCCTTAAAGGAGCTTCCATGACCGACCCCGCCCAACTCGCCGACCTCGCCATCAACCAGCCCGATGTGGCGCTCATCTTCGAGGGCGGCGGCATGCGCAACAGCTACACGGCGCCCATGGTGGTGGAACTGCTCGCGCGCAACCTGAACTTCGGGTGCGTCTACGGCATCTCGGCCGGCTCCAGTCACACGGTGAACTACCTGGTGCGCGACGCTACCCGCGCTCGCGCCTCATTCGTCGAGCTGGTGAAGTATCCGCGCTTCGGCGGCTGGGGCAGCTTCTTGCGGGGCACCGGCTACTTCAACAGCCCCTACCTTTACGAGGAGCTGATCGAGAACGCGCCCGCCGGCGACCCCATGGCCTTCGACTGGGACACCTTCGCCGCCAACCCGGCCGAGATGCACATCGAGGCCATGGATTGGGACACCGGCGAGACCGTCGCCTGGACCCGCACCGATGTGAAGGACGCCCACGACCTGGGGCTGAAAGTGCGTGCATCGTCCACCATGCCCCTTTTCATGCCGCCCACCACCATCGACGGGCACACCTACATGGACGGCGGCATGGGAGATAGCTGGGGCATCCTGCTGAATGCCGCCCGCGCCGACGGCTACGAGCGTTTCTGCATCATCCGCACCCAGCCGCGCGGCTACCGTAAGCACGCCATGAGCCGGGGCGCCCAGGCGCTCTTCCGCGCGGCCTTCCGCAAGCATCCCATCGTGGCCGAGCGCACCATCGCGCGCTGGCAGCCCTACAACGAGCTCTGCGACGAGATAGAGCAATTGGAAAAGACAGGCGCCGCTTGGGTCTTCTACCCCGACACCATGGACGTCACCAACAAGACCACCGACTACGACGCCCTCGTCCGCTCCTACGAAACCGGCCTCGCCCAAGCCCAGCGCGACATCGCCTCCCTCCTGGAGTGGCTGGGCTAAACCGCCTATAAAGCAAGAGCACCCCGCAAAGGAGAGTACAGGCAAATCGCCAGGTGCTCTTTCGGAAGCCGCGAAGACGCCATCCTAGGGGTAGAACGAACGACCTTTTAATATTGCTCAATGAACGAAGCTAAGTCACTGCGGCTATGGACATCAAGTTTTTGGTAGATGTTCTGTACATGGGTCCGCACGGTGTTCAGCCCCATACAAAGCTCTTCCGCGATTTCTTTGTTCCCACGTCCCGCAGCCAGCATTCCCAATACCTCAGCTGTGCGTGGAGGCAAGTGATACTGCGCCGCAATGCGCTCGCATTTGTGGTTGAGATACTCTTCTCTGGCTTGCTGAAGATCAAACGCAGAGCGATCAGTTACCTCAGGGGCTTCCTGAATCGATACCTGGGTCAGCTCCACAAGGTTTCCCCCCGAGAGAACTACCGTCGCGCAACACACCACGACTAGAACAAGAGCAACCCAAAGATATTCGCCCCCTTGGAAGCTGTAAATCGACTTTAGATAGCCTGCACCGAGCAAATACCCCGCTATCGACCCCGCCAAAAATGCGGCGCGGCCAAACGCAACGATACAAAGTGCCCGCTTTCGACCCACGAAGGCAGCCGCGGCAATGAGGCACCATGACAAAACATCGAGAACCAGGTAGAGCGCATTAGTCAGTTCGAACATCCAATGAGCGTCTACCCCGACCGCAAACACCAGAAGTAACGCAAAAACGCAGCTGACCACAACCAAATAGTAAACGCCACGTAGCATGGATACCGAGAGACCCTTAACTGCCAGCAGCATAAGCGACAAGCAGGAAACCAGGGCGAGGAACATCATCGAATGGAGATAACCCTCCTGAGAGGCGTCTAGGAACAGCACACGCCCCATGCCAGCCACAGCCGCAAACACGAAGAACGCCGAGAAGAACCGCCAGAAATCGACAAGCGATACGCGCAGTCCCCTCTCGCCTTCCTCAGCCTCGTCAGCTCGCTTCCCTCCCTTTCTATAAGGGCCAGTGAGCACCAGCGCCGTCGTCGTCATCGGGAGCAAAGCCAACACGAGCCCTGCTGATATCAGAGTGACGCACGAAACCACAAACCAAATAAGCATTGAGAGAACCGACGATGCCGAGATAAAGAGAAACGCACGCTTGGGCCCCTCTTCAGCAAGATCAAGACCAATCCTCACGGCAAGTGGAGCCATTCCCGCAGCCGAAACGCATGAGCCGAGGCCGAAGAAAAAGGGGGTCAAAAACCCTACGGAGAACAGCATGAGCAGCGATCCCGCAGTCGCAACAAGAGCGAAGCCGGAAATAGCCAGCGGAAGCGAAAGAACCCTCAACGTTCGACGAGGAAGGAACGCCGCTGCTACGAAAGCTGCCACAAGAGTCAGAGAGGGAGCCACGAAGAGAAAGATGCGCTCTACGGGACCCGCCGCATTGAAGCGAATCCACGACTCCCCGAAAAACGTCATATGGTACCAAGCCATATAAAACGCCAGGGCGAAGCAATGAATGCCGGGCCACTTCTTCCCCTCGTCCGACAAAGCCGCAAACAAACCGCCCATGCTCTTTGTAGATGCCGCGCCTCTCGCCAAGTTACCAGCACCTCCAAAGTATCGCCGGCTACGCACACTCCTTCAGGACGAGGAGACATGCCTCCAGCCCCTTCGCCCAATTAGCATAATACCCCGTTTTGTCCCGCTCCTGCAGCGACTTAGAAAAAATGGGAGTCCAGCGGGCAAGGTGCTCATCGGCAAAACGGGCCGCATCTGCAACGAGAGCACGGCCCTCCTCCTCTTCGTCGGCTAAGGCGGCTCTTAGACAGAGGGCGGAAAGAAAGCCAAGCTCGATGGCGATATGGTCATCGGCCACCTGTTGAAACTTATCGGCTACATAGCCAAGTGACTTATAGAAATTGCGAACATCGAGGGTACTTTCCTGAAAGAGGAGCTGAGGGTTGCCAACATACGTGGATTCCCAGGGAGAAACCTCGAGCGAAGGGCTTACGAATAAGCGATAGTATCCCTCCCCGATGCGCTGGAAGTCATTCTCATCTGTCAAAAACTGGTCCATAGCGCAGGCAATAGCCTCGTTGCCTCCCAACCCAAGAAGGGCAAGAGCTTCCTGGAAGGTATCTTCGCGCAACGCATTGACCTGTCCAACACTGGGCTCTGCGCCGAATACGCTCTGTAACACCTTCAGCACCAAACCGAAGGCAGCCGCCTTTTGCCGATCAAATACGCTTACGTCTGTGCTCATTGGCCTTTCCTTTCCTTCGGCTCGGTAGACAGTTCTCCGAACATTTTCAGATTTGAAAACTTCAGCATATGGAAGGCGACCGCGCACAATTGCAATCGCCTTCCATCTCGCACGCTCATTTCGCGAACACTCGCCTTCGCGGCTTTTCAAATCGCATCTTTCCAGCAAGCATCCCTATAGACGAACGCTGGCGATTCTCTTAATAGACGCTCTGAACAGTGAATTCTTCTTCAAGAGCACAGGCACGCGGGTTTATAAGCAGCGAAGGGTTCGTCTCGCTAGCGGAGGGCAGCACCGGAATCTCCGACACCAAGCCTTCGCCATGAAGAGCGCGCAGATCGTCCAAATCGCCGAACTCCAAGCAGCGCATCAGGCAAGAATCGACACAGACGGGGTTCCCTCCAGCGGCAGTTAAATCCGAACAACCGTCGCACTTACGGCTCACACTTGCCTCCGCGTCATACTGGGGTTGGCCATAGGGGCACGACATTACGCAAGACCGACAACCAATGCATACCTCTTCATCGATAGTTACCAGTCCCTGCTCGTTCTTCGCGCAAGCTCCCGAAGGGCAGTTGCTCACACACGCAGGGTCTTCGCAGTGATTGCAGCCTTCGGAAATGTGGAAGAATGACCCCTCGGGGAAGCGTCCCGCTTCTACCGTCACCACACGGCGGAACAACATTCCCACCGGAAGAGCATTCTTGTCCTTGCAGGCAATCTGACAGGTTCGGCAACCAATGCAATTGACTGCGTCGAAGTAAAATCCCATACGTCCCATCGTTACTCCTCCTCGTCTTTCTGGCATTCGGGCATCGCCACAGGACGCTCCCAATCTTCAGGGCTGCCATCCACCTTGGTCACCGAGCAAATCTGGGTGTTGTATCCCGAGACGCCCGTGCCGCCCGTCACCGAGCCGCACAGCGTGGCGCCGGATCCGCCTAGATCGTTTCCTTGCTCGTCCATCTCAAACCATCCTCCATGGGGTAGCCCAACCACGCCAGGCATGATGCGGTTGGTCACACAAGCCTGACGCACCACCCGACCGTAATCGTTCTCAACGAGAACCGTGTCGCCGGTCTCAATGCCTAACGACTCGGCATCTTCCAGACTTATGAACAGCGGGCGTTTGAATGCCTCGCGAAGCTCCAAGATGTTATCGAAGTGAGCGTGCGCTGTACGGGGGTAGTGAGGATTGAAGAGCTGGAAGGGATACGGGCCTTTTTCGCGTGCCTCATAGTTCGCAAATGTCGCCTTATAGCCGAACTTCTGATCATCGACGTATTCGGGCACGGGGGACACGACGCCCCATCCTGCGCGAGAGGTTTGCTCTTCCAGGCGACGACAGTACAGTTCCATCTTGCCGCTTTCGCTCGCGAGGGGATTTTCCTCGGGAGCAGTTCGGAACGCCTCGTATGCGATGTGCCCGTGATTGTCAGATTCAGAACGGGGTACGGTTATCACGCCCTGCTTTAGCGCGTCCCGGTAGGAAATCTTACCTTCTTGGGGCTCACCTTCCACGCCGAGGGCTGCGATGTCCTCTGCGGTAAAGGTAACAAGGGGCGAGAAGGTCTTTCCGTCGTCCTCAATAATCTGCGTCCCGGAAATCTGATAGAACGATTGCTGCTCGTCGGAGTACGGATAGGCCAAATCGGGGTCGATGCCCCAGCGCGCGAGGAGTTCGCGTCCAATCCACGTGACCGACTTCGACTCCCAGAGCGGATCACACACCTTATCGCCCAAGAAAGCCGCCTCTCGCCCCGTGAACATACCCAACTGGGGCGGCAGCTCCCAGGGCGAGCACACGGGAAGTACGATATCGGAGTACTGGGCGTTCGGATTGAACGTAAGCGCATGGGTCACCACAAAATCCATCTTTCGGTAGACCTCGATACCCTTTATCTGGTCTTCCGTACGGCTGAGCATATTGAGCGAATAGTTGTAGATACAGCGAACATCAATCTCGCGCTCTTCGCCTTCGAGAAATTGGCCAAGGCCGTTGTACACGTAGCGACCCTCCAGAATCGCGGGCCACAGCAGCGGATCCTGAATGCAATCATCAACGGGGTCGGGCACGCATGGCAACTTTCTCCAGCCCGGGTTGATGAGCGCATTGCCGCCACTTGCCGAGGTGTCGCGCAAGCTGCTGCCGGTCATATGGCCCGACTTGCCGAAATGTCCACCGAGCACGCACCCCACTGCCATAAGAATCTGAGGAAGGTTATCTACGTCGTTGCAGCGCCCCGGACCCCATCCACAAAGCAGGGCCGTCTTGTTTTCCATACCCAGCACATAGGCAATCTCTCGAATCTTGCCTGCAGGAACGCCGCAAATCTCCTCTGCCCACTCGGGATTTTTGGCACAACCGTCATAGATTCCCAGAATATGGTCTTTGAAGTTCCTCTCGGTGTCGGCGCCCTCCGGCATGGATTCGGCATCGAAGCCGATGGAGCAGCGATTGACCACGTCCCAATCAATAAGCGGATTACTCTTGGGATCATCCTCGGTGATCATCACGTAGGCGCACGCCATGAGAAACGCGATATCAGTGCCAGGGCGAATGGGCACCCATTCCGCACCCAAGACCTCTGCCGTGTCCGTATGCATGGGGTCGATGCAGTAAAACTTGCATCCGGCGTCTCTCATGGGCACGAAATTCGCCCACAAGGTTGTGCCGTCAGAGCTCCAAGCAGGGTTCACGCCAACCATGACCGCGTATTCGCAGTTGCGTGCGTCAAGTCGATCATTAAGCATGTCGATGCCGCCACCAGCATTAGCTGTTCCAAAACCCACCAGTTCGGGAACGTTCTGGAAAGAGCCCGCCGAGCCCGTGCCGTAATGGGACACTTGACCGCCGTAAAGATTCAGCACATTGAAGAATTCCAGCCCCTTGATGAAGAAGTCAGGAAAATCGATGTACATTTCATAATCAACATAAGTACGGTTCGTGGGCTGTTGACCACTTCCGAGAATGGCACGGTTTCCATAGGTTTCCTTGATGCGCGTTATTTCGTCTGCCACCATATCGAGAGCTTCGTCCCACGAGATGCGCTCCCACTCGTCAATGCCACGTAGGTCACCGTTGACGTTATCGCCGCCACCCGGCTGCCAGTGCTTCCGCTTCATAGGGAAGCGAACGCGGTCCTTCGAGAACACGTCAAACTTTCTCGAGCGGCCACGCAAGCAGGCGCGGTGCTGAGGATGATTGAAAGAATCGTCGTGGGTGTCGTCAGTTTTAAGCCTGAGGACGGTGCCGTCTTTCACATAGGCTTTGAGTCCACATTTGCCGCCGCAATGCGCCCAGCACACTACTGGCTTCCACTCCGGTTCAACTTCTTCCAACTCTCCTGTCTCTGCCATTCGGACGTTGTTTTCGGAGCACCCTAGGCTTGTAGCGCCCAAGGCAGCAACCGTGGCGGCACACGCGCCAATGAAGCCCCTTCGAGACAAATCTGACAATCTCTTCTCCGTATTAGACATAGTTCCCCTTTTCTCTCCACGGGATAAAGCGTTCTTGCAAACATCCCGGTTTGCAAGCGCCGACAATCCGCAAGATAGAACGCGGGGCTATACTTGTCCTCATCTATTCAGACGTTTGCGGGTTTGGGGACTAGTTCTTTTGGATGAGTCCAGTTTTGACCTGGGTTTTTTGTTATTTAGCTATAGTGAAGTTGCCGTCAATGCGACCATCTGATGGCGCGAGCGAAGGCAGCGACGAGGCGAACGCAATATTTAGAGCACCGTACTACTATCTCCCAAATGCCCTCGCTCGCTTCTAATGCCAACAAATAAGCACGACTAACCATTTCCAAATATCAAGGCTCGGTCATTCGCTATTGTTCGCAATGTCCATCCATTGCGTTCACGGACCACCCGTACGCGAACGCCAGCAAATGAAAGACTCGGAACCCTCATGAGCATCTATGATTTCAGCGTTAGAGTCTAAGGCGACACCGACGTGCCGCTGTCCAAATACAAGGATAAGGTGCTTCTTATCGTTAACACCGCCACCAGTCACGGTTTCACCCCACAGTACGAAGGCCCGGAGAAGACGGGCGCCGCCTGGATCTTCTATCCCGACAAGATGGAAGTCACCAACAAGACCACCGACTACGATGCCCTCGTGAAAATCCTACAAGGACGGCCTCGCCCAAACCCAGCGCGACATCACATCCCTCGTAGAGTGGCTGGGCTAAGCCGACCGAGAGCCGGCAATCCTCCGAAGACAAAAAAGGACCCCTCTCGTAAGCGGGGTCCTTGTGTTCAACCGTGATGGTTGGGAGAAGTCTTCGCGAAAGCGAATTTACTTCAGGGTCACAGCGGCGCCGGCCTCTTCCAGCTTCGCCTTGATCTCCTCGGCCTTCTCCTTGTTCACGCCCTCGGCGACAGCCTTCGGAGCGCCCTCGACGACCTCCTTGGCCTCCTTCAGGCCCAGGCCGGTGATCTCGCGGACAACCTTGATGACGGCGATCTTGTTGTCGCCGAAGCCCTCGAGCACGACGTCGAAGTCGGACTTCTCCTCGGCGGCAGCGCCACCCTCAGCCGGAGCAGCGGCGGCCACGGCCACCGGAGCGGCGGCGGACACGCCAAAGGTCTCCTCGATGTCCTTCACGAGCTCGGAAGCCTCGAGCAGGGACATCTCCTTCAAAGCCTCAATGATCTCTTCACGAGTAACAGCCATGTTAGTTTCCTTTCAAAGGGGGCCGGCACCTCTTCGCGCCGACCGTTATTTCTTCTTGCGTTACGCGACCCGTCTCAGGCCGCCCGAGCTGTTAGGCAGCTTCCTTCTGCTCGGCCACGGCCTTGACGACCTGGGCCAAACCGCGCGGCACACCGTTGATGGTGGTAGCCAGACCGCGAGCGACGCCGGAGATAGCACCGGCGATCTGAGCCATGAGCTGCTCGCGAGAGGGCAGAGAAGCGATGGCCTCCACCTCTGCGGCCGACACGGCAGCGCCTTCCATCAGGCCGCCCTTGATCTCAAGGTTCTCGTTGGCCTTAGCGAAGGTCTTCAGGGCCTTAGCCGATGCGGCCACGTCGTTGCCGGAGAACACGAACGCGCTGGGGCCGGCGAGCATATCGTCGAGCGTCGGCAGTTCGGCCTCAGCGAGCGCCAGGTGAACCAGCGTGTTCTTGTAGACCTTCATCACCGAGCCGGTCTCGCGAATGTCGCGGCGCAGCTGCTGCATCTCCTTCACGGTAAGGCCGCGGTAATCCACGACCCACATGGCGGAAACGCCGTCGAGATCCTCCTTGATGCTGGCGAGCATCTCCTTGTTCTGAGCGTTGGGCATGTTGTACGTACACCTCCTTCTCAAAGCTTTCCGGGTTCCGCACCTGTGCTGGGTGGGCCGCAAGCCTTAAGATGAGAAAAGCGGCCCCCGCCCATAAGACGGAGGCCGCAGAAATTCACGGTTGCGAATCTTCGACCACCTCGGCGGGCCGCTTTCGCGATTAAACCGAGCCGTTGCGCCAGGTGTCGCCCCTTCCGGAACGCCCCGCAGGCGGTTGCAGACTCGGTACCTGCTGTCTTAAGTAGCGGAACATATCTGTTCGTTGCACTGCCCACCTTTGGGCAGCTCGTCTATTCTAGAGCGAATCCCGCCCGTGTCAACGGGTTTTTCTCCCCTCTTCAAAAAACCCGCGCGAGCGGCAGCCTGCGCAGCCCGGCCAGCGGCAGCCTGCGCAGCCCAATCAGCAGCAACCTGCAGTTGCTTACGAACGAAGGCCCAGCAGCTCGAACAGCTCCTTGCGGGAGTTGATGCCCATCTTCTCGTAAATGTGGCGCGTGTGGGCCTTGAACGTACCCTCGGCGATAAACAGCTCCTGCTGAATGACGCGGCCGGTCTTCCCCTCGGCCAGAAGCGCCAGCACCTCCTGCTCCCGCGGACTCAGGCGGTAAGTGCGCGAGAGCTCCTCCACGCGCTCGGCGGCGCGCTCCTCCTCGGCCGTGCGCTGCACGAGGCCGCCCTCCTCCAGGATGGACACGCCCCACTTGCTAGCCAGCTCCTTCTCGGAGAACAGCAGCACCGTGGCCGCCAAAATGAGTACCGACACGATGACCGTCACCGCCAGAGCCTCGGTGGACGCCGGCAGCCCGAGCATGCCCAGCGCATCGGTGGCGCCGCCACCAGCCAGCTGCAGCAACTGCTCGGCGTTCTTGATGGCCATGAACGCCACGATAGCCACACCCAAGCGCTTGGCGATGTCGAACAGCAGGAACATCACGAGGAAGGACATGAGCGAGTAGCTGATGGCGATGAGGTAGCTGGACGCCGCCGTGCCGAACAGACTCTCGGCCGGCACCAGCAGAAAGCCGCACACCATGAGCACCACGGGAGATCGGTACAGAAGCCCGATATTGAACCGCTTCGACGCGAAATAGGCCGTGGCGAACAGCACCGCCATGAGAATGAACGTCGAGGCCGACGAGTGCCTCCCCGCGCCCGCCACCAGCTGGTTCGCCCGCATGCCGTAGGCGAAGGCGTACAGGCCGTACAGCACGAACAGCTTCCACGGGTAGGAGAACTTCGGCACGCCCCGCTTGGGACGATCGGCCGCAGGCACATGCTCGTAGGCGCCCTGCAGGCACAGCGTCGCCAGCAGAGGCAAAAGCACGAGCATGGCCTGGGCCTGAAGGCCGACAAGCCCCTCGCAGAAGAACGTGATGACCGAGCCTAGAAGCATCGCGCCCGACAGGAACAGGAAGATGCGCAACAGACTGAAGGTGGCCAGCACTTCCGCGGCCAGCAGCAGGAAGAGACCATAGCCCACGCCCGCCGCCAGCGATCCCGCGACCATGAGCCCCAAGGACGCCCCCGGGATCCAGGCAGTCGCCACGCACAGCAGCGATGCAGCCGCCATACAGCCGGAGGAGACCGCCTTCACCACGCGATTCTCGTTCAGGGGCACCAGACGCCGGAACAGCAGCACCACGAGAATGCTGACGGCAATGAAAGCGATGTCGAACGTGAGGTGAGAATCGAAGTCGCTCGACGGCGCGCCCAGCACGCCCGCGCCCGACGTTCCCGTGAACGTCAGCGTCGCCCACGCCCGAGCGCACCCGTAAGCGCAGACGTAGCGCCGCCCGCCCCTCAAGAGCGCCCGACGATCTTCCGCATTCTCGCTCTTCACACTCAGCCCCTTTGCAACCCTCGTGTCAATCTCGCCCGTCTATTATGGCAGAAATTTCGAGTTGTTAGACATATCCTCTGTCTACGCCTGAACCTAACTGCGCTTTTTGTCTTTCAAAAGGCGGAAAGTCTTTTCCGAGCTCCTCTTTCGACGAAATCAGGCCATCCTCAGGGAACCGAATGTCTAACAACTCGAAATTATTCCCAGAAAACATGCCCCACATTTTCCAGAAGTCCCAATCCGTGGCAAGTCCCGCTTTTTCCACGTCCCCAATTCGGCGGAAACGGCAAAGCCGACGCCCGGTGAGGGGCGTCGGCTCAGAGGGAGGGTGAGAAAAGCGCCGTTAGCGAGTCTACAGGCCGGCGACGTAGCGGCCCGTGGCGAAGCCGGTGGTGATGGCGCGGCCCACCGACAGGCCCTCGATGTCCATGGGGTAGTTGCTGTTGCCGAAGAAGGGACCGGAAGCGTTTCCGACGGCGAACAGGCCCTCGATCGGCTTCATGTCGACGTCCAGGCACTGGAAGTTGCCGTCGCACCACAGGCCGTCCACCAGGGCGTCGATGTTGTTCGCGCCGCGCGGCACCGCGTAGCAGGGGGCCTCGATCGGCACCATATACTCGTCGCGCTTGCCGAAGTCCTCATCGCCGTTGCCGGCGGCCACCAGCTCGTTGTAGCGGTTGATGGACTCGACGATGGCCTCCACGGTGTAGTCGTGGGCCCAGCCCTCCTCGTCGGCGTAGGCGATCATGCCCTCGGCCAGCTCCTCCAGCGTGTCGCCCTTGATCCAGGCTTCGGGATCGACGTTGCGGTAGGCGTTGTGGATGGAGATGTCGGAGAAGTCCTTCCAGGCATCGTAGTGCTCCTCCCAGTTCGTGGGCACGATGGAGAAGAACTTGGCGGCCGTGGACTCGGCGAAATCGACTTCGGCCAGGTACTTGTTGGTGAACTCGTTCAGATAGCCCATGCGGCAGCAACCCTCGTCCATGAAGCGCTTGCCGTGACGGTCGAGGAACAAATACGGCATCTCGAAGCGCACCTTCGGGCCCTCGCCGTGCACCATCTTGGTGTGAGAGGCGGGGCACATCTGGGCGCCGGCCCACATGGCGGCCTTCAGGCCCGTGCCGTTGCGGAAGTCGACGGCCTGATGCAGGCCCTTCGCGTCGGGGGTGTAGTAGTACAGCATCTCGGAATCGCCCACATAGTCGCCGGCGGCCATGATGACGCCCTTGTTGGCACGCAGCAGCACATGAGCGCCGTCCTTGGTCTCGCCGATGGCACCCGCCACGCGGCCGTCCTCCACGAGCAACTGCACGCAGGGGGTCTCGAAGAAGATCTCGGCGCCCTCGGCCTGCACGGCGTCGCCGATGACGAGCGCGCCCTTCTGATGGCCCTCGTCATGGAAGTAGGTGTTGGCATGGAAGAACACCTCATGCCCGTTGCAGTTCACCGTGTAGTCGTAGGGCTTCGACTCGCTGCCGCCCTTGGCCGCAGCCTCGGCCCACCAGGCCAGCGCCTCCTGGGAGTTGCGGGCCCAGGTCTCTACCTGGCCCAGGTTGGCGCGGTAGTCGCTCTTGTAGTTGATGAAGGACAGCACCGCCTTGATGCCGGCCTCGTTCGTCTTCGTCAAATCGATGGAAGCGCCCATGTTGCCGGCGGTCTGCACGATGGAGAGGCTCTGCAGCGCGCCCACCGTAGCGCCCGCCTCCAGGGCGGCGTGCATGGCGGAAAGCCCCGACTCGCCCGCGCCGACGACCACGACATCGTAGGTGTGCTCCTCGTCGAACTCGGTGATTTCGGCCGGCTTCTGCAAAAAGCTCGGGCCCACGTAGGTAGATCCGTCCTCGGCAGCGGCGGCGCCCGTGCTCGCCATCTTCTGCTGGGGAGCGCAGCCCGCGAGCGCGCCGGCTCCGGCAGCGGTGATGGCGGCCAGGCCACCGAACTTGAACAGGTCGCGGCGAGAAACATTCATTCCGTTAGTCATGATGGGTCCCTTTCCCTCACTCGTGACGCCGAGCTTCTCTGAAAGCTCGGTTGCAGCGTCCGTGCTGCGTTGGTTTGCGGAGAAGCTTTTCGCTTCGCCGCCGCAGCTCCCTCGCTGCACCACGCACTATGGACGCCCCGGCAAATCCACGCATCGACCAAGCGGAAAAAAGAAGTTTAAAGCTTTAAACCCTCCTATAAACCTTCATGTTGACCTGGGAAAACAAAAGCGAGCGAGATTGCTCCCGCTCGCTTTAAACCTTAAGAATTACGTTGGCTCCGAAGCGCCCCTAGGCCACTTTCTCGGTGTCCTCGCCAGAAGCAACGTCGGCAGGCGTCTGGGCGGCGCCGTCCTGCTGCGCCACGTCGTCCTCGGGCTCGCCGGAGGCGTTCTCGTCTCCAGCCGGCGCGCCGCTGCCCGCAGCATCCTCGGTCGCCAGAGCCTTGCCGCCCTCGCCCAGGATCTCGTAGGCCGGGCTCACGTTGGAGCCGGCGGCTTCCACGTAGGTGAAGTTGATCTCGTCGCCCACCTTATAGCCGACGATGTCCAGCAGCCCCGGCAGCGCGAAATCGAAGATGGAGCCGTCCTCCCCTTCCACGGTCAGGTAGAAGTGGGTGTTGCCCTCGATGACCGCCTGATTCATGGAGCGGATGGTGCCCTTCACCGTCACCACATCGGTCGCGCCGCCCTCGCCCTCGGCCACCACGCCGTTGGTGGCGAGCAGCGCCTCGTAGGCCTTCTGGGTGTCGGCCACCGTATCGCCCACGGCCACGTTCTGGTAGCGCTGGATGTCGATCATGGCGAACTTCTTCACCAGGCCCGCGCCGTCCTTCAGGGCCATGAAGTAGGTCGGCTGGTTCGACACGTTGATGAGCAGCGGGAACGTGGAGGTGTAGCGCAAGTTCTGCACCTGGCCCTCGGCGGACTGCATGGCAGAGTCCTCCGTGGCGCCCGAGACGCTGTAGAAGTGCGACTCCTGGGTGCGCTGGTTCACCAGCACGAAGCCGATGATGGAGTTGTCGGCCGTGGCCGAGGTGACGCCGGTGTACACCCACACGTCGTCGTCCTTGGCGATGTAGTTGTAGCCCAGCGTGCCGTCGGTGCCGGGCGTTGTGCGCACCACGCCCTCCTGGCCGAGGAACGAGTTCAGCCAGCCGTTGTTGTAGGCCCCCCACCAGTTGTACTGCTGGATGAGCAGCTCGGCGGGAAACACGCGGTCGACCCACTCGGGGCAGTCGGCCACGGCGAGGTCTTGGGTCTCGCCGGTGGTGGCGTCACACAGCACCACGCGACTGATGGTCTCGCCACCGAAGAGTCCGATGGTGAAATCCTTCACGGGACAGATCCACCAGGGGTGGCCGTCCTCATCGATTTCGAAGGACTTCTCGCCGAACATGTAGAAGGGGTAGGACAACTGCACGTGGCGGTCGATGTTGCGCACGAGCGGCTCGGACTGCGAGTAATAGATGGGGCTGTCTTCCAGACGCACGATCTCGGCGTCCTGGGTGGTCATGTTCACGAGCGCGTAGGCCGGGATGCCGCCCTCGCGGTTGGTGAACCACTTGAACAGGTCGGCGTAGCCCAAGGGGCTCACGCGAACCGGCGTGCCCTGGTAGTTGATCTGCGAGTACAGGTTCGACACCTCGAACTGGCTGACGTACTCGGGGATGGAGCCCATCTCGCGGTTGCCCAGCAAAATGGCGGAATCGCGGTCGATGACGGGAATCTCCGAATAGTTCACTTCCTTGATGTCCTGGGCAAACTCCAGCGTGTCGGTCTTCAGCACGTTGGAATACTTCTCGGCATTGCCCGGGAAGATCGCCATGGACATAAGGGCGCCAATGGCCACGAGCGCCACCACGGCCACGGGCACGAAGGACAGAATGCGGAAGGTCTTCGCCTTACCCTCGTTCTTCGTCACTTCCTTGGTGCCCGTCTTGTACTGCTTGGAGCGCATCCAGAAAACGAGGAACAGCGGCAGCAGGATAACGATGAAGACGAAGCCCCAGAAGTCCGTGGAGTGAATGTTGATGGCCGGATGGAACCACCAGTAGGCACCGGCGATGACGAGCAGCGCCAGCACGATGATGAGCGCCAGCCATTTCTTAGAAGGCAGGTGGAAGTCGTTGGCGAGGAACTCGAAATCGACCGTAGGGCCACCATGGCCGCCATCGCCGCCATAACCGGAGCCGGAGCCGCCATGGCCGCGACCGCCGCCGTTGCCCGCACCCCCGAACCCGCCGAAGCCTCCGAAGGGAAAGCCGCCCACACCGCCGCGCGAGCCCGACGCTCCCGCGCCGGCGCCCGAGCCGGAACCCGGCGTCTGCGGCCCGGACGACGCCGAATCCGACGCACCGGTGCCCGAGCCCACGCCATCGGTGTTCATACCCGACTGGCGCAACGCCTCAAGCAGCGAATCCAAACCAGATTGTGCCACGTAACTCATCCTCTCTTATCGGCCGCAGCGCACCGCGCGGCGACCTCGTCCTGGGGCCCCGTTGGCCCCGTAGAAGGTTTCGTGACACTATACAGGAAGGCCCCGCGCCAACACCCAACCCGTCAAATACCCGAAAGAAAACCACGGGCCTGAAGATTTTCTTCACTGCGACCTTAAAAGTCTACCTCCGCCCACAACTCCAGAAGCAATCCCTCGACACGCCGGAACACCCTCGTGTTGTTCGAAACGAGCGTCGCGCCATGGGCAAGGGCCGTCGCGGCAATCAGCAGATCGTTCGGCCCGATTATGCAACCGCGCCGCTTCAAGTCGGCCCGGACTCGCGCGTAGCAGGCGGCGCACCGGGAATCGAAGGGAATGATGTGCAGCGGCGACAAGAGGCTCTCTACAAAATAGCGGCCCTCTTCGGGATTGTTACTGTTCTCGGCCCCGTACAGCAGCTCGGCCTCGACGATAGCCGGCACGCCGAACAGATCCGGCGAGCTTTTCCGCATGATCTCCTGGGCCCGCGGCAGATGGCCCCGCATGATCTCGATGCACACATCGGAGTCGAAGAAATACATGACGGCCCCTTACGCGAACAGAACGATCTCGTCGAGGTCTCCCTCTTCCTCGGGGACGACGAACGTCGGATCCTTCAGACAGCCGTAGACGTTATCCCAGTAGCCCGACGGCCAGCCGCGCCCTTCCCCACTCTCGCGAATGAGCCCCGTCACGTACCTCGACATCGACTGATGCGCTCGAGACGACTTCTCGCGCAGCATTTCCATGGTCGGCTCATCCAGATACAAAGACAACTGCGGCATAGCGCACCTCCTGTATACTTGCAATTCAAGTATACTTGCAGCTATACTTGCTGTCAAACCCGAAGAAACAGGAAAAGCTGTCGACGCATCGCCGCATCGACAGCTCCCTCTTTGACGCCAGAAAGCAGAACGAGAAAGTTCCTACGAAATCGCGCGACCTAGCTCGCCGACGACTTCTTCCAGGCGCACCTTGGCCTCGGTGTGGGTGGCCATGTCGCGCAGAGTCACCTCACCCGCATCCAACTCGTCGGGGCCGAGGACGGCCACGCGGGCCGCACCCAGCTTGTCGGCCAGCTTGAACTGGCTCTTCAGCGAGCGCTTCTGGTGATCCATCTCGGTCGTGAAGCCGGCGTCGCGACATTCCTGTACGAGCGCGAAGGCCCGGGCGCGCACGGAATCATCGACGCAGGCCACGAACAGGTCGCACTTCTGGGCCCGCGGGAATTCCACGCCGGCCGCTTCCAGGGCCAGCACGCAGCGCTCGAAGCCGAGCGCGAAGCCGAGACCCGGCGTGGGACGGCCCCCCACCTCCTCGGCCAGCTTGTCGTAGCGCCCGCCGCCACCGATGGCGTTCTGGGCGCCCATGCCGTTGTCCACCTGCACCTCGAACACCGTACGGGTGTAGTAATCCAGGCCGCGCACGAGCTTGTAGTCCTCCTCGTAGACAACCCCGGCGCCATCGAGCAGAACCTTCACCGCATCGTAGTGCTCGCGGCACTCGTCGCACAAGTGGTCGGTGATCTTCGGCGCGTCAGCCATAATGGCCGCGCACTGGGGATTCTTGCAGTCGAACGCCCTCAGCGGATTCACCTCGGCGCGCGTCATGCAGGTGTCGCACAGCTCGTCGGCGTGCTCGTCCATGTAGGCGCGCACGAGCTCGCGGTAGGCCGGACGGCACTGCTCGCAGCCCATGGAGTTCAACAGAAGGCGCATGGAATCGCGCGGGATGCCCACCTTCTCGTAAAAGCGCATGAGCATGATGATGGCCTCGGCATCGATCGTAGGCTCCTCGGCGCCCAGGCACTCCACACCCACCTGATTGAACTGGCGCTGACGCCCCTTCTGCGGGCGCTCGGCGCGGAACATCGGGCCTGCGTACATGAGCTTCGCCGGGGCCGCGCCCTGCGGCACCAAATCGTGCTGCACTACGGCGCGCACCACACCGGCCGTGCCCTCGGGGCGCAAGGACAGGCGGCTCTTCGCCTTCGGGGCCTTCCCCTCTTCCACCCAGCGACGCAGATTCTCACCGGAAATGGCCGTGAACATCTCCTTGGACACCACATCGGTCGCTTCGCCGATGCCGCGGACGAAGAGCTCGGTCTGCTCCATGATGGGCGTCTCGATGGGCAAATACCCGTAGGCGCCGAACACCTCGGCCGCCGTCTGCTTGAACTGATTCCAGAACAGCGCCTCGTCAGGCAGAAGATCGCGAGTCCCCTCGGGAGCGTTAATGGCCATGGTGATATCCTTTTTCGTCGACGGGGCTTTGCGGCCCTGGTAAGTGAAACTTCGGGTATTGTAACGCAGAAAGGACGACCCCGCAGGCCGCCCTTTCCCAATGGTTTTGCAAGTTTAATCCCAGCGGCGATGGCGGCGAGCCGACAGGCCGACGAAACGGGCGAGGCGCTACAGATGCTCGACCACCAAGTCGCCCATCTTCGCGGTGCCCACAACCTTGTCGACCGGGGTCTCGGCGTCCTTGATGTCGCCGGTGCGCCAACCGGCGTCCAGCACCTCGGTGACGGCGCGGCGGATGTCGTCGGCGGCCTCGCCCATGCCGAAGCTGTAGCGCAGCATCATCTCCACGGAAAGGATCTGTGCCAGCGGGTTGGCGATACCGCGCCCGGCGATGTCCGGCGCGCTGCCGTGGCTCGGCTCGTACAGGGCCACGCCGTCGCCCAAAGAAGCGCTGGCGAGCATGCCCAGCGAGCCCGTGATCTGGGCGGCCTCGTCAGAGAGAATGTCGCCGAACATGTTCTCGGTCACCACCACGTCGAAATCGGCGGGACGGTTGATGAGCTGCATGGCCGTGTTGTCCACCAGCAGGTCCTCCAGCTCCACATCGGCGTAGTCCGCGTCGTGCACGCGATGCACGATCTCGCGCCACAGGCGGCTCGTCTCCAGCACGTTGGCCTTGTCCACACTCGTCACCTTGCCGCGGCGCTTGCGGGCGATTTCGAAGGCCTGGCGGGCGATGCGCTCGATCTCGTACTCGGAGTACTCCAGCGTGTCGTAGGCGCGCTGGCCCGGCGCTCCGTTCACGCCGGCGGCCGGCTCGTCGTAGAAGCGCTCGCGGCGACCGAAGTACAAGCCACCGGTGAGCTCGCGGACGATCATCATGTCCACGCCGTCGACGATCTCCGGGCGCAGCGTGGAGGCGTCGGCCAGAGCGTTGAAGATCTGCACGGGACGCAGGTTGGTGTACAGGCCCAGCTCCTTACGGATGCCCAAGAGCCCCTGCTCCGGGCGCGGGGCGGCAGGATCGGTGGTGTCCCACTTAGGGCCGCCCACGGCAGCCAGCAGCACCGCGTCGGAGGCGCGGGCCGCATCCAGCGTCGCCGTCGGCAAGGGCTCGCCTGTCGCATCGATGGCCGCACCGCCGATGAGCGCGTCGGTGTACTCGAAGGCGGTGTCGTACTTCGCACCCACGGCGTCCAGCACCTTCACGCCCTCGGCAATGATCTCCGGCCCGATGCCGTCGCCGGCAAGCAGGCAAATCTTGTAGGTAGTCGTCATGCTACGCGTCCTTTCCGAGCTTCTTCTGCCAGCGGGGCACGAGGCCTCCCGCGTTGATGATCTCCATGAGGAACGGCGGGAAAGGCTGGGCCGTGAAGGTCTCGCCCGTGGTCTCGTCGGTGATGGTGCCCGTATCGGCGTCCACGCTCACGACATCGCCGTTGCTGATGGCGTCCACGGCCTCGGGGCATTCCATGATGGCCAGCCCCGTGTTGATGGCGTTGCGATAGAAGATGCGTGCGAAGCTCTTGGCGATGACCACGTCCACCCCGGCCGCCTTGATGGCGATGGGGGCGTGCTCGCGCGACGAGCCGCAGCCGAAGTTCTCGTCGGCCACAATGATGTCGCCGGGCTGCACGTTGTTAACGAATTCCACGTCCAGATCCTCCAGGCAGTGGCGCGCCAGCTCCGCCGGGTCGGAGGTGTTCAAATAACGGGCGGGAATGATGACGTCGGTATCGATGTCGCGCCCGTAGCGGTGCACGGTTCCCTTGAATTTCATGGGGCTTCCCTCCTACTCCGCCGCGTCCGCGGCATCTTCCAAATCTTCGGGAAGGCCGATGTGGCCGAGCACGGCCGAGGCGGCGGCCACGGCCGGCGAGGAGAGGTACACCTCACTGGTGGGGTCGCCCATGCGGCCGACGAAGTTGCGGTTGGTGGTGGCGATGGCACGCTCCCCCGCAGCGAGGATGCCCATGTAGCCGCCCAGGCACGGCCCGCAGGTGGGGGTGGACACGGCGCAGTGGGCGTCGATGAAAATGTCCATGAGCCCCTCGGCGATGCACTGCTGGTACACCTTCTGGGTGGCGGGGATGACGATGCAGCGCACGTCCGGATGCACCGTGCGGCCCTTGAGCACCGCCGCGGCCTGACGCATGTCGGCGAGGCGTCCGTTGGTGCAGCTGCCGATGACGGCCTGGTCGATCTTCACGTCGCGGGCCTCGGCCACCGGGCGCGTGTTGGAGGGCAGATGCGGGAAGGCCACCGTGGGCACGATGTCGGCGGCGTCGATTTCGATGACCTGGGCGAACTGCGCGTCCGCATCGGAGTAGTAGGCGGTGTAGGGCCGCTCGGCGCGCTCGTCCAGGTAGGCGCGGGTCACGTCGTCCACGGGAATGAGGCCCGCCTTGCCACCGGCCTCGATGGCCATGTTCGAGATGGAAAGGCGCTCGTCCATGGGCATATTCTCGATGGCGCTGCCTGTGAACTCCATGGCTTTGTACAGGGCGCCGTCCACGCCGATCATGCCGATGATGTGCAGGATGACGTCCTTGCCCGTGACACCGGGGGCCAGCTCGCCGTTGATGACGAACTTGATGGTCTCGGGCACCTTGAACCAGGCCTTGCCCGTGGCCATGCCCACGCCGGCGTCGGTGGAGCCCACGCCCGTGGAGAACGCGCCCAGCGCGCCATAGGTGCAGGTGTGGCTGTCGGCGCCGATGATGAGGTCGCCCGCGCCCACGACGCCCTGCTCGGGCAGAAGCGCGTGCTCCACGCCCATGCAGCCCACCTCGTAGTAGTGGGTGATGCCCTGCTCGCGCACGAAATCGCGCACGATCTTGGCCTGCTCGGCGGACTTGATGTCCTTGTTGGGGGTGTAGTGGTCGGGCACGAGGGCGATCTTGGTCGGATCGAACACCTTGTCGGTGATCTCGCGAACGGTCTTGATGGCGATGGGGGCCGTGATGTCGTTGGCGAGCACCAAATCCAGATCGCATTCGATCAACTGGCCTGGCTCCACCTCATCCAGCCCCGCATGGGCGGCGAGAATCTTCTCCGCCATGGTCATGGGACGAGTCAAGGGATGCTCCTTTGCGCGCGGTAAACATTACTCTCACACTCGGCTATTGTAGCACCGTGTGTTTTTCCACTTGGTTTCCCTGGGCCTAAGTGCGAGATTTTCCACGCAAAAGCACTCGTCGCCTTTTTCGGGCCCTTCCCCATCCCTCTTTTCGGAATTCTCGCAGTAAATGCCAGTTCGACCCCGAAATGGCCGGCTTCCATCTGTCCCTTCTGCCATTTCTGCCCTCAACTGGCATTTTTCTGCCGCTTCAGGCCTGTAATGGCAGAGAGCTTCCGAACGTATCGACCATTTCGGGGTCGAACTGGCATTTGGCGGGAAGATTTCGAAAACGAAGCCAGCCGCTAACGTAAAAAGCCGCGGCACCCGCAGGGAGGAACGGGTGCCGCGGCGTCTCGAAGATGGCAGTCGCTAACTTACTTCTCGGCCAGCATCTTGCCGACCATACGGCCGAAGGTGGCGCAGCGCCCGGCGTTGAAGCCGGCGGCCAAGTTCGGGTAGGTGCCCGCGTAGTAGCAGCCCTGGTCGTTGCCGACGACATAGACACCCTCGATGGGGGCGCCGTCCTCGCCGTAGGGCTGCAGATCGTCGTTTACCTGGATGCCGTCCAGCGTGCACAGCGTCAGGCCGCAGTTCTTCACCGAACCGTAGAACGGCGGCGTCTTGATGGCCGACAGGCGGAAGGCCTCCTTGCCGAACTGCGGATCGACGCCGGCCTCGTAGTTCTTGGTTTGCTGGGCGCAGGTGTCCAGGAACACCTGCTTGTCATCGCCCGTAAAGCCGAGCTTGTCGGCCAGCTCCTCAAGGGTATCGGCCTTCTGGATGAAGCCGGCCTCGACGAAGGCCTCCATCTCGGGCTCGATCCACTCCTCCAGCATCCCGGGGAAGGCGTCGTGGTCGCTGCCGCCCTCGGGCTGCATGTAGATGGTGGAGCAGCCCACCGTGTGGAAGACGGGGATGTACTGCTTCCAATCGCCGTCCCAGATCTGATGCCAGTAACGCTCAGCCGCAGGGCGCTTCGACGATGCGTTCATCACGTAGTCGTAGGGAGCGCTCTCGTTGTGGAAGCGCGCGCCGTGTGGATCGACCCGCAGGAAGGGCTGGGAGGCGTAGAAGAAGTACCCGTAGGAGTCGCCGCCGATCTCATAGGGATGCGCGATCTCCTGATCCGCCGTCAGCAGGCAGCGGTTAAACGTGAGGGAGGTGTGCACCTCATCCATCTTCGCGCCGGCCCACATAAGCGCCTTGATGCCGTCGCCGGTGCAGGAGGGGAAGGCGTCGAAGGTCCCCAGACACGAGTAGCGCGTGGGCTGCAGGGCCTGGTACATGTCCTGATTGCAGGCGTAGCCTCCCGTGGCCACCACGACGCCCTTGGCGGCATTGATGCGGATCATGCCGTCCGGCCCTTCGGCATAGGCGCCCACTACCTTGCCGTCTTCCACGATGAGGTTCTTCATGGGCGTGTTGAAGCGGATCTCGCAGCCGTCGAAGGAGGTGAGGTAGTTGTTCAGGCACTCGGACACCTGCGGCTCGCGCTCGGCGTAGCCGGCACCGTCGCGACCGTTGGTGCCGTGGCCGGTGGGCCAGTCCTTGTAGAAGGTGCCCTTGGGCATGTTCCACTCAAGCTGAACCTCAAGGCCGTCCTTGGCGATGACGTCGGCGTACCAGTCGATGGCCTCTCCGGAGTTCTCGGCCCACTTGCGGTAGAGGGACGAGTGCACCTGGCCGTCGGCGTAGCGATCCATGTCGTTCATGATCTCCATGGGATCGATGGCGGCCGCCTCGCCCACCTCCTGCTGGAAACGGGAGTTCACCGCGCCCAGTGCCGAGGAGCGCACGCCGTTGCCGGCGGACGACTTCTCGATGAGCAGCGTTTTGGCCCCGTTCTCGGCGGCAGCGCACGCGGCGAAATAGCCCGACGTTCCCGCGCCGATGACGAGCACGTCGCACTCGATGGTCTCCGCGCAATCACCATCGCTGATGGCGGGCGCTTCGCCGAGCCAGTCGGGCGCGCCGGAAGCCGAGGCGGTGTCCTCTTCGGTCGCAGCTCCCTCGGTCGGCGCCTCCGCCGGCGTCTTCGGGGAGCAGCCGGCCAGAGCGCCTGCAGCAGCCAGCGACCCCAGGGCGGCGGCGCCGGTCAGAAACGAGCGGCGGGAAAGCGAAGATTCAGTCATGATAGTTCCTCCTTTAGCTCCTTCGGCCGTGGTGCTGTTTGTCGCAGAGGCCCATCCCCTGCGAGCGCAACCGAACGTACCCGGCCGAAATCCCTCCCTTGAGATTTCAAGGTGGACTCAGTGTGGCACCGACAACATAGACAAACATCGCCTAAAGGCTGGGTTTTCATCCGTTTTCACCTACAATAGGTGAGGGTGATAGACCCCATGGAAGCCTATGATGGTTCCGCAAGAGCGCTTTCAGGGAGGGAACGTGACGAAACCGAAAACGAAAGCAACGGCACAAAGCTTGACGAGACTCGAGAGGACGCTGAAGGTGCGCTATCTCGGCATCGGATTTCTCTGGGCGTGGGTCTACGGATCCTTCGAGACCTTCGCAGTCTTTCCGGAGCGCGCGGGCATCGGCATCAACGCCGACAGTTCCTGGCTCGCCTCGGCTGTCGTTGTGACGCTCACGCTTTTCGTTTTGGGATTCGTCCTAGGGAGGCGCCAGACCATGGCGCCCCCCTGGCTCACCGTCGCAGCGGGAGTGGCAACGGCGGCAGGAACGCTTCTCTCGGGACTGGCGGCCGCCGAGGGGATTCTTGCGCCAGCAGTGGTCAGCGGCGCGCTTACGGGGCTCGGCACGGGCGCTCTTTACATACTGTGGGGACAGGCCTTGGCAGCGCTGGACATCGAAAGCTCCGAAGTCGCCATCCCGGCTGCTTCCCTTATCATGCTCGGCTGCGCTTTGGTTCTCCCCTACTTGCCAAGCACCGTCGGCATCCTGGCGACCGCCTCTTTGCCTCTCGCGTCGGGCCTTATGCTGCTGGCCACCTATCGAGATATTCCACCAGTTGAAAACGCAAGCGTCGCAACAGACGGCCTGCGCCGGCCGGCGCTCTTTACCCTCGCCCGCATCGCCGCGCTGCTTTTCCTCTCATATTTCGTCATCGGATGCTCTGGCGCGCTGCAAGCGAACGCCGACGCACCCTTCATTGTTTGGGGCATCGACATCGCCACCGTCATCGGCTCAATCTGCGGCATCGCCCTCGTGGTCGGCATCGTACTGTTCGCCGCACATCCAAGTTTCGACGGACTCTTTCGGCTCATTGCCCCGCTCGTTGCCATCGCCCTTGCCCTCCTGCCGTGGGCAGATCTGTGGGCCGTTGCTCTCTCCACGAGCCTTGTTGCCATTGCGGACACCACCCTTACCATCGCCGCAGTGCTTTTTGTGGTGACAGCGGCCAAAAGCAATGGGGCAAAAGCAGCTCTCGGCATCGGCGTAGCGGAAGGGTCGCTGCAGCTGGGTGTTCTGGCGGGCAACCTCGCCGGGCGTGCCTTGAACGAGATGACCTCCATCGAGCCATTGGGATTGTTCGCCATCGCCCTGGGTCTTTTGGTCGTGTTTTCCCTCTCCTGGCTGGGATACCCCACCAACCGCTCCTCTGTGCTTGAGATCTCCGCTGCTCACAACACCGCTCCGCGCAATGAGGCCGTCCTGCCGATTGGCAGGATCGACAAGCCAGATGACCCCGGCGAGGCAGGCAGCATCACCTCTAGCGCCGACACGACCATCGACGGCATCTGCCAGCGCCTCACCGAGGAGCACGGTCTGTCGGGCCGCGAGGCGGAAATTCTCGGCTACCTGGCGCGCGGGCGCAGCCAACCTTACATCCGCGAGGAGCTGGTGCTTTCGAAGAACACCGTGGCCACCCACGTCAAGCATATCTACCAGAAGCTTGGCGTTCACTCCCGTCAGGAGCTGCTCGACCTGTTCGAGTAGCTACTCCTGCAGCGCGGAGCAGAGGGCGTCGAGCAGCGTAATGGCGTAATGCTGGGCAGAGCGCTCCGGACCGGCTTCCAGCCACATCGTGCCGGGAAGCAGCACGGACACGCGGGGCCAGCTCGCATCGCGGGCCACATCGATGGCCGAAGCCAAACGAAGCGCCAGCGTCTCTTCCTCCTCGTAGGACACGAGCGGCACCCCAACCTCTGCGTCGGTCGCGTCCAAAAGCACGTGCACAAGCGCCATTGACGCATCCGGCGGTACCGACAGCGCATCGGCGCTGATGATCTTGGAGGCCGGGTTGGTCGCCTGGGCCACGTTCGACATGCGCGAAGCCACGGCGCGGGAGAACTCGTCGGTGCCGAACAGGCACACGGCGTTGCGTTCCAGCACGTCAGCGGCGCGGGCGAAGCCCAGATGGCGCACGGGCCCGTGAGTCGCCTCCTTGCCAACCCAGGAATGGGCCAGGTTGCGCAGAGCCGCGTAGGTGTAGGCTCCGGCAATGCCATCGGAAGGCAGCCCCAGGTTCAGCTGGAAGCGACGCAGCGCCTCCTCGGTATGGGCGCCAAAGATGGCGTCACGCGTACCGTAGAAGAACCCGAGCGCGCCGAGCGCCTGCTGCAATTCCAGCACGTCATGACCGTGGAAGTAGGGCATGCGCAAGTACAACGTGCGGTCGCCCAAGTTGTAGGTGGCATCCACCAAAGCGGCCCACACCTTCTCGGTCACATCCTCACTCGGCGGCAGTGCCGACGCGGCAAGGAAGTCAGCCAATGCGGCGGCGGTAGCGTCGTCGAAGGTGCCAGTGATGGCATCCTCGGGAAGGTGCCCGATGCGGGCCAGGCGCGTCTGCACGTCCTCGACGGCAGCGCCGGTGTCATTTCTTTTGATAGGCTCCATGTTACTTCAACCTGTTCACAAACCAGTCGGCCATGAATACGAGCAAATCGCGATACGGCGAGGGAGGCAGCGCCCCGGCCAGCCGTGCCTTGGCGTTCAGGGCGAGATCCTCGGCGAACGTGCGAGCGTAGTCGATGGATCCCGTTTTCTCCATAATGGCCACGGCCTCGGCGAGCACCTCCGGATCGCGCTCCTTCGAGGACAGAATCTCGACGAGACGCTCTCGGGCCGCAGGCTCGGTGTTCTGCAGAGCGTGCACGACAACGAGCGTGCGCTTGCCCTCGGTGATGTCGCTGCGGAAGTCCTTCTTCTTGGCCTCATCGGTGCCCACGAGGTTCAGCAGATCGTCCTGAATTTGGAAGGCGAGGCCCGTGTCCAAACCGTAGCTGCGCAGGGCTTCCACGATCTCGTCGTCGGCGCCGCCCACGATGGCGCCCACGGCCAGCGGCACCGCGCCGGAATAGTGGGCCGTTTTGTGGATGGCCATGGTGAGGTAGTCCTCGGGCGTGATGTCGTAGCGGCCGTCGCGGGCCCAGCCCAGATCGAGCGCCTGGCCCTCCACCGTGCGGCAGGTCATGGCGATGAGCTCCTTGATAACGCGCACCTTCACGGCGTCTTCCAAAAGCGGGTCGTTCACCACCGGACCGTTTACCATGGAAAGAGCCAGATCCCCCATGTTGATGGCCAGCCCCAGCCCCTCGGTAAGGTGCAGGCAGGGCTCGCCGCGGCGCAGCTCGGCCTCGTCGGCGATGTCGTCGTGGATGAGGGCCGCGGAATGGAAGTGCTCAATGGCCGCGGCGGCGGTGGCGGCACGGTTGGGGTCGCCGCCCACGGCCAGACAGGCCGCGAAGCAAATGAGCGGACGATGACGCTTGCCCGCGTTCTCGCTGTAATGATAGAGCGGATCGTACAGGTAGCGGTCCATATCCCCGTGAGTCCCATGGGGAATGTAGCTGTTGATCAGCTCCCCGACCGGATCGGCGTAGGCTTTCAAATAGTCTTCGAACGTGGCGGGCGTCTCTTCGACGCTGGCGAGGATTTCTGAGATGTTCTTCATAGCGCTTTCTTGCCAGAGGGCGGTCGTTTCAGCATCGAACCATAATACCACGGGCACCAAGGCCCGCGCCGCGCGATCAGCCCACCGACAAGAATGTAAGATTTGGCGGCGAGGAGCGACGCCGGCACCATGGCCCTAAGCAGCGTAAGGGCACGACTGCCCTACAGATCGAACTCCCGAAAGAGCTCGTCTCGCCGGACGGGATCGGATGCCGCTTGCGCGAGATCGTCGACGCGGCCGGCCTCGATGAGCCGGGACGCCAGGGCGGCGAACCGCGCGGAGCCCTCCTCGAGGCCTTCTTGGCGGCCTTCTTGGCGGCCTTCCTCGCGCGCCTCCTCGCAGGCGATGCGGCCGTTTATGCGCTCGCGCCGCGCGGCGTTCTCCACGATCGTGCTCACCGACCACACCTTGTCCACCCACTCTCGATCCTCGTTGGCCCGCCCGACCGCCTCCTCTATCTTGCGCGAGAGCGAACCCAGGGCCTTGCCCGTCTGGGCATATCTTAGCAGATCGAGCAGGTCCCCGCCCGGCGCGTCCTCCCACGCCCGGGCGTTCAGCGCGAGCCAGTGCGAGGCATTCCCGAGCCGCAATTCGGGGACCTCGTCGCATCGGCGCTCGAGGTGGTAGACGGGCAGGTCGTACCCGAAGGGATCCTGGCTGCACAGGAAGACGACGAAGCTCTCGGGCAGCCGGTCGTAGTCGTCCCCGGCGGGAAGCTCCCTCACGTCCAGGACAGCCTGGTAGTACCGGAAGCGCTTCCCGAGCAGGGGCTCCCGCTGCGCCTGCATCTCCAGGTCGTAGACCCGCTCGCCCGACCCGCGCTCCCTGGCGTACACGTCCATGCGGACGCCGTGGCTCTCCGGGGCGGGGTCGAGCACCTGCTCGGCGTTCAGGTAGTCGATGCGCACGGCCTCGATGCCCAGCACGGCCCTGATGACATCGCGACATATCGACTCGTCGGTCATGACCCTCCCGAACATCCAGCTGTTGGTGAAATCGACCCTTCTTTGGCGCTCCCGCATGACTCCTCCTCCATCGGACTTGCAGCATGAGCCTAACAGAGCCGAGCCGTAGAAATGACGCGGGAATGTCCCGTTTCGTTCCTCGCGCCGACCGCAGTCGCGTCGCAAAATGAAGCGGGCCCCGGCGAAAAAAGCCAGGGCCCGCTCTTGGGAGACTATTCGATTCGTATCAGCTAGACGGCGCAGTCCCCGGTCTCGAGATCGAAGCCCGATGCAGCATCCAGGGCACCGACCGCTGCAACAGCGCGGCGGTCGACAAACGCCCGGCGGACGCGCAGCACGGCGTAGGCGCCAAAGATCACCGTGTACATGACCACACTTGCCACAGCGGCCTCGCCGCCCTGGCTCGCCGCCGGCGCCAGCATCAGCATGAGGTGCACGTACACCAAGCCGAAGAACACATAGGCCCACCGCTGCAGGCGCTTCCAGCTATCGGTGCGCATGCGGCGCTTTACGAAGGCGAAAGAGGTCACGCCCAGCACCAGCAGAAGCACGAGCAGCGCGAGCGCTACCACCAGGGCGCTCACCACATTCACCCCCAGCGTGCCGCCGAGTCGCGGAGCGTAGGAGCCCAAATACACCGCCATATGCCCGCAAGCCAAAATGCATGCGATAATGGACAACTCGCTGCGCACCGGCTTAAGCCACTGATGCACCTTCGATCCCTTGGCGAACACACCGATGTACATGACCACCACAAACAGCGCCAGCGACAGCACACACTTGCCCATGAGCAGCGTAAGCGGCCCCATTACAACACGGGGGAGCAGCCCCTCGACGCCAATGACGTAGGCCACGTCAGCCGCCACAGCCAGTACGTAAAACGCCACCGGCCACTTATGCAGCGGCGTGCGCAGAGCCAGGCAAGCCGCCACCGTCACCGCCAAAACCATAAGGAATGTCATTGCTTGCTCCTCACCCTCGCCTATGCCGCACGCTCAGCAAGCGTTGCCAGCAGAAAACGCCCGTACGCCGCCAGCGCGCCATAGAAGCGCTCGGCCGCCGGGTCCACCTTGCCCGCCTGCGCGAGGCGTTCGACCTCTTCAGCCGTGCGCGTCAGGAAATCCGGCAGCCACAAAGCCGCGTGGTCTCGAACGAAATCAGCAACCCGACCCCGCCAAAGCGCCACGGCCTCTTCATCTTCCGCCTCTAAAGAAGCCGCCTCGCTGCCAAGGAGAAACGAGAGGAACGCCCATTCGTTCCACGCGCTGTCGCACGGCTCGGTCTCGGCGTCCTTCGGCAGAACGCCGCTCTCACGCATGGTTTTCTCGACACGCAGGGTCAGCGCCGTACGGAACAGCGCCGGCGCTCCGGGCAACCCCTCGCGCACGTGCACAAACGCGCTCTCGTAGGGAAAAATGGCCACTCCGCTTCCTTGGCGCGCGTACAGCAGCGACCATGCGCGGCGCAATGCGGCCCCGAGCGCCTCAGCATCTTCGTCGGCAGCGCACACGAAGCCTTCGCAAAGCGCCTCAATGTCACCAGCGCGCCCGTCATCACGCGCTGCCGCCACGTCTTTCGCGCAGCCAACCGCGTCGTCGTGCACCGATCCGCTCGCCACCGCTGCCGCCACATCGTTGTCAGGAAAGCGCGTCAGCGCGCTCATCAATTCGCAACCGTCGGCCAAGCCGACAACTTTCCTCATATCCTCTGCGCTCACGAAGCCTCCTTACAAAGAGGCGGGCGCCGTACTTTCCGACGCCCGCCCTGCCGTTTCCAGATACGCGCTTACTTCAAGTAGTAGACACTCGGGTTCGTCCCCGCCGACTCCAGCATGAGGTGATAGTCGCGGCCCTCGATGGCCTTCGACACCTCAGATTCCGGATCGTCCAAATCGCCCCAGTAGCGGGCGCGGGCCGGGCACAGCTGCATGCAGGCCGGCACATCTCCGCGATCGACGAGGTTCTTGCAGAACGTGCACTTCTCCACCGTCCCGGCCTTGTGGGGCGGGGCGTCGAACTCGCCGACCTCAACCTCAAGGTAATACTCGGGGTTGTCGCTGATAAGGGTGCGGACGCCCTCGTAGGGGCACGCCTTGATGCAGGACTCGCACCCGATGCACAGATCCGTATCAACGAACACGATGCCGTCCTCGCGCTGCTGGGTTGCGCCAGTGGGGCACACGCTCAGGCAGGCCGGATCAGCACAGTGCTGGCACTGCATGGGCAGGAAGTTCAGCGTGCAATTGGGGAAGGTGCCGCCGGCGTTGTCGTTGGCAAGGGCGCCGCGGGACACGGCGGTACCAATGGTGTCGAAATCGTCATCGGTCTTGGTGTACACGACGTTGTACGTCAGCTCCTTCGGCAGATTGTTCGCTATCTTGCACGCCGCAGCGCACGCCTGGCATCCGATGCAGCGACGAAGGTCGATCGCCATTCCGTATCGAGTCATCTATCTCAGCCTCCCTAGAGCTTCTCGATGGCCACAGCGCAGTCGAAGTAGGACTGGTTTCTGCAGGCCTGGTTGTATTCGTTGAAGGTCGTACGAGCAAGGTCGCCGTCAATGTGCTCGCGCGTCAGGAAGCTGCGCGGGCAGTGAACCGCCTTGCGCTGCTCACCGGGATTGAGGACGGCCAGCATGGTAACCGATCCGCGGTCGTTGTAGAGACGGACGGTATCTCCCTCTTCGATACCCAGCTCGGCGGCATCTTCCGGATTGATACGGCACACCGGTGCGGCCTCGAACTCCTTCAGATAATCGACGTCGTACCACTGAGTGTGGGCGCGGGTGCGCATATGCTCGCAGCAGATGGTGAAGGGGTACTTCTCGCGGATGGGGTTGGAAAGATCGGCCTCGCGCGCCGGCTCCCAGAAGACCGACAGCTTTTCCTTCTCCAAATCCAGCTCCTGGCCCATCATGTAGTCGGGCTTGGGATCCTCGCGGTAGAACATGGCGCGTCCCGTAGGCGTTCCGAAAACAGCGCCCTCGAAGGCGATGGTGGGATCGTTGTCGCAACGCAAGTAATTCTTCTCGCGGATCTTGTCGATAGTGATCCCCTTCTCCTTCCCATAGGGAGTGGAGAGAAGGACATTCAAGTACTCGTCGGCCGTGAACTGGAAGAAGTCACCGTATCCCATAGCCTCGGCGATGAGCTTGTAAATCTCGAAGTCCGGCTTGCTCTCGTACAGGGGCTCGACGGCCTTCTCGTTCCACAGCAGATAGGGGTTGCAGTAGTAGCGGACGCGCAAATCCTCAGTCTCGAACCAGTGGCAAGCAGGCAGCAGGATGTCAGCGTACAGCGCCGTGTCGTTCATGGTCATGTCCTGGATGACAATGAACTCGATCGCATTCATGAGCTCGAGGGTCTTGTTCTGATCCGTCTGATTCGAGACGACGTTGGTGCAGGAAGCGTAGAAGGACTTGATGGGGAAATCCTCGCCAAGCTTCTTGCCCGTGTGCACAATGTTGTTGCAGAAGTCGGTCCAGTTAAGAATAGCGCCGACTCCCTGAGGCACTTCACCCGAGGCGCTCGGCATCGTGATGCATGCCTGCACATTGCCCTCGCCGAAGTTCGGCTCGCCGGTGAACAGACCCGATCCCGAACGACCCATCTGGCCAGACACGAGCAGAAGCGAGTTGATGCACTTCGAGCTGTACATGCCGTTGTTGTAGTGGTTCAGACCGAACTTCATGTCCGTCTGAACATCGCCTTCCTGCGTGTAGAGGTGCGCGAGGTGCTGGATGTCCTCGACGCTCACGCCGGTCACCTCGGAGGTGTGCTCCAGCGTCCACGGCTCAACCGCTTCCCGCACCAGCTCCATCTCCGTGCGCACCGCGATGCCCTGGATGGGGGCAACCCCGCCGAGCGCAGGCTTGACGGCCTGTGCCAGGGGCACAGCGCTGGAAGTCTCCTCGTCCCACACCACGTAGGGGTCGACGGGAACTTCCTCGCCCTGAGCGTTGGTCGCAGTCTCGGTCGGCTCCACGCCCAAGTCGCTCATGCGCAGGAATTTACCGTCCTCCTTGATCAGCAGGGGAGCCTCGGTGTGATCGCGCAGGAAGTCGGTCGCTTCCCAGCCCTGCTCGAAGATCTCGTGGATAGCGCCGAGCGCCAGGGCGCCGTCGGTAGCCGGATGCACCGGGATGAACCAGTCGGCCTTCGAGGGCATGACGCGATAGGCGATATCGATCACCACAAGCTCGGTGCCCGCATCGCGCGCCTCCAGGAAGAAGTGTGCGAGCTGCTTCTGGGACACCGCCGTGTCGCCGCCCCAAATTACATGGTGCTTGGCGTTAATAGCGTCCGAGCTGCGATTGCCATAGGGGCCGGCTCCAAACACGTAGGCCCAGGACATCGGCGTAGCAATATCGCGGTCCGGCAGGACACGGCTCGCGCCCATGACGTTCAGCAGGCGAGCCATAATGGAGCCCTCCGGGGCGCCGCCGCCGAGAGTACCGGTGTTGCCGCTGCCCAGGAACATGGCAATGGACTTCGGGCCGAACTCCTCGGTGTAGCCCTTCCATTTCTCGGCGATCTCAGCAATCGCCTCATCCCAGCTAATGCGCTCGAACTCGCCACTGCCGCGCTCACCTACACGACGCATGGGGTACTGCAGTCGCTCGGCGCTGTACACGCGGGCGGGTTGGACAAGGCCCTTCGGGCAGATACGGTCGAACTCGGGGCCGTCATCGAAGTGACCCGCAGTCGTGCGCACCACGCGACCGTCGCGCACATGGACGTTCAGGTAGCAGCCCTGACCGCACTGGGCACGGCACGCGCCCGAGTAGATCTTCGTCTCCGGAACCTCTACCGTCTCCTCGCCCGTTTCCGCCAGCGTCTCCTTGGCGGGGGCGCAGCCGACGAGCGCGCCGGTGGCCGTCAGCGCGGACGCTCCCTTGATGAAATTTCTGCGCGAGAAACTCATGCCCGTTGTCTGTTCGGTCATGTCCTGACTCCTCTCTCTCCCTCGCATGTTGACGAGGACGTTCGCCAGGGAGGGGGTGGCTCGCGTCCTCGCCCGCGTGAAAAGTCTCCTCTTTGGACTTTTCGATACTGCCATTATGCCGAGGTGCGCCGATTAATAGCGATACGCTATGCCTAAGCTTTAGGTTAAATTGACCTTAACAGGAGATTAAGTGGCCAATCGACAAGCATTCCGAACAGGGCGTTTTAGGATTTGGCGATGTTTCATTTTAGGATTTGGCGCTCGGCGCGACCCGGAGCGGCCCGCATGATCCACACGATCGCCACAGCCTGTGCCTACCCCAAGGTGTCGGCCATTTTGTAACCAACGCGCTGCACCGTCAGCAGGTATTTGGGCTCGCTGGGGTTCTCCTCTATCTTCTCGCGTATCTTGCGCACGAACACGGTGATGGAGTTCGAGTGCGCGTCCACCTCCCCTTCGCCCAGATGTACTCCTGAATCTGACCGCGCGTGAACACCTTACCCGGGTGCGTCGCCAAAAAGGCCACGATCTCGAACTCCTTGGTAGTCAAATTCGCAGGAACACCGTGCACAAGCACCTGGTACTCGTCGAAACGCACCTCCAAGTCGCCGATAGTCACCGATCCGTCGCGGGTCGTGCAGCGAGCGAAATCAATCGTATCTTTGTGACGGCGGATGTGGGCCTCGATACGCAAAATAAGCTCGGTGGCGTCGAAGGGCTTCGTCACGTAGTCGTCACCCCCGGCCCTAAACCCAATGGACTTGTCCACAATGTCGTTTTTCGCCGACAGGAAGATAATGGGAATGCGCCGCCCCTCGGCGCGGATACGCGTGCACAAATCGAACCCATTCATACCCGGCAGCATAACGTCTAAAAGCAGCAAGTCCGGTTTCTCGGCGGCAAGCATTTCCATCCCCGACTCGGCGTCAGTGGCCCCGCAATACTCGTAGCCGTTCTTCGTGAGCAGCTTCTCGATGGCCATATGCAGGCTCTCCTCGTCATCGATGAGCATGACCTTGTACACAGCCGCCTCCTCGTCTCTCGCGTTCCGCGGCCTTCGAGGCGCCACACCCCGCGACCGCCGATCCTAGACCCGCGTTTCCTGCGGGCGCAGGTGGCTCCGAGCCGCCTACTCGTCCTCGTCCAACTCTACCACAGCCTTGACGGGAATGCGCACGGTAAACGCACTTCCACACCCCAGTTCGCTTTCCACCCCCACGGTGTAGCCCTGGGCCGCGGCGTACTCGCGAACGAGCGCCAGACCCAGCCCGCTGCCGCCGTAAATGCGCGTGGTAGAGCTATCCACCTGGAAGAACCGGTCGAAAATGCGCTCCTGATTCTCCTTGGCGATGCCGATGCCGTTATCGGACACCGTCACCAGCACATCTCCGGTTTCCTCCTCGCGCATCGCGGAAAGGGACACCGTGCCCCCAGCCGGCGTGAACTTCACTGCATTGCTGCCCAAGTTCTCCAGAATGCGCATCATCTTCTCGTAATCGCCGGAAACGAGCGGGACATCCGGAGCCACCGTCGTCGCCAGCGTTACCCGCGCCCCCACAGCCAGAGGGCCGATGGTGCTCTGCGCCGACGCCACGATGTCGCCCAGATCCATCAGCTCCATAGACACCGCCATCGCCCCCGCGTCCGACCGGGCGATATCCAGCATGTCGTTGATCATCCCCAAAAGCACCGAGCTCGACTTGCGCACCTCTTCCCAGCTGCGACGCTCCTCCTCGTCGGCCCCGCCCGACTCCAACGCAATTTGGGCGAGCGTGATGATGGAGGTGAGCGGCGTGCGCAGCTCATGGTTCACCATAGAGAGCAAATCGCTCTTCACCTGGGATTCCTTCGCCAGTTTCTCACTTAAGGCCTCCAGGTTATCGCGCTGGGCAGCCAACTCCTCGTTGGCTCGGCGCAAGTCCTGGGTACGCGCCTCCACCTGCTCCTCGAGCTCCTCGTAGGTAACGCTCAGCTCGCGGGACATGACATTGAAGCGATCGATGAGACTCGCCACCTCGCGCGCCGTGCCCGCGTCGTCCATGGATTGCCGAAGACGTCCTTCGCCCACTTCCCCGAACGCCCTCTTCATAGCCTCAAGCGGCCGCAGCACGAACACGGTCATGAGCCCGAACACCACGATGCCGATGAAGGTGGCCAGAAGCAGGAAGAAGCCCACGTCGCGGACAACGTTTTCCCGCAGGGCCTGATACTGCTGCTCCAGCGGAATGACGATGCTGATGGCGCCCCCGACGGAGTCCAGCGTCCAGCCCTCCTTGGGAAAGCCGGTGACATCGATCTCCCCGGCCGGTTCGCCATGGCACTCAAGGCAGCTCTCGTTTACCCTGAGCGCCTGCACATAGCGGAACTGCGCGGCGCCGTTGTCGGCCGAAGTTTGGGCGCGGTCGACCTCGGCCGGGTCGTCGCTCACAATGCGGAAGAACTCCTGAGTGTCCTTTTGCTCGTTGAACAGGGCCAGCGCCTCGGTTTCGAAGGCATCGGGCTTGTCCTGAGCCCGGCGCGGCTCGAAGTTCGTGTAGCGGATGGAGTAGTTGTTGCCCGCCGAGAAGATGGCGCCGACGCTCTTGCCGACGATGGCGCAGTGCAGCCCCTTGAACTCGTAGACGCCCGTCGTTGTGTTGTTGATGGTGTGCTGGGAGTTGTCCATGAACTCCCACACGGCGTCCATCTCGCGCGCGAAGGTGCGCGCCTCCTCGGCGAGCGAGTCCTCCATGTTCTGGGTTTGCATGCGGATGTCGAAGAGCGTGAACACCGCGGTGGCCACCACGAACATGAAGGTGAGCACGAGCAGCGATACCACTCGCAAGCTGATATTGCGTATCCTCATGGCCACCCCCTCGCACCGACAAGATTCTCCAAGTTCCCATGGTAACCCGACGCCTGTGCACCGCAGCCTAAGTTTTGCCTAAGCTTTCGATTAACAGGATATTAAGGGATGAGGGGTGGAAATCTTGACGGGAAGTCGATAAAGTGAGGGCAAAAGCTTCGGCGCGCTCCTTGTTCCCTGTCGGCGGCGCGCATCGGGGCTGCACCGAGAAAGCATCGTGGAAAGGAAGAGCCTCGTGAGCCTTCGCCCCCTCCTCGCATCGCGAAAGGCAGCCAGGGCCTTTGCCCTGGTTCTCGCGGTGTGCCTGGGGCTGTCCATCATGCTGGGAGCCGCCGCGCCCGAAAGCGATGCCGACGAGGTGCCGCCCTTCCGCTTCACGGGGCGCATGGGCCAGGGCGTGTGCGACACCTTGTGGGTGTGGGCCCACCACCTTGATGAGGCCCGCCAGGATGTGCTCACCGAGCAATCCCTGCAGGCAGCGCGCCGGGCCGAGCCCGCACCTTCGGCCGACGACGACAGAACGCCCAATGCCGCAAGCAGCCTCATCTGCTTCCTCGGCGAGGAAGTGCCCTATCGCCAGGGCGAGCCAGCCGACATCACCGCGCCCGACGGCTACGCCAGCACCTGGGTGGGCACCGGGTGCGTCTCCGACAACGCGAACACCTACTTTATCGGCCACAACCCCGGCGTCTTCGAGCGCGTCATGGATTTGGAAATCGGCGACAAGATCACCGTGTTCGACGACGACGGCGCCTCGCGTACCTACTACGTCTTCGACGCGCTCTTTCTGCCCAACGGGTCGAACTACTTCGTCTACGAGGGCCGCATCGCGCCGACCGGCGAGACCATCACCCTGCAGACCTGCACCGGAGACAACCAGCGGGTGCGCTGCGTCATGGCCCGCTAGGGGCGACGGGCGCGAACGTCGCGCGAAGCGCTCTCTTGTCGTGGTATCATGCGTACATTCGCCGTTATCGGACGGCACACGATACGCGGGGGCGTGGCGGAATTGGCATACGCAGCGGACTTAAAATCCGCCTCTTCGGATTGTGGGTTCGAGTCCCACCGCCCCTACCATCAATCTTCCCGGGCGGCCTCGAAGATCATGCCGTGGAGGATGTCCGATTCGCTGGCCGTGTAGGCGTCGGCGCCGGCCAGAGCCAGCACCTCTTCCAAAATGACGAATCCGGCCACGATGACGCCGGCGCGCTTCGGGTCGAGGCCCACCGTAGCCTTGCGCTCTTCCAGCGGCTCGGCGGCCAGACGTTCCTCGATGGCCGCAAGCTCTCCAGCAGCGACAACGGCCTTGTGCACGCGGGAGGAATCGTAGACCTCCATGGCCTCGCGGATGCTCACGACGCTCGTGGCCGTGCCGGCCACGGCCACCACGCGGTCGATGGCGAACCCGGCGGTGGCCAAGCCTTCGAAATACGGCGCCATGGTCTCGCGAATCCACTGACGGGCCGCATCCATCTGCCCGGCCGTCGGCGGATCGTCGCGGAAGAACCGCTCCGTCACGCGACGGCACCCGATATTGAAGGAATGGGAAGCGATGGGATCCTCGCCGAAGCGGCCGGCCACCACTTCCGTCGAGCCGCCGCCGATATCGACGACGAGCAGGTTCTCGCCGGGGAAATCGCTGGAGGCACCCAAGAAGGTGAGCTGCGCCTCCCGGGAGCCGGGGATCACCGCCAGCGTGACGCCGCGCTCTGCCAAGCGGGCCGCGAACTCGGGACCGTTGGCCGCATCGCGGGAGGCTGAGGTGGCCATGGCGATGAGCCGTCGCACCGGATGCTCGGGGGTATCGTAGCGCGCGAGCACCTCCAAGTAGCGATCCACGCAGGCGAGCACCCGCTCGATAGCCGCCTCGGACAGGCGCCCCGTAGCGTCCACGCCCACGCCTAGATCGGTGATGGCGTACTCCTTGTCCACGTCGATGATGCGTCCGTCCTCCACGTCCGCCACAAGAAGACGGCAGGTCACCGTCCCGATATCCAAGGCCCCATAGCGCCCATCAGCGTACGTCATATCGTGCTCCTGTCGATGTTCAACCTTATTCCACGCCGAAGAGGGGGTCGAGGAGATCCGAGTACCAGGTGTCGGGGGCGGTTATATCCTCGGAAACGATGTTGCCGCGGAACTCGGAGGCCTCGTCCTTTTCGTCCAGCCCGCTCACGGACACGGCGTGCTCGCCCTCGTGCACCCAGCCGAGCTGCGTGCGGGCCGCGTCCTCGATGCCGGCCTCGGTGGAAAGGGCATCCACCGACGCCTCGATGGCGGCGTTGCGCTCCGTGACGGCCTCATACTCGGCGGCGAGGCGGTCTCGCTCGCGGATATCCTGGTAGAGTTGCTGAGCGGGCCCGTAAAGGAAAGTCGCCCCCAGCCCCAGGCACAGAACCGTGGCGCAGGTGACGATGAAAGGCGCCCGAGTAAAGAAAGGAGCTTTTGCCTCGGGCATCTTGACGCGTCCGGAGACGCCCGATCCCTTCTGCTGCATCCGAGACGAACGGCGGTGCGACGAGCCCATCTCGCCTTTGTACACGGCGGCGCGCGGACCGGCTTGGGAGGCGTCCGAGGGCTTGCCGGCCTCGTACTGGCGATAGTAGGCGCGACCCGCCCGCTCTTTCGCGCGCTGGAGGCGCTTCTTGCCGAACCGGGAGGTCAGGCGGCCCAAGGGCCCCAAGGGGGCTTCCAGCTCCTCGTCGTCGACATCTGCGGCGCGCGCGGCCCCGCGCGATTCCAAAGAGCCCGGCCCGCGGTGGGCGTCGCTCATGGAAAGGGGCGCGTAGCGAGAACCGGATGCCGGCGCGGCGAACGACCGGGCCGAAGAGCGCCCGGCGCTTGCGGCTCGACCGGTCACGCGCACCTCGAAATCCGGGTCATCGGCGAAGCGGCCGGCATGGGCGCGCACAGGCGGCGTCTGGCGCGCACGACGATCCGACGCAACGCGTCGCGCTGTGTCGAAGGAAACGATATTCGCCTGTCGTGGCACGGGGATTCGCTCGTCCTTTCGCTGCCGGGGTTCGTTTCTGGTGCGGGTAGTCAGTCGAAAGCGGGTAGATTATCGGTCAGGCGCCGAGGCGCCCCTTGCTCACAAGTCGAGGCTACGGACGAACGCGCCCCATTTCTCGAAGGAGGCATCGCTGATGGCGTGTTCCATCTGGCAGGCCTCGACTTCCGCCACCTCGGGTTCGATCCCCAAGGCCTTGGTCAGAAAGTCGAAGAGCATGCGATGGCGGTCGAGCACCGACCGACCGTAGGCGTAGCCCGCCTCGGTCAGCGTGATGTCGCCGTAGTGCGGTTGCACGACCAGCTCCTGCTCCTTCAGAGCGGAGATGGCCTTGTTCACCGACGCTTTGGAAACGCCCAGCTTGTTGGCCACATCCACCGAGCGCACGGGCGCGTCGGTCGTGCCGCCCAGCATGACGATGGCCTCGAGGTAATCCTCGTGGGACATGGACGTTTTCACCACAGCAATCTCCTTATCGAACAAGTCAGATCATCATAGCACGGCGCGCGAAGAAAAAAGAGGCTCGGAGCCGAAACTTCCGAGCCTCTTTCACATTGTCTTCGCCAAACGGTTACGGACGGCGCGGGGCCTGATCCCCCACGGCCTTGGCGGCGGCTTGGGCCATAGCCTCGGCTGCCTGGCAGCACGGCGGCATCTCGTCACCGGCACCCGTGCCGTTGATGCGGCTTGAAACGGTCGGTCGAACGGCCGAAGCGCAGTGGGAGCAGCCGGCGCAGCCCCCTTCTCCATCGCCGCAGTGGTCGCCGCAGTCGCACAGGCCGCGGCGCGTCATGCGCCGGATGGCGAGCACCGCCAGGGCCAGGATGACCAGAAGGATGACGACGGTGGGGAAATTGAGGCTGAGCTCTTGCATGGTGCTTCCTTACAACTTAGGCGTTCTTGCTCGCCGCTTCCAGCCTGCCCGCGCCCTTGGGCTTGGCGGCCGGGCGGAACAGCAGGTACAGCATGCCCGCGGCCACCACGACAGCCAGCGCCGTGAACGGGCCGAAGGCGATCTCACCGGCGATAAGGCCGCCGAACTGATAGATCATGAGGCCCACGCACCAGGCGAAGGCGCACATGTAGCCGATGGCGGCCCAGGTCCACTTCGCCGACATCATCTGGCGACGGATAGTGCCGATGGCCGCGAAGCACGGCGCACACAAAAGATTGAAGGCGCAGAAGGCCATGATGGCCGCCGAGCTGCCGCCGAGCATGGCGGCAAACGAGGCCCACAGCGACGGGTCGGTCTCGCCGATTTCCTCGCCGAGGCTCGTGATGACGCCCACGGTGGCCACGACGTTCTCCTTGGCCACAAGACCCGTGATGGAGGTGACGGTAGATTCCCAGTTGCCGAAGCCGAGCGGCGCGAAGATCCAGGCGAGCAGGTTGCCGAGGCCAGCCATGAGGCTGTACTGGATATAGTCGTCAACCTCGGGGTCGAGCAGGCCGAAGGAGCCCTCGTAGAAGCCGAAGTTCAGCAGGAACCAGATGACCATAGAGGACAGGAAGATGATGGTACCGGCTTTCACCACGTAGCTGCGCACGCGCTCCCACATGGAAAGCAGCACGTTCTTCACCGTGGGCAGATGGTATTGGGGAAGCTCCATGATGAAGGGGGCCACCTCGCCGGAGAAGGCGCGGAACTTCTTCAGGATGATGCAGGACAGGATGATGGCGAACAGCCCCAGGAAGTAGAAAACGGGCGCGACCCACCAGGTTGCCTCGTAGTCGCCGCCGGCAAGGGCGCCGAAGACGAGCGCGATGATGGGCAGCTTGGCGCCGCAGGGGATCATAGTCGTCGTCATGATGGTCATGCGGCGATCCTTCTCGTTCTCGATGGTCTTGGTGGCCATGACCGCGGGCACACCGCAACCGGAGGCAATGAGCATTGGGATGAAGGATTTGCCGGACAGACCGAAGCGGCGGAACACGCGGTCCATGATGAAGGCGACGCGGGCCATGTATCCGCAACCCTCCAAGAAACCGAGCAGGATGAACAGCACGATCAGCTGCGGGATGAAGCCGATGACGGCGCCCACGCCGGCGATGATGCCGTCCAGCACGAGCGACTGCACCCAGGGAGCGGCGCCGATGGATTCAAGCCAGCCGCCCACCACGACGGGCACGCCCACGTGGTAGAAGCCGTAGTCGGCTGGATCGGGCTCCTCCAACTCGCCGGCTTCGAAGGCAGCCACGCCCTCGTCGGTCTCGAGGATGCCCTCGAACTCCTCGACGGCGGCCTCGTACTGTTCGGTGCCGGTGTAGAGCCAGCCGTCGCCAAACAGGCCGTCGTTGGCCCAGTCGGTCACGATGGTGCCCACGGTGGACACCGAGATGTAGTACACGAGGAACATGATGACGATGAAGATCGGGATGCCCAGGATGCGGTTGGTGACCACGCGGTCGATCTTCTGGGTGGTGGTCATGGTCTTCGGGGACTTCCTCACGCAGGCGTCACAAACCTCCGTGATATTGTCGTAACGCTCGTTGGTGATGATGGACTCGGCGTCGTCGTCCTCCGCATCTTCCAGACGCTCGCGGATGGCGGCGATCTTCGAGAGCGCGGCGGCCGGCAGGTTCAGCGCATCGATGGTGAGCTGCTCGCCTTCCAGGAGTTTGATGGCGTACCAGCGAGCATGGCGGCCCTTGATGGCCGCGCCGGCCACGTCGATGACCTGGGCTAAGGCCTCTTCCACCTCGTTGGTGAAGCGCAGGGTGGTCGCAGGGGCGGCGCCCTTCTTGCCCGCCTCGATGGCGGCCTTCACGACCTCCTCCATGCCGCGGCCCTTGAGCGCCGAGGTCGGCACCACCGGGCAGCCCAAGCGCTTGGCAAGGGCATCGACGTCGATCTTATCGCCGTTTTTCTCCACGAGATCCATCATGTTGAGGGCCACGACGGTGGGGATGCCCAGATCGATGATCTGGGTGGTGAGGTAGAGGTTGCGCTCGAGATTCGTCGCGTCCACCAGATTGATGACCGCGTCCGGCTTGCCACTCATGAGGTAGTCGCGGGTGACGATCTCCTCGGGGGTGTAGGGCGAGAGCGAGTACACGCCGGGCAGATCGGTGATGACCACCTCCTTATCGGCGCGGTAGCGGCCCTCCTTCTTTTCAACGGTCACGCCGGGCCAGTTTCCCACGTACTGGTTCGCGCCGGTCAGATCGTTGAACATGGTCGTCTTGCCGCAATTGGGGTTGCCGGCAAGGGCAATGTTGATAGCCATGATCAGCCTTTCCTTCTCCAAAAAAAACCGTTGTTCGCCGGGCCCTTCTCGCGCCTCCCAATGCGCGCCGCGGCGAAGACAGAAGTTAGATAAATCTAACTAGAGGGGAGAAAAAATGCGCCCTCGGGCGCAGGGGGGTGCGGTTCCCCTAGGATACGAGCACGTTTTGCGCCTCGTCCTTGCGAAGCGACAACTCGAACCCGCGGACAGTCACCTCGATGGGGTCTCCCAAAGGCGCCACCTTGCGCACGTAGATATCGGTGCCCTTGGTGATGCCCATATCCATGATGCGGCGCTTGATGGCGCCCTCGCCCACCAGGCGGCGCACCGACGCCGATTGCCCCACGGGCACATCGCGCAGGGTCTTGTCCTCAGCCATGTTCTTCCTTTCTGTCCTCTCGGCGATTCCGGTTGATTGGGTCGGCACGACAACGCAGGCGCCCCGCGGCGTCCGTCATTGCGATCGCGCGACGACGCGAACGCCTCTTGACGCCCATCTTTGCGGGCGCGCGACGGGCGTGCCTTCTTATGAAACGATGATCTTCGCGGCCACCGATTTATCGAGCGCCACACTCGCGCCCTTGATCTCCACGATGAAGTTTCCTGCCTGCTCGGAAACGACGGACACCTTCGCTCCCTCGACAAACCCGAGGTTCTCGAGATGATGGTGCACATCGCCCTTTCCCCGCACGCGGACAACTTGAGCGGCATCGCCGCGACGCAGGAACGTCAGCGGCATCGGCTGGCACGACGCGCCCGCGCTGCTGGCCCGGCAGACGGCGCTCTCCATAACCATCGCATTGCTCATGATGACTCCAATCAATGTTAGCTGCATGCAACATTGTATTGTAGCCAAAAGTTAGACTATGTAAACCCTAAAAGTTTGCTTTTTCATACTTTGTCACGTGAGCGCGAAACTCGCACAGTCCGCCTGAAACGCCCCTCCAAAGAGCGGGCGACGTGGTATCCTTTATCCCATCTGACCTCTTTGAAGAAGGATGATTCATGGCGCAACGCATCGATCGGGCCGCCTCGTTCGGCCAGAACCTGTACGTGGACACGCGTGGAGCAGCCGGCGAGCCGGTGTCTTTCACCCAAGCCGTCATCAACGGCCTGGCCCAAGGCGGCGGTCTCTACGTTCCCGAAGAGCTGCCGACGCTGAGCCTTGACGAGATCTGCGCTCTGGCGCGTCTCCCCTACGCCCAGCGGGCGGCCGCCATCTACAAGGCGTTCAACGTCGACCTGCCCGACGACGCCATCGACGAGCTCATGGGCCGCGCCTATGGCGACAATTTCGACGATGAGGCCATCTGCCCTATTACCTCACTGGACGAGAGCACCCACATCCTGGAGCTGTGGCACGGGCCGACGAGTGCCTTCAAGGACATGGCCCTGCAGTGCCTGCCCCACTTCTTCTCGGCCAGCGCCGAGAAGCTGCGCGAGGAGGGGACGCTCGATCACGAGTTCATGATCCTCGTGGCCACCTCCGGCGACACCGGCAAGGCCGCCCTGGAGGGTTTCAAGGGCGTAGACGGCGTTTCCATCGGGGTGCTGTTCCCCGATGGCGGCGTGAGCGACATCCAGCGCAAGCAGATGGTCACCACCACCGGAGACAACGTGCAGGTGTGGGCCGTGCGCGGCAATTTCGACGACTGCCAGACCGGCGTCAAGCACGCCTTTGCCGACGAGAAGTTCGCCGAGAAGTTGCTGGACGAGTACCGCATCGCCCTTTCCAGCGCCAACTCCATCAACTGGGGGCGGCTGCTGCCTCAGGTGGTCTATTACATCTCCAGCTATGCCGAACTCGTGGCGGCGGGCAAGATCGAAGCCGGATGCCCCATCGACGTGTGCGTTCCCACGGGCAACTTCGGCAACATCCTGGCCGCTTGGTACGCCAAGCAAATCGGGGTGCCCATCGAACGGCTGCTGTGCGCCAGCAACGACAACCGCGTGCTCACCGACTTCATCAACACCGGCACCTACGACATCTCCGACCGCGAGTTCATTCTCACCTCCTCTCCCTCGATGGACATTCTCGTCTCCTCCAACCTCGAGCGCCAGCTCTTCGAGCTCACGGGCCGCAATGGCGAGGCTATTCGCCAGTGGATGGCCGATCTGGCCGACGCCCGTTGCTTCCGCGTAGACGCCGAGACGTTCCGCCGCGTGCGGGAGAACTTCAGCGCCGATTCCGTGGACAACGCCACCTGTCTCGCCACCATCCGCGAAGTGCTCGACGCCCACGACTACCTGCTGGATCCCCACACCGCCGTGGCCTACGCCGCCGCTCAGAACCTGCGCGGCGAGAACCCCGTCCTCATCGCCTCCACGGCCCACTGGGCAAAATTCGGCAACAACGTCTACCGGGCGCTTCACGGCATCGAGCCTTCTGGCGAGCTGCCCGCGGACGTGGCCGCGCTCACCGGTTGCGAGCTGAACAAGCTCATCGCCGAGGAAACGGGCAAGCATCACATCCCCGCCGGACTTGCCAACCTAGATACAATGCAAGTACGATTCACCGAAGTTATCGACAACGACGTCGAGGCCATCGAGGACGCCGCCGAGGCGTTCCTCGCCCGCTAGGCCTCCCGGGAACGGAAGCGATGCCATCATGGGCCAGTTGAAGAACCTCTCCACCACCGTCCGCCTCACCGTGGCGAACCCCTCTTCCGAGAACAAGTCCGCCTTCGGACCGGGCATCGCCAAGCTCTGCCTGGGCGTGCGCGAGATGGGCTCCCTCAACGCGGCCGCCAAGGGCATGCGCATGGCCTACAGCAAGGCCTGGCGCATCATCAAAGACACCGAGGAGACGCTCGACGTGCAGCTCCTCCTGCGCGACGGGGCTCACGGCTCCACGCTCACCGAGGACGGAAATCGCCTCCTCGATGCCTACCTGGCCATCGAGGAGCACCTCTCAGCCGAGGCCGATCGTCTCTTCAAGGAGATGACCCGCTAGACGGGCTCGATCTCTATGGTAAGCGAACTCCCCCGGGGCTGAAGCCCCTCGGAGCGCACGCGCAGACGCCAGCCAGGAACGCTCATCTCCTGGGCGGTGGGGGCGGCAGAACCGCCTTCGCCGCCTCTGCTGGCAGCGCACTCCCCTTCCCCTCCATCTACGGGCCAGGGCACTGCCTTCGCAGAGCGGGCCGCCTCGAGAGCCGGATCGCTGCCGAAACGGTACAGGCACCCGAAGCACGTATCCATGTCATCGAACAGGGTGCTCTCGCAAACTGGGCAGATTTTCATCGATGTCTCCTTCTCTTGGTTTCGTTCTTAACCGCTCCTCTGCCGCCCGACGTTTCCGGAGCGGCCTGAGTTCTTGCGAGAGCGGGCGCCCTCGGCTTTCTGCGTCGCGGAGCATCGGGGAGCAGGCACACATCGCCTCGGACGAACCAGGGCCCCGGCCGGGCAAAGCGCTCCACTACCGCCCAGGCTCGACCGCAACGCAGGCGCGCCCCCGGCAGCACGAGACGATGAACCGCTATCACCCGGCCCCTCCTGTCGAGAAAGGCAACGTCCAGAGGATGCCGCATCGTCAGCGTGTGCACATCGCGACAGCGCGGGAACACCATGACCGTAGAATCCGGCCTGCGTCCCGCCAATCCGCGCAACCGCAGAAGCGGGCTTGAAGCTACCACCCATCGGCCCTCGAACGGGGCCCGATCGCCATCCCTTACCGTGCAAAGGCGCGCAAACGCCGTTTTTGCGTCTCCCCTCATCCCATCGGCGCATTTACCTGAAGGACCACGCATAGCACGTCGCCCACCCATGTGCAGCTGAGTGCGAGCCATGAGCACCGCCCTCCTTCCTTGACTCCCGTCCATACTCCTTCTTGGCCGCTGGCTACCAGTGCCCACCCGCGTCCCTCCAGCTCGCCAACGAGGCGATCGGGCAGGCCGTCCCCCTCCTCAACGAAGGAGACCACCGACCAGTCGTCGTTGGCCCGCAGCTCCTCGCGACCGTCCACATCAACCACTTCCTCGGCGAACCAGTTGGGGGCCTCCCACGCCGCGCGCAGACCGACGTCGGGCTCAAGCTCCCCTGGCGCCCCGGGCAGCATGGCCTCCCCCATCGGTTGCCCCAAAGCCAGAGCGAGCAGGGGGGCCAGGACAAGCGCGAGGGCACACCCGAATCGACGGCGCCATGTCTTCCCGGCACCCATCAGAGCAGCACCCCCGGCCGATAGGCGTCCACCGTCAGATCGACTTCGTGGACGAGCCTCGGAAGCGAGACACCGAACACCTCGTCTTTAAGCCCCAGCCCGAAAAGCGTAGGGGCAAAGGAGAGACGTCCGCAATAGCGCTGATAGGAGCCTGCCCGCCCCTGAACCGTTACCTCGATTGCCAGGTTGGAAGTACCCAAAGCCCCCTCCAGCTCGCTTTCCACAAGAGCGGCCACCTCGGCCGGCCCCTGGCCCGCATCGGGCGACGGAGCATAGGCGCAGATGGCTTGACGGGCCAGCTGGTCAAAAGCCGCGCATGCCTCGAAAAACGACAGCGCGTTCACGACGATGACGGCGAGCACAATGGCCACGGGAAGGACGACAGCCAGCTCGACGGTAGCCTGACCCGCATCCCCGCGCTCCTTTCGCAGAACGTCCATAGCTCACTCCCATCTCTCGAGATACGTCGGAGCGCCGACGATGTTGCGCAGGGCTGCGAAAGCGCCATCGACAAGTCCGGTCGCTCCTTCGGCCAAGGTGGCGGGGAGGGTCACCGTCAACGGAACCGAGACCCCTGTCAGAGGAATCTCGACAACCGCAAGGGTGATCTCCAGGGAGGCCAAGCGCTGATAGGCCTCGTCGCTCACCCGCTCCGCTAGCAAACCGAGGGCATCGCTGGAGGCCTCGGGGCGCGCCAATGCCTGCTCGCGCAGAGAGAGGTACCGGGCTGACCAGTCGCCGCCGCCAGCGCGCGCCACGGCTTCCGTACCGGCAAGAACTGGCTTGAGGGGAGCCGTGTCGGCCGGCTCGAGGCCCACCGCCTCGAGCCCTTCGCGAAGGCCATTGGCGGCCCACTCTCCCAATCCCGTCGAGCCGGCGAGCGGTATGCCCGAAAGCACGGCCTCCACCCCGTTTTTCAACCCTTCGGTGCCGCTGCTATAGGCCTCCAGGACGCCGGCCCATCCGTCCAGCACCAAACCGCCGACGCCGGAGAGAGCAGAGCCCGACCCCGACAGATCGTCGAGCAAGTCGCCTATCACCGACGCCTCCTCGCCCTCGTCCCGGATGAGCGTCGCCGCCGACACCGCGGCCCGAGTGCCCAGCGTGCCCGAGGGCGCAAAAGCGCTCTCGAAGGCGGTCGGCTCCGACGTTCCCGTCGAGACGACGAAGGCGATGCACCCCGCCGCTCCGGGAGGATCCGCTTTAATGCGGAAGGCGCCCGCATCACCGAGCGCGGCCAGAACCTCGTTCAAAAGGCCCTCCGCCTTGCCCTTCGCCGCGCGACTCAACGGCTCAGCATCCGCTCTCGCCTTCTGGTAGTCGGCAGCAGCCTGGGCGACGGCGTCGTAGTGGTACTCGAACCCGTTGTCAATGGAGGTGGAGGCCGAGGCCACCGATCCTAAGGCGCTCGCTGTGAACTTGCAGGCAGGGCAGGTTTCGAAGGAACCGGACTCCCACTCCTCGGCCGACCCGTAATAGTCCACGAGCCCCGCCTCCGGGCAGCCGTCCCAGGCATGCATCACCGGCAGCTCTCCATCGACGGCCACCGGATAGACGGGCTCGGTATACAGCCGCGTGGCCCGCATCTGCTCGATGTTCCGCGGAAAGCGGGGGAACGACGCTGAGAAGCTGTCGGCCGTCTCGTGGACGAAGGCCTCGCGCAGCTCGCTTATGGCATAGGCGTAGAATCGCTTGCGCAGGGCGCTGCGGGCCTGCTCCTCGGCAGAGTCCGAGCCAGGACGCTCGCTCAGCAGCCTCTCGCGGTAATAGACTCGCGCCCGTTCGAGAGGCACGGAGAACGACCAACTGTCCACCGAGGCGAACAGAGGGTTATCGGCACCGCTCAGCCCTGCGAGGCGCCCCGCGCGCTCGTACATGCAATAGGACGGATTGTCGCCGCAGTCGCGGGCGAAACCCCGAGCCCGGGCTTCCTCGGCGGCACGCGCCGCCTCCTCGGCCCGGGACGCCGCCTCGGCAAGCTCGCCCTTGCCCGCTTCCACGGCCTCCTCCATGGACTCCTCGACCGCGCTCGCCCCTGACGCAATAGACGATCCCTCGCCGGGCAGCAGCAGGGCCATGGCCGCATAGCCGCTCCCCTCACCATTGGCCGCCGCCACCGCCGCACCGTTGGCCGCCGCGAGAAACGGCAGCGCCCGCTGCAGCGCCTCCAGCCCCTCGCAGGCCTTCTGGGAGAACGCGTCGCGCGCCTTGATCACTTTCTGACCGGCCGAAACGAGCTGGCTGCCCAACTCCGCCGCCGGCGGGACGCACAGGGCGACGACGCCGGCCCCGTACGCAATGTCACCCAGAAGCGTGAGTGACAGCACGGCGGCATCGGCCACGCGCACGGCCACCATGAACTCGGCCACGGGGTTTAAGGCCGCGCATGCGGCGGCATCGGCCACCTCCTGCACCTCGGCACCAGCGGCGTGGATGCGGTACACCTGAGCCGCTGAGAACAGCAGCGACAGAGTGACGAGCAGCGCCACGGCCATGCCGGCCGTCGTCGAGCCCTCCTCGTCGCGGAATATCGACTTATCCTTCATGGCGCCATTCACCTGCCTTTCCATTGACGCTCGCGCCATTCAATGATTCCTGAGCCCACGAGGCGCGCGTCGGCGCCGTCGCCGTCACCTCCACCACCAAGTTGCCCCGCTCGTTCACCATCCCGAGCAGCGTCGCCCCTCCATCCAGCAGGGGAAGCGGCCTCACCTCCGTCCGCACGGTCACCCGCGCGACATCCGCCGCACCGCCGCCCTCGCAACGCACCTCCCATGTGCAGCCGGAGTCATGCACATGGAAGACGTCGAGGGGCGGGATCGCCCCCAAGCGGCGGCGCACGTACTCCTCGCAGGTCGCCGCATCGCCGTCGCTCGTCGCCAGAAGCCGGCAGCCCTCGGCCGCCGCACCGGCCATGACCATGCGGTCGTACAGCACGATGCCCGGCTGTACGAGCAGAAGAACGAGCAAGAAAACCACCGGCAGGGCCACGGCGGCCTCCACCGTCGACTGGCCGCGCGCATCGCGGGCCCTCGCACCCATCCGCCCCATTGCCTCGCACCTCCTTAAAACACGAGCACATCGGCGATCCACGTGGCCGCCCCAGCGAGATGATGCGACGCCGAGGCGAGCCCGTGATCGACGAAAAGCCCTTGGGACAAGGCCCGCCAGAGCGCCGCCCCGGCAACAATCACGCATAGGAAAGCCACCGTGACGATGGCGTACTCCACCGTGCCCTGACCGCACTCGTTCCCTAAAGGCTGTTTATTCCCGAGGCGATGGCGTCCCAGAGCTCTTGCAGCTTTGGCCGGAACAGGGTGATGGCGATGATGGCAATGACCACGAGCACCCCGACGAGAATGGCGTACTCGGTCGTCCCCTGGCCGCGCGTGTCCACCAAGCGCGAGCGCACCGCGGCGCACCACGCGCGTGTGCGCCGATCGACCGCCTCCCGCGCACCCGCTACTTTTCCCACAACGGATTCGAGCCTCTTCATGTCGCACTTCCTTTCTCGTTCGTTTCATCTTCAAAAGCCCCCCGCCAATTCCAGGAGCACCGGCCCCAGCACGAGCATGAGCATGGCGGGCAGGATGAGCACGCCGGTGGGAACCATCATCTTCACCGGCGCCTTCGCCACCGCCTCCTGGCGACGCGCCTTGTATCCGCTGCGAGCCTCCCGCGCCGCGTCCTCCAAGTTGTCGGCCATAGTCGCGCCGAAGCGCAGGGAGCGCACAATGTTCTCGATCACCCGGGCGAGCAGCGGGGAGGCGTAGGAGTCGGCCACCTCGCGCAGCGCCTCCGGCCGCGATGCCAGGCCGCAGGCCCATTGGCGCTGGGCGCTTCGGAACGCATCGGCCAACTGCGTGCGGAAATACCCGGTGTACAAATCGAGGCTGCGGTCGAAGGACATTCCGCTGCGCATGCCGAGCGCCACCACGTCGAGCATCTCGGACAAGTCGCATTCCATGGCCTCGGCTCGCCGGCAACTTCGCCGCTTCACCGCCCAGGGCAACGCCCTCCACCCGGCGGCGGCGCCGATGACAGCGAGCAGAACCGCCAGCTCGGTCGTCGCCGTCAGCCCCACTGCACCGCCGAGAACCGCGCCGCCGAGCATCAGGCGCACTCGCGCCTCCCCATAGCCCGCAGGCGACAGCGCGCCGCCAAGACCGGCTGCGGCCAAGCGACGGTCAGGCAAGGGCCGCTCCCGTAGAGACGACGGCGACAGGAAGCGGAACAGCGGACTTCGGGCCCGCTGGGACAGCTCCACCGCATAGGCGACTATCCGCGCATCCACTCCTTCTTCCCCGACCGCTGCGGCACGGCCGGCCTGGAGCGCGGACGACCCTTCCACCACCGCCGCGCGATGACGGATGCGACGCCGCCATGCCCCGACGATGCGCGAGGCCATACCTCCGAGCAGCGCCGCCGAGCCGACCGCAACGACCGCCGCCGCTCCCTGCGCCCAACTTACATCCATCACGACCGCCTCCCGCCCGCGTCCAGCATCCGATGCACCAAGACGACGCCGGCCACCTGCATGACCAGAGCCGCCGCCAGAAGAGCCATACCCGCCATGCTCTCGAAGAACGGCGAGAGGAAACCGGGGCTCATAAGCGAGAACAGGGCGATAAGCACGAACGGCATCGCCGTGACGATGCGCGCCGACAGCTGGGCCTGGGCCGTCTGCACCTTGAGAGAGCGAGCGAGGTCGATCTCGCTTTCCACCGACTCCCGGGCCGCATCGAGCACCGCCGCAAGACTGCCGCCGCTCTGATGCTGCACGTCCAGGGCAACGGCCACGAAAGCGAGTTCCGGCACATCGGTCCGCTGACGAAACAGCGCCAGTGCCTCCGAGGCCGTGCCCCCCGTCTGAAGCACCAGGGCCGCCGAGAGGAACAACTCGCCCAAAGGACCCTTCATCTCCGAGCCCGTCTGTTCCAGCGTCTGCATGAGGGAGAGCCCCGCCCGAAAGCACACGCCCAACGAGCGCAGCGCATCGGGAATCTCGTCTCTCAAGGCGGCCTCGCGCCGTTCTGCATCGCTCTTCACCGCAGCGCAGAGCGCCACCAGGGCGCACCCCGCCACCGCCGCCCCGAATACCGGCGATGCGGCCACCACCCAGCAGGCGACAAGCAAGGCAAGGCAAACGCCCAGAACCAGCGAGAGCAAGGCGTCGGACGTCGAGGCATAGCCCCGCTGCTCCAAGGCCATCCGCGCCCACAGGACATAGCGCCGCACCGGCTCGCGGCGCAGGAGCGCCTCGGCGACCGGCCGCAAGCCCGACACCCCGTGGCGCAAGCGCCAAGCAAGCCCGGGGTGGGCGGCTCCCCGACCACCTTCGGCCGCAAGGGCCCAGGTACGGCGAAGGCGCTCGTGCCGGATCGTCGCAAGCCGCGCGACCAGATACCCCGCCGCCCCCGACGAGACTACGCCGACTGCCGCAAGTCCAACGACCGCATCCATGTCTTCACCTCCCGTCTGTCCGCCAGGCCCATGGGAGCCAGCCGGTCGACCCACTGCGGATAGTCCAGCCAAAAGCCCGCTTCCTGGCCCACTTCCCACCGGTACAGCGTGCGAACGACGCAGCGGCGGCGCCCGTGGTCGAAGGACACCTCGGCGATCTCGGAGATGCAGCGGGCGCCCCCAGGACGGCGCGCCGTCTGCACGATCAGATCTAAAGCGTTGCCGATCTGCGCCTCGATGGCATCGGGAGGCAGCTCCACGGCGAACCGCACCATGGTCACCAGGCGCTCCACCGCCTCGCGCGGGGCGTTGGCATGCAGCGTCGTCAGCGATCCGTCGTGGCCCGTGTTCATGGCCTGCAGCATGTCGATGGCCTCGTCGGAGCGGCATTCGCCCACGATGATGCGATCGGGCCTCATGCGCAGGGCGTTCACCACCAACTCCCGTATGGTCACCTCGCCGGTGCCTTCGGCGTTGGGCGCCCGGGCTTCCAAGCGCACCACGTGGGGGTGCTCGTCGAACTTCAATTCGGCGGCATCCTCGATGGTGATGACGCGCTCCTCGTGGGAGATATGGCAGGAAAGGGCGTTCAAGAGCGTCGTCTTGCCGCTGCCCGTGCCACCGGAAACCGCAATGGAACGGCGCGACCCCACAGCCCAAATGAGAAACTGCTCTACCGTCTCGTCGAACGAACCTCTCGCTTTCAGCTCGGCCAGCGTCATGACGCGCCGCGTGAAGGCGCGAATGGTGAGCAGCGGCCCATTGAGGGAGAGCGGCGGCAGCACCGCGTTGACGCGATGGCCCTGGGGCAAGCGGGCGCTGGCCATGGGCGACGATTCGTCGACCCGCCGGCCCAAAGGGCCTAAAATGCGATCGATGAGCGCCCGCACCTGCTCGTCGCTCTCGAAGCTCACGCTCGCTCGGGACAGGCGGCCGTCGCGCTCTATGTACACGCTGTCCGTTCCGTTGACCATGATCTCAGTCACCGTCTCGTCGGCAATCAGATCCTCCAGCGGCCCGAGCCCGAACACCGTGCTGATCAGGCCCTCCACCAAGTCGCGGAACACCGCGGGCGCAAGCGCCTTCCACGGATCTCGCGTCGAGAGCCTCCGGCAGGCGGCCCGGATCTCGTTGCGCGCCCGCTCCGGGCTGTCGACGGCGATGAGCGCGACCCTATCCAGGGGAACCAGCTCGCCCACGGCCATCCGCAAGGACTCGAGCCCCGTTGCCACGCGCTCATCGTCTTGCTGATCGCGGGCGTCTTCCGCCACGCGAACCCATTCCAGAAGAGACATTTCCTCACCTCCTTACGATGCGCCCTTGGCCAAGGCGGCCTCGCGACGGCTCGCGCGACCCTTGCGTTTGCGCTGTTTGCCCCGCAACCCCGCGTCTGCCTTGGGCGCCAAGCCGATGCGGGCGAGAGGAGCCTGCACCCCCGCACTTGCAGGACGAGAAGCCAAGGGCAGCAGCTCGTCGAGAACACCCTCGATGCTTATGCACAAAGGGCTCGAAGCCTCTACCAGGCTCTGCGCCATGCCCGCGCCGAGCAGCTCCTCCACTTCGCGACCGCCGTCGGCCAGCTCCGCTACATGGGCCCCATCCAACGCACTGGACACGTCGATGGACGTGAAGGGCGCATGACGCGTGCAGCGGTTCACGGCGAGCAGAAACGATCCCGTTGCAATGCCGCAGCGCAGGCACAAATCGAGGGCATGGCGGCAGGCACGTACCGAGGAGGCGCGCTGGTCGACGAGGAACAGGGAGGCGGCAGCCCGTTCCAGCAGAAGGAGATGCACGTCGTCCCAGCCGCCTCCCGTGTTCGCGATCACGAAATCGAAGGAGGCGACGAGGACGTCGACGACCGATCCCATGGAGGCCGCTACGACCTCCGAGCGCTCCAGGGCGCGCGGAGCGCTGACGAGCACCAGCGGCGCCCCACTCAGCTCATCGGGCACTGCTCCCGTTCTCGCAACTTCTTCAACCGGCACCGACGGAGCGTCTCCCATCAGGGCCGCGAGATCCCCAAACTGCAGATCAGCGTCGAGCAGCGCCGTGCGCAGGCCGCGCCGAGCCCCGAGAAGGGCCGCAAGGGTCGCCACCGTGCTCTTACCCGCACCACCGCTCCCGCTCACCACCGTCAGCAGAAAGCCCGCGCGATTCTCTTCCTGCGTTTTTGCCGTCGTGAGAGCTTGTCGGACGCCTTCGGAGTCGGGTAGCGCCAGCGCGACGGATTCCCCATCGCCCCTGTCGCCATCGATGTTGCGCGCAGCTTCTTTCAGCAAATACTCCCCCAGCTCCGCGGGGGACACGATGCCGTCCAGCTCGGCGGCCTGAGCCCGGGAGGCCACCGATCCCGTGCGATCCGCCGTCACAAGATAGACGGCCGTCTGCGGGCTGTCGCGCTTGCAAGCCGCCGCGAGATTGATGGGCTCCGCCCCTTCACAGCACGACACCCACACGAAATCGAAATGCTCCTCGTTGACGCACCGCCGAGCTGAGACCGCCTCGGCGCACACTTCCACAGCCAGCTCCTCCAGCACCGAAGAAAGCGAGGTTGTGCCGTCTTCCGCCATCGGCAGACTCTCGCCGTGGCCGCAGAGCAAGTAACGCTTGCGCTTCGTCATAGGTTCGCTCCTTCCCCCATCGCCCCATTCTCAGGCGCCGCTGGTTGCCCAGAAGCGGGAGGCGTCTCGGCAGCGGGGCCCTCCAAAGGCGCCTCCGCCGAAGCCGACGGCTCTGCCGCCTCCTGCCCCTGGGGCGCCGAATCGCGAACCCCCTCTCCCGTCGAACCGTCCGATGGCGTGCTGCCACCCAAAGCCGGCAGCGCGAAATAAAGTTCCAAGTTCTGCGCCGCCGCCACAACCTCCTGCACCCGCTCGGGCTCGACGGCCAGCGTGACCCACTCCGCCGTCGCCCCCGATTCGGACGCAGCGCTCGTGGCCAGAATCAGAGCGCCGCCCACCAGCTTGGTCGTGGACACGGGGCCCGTGGCGTACACGTCCACTTCCATACCCGGCTCCACCGAACCGCCCACGGCCTGCACGGGCCGCGCCGGCACGCTGATGGCGGCCATGCCCGCCGGCACCGCCAGTTCGGAGTCGGACATCTCGGTGCGCCGGGAGCAGAGGACTTCTCCCTTGATGACGTTCGAACCCAGACGTTTACCGATGATTTGGGAGGAATCAGTCACGGCAGTGTCGGGCAGAAGATCGGCCACCCACATCTTCGTGACGACGGCCGAGGCGTCCACCACCTCGCCCGCCGCCAAGTCGCGCTTGGCCACGCACACTTCCACCTGATCGCCCCCATAGCGCTCAAGCGCCTCGGCTCGGGCCGCGTCCACCTCCCCGCGCACGCTGGCCAAGTAGAGGGCCACGCACAACGCGCAGCACAGCCCGCAGGCCAGAGCACCCCATTTCGTCTTGTTGATTGCCATCGCTTCTCCTGACTTTCGGAAACGATGACATCATGCAAGATCACGACCGTAAAAATGACGCGGGAATGTCCCGTTTCGTTCCTCGCGCCGACCGTCATGGAGTCGCATCCTCGACCGCACTGGCGTCCCAAGGGCGAAGGGAAATGCCAGGGTAAACAAGAAAGCCCCAGGCAACCTGGGGCTTTCTGCTTCAATTCATGGTGGTCGCGGAGGGATTTGAACCCCCGACCTTGTGCTTGTAAGGCACCTGCGCTCCCGCTGCGCCACGCGACCGAACATATTACGCGCCTAAATGCGCGAGTCCGTATTGTGCCACAAGTTCCCCGCCGGAGCAAATGGAAAGCAGGGCGCCGAGACGATAGCGCATCCCACGTACCTCGCGGCACAGCGCCCACGGCGCAGCGTGCGGCGCGATCCCGGCACGGCGCCCACGGCGCTACCTCGGCACAGCGGCCGCGGCATTGCCGCCGGCGTCGTCGCTGGTCGCGCGCATCCGGCCCGCCACGAGCGCCGTAACGAAGATGGCCGCCGCGAACAGCAAGAGCACGTCGACCGCAAGCGCGACGCCTTCCGCCGCCGACCCCGTCGCATCGCCCACCGCCGCGCGCAGGCCCTCGCCGAGCCAGTACACCGGCGTGAAGGTGGCCACGACGCGCACCGCCTCGGGCATAAGATCCAGGCTGATCCACGTACCGCCTAGAAACGTCAGCACCATGCCGGTGATGTTGCCCACGGTGTTCGACACACTCTCGCCGCAGCCCAGCTGCCCCAGCAGAAACGCGATGGCCAGCGGGATGAGCACGAACACGAGCTCCACCGCCAGCACGCAGGCAAGATCGGCCGGTGCGAGGGTGAATGCGGAATAGCCGAATGCGACAAGGCCGATGCCCATGATAACGGCCCACACGAGAAGCGCCACGACGAGCCCCGCCGCCGCCTTCTGCAGCCCCAGACCCAAGCCCGAGGTGGAGGAGACGGCAACGCGCCGCCGCACGTCGGTGCGGTTGAAGGCCCCCATGAGAATGCCCACCGACACCACCACGGCCACCGTGAGCGGGTAGGCGCTCCACATAAGATAGAATACGAAGGCCTCGCTCCCCACCGCCACGCCCGGGACGGAAACCTCCTCGATGCGCGGCTCCTTCTGCGCGGAGGCCTCGGCCTGGGCCACCAGCACCTCCGGCGAGGAGTCCGGCTCGAGCACCGCCGCGGCCCGCACCAGCCCCAGATACTGGTTCACCTGGGTATCAACCAGCGTGGCCGCCATCGATTGGAAGCTGAACACCGTCTCAAGGCGCGGGCCGTCGCCGCCGTCGCGGGCCGCCGCCAGATAGCCCTCCTCGAACCCGGCGGGCACGATGAGCAGATAGTCCACCAAGCCCGTGGCCACGGCATCCTGGCAGGCCCGCGCCTCATCGGCCACCTCGACCGACGTTCCCCGCTCTTCGAGAAACGCCGCCACCGAGCGCGATAAGTCGCTTTGATCCCGATCGATCACCGCGAAGGGCACCTCGGCCGACTCGTAGCCCGCACTTGTCGCCGGCGGGTACACGCCGCTGGTGATAAACAGGCCCATGAGGCTCAAAAAGCCCACGTACACCAGCAGATAGATGGGATGCTTCGCCACCACTTCCAAGGCATATCTACAGGCTTGCATAGCGCTGCCTCCTCACGAACAGGGCCCCTACGGCGAACAGCGCGGCCGAGAACAGGCCGATGAGCGCCACGTTCCCCGCGAACACCTCCAGCCCGTCGTAGTAGTACAGGCTGTAGAACATGTCGCAGATGGCCTTCGCCGGGTTCAGCGAGGCCAGCACGGGGAATTCCCGCGAGACCATGTCGGCCAGCTCCATGCAGGGCTCGCCGTAGAGCCCCGTGAACAGCGAGAGCAGGCACACCACCCCGGTGAGAATGCCCGTCTTCGATCCCACATCCAACTTGGGGAGTGACCCGAGCGCCGTGCCCAGGGCGCAGGCGAGCAGCGATGCGGCGCCCAGTCCCGCCACGCACAGGCCCTCGCGGCCGGCGAAGTCGACCCCCACGACAAGACGCGTGTACAGAAACGCGATGAGCAGGCAGCAGAACGACAGCAGCCAGCAGGCCAGAAGCGTCGCCAGAAGCGTGCGCGTGCGCCCGATGGCCCCCAACGCCCGCCGCGCGCCCAACGGCGAGAGGTTCGGCTGGGTCCAGCAGACGGCCACCACGGCGATCTGGGCGCCGAACAGGGCCGCCATGGCGAACAGCGCGTAGTAGAAGCGCACCGACTCCTTGGGCGCGGCGTGGGTGAGCGAGACCTCCTCAGTCGCATCGACGCTCGAGAACAGCGCCTCCAGACGGCCCGGATCGGCGAAGGCCCCGGGGTTCTCGCGGGCGATGGATGTCATCAGGTCGGCGTCGCGCACGTAGGTGCCCACCACCGATTCCAGGATGCTGCGATCGATAGCATCCATATCTGTCGTCTGGCCGATCTGCAGCCCCGGCGCCAGGGACAGCACCGGCTCGCCGTCCTCGTCGACGGAGAACACCCCCATCACCTCGCCGTCGACGAGGGCCGATGCGGCCGCCTCCCCATCGGCGAAGCGGCACACGTCCAGCAACTGATCGTCGCCCCTTTCCCCCAGCGCCTCCGCCACCGCCGAAAACGGCGACGTGTCCCACGCCTCATCGGCCACCACGCCGGTGGGCACGGGGTCGAACTCCATGGCGCCGTCCAAGTTCGCGAACATGAACATGAAGATGGTCGCCATGAGGATGGGGAAGGCCAAAGACCAGATGAACAGGCTCTTCTCGCGAACGAGCGCCCGCAACGTGCTTGCGAACAACGTGCCCATAGCCCGCTCCTAATCCCTCAGCTCTTTACCGGTGATCTCGAGGAACACATCGTTTAAGGTGGGCGGCTCGGCATAGACGCGGCCCACGGCGCACCCCGCGTCCGCAAGCACGCCCAGCACGTCGCCCACGTTGTGGCCGCCCTGCTCGCACTGCACGACCAGCTCCGGCTCGGTGTAGGTCACGCGCCGCACATGGGGCAGCGAGGCCAGGCGCCCGCGCACGGCATCACCAAGCGCCGCCACCTCCACGATGATGCGCTCGCCGGCCCCCACTAGGGCCTTCAGCTCGACATTGGTGCCCACGGCCACCGACCGGCCGCGATCCATGATCATGATGCGCGAGCAGATCTCCTCCACCTCTTCCATATAGTGGCTCGTGTACACCACGGTGCAGCCCTGCGCGTTCATGCGGCGGATGCCCTCCAGAATGGCGTTGCGGCTCTGCGGATCCACCGCCACCGTCGGCTCGTCGAAGAAGGCGAGCCGGGGCCTGTGGGCGATGCCGCAGGCGATGTTGAGCCGCCGCAGAAGGCCGCCGGAGAGCTTGCGCGGGCGGAACTTCACGTAGTCCTCGAGGCCCACGAACGCGATGGCCTCGTCCACGAGCCGCGCCCGCTCGCGCCGATCGTCCACGTACAGGGCACAGAAGAAGTCGATGTTCTCCCGCACCGTGAGCTCTTCGAACAGCGCCACGTTCTGCGGCACCACGCCGATCTTGCGCTTCAGGTCGTAGCGCGTGGGCGTCATGGGCTCGCCGAACAGGCAGATGTCGCCCTTGTCGAAGGTGAGCAGCTGCAATATGCAATTGATGGCCGTCGTCTTGCCCGAACCGTTCGGGCCCAAAAGCCCGAAGATCTCGCCGGGCTCGATGCGCAAATCGAAGTGGTCGAGCGCCACCACGTCTCCGTAGCGCTTCACCAAGTTGCGCACCTCGACGATGGGCGCCGACATAGCGCCGGCCCGTGCGCTATCGTCTCTCGCGCAGTCGCCCTGCGCGCCATCCTGCGTGCCATCGATCCTCAGCGCGCCGGTCCGCGCGCTGCCGTTCGTAAGCTCGCCGTCCATGAGCGCTCCTTCCCCTATCGGTCATGGCCCCATTATTCCAAGAACCGCCGCGCCGCAGAAGTGCCAAATGTCACGAATGTCGACGTGCCCCTTGCTTCGCGAACGTGCGCCTTATAATGGCCCCATGGACAGAATTGTTGACGAGATCGTTCTCTTCGGGCTGGGGCTTCCCCTCCTTCTGCTCGCTCCCGCTGCCCCCGCAGCCGTAGCGGCGCCGCTTCTCACCCTCATCGCCACGGGCGCGCTCGAACTGCTCGATCGCGGCGAAGGCGGTGCGCAGCGCCAGGCCCCTGCCAGCGCCGCAAGCCCCGTCCGCGCCGCGCGCTTCATCCGCGTCGCACGTCCCGTCATCGCCGCCGCCTACCTCATCGCCGCACTTGCCGCGCCGGCCCTCGCCGCCTTCGTGCCGCTTCTGGCCTACGCCGCCGTGGCGCAGAACCTCGGCCCCCTGCGCTTTCTATGGCCCGCGGCCCTCCTGGGCGCCGCAGTGTCCGGAAGCGGCGCGCTGGCGGCAGCCGCCCTTCTGCTGGGAGCGCTCGCCTGCCTGGCCGCCCGGCGCACGACCAAAGTTCAAACCGAGCGCGCCTCGCTCCGCCAATGGCGCGACGCCGTGCAGGAAGACCGCCTCGCCCTGGCCGAGCGCACTCGCGACCTCGCCGAGCGGCAAGATTTGGAAGTGAGCTGCGCGGTGCTGGCCGAGCGAGCCCGCATCGCGCGGGAGATCCACGACAACGTCGGCCACCTGCTCACCCGCTCGGTGCTGCAAATGGAGGCGCTCGCCGTCACGCACGAGGACGATCCGGCGCTCGCCAAAGAGCTGGCGGCGGTCGGCGCCACCCTCCACGAGGCCCTCGGCACCGTGCGGGCCAGCGTGCACGACCTGCACGACGAGGCCTTCGATCCACAGACCACCTTGGCCGAGCTGATCGGGGAATTCCCGGGAATTGCCGGCACGCTCGCCTTCGAGGCCGAAAGCCTTCCGCGCCCTGTCGCCCTTGCCGTCGTGGCTATCGTGCGCGAGGCGCTCGCGAACGCCCGCACGCACGGGCGCGCCACGAGCGTCGCCGTCTCCCTCCTCGAGTTCCCCGGCTTCTATCAGCTCGCCATCGAGGACAACGGGCGCGCGGCGAACCTGGTTGGCGAGGGCGGCCTCGGTCTCGCCTCGATGGAAGAGCGCGCGACGGCCTTGGGCGGCACCTTCTCGTTCGAACCGTTGCCCCCACCGCGCACCGGCTCCCGCGTCTTCGCCACCTTCCCCAAAACCCAGGAGGTTCGCCCATGAGCGCCCCATCTCCCCTCTCCGTCGTCATCGTGGACGACGACGAGTTCGTGGCCCAATCGCTGCGCACGATACTGGAGGCGCGCGGTAGCGTGCGCGTGGCGGGCCTCGGCACGAAGGGGGCCGAGGCGGCGGCGCTTTTCAACGAGCACCACCCCGACATCATGCTCCTCGACATCCGCATGCCCGATCTGTCGGGTCTGGCCGCCGGCGAGGCCATCCTCGCCGCCCACCCGAAGGCGCGCATCGTTTTCCTCACCACCTTCGCCGACGACGACTACATCGTGCGCGCGCTGGCGATCGGGGCCCGCGGCTACCTCATCAAGCAGGAAGCTCGTGGTCTGGCCGAAGCGCTGCATTCCGTCATGGAAGGCCAAATTGTCCTGGGATCCGATGTCACCGACCGCGTGAGTGCGCTCATCGGGCAACGGCCAGCGAACGGCGCCGGAGCCGCCTTCGACGACTCTCTGTCGCACCCCGATAACAGCCAGGCCGCCCCCGCCTTCGCCGAGGGGCTCACACAGCGCGAGCGCGATATCGCCGAGCTCATCGCCGAGGGGCTCGACAACCGCGAGATCGCGCAGGCGCTGTACCTGTCCGAGGGCACCGTGCGCAACCACATCTCGGCCATCCTGCAGAAGTGCGGCCTGAGAAACCGTACCCAGATCGCCATCGCCTGGTGGCGGTAGGTCGCAGCGTCATCCGCTCCCCACCGCCCGCGACGTTCCCCGGCGCCCTCATCGTCCGCAAGACCGCATGGTGCGCCGCTGCAATTTCATGCAAGAAATCTACGGGCAAATGGCTATCATCTCTCCCTGTTATGGAAATGCCCCGCGCCCCACATACCCAACAGCCCCGCTCATCCCGACATCACGAGACCGTGCGCTGCGGCCGGCCTGGACAAGTACCGCGCCCTGCGGTCGTTCACCGCCGCTTTCGGCCTCACGCCCATGCGCTACCTTGCCTCGCTGCGGGTGGAGGCCGCCCGGGAGGCGCTCGCCACCGGGGCTAGCTGCGCCGACGCCGCCTGGGCGGCAGGCTTCTCCGACCAGGCTCACCTGACCCGCGCCTTCAAGGAGCGCCTGGGGATGACGCCGGGCTTCTATCAACGGGCCGTCACTGAATCCAGCGTCAGCGCCGACCGGGCCAAGGGCGCCCCATTGTCCCCCTCTACCCCGAGAGGCTCCGTCGATTCGTCACCCGAGCAGGTGCTCTCATGAAAGCGCATGCACTCGCCCTGTTCACCATCCTCGTCTGGAGCACCACCTTCGTTGCCGCCCTCGTGTGGTCGGTCTACTCCACCCTCGTCGATCGCATCGCCGACGCGGGCTACGAAACGCTGGCCGCCACCAAGCGCATCTTCGCGTGGGGCCTTTTGTTCACGATGCCGGCCGTTCCCTTTGCAGGGGCCTTCCCCGCACTGGGCCTGGTCGACCCCCTCGTCGTTGCGAACCTGCTCTTCTTGGGGCTTCTCGCCTCTGCCGCCTGCTTCGCCACCTGGAACTTCGCCGTGAAGCATCTCGGCGCCGTCGTCACGAGCACCTACATCTACCTGGTACCGGCGCTCACGGGCGCCGCCTCAGCCCTCGTGCTCGGCGAGCCGATGACGCCTCCCATCGTCGGCGGCGTCGCCCTCACCATCGCCGGCCTCATGCTTTCGAACCGCAAAGGCTCTCGCCGAGGGCAACGCCGCGGCCACGCCTCGCCCTCCTCTTCGTAGACGTAGTACAATGGCCGGAGCGTCAAGGGATCGCTGCTCGCACCAGCAGCATGGCCCTCACGCACCACCATCGCCATGTCGAAGAAAGGACCCCCGTGGCCGCTATTCCCGATCCCGTCCAAACCGCCTACGAGACGGCGGCGGCCCAGCGCACCTTGTCGCTGCCGACCATCCCGGAAGAGCTGCGCGCTCTGGAGGCCGACGACTTGCGCGGCGGCGCCGACGAGCCCCTGGAGGCCATCGACGCGAGCGGCCTCATCATCGCCGACGAGAATTTCTCGGAATTGCAAGCGGCCCACGCCCGGTTCGCGAATTGCTTCCTCTCCTGCTGCGACTTTTCCGGCTCGCTGTTCACCGACACGGTGTTCGAAGGGTGCGACTTCGCCAACAGCTACTTCGACGGCGCCGGCTTCACCCGCTGCACCTTCAAGAACTGCAAGCTCACGGGCGCGTCGTTTATGGAGGCGAACCTGGAGCACGTGGCCCTTGAAGACTGCACGCTGGACTTCGGCGCCTTCAACCGTTGCCGTTTCTGGGCCGTATCGGCCACGCGCTGCGATTTCTCCGGCGCCGACATGGCCGAGATGGAGCTGCACTACGTGACGCTGGACGACGACCGCTTCATCGGCACGAGCTTCTTCCGCACGCCGCTGCTCGGGCTCGATTTCTCCACCTGTCAGCTGGAGGGCGTGGCGCTCTCCGACACCATGGCGGAAATCTACGGCACGAAGATGAACGTCTATCAGGCCGCAGCCTTAGCCCGCCGCCTCGGCGTCATCGTGGCGGAGTAGCCTAAGCCGCCATCCTGTCGTCGCGGCGCTTCGACACGAGCAATCTCGGGCGCGGCACGGCTCGACGGGAAACGACGACGGGAGCAGCCGGAGCTGCGGGAGCGCCCGTGCGTCCGTCGGCCCAGGTGGCGGCCACCACCGTGCCCACGATGACCGCGGCACCCAGAAGCCCCATCGCCGAAAGCGTCTCCCCCAGGAACAGGTAGGCGAACAGGGCCGTGAACACCGGCTCGCCCGTCAGCAGCAGCGACACCGTCGTGGAGGAGAGGCGGTCGAGCGCCAAGCTCTGCAGGAAGAACGCCAGGCAAGTGGAGAACAACGCCAAGAACACGATGATGCCCCAGGCCACCGGCCGCACGGCGGCCACGTCCAGCATCGGCTCCCACGCCAGAGCGCATCCCAGGCACAGCGCGAAGGCCACGGCGATCTGCGTGCCGGCCACGGTCACAGCGTCAAGCTCGGCCAGCGCCTGCTTGCCGAACACGAGCGCGCCGGCCAGCGCCACCGACGACCCTAAAGCCAGAAGCTCGCCCGGCCCCACGGCGAGACTGCCGCCCTGGCTGCACAGAAGGTACAGGCCGCCGGCTACTCCCACCTGAAAGGGAATGATGGCGCGCGGGTAGCGGGAGCGCTCCACCACCGTCGAGAGCAGAGGCGCGAACACCACCGGCAGCGCCACGAGGAACCCCACGTTGGTGGCGGTGGTAAGGTCGAGCGCCACGTTGCAGCACAGATACGAAATACCCATGCACAGCGCCTGGGGCAGCCACAGCCGCACCTTCACGCTGCGAAGCCGCGCGACGATGCGGCGCCCGAAGAAGAGGGCGAACACCGCCGTGGCCAAGCCGAAGCGGACGGCCAGGCACCACAGAGGCGTGATGGAGTCGTAGGCGAACTTCGTCACAGCGCTGCCCGATCCGAAAATGACCACTTCAATGAGCACGAAGACCACGAACGGCCAACGCGCCTGCTTCCAATGACTCATGGCTCCTCCTCTCAGCTTCGTCGCGGCCCGCATCCGGCACATGGCGGCGCGCAACCTCCTTCAAAGCGCAAAAATCCAAGCCCCACCTGGGGCGTTCTTTCTCTGAATTTGGAACGATGGTTATACTAAGCTCCGGGCAGAAAAAAGTAAAACGAGACTTCTTGTAAAACATTTCAAGAAAGTCTTATACTTGCGCAAGCGCACAACACGAAACAGGCTTATTCGTACCCCAGGGAGACACCTTATGGCCAATCAGAAATACGACGCTTTCCTCACGGTGGCGCGCCTCGGCAGCTTCAAGGCCGCCGCCGAGGAACTGGGCTACACTCAGGCCGGCATCAGCTACCTGGTGAACGCCTTGGAAAAGGAGCTGGGACTGACGCTCTTTTTGCGCGAATACGGCGGCGTGCATCTTACTACCGAGGGCCGCGAAGTGCTCGGTCTTGTGCAGGCGATCAACGCCGACGAGCACGCCCTGGCCGCCCGCGTGCGCGAGCTCGCCGATCGGGAGGGCGGCCTTGTGCGCGTGGGAGCCTTCACGAGCGTCGCTATCGAGTGGTTTCCCTCCATAGCGCGGGCCTTCCTCGACCAGTATCCGAAAATCGACCTGAAGCTTCTGTGCATCGACGACGAGGAGGAGCTCGTGAACGCCGTGTGGGAGGGCCGCGCCGACTGCGCCTTCTCCATCGCGCCCGAGCGGCGCAACCTGGAGGCGGTGCCGCTGCATACCGACCCGCTCCTCGTGGTGCTGCCGCCGGACCATCCCCTCGCGGGCGCCCCCTTCTTCCCCACCGAAGCCTTAGCCCGCGAGCCCTACGTGCAGCTGCAGGGTAACGCGCGCCCCTCCGAGATGGAGGCGCTGTTCGAGGCCAACGGCGTCACCCCCAACGTGCGCTTCACGGTGGACTCCGACTACGCCGTCATGTCCATGGTCAGCGCCGGCCTGGGCTTCTCCGTGCTGCCGAGCCTCATTCTGTCGCGCCCTCTGTTCCCGCTCGCCGTCCTGCCTGCCGAGCGCGAGTGCTCCCGCAGCATCTCGCTCGCCGTGCGCTCGCGCGACACCGCCTCGGCCGCCACCCGCGCCTTCGCCGAAGTCACCCGAGAATGGGTCGCCGAGCGCTACGGGACGTAAACCGACAACACTTCAACTTATACATCAACAATCGAAGGGGGCCGCCGCAGCGACCCCCTTCGCAAGGGGAGGCAACAAATTGCAGATTTAGGCCCAGGCCTCTTCGCCCGCAACTTTCCTACCCGCTATACGCCCAAAGGTATAGCAACTGGCCACAGACGCACCACTGCCGCAATAGCCAGTTCCGAGAATATCGCTCGCGTTACGGCCCGCAGAATACAACCCAGAAATGGGGGAATCGTCCATCGCTGAAAGCACTTGCGCATCAGTGTTGATCTTGAGACCGCCATAAGTAAAGAGACCATTAAGCGTCGTGGCAGCTACCGCATAGAAAGGTGGCTGAGAAATTGGTCTCGTATACGCTGGCCTTTTCATCCACAGGGGGTCTTCTCCCTTTTGAGCATACTCATTATAATATGCAATGGTATTCTCGAGAGTTCCTGCCGGCATTTGGAGAGCCTCGGCCAAAGCACCGATGGTTTCGGCCTGAGCCACGATAACATCGGCGCCCACCTCGGAAATCTCTTCCATTTGATCATAAGTTTGCTGATCGAAAACCATGTAGCACGTCTCATAATCACGGAAATAGTAAGGATTACGAGCAACTTGCGCATAGTAAGAGCCCGCGTAATGGTCTTCGGCGATAAACCGTACGCCGCGCTTATTCACAAGCGCGCTAAAGAGGAGAGGACCGCCAACTACGCTATCGCGCGCTATCCAAGCACCGTGGGAAAGCTGGCCGTAAGCAAAGTTCATATGACGCGTGTCGGCGCCAGCCCCTTGACCCATGCGGATGCCATCACCGGTATCCCCCTCAGTGCCTATGATGAAGCTTCCGGCAGCATACGGGACATACTGATCAACCATGGCGTCATTGCAAGCGAATCCACCCGTACAAAGAACGACGCCCTTGTTGGCCTTAATGTTGTAGGGTTTTCCATCCTTCTTAGCCTGCACTCCGACCACACGACCTGTTTCAGGATGCACGATAAGACGTTCGGCAGGTGTCTTATAGAGAATCTCGGGCGACAAATCTTCCACAGCCTTCTGAAGGGGGGCAAAGAAGCCCGAGCCGTTTTTTGCCCCGGTGAGCGTACCTTCCAAATTATCGGTCAAGCCTTCGACCCAGTGACTGTGGGGCACCGCCTCGCAGTACCCGACGTAATCCAGATTGAACTCATCGCCCGTGCATGATAATCCAGCGTCGTAATTCTCCTCCTCGGGCCAGGGAGGGTTGTATCCCGGCTTAAATACGACGCCAAGCGTGTCCACAAGCCAATGGTACAAATCCAAAGACTCGTCAGCCATAACACGACAATGGTCTTCGCTCACGCCAGGTCCCGTTGCCGCAACAAGATATTGATAGTAGTTATCCGTTGTCTCGTTGAACCCAGCCGCTACTTGAGTGGGAGTTCCCCCGCCCATGTAAATTAGACCTCCGCAGATGTTGGTAGATCCACCAGCTTTACCTTGCTTCTCCAAGATAGTTACCGTAGCGCCTGCATTTAGCGCCTCCCAAGCCGCCGCTGCGCCCGCGCCGCCAAAACCAGCAATTACCACATCCGACTCCGCGTCCCACGTCTCCGGAAGCCCAACAGGACTCAAAGGCGCGGCATCGCTTCCAGACTGCTGGGGACTGCAGCCACCGAGCACCCCTCCAACGAGCGCTGCTCCGCCGACCGCGACGCCTCCTTTCAGGAAAGAGCGGCGACTAACGAGTCCGCCCTCCTTGCCATTGTGACAAATCGCCATAGCATCTCCCTTCCTTAGCTGTACCTTAGCTGTATCGCGCCGGCGTCATGCCGACGCTGGCAAAATAATATGAAGAGAGCCATGCGCCGTGATCATATCGAACTCTCTGTTTATCCCAAAACGCCCCCGAGAAAAACGTATGGGTGTAGGGAGAAAGCAAGAAAGATATAATGGCAGAATGAGCATGACAGCAGACAATACTACCCGTCCTCGGAAAAAGGGGCCCATCGCTATAGAGGGCGCTCGGATCGTGGGATTTGCGCTCCTCTTGGCATGGTTCAGCGCAAGCGGTTTTTTGGTCTCCTCCGCCACTGCAAACAGTGCGGACTTTCTTACCTTGGTAGCTTTCACCGCGCTGCTATTCATCGCAGCTTTCGTCGGTCGATCTCGCGACATCAGGCGACAGGCGACAATACTCTGTCCAGTTTTCAGCGCAGTAGCTGCAGTTGGAACTATTGTTCCTTCCTTCACTGCCGACAGCCCCATCATTAGTATAATCTGCTCCTTGCTCACCGCGCCCGGTCTTGCTTTTCTTGTTCTCGGTTGGGGTTCTCTCTTTAGCAAGCGAAGTATGCCTACGGTCATTCTGGAAACCATTGCAGCACAACTCCTCATGTCAGCCATTCATCTGACAGGATGCCTTCAGCCGCCGCATCTCGAAGCCGTTCTGCGCGGGATCTACCTTATCGGATCGGCTTTCATGTTCGCGATCGCAGCGAAAGCCACTCAACCAACCAAACTCTCCCATCTCCTGAGCGGACAGCACGACCACAGTCAATCGGCAACAAAATGGCAGCCGTTTGTTCGGTTCATTATCGCCATCAACCTTTGGGGCGCCGCAATCAATCTGCTCTACAACATTTATCGCTATTGCGCACCTCTCGACTTTGAAGATCTATCGGCCCCAGCCGCCTTAATCGAGATAGCATTGTTAGGACTTCTTCTCGTTGTAGCTAGTAGGCAAAGGGTGAAGGACACCCAGCTCTACACAATCATATTCGCCACCGTACTGCTCGCCTTTCTTTTGGTTCCAATTCTTGGCATACAAAATACGGCACCGTTCTATGCCCTGTTTCTTGGCTTCGCGGCATTGTCGGTACTCACCTGGACTCTTTCTGCTCAGATCTGCCAGGCCTATCAGCTCAGCTCAAATATGGTGTATGGTTGCGCAATAGGCTCGTTCCTCGGATTGCAAATTGTTATAGCCCGCGCCATTGCTCGAGATGCGTTCAGCGGAATCACCTCGTCCCCCATAGAGCTCAACACCCTCTGCCTGATCGGGGCATTCGCCTCCTTCGCTGCCTACCAACTCGTATTCAACCACCGCTCGGCCATATGGTCAGAGCCAAGTGAGACCATGCAGGAAGCCGCAACAGATCATTCAGCTGAAGGGGATGCTTGCGCAAACGCCGAAGCCGTAGCGGACCCGTTCGAACGGTGGGATGACTTTGCGGCCCTCTATCACCTTACGCCTCGCGAAAGCGAGGTGCTTCTCCTCTTCGCGCGAGGTAGGAGCTATGAGCGCATCCAAGAGACGCTTGTCATTGCACGAGGAACGGTCAACTACCATATGTCCAATGCTTATAGAAAAATCGGTATCTCGAGCCGGCAAGATCTGCTCGACCGCCTCGACGAAGCCGCCTGCTCGAACGAGAGAAAATGAAGCCATTACTTCACCGGTCTCTATGCAATATTGACCCTCAAGAGATCGCGCCCCCGACACCCAGCTTCGCCCATCTCCACCAACAACGTCCGGAGCATGCGGATCGGTGGCGTCTTTTGCTCGCGCCGCGGGCAATCAGCTCGTGAAACAGCCGCTACAGGATCGCCGTTAAGAGAGGGACCCGGCTCTAGGCCCTCGTCAGTTATAACTCCCTGCTCTCATGCGATAGCAAGGAGTTCCGCAAAACAGGAAAACGCAGAAAGCCCCCGGTGGGGGCGATTCGCGTTTGCAAGGGGTTTGGGGATGCGAACCGCGCCCATCGGGGGCTTTCGATATCGGGGCGAAGTAGGAGACCTGCGACCGCTCTTCCGTAGGGGCCGACCTTGGTCGGCCCTCCTCGACAAAGACAATCTTTCTCAGTCGGGAGGGGCGACCGAGGTCGCCCCCTACGGGGGAGGACCAGCATAAGTTTCCCAGTCGGGAGGGGCGACCGAGGTCGCCCCCTACGGGTGCCGACCGGGAGACCGGCCTCCCCCGTGCTCTAGAAGAACGGGTAGATGGACACGCCGGTCATGTAGAACACCGCGCGCAGGGCAAGCGCGCTCACGAGCACGCAGGCCGCGCCCACGGCGCCCCACACCTTCCAGTCGCCCTTGGCGCGCCCGGCCAGCGCGGAGCCCAAGCCGGCAACAGCGGCCACGATGGCCACGACCGCCCAGGCCAGCGATGCGCCGGAGAAGGGCGCCGTCGAGCCGTCGGGGGTGATGTCCATGGTCGGGCTCGTCGGGTCGAACCAGAACTCCACCGCCGTGTAGGAGCCGGCCGTGGCCTGCATGGCGATGAGGTAGGCCACCACGAGCACCACGTTCACGGCCTGACCGATGAGGTTCGCCTTCGCGTCGAGGTCGGACGACTCGTCGCGCACGGCGCAGATGAGCGCCATGGTGGCCGGGCCGAAGCCGCAGGCCGCACCGAGCAGTGAGGCGATCTGCAGAAGCGAGTTCCAGGCGGGCAGCGAGGCCATCATGTAGGAGTGGCCCATGACGATGACGAGAATCGCCGCCACGACGATGCCCACGATGGACAGCCACGTCGGCACCTTGGCCTCATCGCCGCCCCGGCGCAGGTACACGAAGTACACCACCATCACCACGGCGAGCACCACGATGGCGATGAGCTCCTGGGTGATGCCGCTGGTCATGTGGCCGAAGCCGTTGAAGATGCGCTCCCAGTGCTCCAGGTGGAAGAACACGGCGATACCGCCGACGACCAGAAGCACGGCCGAGGTGATGAGCGCCGGCATCTGGGCGCGGGCGCCCTTCCCGCGAAGCGCCCAGACGCACTGAGCCGCAAACAGGCCGGCTGCCCAGGCCAGAAGCGTGGTAAATAAGATAAGGGGCCATTGCAGTTCCATTATTCGCCGCCTTTCCATTCGCGGTCGCGCAGGATGTAGGCGAAGTGCGGGCCATTGCCCACGTCAGGCAGATGGTGCACGTCGGCATCGCCGTACTCCACAGCCAGCTCGCCCAGCGTCACGCGGTTGCCGGTATACAGGTTGTCGTAGGAGCGGTCGACGTCGTAGCCCACCGCCGGCGCCTCGAAGGTGTCGATGCCCTGCTCAAGATCGCCGAAGAAGCGGGCGCGGCCGCCGCACTGGATGACGCACTGAGGCAGGCCGCCCTGGGCGGTGATCTGCTCGCAGAGCGTGCACTTCTCGACGACGCGCTCCTCTTCGTTGAGATAGCGCACGCCGTAGGGGCAGGCCATGGCGCAGAACTGGCAGCCGATGCACTTCGATTTGTCAATCTGCACGGTGCCATCCTCGGTCACGTGCGATGCCTGAGTCGGGCATACCTTCACGCACTCCGGATTCTCGCAGTGCTGGCACTGCACGGGCAGGTAGTACATCTCCACGTCGTGGGCGCTCGTGGCGCCAGGTTTCAGGCTCGGGCCGATGCGGAGCACCTTGTTCCAGTAGCTGCCGATAGGCACGTTGTTCACGGCCTTGCACGCGACCATGCATGCGAGGCAGCCCACGCAACGGTTCAGGTCGGTGACGATAGCGTTCGTTGCCATAATGCCCTACGCCTCCTCTCGAATGTCGTAGTTGGGCAGCCATTCCTTCAGGCGCGGGTCGGAGGCATCGCAGATGATCTGGGTGCCGTCCTCCGGCGCGCAGGGGATGACCTTGCCGTCGGGGCAGTTCTCGGGCGTGGCCTTGTAGATCTTCACCGGCACGCCGCGCATGTGGTGCGAGCTGATATGGGTATCTTGCCCATAGGGATCCCAAATGCACTCGATGTTCGAGAGTGTGAATCCATGGGTCGGTGCCGGCAGCTCCGGGAACCACCAGGCGTGTTCGGCGTTGGCCCAGCCGGGCGCGATGCCGTGGTACAGATCGACGCACTGGCGTACCTTGCCCCACTCGGTCTCGATCCAGGCCCAGTCGCCCTGCTTGAGCCCCAGCTTCTCGGCGTCGGCGGGGTTCATCTCCAGGCGCGGCGCCGGCCACAGCTCGCGGCACCAGGGCAGCTGGCGATGCTCGGAATGGAAGTACACGGGAATGCGACGCCCGGTAGTGAGAATGATCGGGTACTCCTCCAGGTCAACCTGACCGCCGCCCGGACCGCTTGCCGGCTCGTCGAAGTGCGGCATCATCTCATGGAGCAGGTCGTAGCGACCCGGCTCGATCTCGTTAGCGCGGTCAACGCAGTAGTTCTCGAAGAGCAGCGGCCAAAACTCGACGAGGGCCGTCGGCGTGGGACAACCGAAGTTGTTGACCGGCTCGCCCTTCTCATCGCAGGTGAAAAGCTTGCCGGTACAAGCGTCCTTGCCCATGCGCATCCAACCGGTTTCAAAGCGACGGTAGGTGCCCCAGCGGTCGGGCTCGATCTCCTTGGCGTTGATCCAGCCGTTCTCCTGGAAATCCTGACGGAAGTCCTCCCAGTGCTCCCACTTCACCTTGGGGTTGGTCTTCGAATTGTTCTGGAACCAGTCTTCCAGGCGATCATCATGATGATAGGCGCCCGGCCCGTCGCCGGCGATGTTGGTCCAGGTACCGTTCGGGCTGCCGTGGCGTTCCATGGTTTCGAAAAGGAGACGGTTGATGTCGTAGTCGAACTTGGTGTCCGCCGGCGGCTCGATGGCGCGCTGCGTCAAACCGATGCCCCCGGACGCGCCCTGGCTCACACGGATGTTGTTCAGCTCCGTCCAGTGCTGGCACGGCAAAATGATGTCGGCCATCTCGGTACCGGGATGATGGAACATGTTGATGTCAACCCAGAAATCCAGCTTGGACAAGGCCTCCCATGCCAGCGTCGCGTTCGACATGTTCATGAACGAGCCGGATTCGTTGATGCCGCCCTTGAGCGGATACGGATCGCCGTTGATGCATGCTTCCCAGATGCACGTGGCATCGGCCCACTCGTTGTAGTACGGCAGAATGGGGAACTTCTCGGCGCCGATCATGTTGCCCAGCACCTCGCGGCGATCCGGGATGTTCATTGGATCGACCTGCTTGTCGGCCAGATACATCGGCGGGCACATGGGCTCGCCGGTGAGCGCCTCCATGCCCTTCAGCGTCCACTTCACCTCCTGGGGCATGTTGGTGCCGGGAGCGGCCGTGGCCTGCTCGTCGACCGGCGTGCGGGAAAGGCCGCGGTTGCCGGCCGGGCCGTCGAAGTTGCCCGAGGAGTAGATGAGGTTGAGCACCGCGCGAACCGTCTGCGCGCAGTTGCCGATCTGGTCGGGCGCCAGGTTCAGATGAATGCCGCCGTTGCCGTAAGTCTGGCCCTCGGGACGCGTGGCCCACACCGTGCAGGACTCCTCGATGAGCTGCGGGTCGAGACCGGTGATCTCGCTGGCCCACTCCGGCGTGCAATCGGCCACCGACTTGGCGAGGTAGCTCCACACCGGGCGCGCGATGTGCTTCGTGCCGTCGGCCAGCGTCACCTCGTGCTCGCCTTCCAGATCGAAGTCGATGCCGGCCTCCTCCAACTCCCAGTAGGAAATCGGCGGCAGATAGCCTTCCTGCGAGGTGCCCGCGTACACCACTTCCATCTGGTCGCGGGTGGGGGCTACGTGGTTGCAGCACGGAATAGATCGGAAGAGCGGTTCAGCAGGAATGCCGAGAC
>OLXW01000038.1_pt1 | contig 98253 bp, 87 predicted proteins | sample 1673551 | NCBI WGS metagenome assembly OLXW01 (sample SAMEA103958114, study PRJEB25191) | human gut metagenome | reverse complement strand
CCCCACCGGGAAAGTAAAGTACCTGTTATGCTGTGTATTCAGTTGTAAAGGTGCTGGTACAGAATAAATCTGTAAGTCTAGTATACGCCACAGATTAGCAGTCGGTCAACAGTAAGTGCTAATTGTTTACACGACATTCACAATTCAAGGCGACAATCCACCTATGATGGATTTCATTAGAGAGTTTGCTCACCGTCTAATGTATTGTACATAGGCATCAGCAGGGTTCGCTGATGCATCTTTCGGTTATGGATGTCAATCAAGCATTAAGATATCCTTGCCGCAAAAGTCACCGCAAATTTTGCCCCGCCGCCAGGGGTGTCGGTCACGGTCAAGTCTGCATGATGCAGCCGGGCTAGTTCCTTGGCTACGCTTAGACCAAGGCCAAAATTGTGCTTGTCGGTGCGGCTGGGATCAGCGCTGTAAAAACGGTCAAAGACCCGAGCTTTTTCGGCATCCGGTATGCCGGGGCCGTGGTCTTGCACGGCCAGGGTGATTTTTTCCCCACAGTATGTCAAGCACAGTTCCACGGGGGTGCCCGCGGGGGTGTGGTCAAACGCATTGTTGAGCAGGATTGCCAGCAGCTGCTTTACACGGTCCGGGTCCGCCTCTATGGAAGGAACGCTGTCCTCCGGCAGGGTCAGACTTAACGGGTGTTGGCGCTGCTGCGCCAACGGGAAAAACGCATCGTATACTTCTAGGCAGAGGTTATCCGGTGCGATGGGGTGCAGATGGGCCGGCAAGGCATCCAAGTCGCCGTTGGCCAGCACCAGCAGATCCTCCACCAGCCGCGCCATACGGTCCGTCTCCTGCTCGGCATTCCGCAAAAGGGTGGCGCGTTCAGTCACAGGAGTGCGGCACGCAGCGTCCAGGCTTGCTTTTACTACGGCCAGCGGGCTGCGCAGTTCGTGCCCGGCTGCGGCGATGAACTCCTTCTGCCGCCGCATGGCCAATGCCGTCGGAGCCAGCGCTTTGCCGGTCAGTCGCCAGCTGATGATCGCCAGCAGCAGTGTGCCAGTGAACCAGATCGCACCATACTGCACAACTGTCTGGACCGCATGACGGTGTACAAAGCCCATATCCTGTAAAGCGGCCACAAGCAGATAACTGCCTGCTGTGCCGCGCGGCAGCAAGGCTGCGTGGCAGCGGTATTCGTTCAGCGTGAACACCGCGCTTTGCCGCTGCACGGCACCGCTGCTGTCATGCAGACTTGTGTCCAGCAGGGGGGACAAACCTTCTTCTAACAGAGGTTCAACCGCATTGCGGGCATCGGCGCTGCCCGTGGTGCCCGCAAAATGCAGCGCGGCACCGTTGTCCCACAAAAACAAAAGGCAGCCGCTGTTGTGCTCCTGGTCAGCCAGCCAAGCGTCACTTACGCTGTCGGCGCTGTCCAGCCGGTCAACGATGGCAGAAAAGTTCTGCGTGAGCAGCGTCTCCGCGGCGGTCCTGTACTGGGCGGCGGCATAATTCCATGTCACGACCAGCGCACCTGCCAGCACCAACGAGGTCAGCGCCGTCATCAGCAGGGTCAAACGGCGGCGCAGTGCAGTCAGCATGGCGGTACCTCCGCCTTATAGCCGCTACCGCGCACGGTGGTGATCGTTACCGCACTGCCTACGGCTTTCAGCCGCCGCCGCACAAAATGGATGTAACAGTCCAGATTAGCGTCCTCAACTTCGGCCAGTGGTCCCCAAACCCGCGCCAAAAGCACCGCACGGGTCTGCAGCTGCCCCGGTGTGCGCAGCAGTACCTCTAAAAGATCGGCCTCCCTCTTGGTCAGGGCCGCAGCGGCCTTTGGCCCGCTCAGGGTCAGTTGGGCGGCATCCAGCGTCACGTCACCGCAGCGTATGGCAGATTCGGCAGGGGTGCCGGGGCGGCGGGTTAGTGCCCGCAGCCGGGCCAGAAGCTCCCGCGTGTCAAAGGGCTTGCCCAGGTAATCGTCTGCACCGGCATCCAGGCCGTCCACCCGGTCATTGATGCCGGACAGGGCCGTCAGCATTAACACCGGGGTGGTACATCCCTTGGCGCGGGCGGCCCGCAGCAGGCTAAGACCGTCCAGCCCGGGCAGCATCCGGTCCAGTACACAGACATCGTATGCGCCGCCGCACAAAAGGGCTTTGCCGTCTGCGCCGTCGTGGCAGGTATCTACAGTATAGCCCGCAGCTTGCAGGGCAGGCAGCAGCGCCGTGCAAAGGGCGCGGTCATCTTCGATCAATAAAATCCGCATGGCATAATTCTCCTTTTCCCTTTCTAGTATACACCCCAAACCTTGAAACAGTCTTGAAAAGCCGCAGCTTTTTTCAAGGACAATTCAAGATTCGGGCGGTATACTGGTGCTACACCCGATGAAGGAGGGCACATACTTATGAAACGAATCATCAGTGCCGGATTATGCACGGCATTTATTTTGAGTCTGGCAGGCTGCGCCAGGCAGGACACCACTCCCAGCCTGACCGCTGCAGACACCACCGATACCCAGATGGGCCGCTGGGTCGAGAGCCGCGTTGACCTTGGCGGTGAGAAGCTCATCTCTTACCCGACGCAGCTGGCGGACGGAACGATTGTTCTGTACACCGGCAAGGTGGGGGAGGACAGCATCGAAGACTACACCCGCCGCACCAGCACTGACGGAACCAACTGGACATCGGAACCTGCAGCGTTTGACGTGGGCGATGCGATGGTCACGTGGATCCTCGTTGCGCCGGACGGTGAGCAGGCGCTTATCACCTATGACGGGGAGAATGCCGGGCTGGTTCTGCAGGCACCTGACGGAACCAAAACCGTTGTAGAGGATGACACGGTAAAGCAGGGCATCAACCCCAACACAGCTGTATTTCAGGGGGATAAGCTGGATTTTGTCTCCAACGGCGACACCGTGGATTTTGTGCAGGTCAGCCTGACTGACGGCAGTGTTACGACCGCCGCACTGCCGCAGGATCTGGCGTACAGCCTCAACTCCCTCACGACAGTCGGCAACCAGCTTGTTTACCTGAGCTTTGACAATAATACCGGCGATATTATCCTGAACACCCTGGACCCCGCCACCGGCGCAAGCACCGAGCTGCTGAACCCGGTCCCCAATGCGACCAGTTCTCAAGCGCTGACCGGCGACGCAGACGGCGCGGCTTATTACGCCTGCACGGACGGCATCTACCGCCTGGCCCCCGGCGGCACCCTGCCGGAGCAGGTCGTCCCTGCCGAGGGCACAGCGATGAGCATTTCCAGCAACTATCCGCTCTCTCTGCTGCGCACGGCGGCGGAGGACTTTATGGTCCTGCTCTTTGGCGACAGCGGCGGAAACGGCGATCTCTATTTCTATCACTATGACGAAACGCTGCCCACCCATGCCGACACAACGCTGACCGTCTGGTCATTGGCGGATTCCGCCACGGCGCGGCTGGCCGTGAACGCCTACAAAAAAGCCAATCCCGAGGTGGACGTCACCTTTGAAACCGCCGTGCAGACCGACACCGATGATGTCAGCGCCGCCATCAACGATGCGCTGACCCAGCTGAACACCGAACTGCTGGCCGGGGAAGGGCCTGATGTGCTGCTTCTGGATCGTGTCGACTACACGACCTATATCAATAAGGGAATGCTGGCTGACATGAGTGACACCGTGCCGCTGGATGCGCTGCAGAGCAATATCATCGATCCGTTTATGACCGATGGCAGGGCCTATGTGCTGCCTGCGCGGTTCATCGTCCCGGCACTCTGTGGTGACGCGGGCACGCTGGACGGCCTGACCGACCTGAACGACCTGCAGGACGCCGTGCTGGCCGCTGCACCCCGCCCCGACACCGAGCAGTACAGCGATGAATATTACACGGCTCTGCCCGATGACCAGAAGTATGCTCTGGCGCTGGCCAGCGGCGTTGACTTCGCGAAGCTGCTCCTGCCTTCCAGTGCCAATGCCCTGCTGCACGACGGCGCACTGGATGCAGACGCCCTGACCAAGATATTTACCTTTGTGAAAACAACTGCCGACTACTATGGCATGGCTGACTATATCAACACCGAGATGGACGGTGCATCTTCCCAGAGCTACGACAACGCGGACATTGTCAAAATCGATGCACAGCAGGACGAGTACAGCACCTGCAGCCGCGCCAAATTCGGCTGGATGGATGTTGCCACCCCCTACGCCGTCATTGCAATGGCGCGCACCAACGATATTTTTGATGCGGATGCCGAGGCCGTTCCCGTGGATATGATCCCGATGCCCGGCCTGACGCAGGGTGCCTATAACCCGCAGGTACTGGTGGGCGTGAATGCCAACAGCAAAAATCCGGATGCCGCAAAGGGGCTGGCCGCTGCGTTCTTCGGCACCGATGTGCAAAGCCAGTATTGCTCCGATGGTACAACGGTGCGGGCGGACTGCCTGCGGGAAAAACTCGATGCCGTCAAAGCGACGGTAAGCGGCGCAAAAACGGGTAAAGTGACCGGCGCGTATGTCGGCGACCTGGATGCCTTCTACGCCAACTGCACCACACCTGTATTGTTCCCGGTGATGCTGCAGCAGAGCTTTATAAACCATGCCAAGGCCATCATTGACGGCAGCGAGGACGTGGCCGCCGCTGTGGCGGGTGTGCAGAGTGATCTGGCGCTGTATCTGGCAGAACAAAAGTAACATCGGTGCGCGGAGCGGCCATGCTGCCCCGCGCATCGCTTTGCAGGAAAAAATTGTATGCAGAAAAGACAAAACAAACACCCGGACCCTACGCCCTGGCTGTTTCTGGCCCCCAGCCTGTGCGGTGTCACCCTGTTTGTGCTGGCCCCCTTTGTGGAGACGGTGCGCCGCAGCGTGACCGACACGATGGGGCGACACTTTGTGGGCCTCGCCAACTATACGGCGGTACTGGGCAACGATGCGTTCCGACTGGCGGTGGAAAATACGGTGCGGTTTATCGGAGTATGCGTTCCGCTGCTGCTGGCGCTCAGTCTGGCACTGGCTTTGGCGCTACGGGCGAAAGGCTTAAAAAATACCTCCTGGGCCGAGGTCTGCCGCACGACCTTTTTGCTGCCCATGGCTTTGCCGGTGGCAAGCCTTGCACTGCTCTGGAAAGTATTGTTTGCCCAAAACGGCCTTGTGAACGGAACTTTTGGCACCCATTGTGACTTTATGGGCACGGATGCTGCGTTCTGGGTGCTGGTCGGTACTTATCTGTGGAAAAACATCGGCTATGACAGCATCCTTTGGTCCAGCGGGCTGGACAGCATCTCCACAGACTTGTACGAGGCCGCTGCCGTAGATGGTGCCAGTGGGTGGCGGCAGTTTACAGCCATTACCCTGCCCAACCTGCTGCCCACACTGGCCGTCACGCTGGTGCTGAGTCTGCTGAACACCTTTAAAGTTTTCCGCGAAGCCTATCTGGTGGCCGGGGCCTACCCGGAAAAAAGCATCTATTTATTGCAGCATTTGTTCAACAACTGGTTCCTGGCACTGGATCTGCCAAGGCTGAGCGCCGCAGCAATCCTGATGGCAGGGGCGCTGGGGGCGGTGATCGCGGTATGCATAAAACGGCTCTAAAAAAAATTCTGCTTTTCCCATTCGTCCTGCTCGTATGGTTCCCGCTATGGTTCCTTTTGATGGGCACGCTGACCGGCTCGGAGGAGCTGGCAGCGACCATCGGCCCGGCGCTTTCCGGCAGCGGGCAGGCTGCGTGGACCCTGCTGCCCAGCTACCCTACGCTGGAACCTGCTGTCAAGCTGCTGCTGGACACACCGGAATACTTTACCACCTATTGGAACACCTGCCTGCAGACATTTCCGCAGTTGGCTGGTCAATTGGTCGTGGGTGCTCCCGCCGCATGGGCACTCTCCCGCTTGAAATTTCGCGGGCGCGGGGCCGTGCGGGGGCTGTACCTTATTTTAATGTTGCTGCCGTTCCAGGTCACTATGGTGCCTGCCTATCTGACGATAAACCACCTGGGACTGATGGATACTGTCTGGGCGGTCATTCTGCCGGGGGCATTCAGCACATTTCCCGTATTTGTGATGCAGCGCGGGTTTGACGCTGTTCCTCTGCCGCTGCTGGAAGCTGCCGCTATAGATGGCGCGACCCCGTGGCAGCAGTTTGCGCGAATCGGCCTGCCAGTGGGGCTGCCCGGTATCCTGGCTGCGCTGACCATGAGCTTTCTGGATGCCTGGAATGCGCTGGAACAGCCTATGACCTTTTTAAAAACACAGTCGCTTTGGTCGCTGTCACTCTATCTGACCGATACTACCCGCGACCTGGCACTGACCATGGCGGCCAGCCTGTTTGCATTGCTGCCCGCCGTACTGATTTTTGCTTTCGGCCAAAAGTATCTGGAACAGGGGATCCTGGCCGGAGCCGTGAAAGGATGAGGACCTATCGAACTGCTTATCGGGATGGACCCACGCCAGCGCCAGCGGCTTGGGTGGATTGTCCGCTTTTTTGCACTGCTGCTGGTGCTGACACTGCTGGCCCGCGGTACAGCAGGGGCAGCCATGGCCAGCGTGACGGTGCAGAGGCCGTCCTCCGGCAATGTGACAAAAAGCGTGCGCACTACGGCCACGGTCAGCTTTGCGGGCGGCACACCTTTTACAGTGCCCGCGGGTCTGCTGGTCATGGCAGTACCCGTGCAGGCGGGGCAGACCGTCAAGGCCGGGGACACGCTGGCCGTGTTTGATGCCGCTGAAGTGGACCGCGCCGTAAACGCCAAGCGGGCCGCGTTGCAGCAGGCCCGGACCCAGGCCGCACAACAGACGGCGGGAGACACCGCCGACCCCTACGCCGCCCAGCTCGCCCAGCAGCAATTAGAACGTGCCTACGAGGAAACACACAGAATCTACGCCGATGGTGAAGAGAGCGTTTCCCGTGCCCAGACCAAGCGGGACGAAGCTGCTGCCGCTCTGGAAAAAGCCCGCAATGCCGGCTATGCGGACGACGCTGAAAAACAGGCCGCCGTAGAAAACGCCGCCGCTGCCCTGGAAGCTGCGGAGGATGCCCTGTACAGCGCCCAAAAAGCCGCCGAAGATGCCAACAATGCGGCACTTTCCGCCGCCCAAAGTGCCGAGGATAACCGCAACACCGCACTGCACACGCTGGAGAAAGAGCAGGAAACCACGGAAAAACAGAACGCACTGGACCGCGCCGCTGCTGCTGTAACGGCCTCTGATGCCGAAACCCTGCAGGCCGAACTGGATGCCTTGCTTGCCGTGCAGCAGGCGGGCGGCACACTGACTGCCCCCAGTGATGGCACCCTTGTGTCGCTGGATCTCGTGGTTGGGCAGCCCTCCCCTGCCGTGGGCGGCCAGCTGGCTGCAGATGCCGATTTTACCGCCGAAATTCCTTTGGAAGAATCTCAAGCCAACCTTGTTTCAGTTGGCACTGTACTGCACCTGAGCCAGAGCCGCGCAAGCTGTGATGCCGCCGTGCAGAGCCTTTCGGCCCCGGATGAAAACGGCACCGTTACAGCAAAATGCACCTTGTCCAAAGGGGCATGGTGTGCCGGTGCTGCCAACGCATCGGCCACGGTGCAGGGTGAAAAGCGGCCCTGTGTGCTGCCGGCCAGCGCGGTACATAAAGATAATACCGGCTGCTATGTGCTGGCTATCGAACAAAAAGCCACAATCTTGGGTCAGCAGAATATCGTAGTATCGCTGCCTGTCACGGTGGTGGAAACGGGCGATACCACCGCCGCCGTCAGTGGTGCGCTGGACGCCGATACACAGGTCATTGTCAGCAGTACGCGGGCCGCGCAGGCCGGGGACCGGGTGAAGATCCATGATGCATCGTAAAAGAGGTTGGGCGGTTGCGGCAGTATTGCTGGTAGTTTTGCAGCTGCTTTTGCAGACCCGCGCAGCGCATATTGTACAGCAGAACCCAACCGTGACGGTGACCCTGTCTTCCCCGCTTACAGCCGGGCAGCTTGCCGCTGCACGGGAATGGGAAAAAAGTAATGCCAACACTCAAGCCGTTACTGCCAGCTTTTGGAGCGAGAAAGCAGCAGCGGTCTCGGCAGATTCTGACCGCACAGCGGAAGATGTGACCTGTATCGGCTTTGACGGTACAGCGCAGGACTGTCTGCCTGTGGAATATCTTCAGGGCACAGCACCCGGTGTCGTAGGACAGCAGTGCGCGATTTCTTCGACGCTGGCGTGGACACTGTTTGGCAGCTATGATATTATGGGCTTGACTGTTGCACTGGACCGTACCGAGTATTTCATTTCCGGCGTGTTTAAAAGTAAAAGCAAAACGCTTCTTTATCCGGCGCAAAGCGGCTTTACCCACGCGGCGCTGCGGGGTCTTTCGCCCGACACCCCCAAAACGGACGCCGAACAGTGGGCCGCAGCAACCGGTGCCGGAAAGATCACCGCCATCACTTACGGCCCCCAAAAGGCATGGCTGGCTCAAGCAGCGTGTGCCCTGCCTGCCCTGATTGTCGGACTGGCTTTGGTCGTGCTGTTGCTGCGCTTTATTTGTGCCCTGCCCGGTGTCTTGCACGGGGCAGCCCTGTTTGCTTTAGCACTGGCATTTGCGTGGGCGGTACCCCATTTTCTGCAAACCCTGCCCGGCTGGCTTATCCCCGGCCGCTGGAGTGATTTCAGCTTTTGGCCCACTTTATGGACGAAAATTATGGATACTTGCAATGGAAATATGAAGTAATTTAAAATTTGCAAGCAGAATAAGCCACAGATTGATGATGAAGAAACTTGCTTTCGATATATATTTCGCTGAGGATGTCTATAGAAATCGTTGGGAAAGTTGGACAAACTCTTTGGGATATTTTTGCATGAACATGACAATTAAATGCACAAGCATTTTTGGAATTGAACATAATGAACGGGTTTATATAGGAAAACAGCAAGATGCTAAAGCAAGGGTCATATACCGGGAATAGTGGTACTCTATTGCGTTTTATTTTACATTCTTTGACCACCATTTGACTACTACTGTGCAGACGCACCGTAAAACACCGAAAAGCCCGTTGTGACAACCACCAACAGGCGTTTTCTTGCTTTGGACGCAACTGTGCAGAACCAACAAAATTCACGCTTCAACGTTGGTCTGTACGGGCTTGTCGTAGTTCTCCGACCCGGAAGGCCAGAGGTTCGAATCCTCCCGGTCGCACCAAGAGCAGCACCTTATGGGGTGCTGCTCTTTTTGTTTTGCACGGATTTTACGGGGCAGTAAAAGAAGGGATTCGAACAGCCCGTGCCCCGCGGCTTGGCGAATCCCTTCGGGCACACCAGAAAACATTATTGCGATGTATTTTTTACAATGAGGTCTTTCATTTTTGATTTTTTAGAATAATTTTAGCAACATATCATCAGTGGCGTCTGTGTACTGCCCCTGCTTAATTTTCTTGTAAAGAAAAATACCGCCCACGCAGCGCAGCGATGATTTTGTCGGGTGAATCGGCGGCAAAATGAATCGGGTGTGTTGCGGGCGGTACGTTCTTTCTGGGCAATCGTCCACTGAAAGTGGTGGTTATCACGGTGAGAACCACCACTTTTGTCAGCAGGATTTGGAATAAAGGGTATCATGAAAGTGTAGGTGCGTCAATATTGTTTTGCGAAATTTATTGCGGTAAAGCGGTAGAAGTATCACTAATATCTTCCGAAACGGCCAGATTTTCCTGCTTCAGTACAATTTTGACCGTCGTGCCGGATTCATCACTGTCAAAATCAAACCCAAAGGCCTTGTAAAGCATAGACAGCCGCTCGTAGATGTTTTTCAAGCCAATGCCGTGTCCCTGCGGTTTGACTGTGAAGGTTCGTATCTTAGTTAGCTTCTCTGGTTTGACAGGCTTTCCAGTATTGTGAACAATCAATGTCAAGGTATCATCCTCTGCTTGCACGATCACATCGATTTTGCAAACTTCATCACTATCCTCCACGCCATAATGGATTGCGTTTTCTACAAGCGGCTGCAAGGTAAAGTGCGGCAAGGACCATTGCTCCAGTTCACCGGATGCCGTCAGCGTAAACTCCGCACGGCTCTTATAGCGAAGTTGCTGAATGGCGATGTAACTGCCTGCCAGCTGTACATCTGCTGCCGCGGTAGAATTCTGGCGCGGGCTGAGGGCGGCACGGAGAATGTCGCCCAGACTGACGATCATCTTACAGGCATCTTCCCGGTTGCCTGCTTTGACCAGCCAGTTCAGCGTTCCGAGGGTGTTGTATAAGAAGTGCGGGTTGATCTGTGCCTGCAGCATCTTATACCGGGTTTCCTGCAGGAGAATCTGTTTTTCGTAATTCTCATGGATCAGTGTGTCGATCTTGCCCAGCATGGAATCAAATTCTTTTGTCAATGTGCCAATTTCATCTGCCGAGATGTCTTTCGGCAACAGGGCGCGGGCTGCTGCAAAGTTACCCTCCTGCTGGTCAACCGTCTGCACCGCTTCGCCCAGAGTATGGATTGGCTTTGTGACAAGGCGCGCCATATGCAGAAGCACCCATGCAAACAGAAGCAGAATCGCACATTCACCGAATATCAGGGCATTTCGAGCCGCATTGATTTGGCCATAGATTTCATGGTAGTCAAATACACTGCATAGCCGAAGTCCAGTAAGTGAACTGGTTTGCCAGCAGATGAATTTTTTCTTGCCGCTCAAGGTCTGGATCTTATAACCCTGTGCGCTGTCCGGCAGCACAACGGCATCCGCCGCCTTACCGCTGTGATAAACCAGCGTCTGACAATTGTACAGATACAGTTCAGATGGTTTGCTGGAAAGGCGGTGAATCTCATTGTCCAGCAATTTCCCGACATTCAGTGCTACCACAACGGTGCCCAGTTTTTTCAGGCTCATGTCCTGACTGCGCAAGATTCTCCGCCCACAGAGGATGTACGGATAGTCTGCACTGTCGGATGACACCAGTGTAAAGCCGCCGGGGGTCTGGTTCAGCGACATTTCAAGGGCGGTCAACCGGGCCGCACCGGGGTCGGGCATATCCTGCCCGATGGTCAGTGTATGTCCATACAGATCGGTATATTGCAGGCTGCTGATTTGCCCGTCCTGATAGATTTTTTCCAGCAGGAGCGGGCGGATGCCTGTGAGCAGATAATAGTAATTTGCTGTCTCCGGGTCTGCGTTTGAAAGGGCGTTCATCTGCTGCTGAATCGTGGAATCCACGGCGATGCTGCGGGTCAGGGTGTCAATGCCCTGAATATCATCGTCCACCTTCTGCACGAAAAAATCCAGTTCCTGCAGGGATTTCTCATAGAACTTTTCCTCAAAGACTGAAAGTCCCAAATGCAGTGCGCCGATCATCAGCGCACCGCTGAGCAGGGTCAGTACCGCAAAGATACCGACAAATTTCTGTGCCAGCGGTAAATCAAGAAACTGTTTTTTGGCTCGGTGGAACATGGCCTTTCCTCACATTTCGTTTACTGCCCCCAGTGCTGCTCCATAAGCCGCCAAAGGGTGTCATCATCCGGGTGATTGTCCGTGTTCAGGATCAGCATCACACGGCGGTCCGCTTCGCTGTCGTTAAACTCCCGCATCCATTCGTAAAAATGCGGGCCTTCGCCCATTGTACGTGCAAAGCTCATCAGGTAACCACAAAGCTGTGCCGACTGTTTAACATCAGTTTGACACTCGTTGGCGTAAAAGTCAATCCATTTTCCATGTTCCCGGTTCCGCATGGCAGCATTTGCGGCAGTGTAGGCATTTTTTGCCCGGCCTGCCTGATAGAAGCAATGCTTCCAGTCGCCCACGAAACCGGCCTCCAGTGCTGCGCATACGTCCTCGCCGCCCTCTGCCCAGAATGTGTAGAGCTGTGCCTGCATCAAAAGCGTATCCTGAAAAAGTGTCCGTGCGGCACCAGTCAGAGTGGCAGCAGTAGCTTCGCATTGGCGAAGATACTGCTCATAGTTTTGCATGGCTTCTCGGAATTTTTCACCGCACCATGCTGCCTGCCCGCTCAGAGCCGGACGGTCACATAGCCAGTTCAGGTCCTCGCTGGGCTGGGTGCGGTCACGGAGGAACTGGGTAATAAGCATCCTGGGCACATGGTTGTAAAATTGATCACCTGCATGGTCGTCCGGGTGTTCCCCGTACGATACGGCATGGTCCGCATATCCGGCAAGGCATTTTGCCACGGGCAGGGCATTGGCTTTGCCGTAGTAAGCCTGTGCATAAGCGATGCGGTGACCCTCCGGGTCGGCAGTGCCGCTCTGCCAGAGCTGGGCGATGCAGTCCAGCAGATACGCATGGGGCTTGACGTTGGAGCAGTTGATGAGCCAGTAATCATCCACACCGTGGCGGAGAGCATTGGTCAGCTCCTCGCAGACAAACTCCGTGCTGTTGGGCAGCATGGTAATGTGACTTGCCGCCTGCAAATCATAAAAGGATGCGTGATAATACAGACCGTGTGCGCCGGTATCGCCCTGCGGTGGCAGTGCCTTCACACGTGGATTGCTGTTGCCCTGCCGGCGGCTGACCATCTTGCCGAAGCCATTATCTGCCCAGATTTTGATCACCTCGTCCGGCAGATCAAGGCAGCCCTGCTGGTACAGTTCCATAGTCTCCCCATACAGATTGGTGCAGCAGACGGCATGCGGGTCGCTGTGCTTGACCAGATCATACTGTTCCCGGATGAGGGAGGAAATCAGTGCGCCCCGCTTTTCCGGGGTGTCGTACTGGGGGTCGTCCTCCCAGAAGGGTTTATCGCCCTGCCCCCGGAACCCGATGTTCCAGACGGTGGGTGTATTTTTTTGCCGGTCAATGGCCTGCTGCCAGAGCGCGCGGAACTTTTCCGGGTAGAGACTGAACTTTGGTTCCAGCTCCGGGTACGCCTGCACAAACATTTCGGCTCCCAGCGGCTCGGCATGGTGGTGGGTGATGATGAGGCCCATATCCGCTGCAAGATCATGGTAGCGGTGGCCGTTTTTGCCCGTGCCGGGAATCACCAGATTGCCGCCCAGCCGCAGCAGCGTCTCAAAGACCATCACAAAGGGCATCTCGCTGCGGCGTTCCACCTTCCAGTGAGAAATCAGAGTTTCATCGTTGACGAACCAGCCGCGGTACCGTACCCGTGCGGGCTTGCTTTCATATGTGAAATTCTGCGGCACAGTCACGCCATCGGTCTGGATAAATTTCTGATCGTTCCAGAACCAGAAGGGCTGCACACCCAGAAAACGGCGACTGATTTCAAACAGACCGTATACAAAGCCGAGGGCATCGGCGGCGGTCAGCATCAGTCTGTCCTCATGCACCTGCAGGCAGAAACACTCCGGCGGAAGGTCACTATCCTTTGCAAGAACGATATCGCCGCCGGGCATTCCGGTCTCTGTGAATACAGCTTTCTTATCTCTCTGCAAGGCAGAGATGGCATACTGTACGGGCTTTGGCGGCTCCGTAGCAACGATCTGACTATTCCGGTTGAGAATCATACACAAAAACCTCTCTTTTGAAAAAAGGCACTGTACGCGCCGCACAGTGCCTTGATGAATGAACTTAACCCTTGATGCCGTCAGTGGCGATACCTTCAACGATATATTTCTGGAACAGGATGAACACGATGATGACCGGCAGCAACGACAGCACCGACATAGCGAACAGACCGCCGTAGTTGTTGTAGCTATTGGGGTCGGTGTAGAGCTTCAGTGCCAGCGGGATGGTATAATTCTTCGGGCTGGAAACGAAGATCAGCGGCTGGAAGAAGTCCTGCCAGATCCAGTAGAAGGCGAAGATGGCTGCGGTCACGATGGCGGGCTTGACGATGGGAATCATAATTTTGAACAGGATGCCGGGCTTGGAACAGCCGTCCAGCATGGCAGCCTCGTCCAGATCACGGGGAATGCCGCGCATATACTGGGCGATGAGGAAGATGAAGAAGCCGTAGCCGAACACCCACGGCAGGGTCATAGAAACCAGCGTATCGGAAAGTCCCAGCTTTTTCAGGATGATGTACTGGGGCACTACCATGACCTGCGAAGGAATCATCATAGTCATGACGATGCAGCCGAACCAGAAGTTTGCACCCTTGAATTTCAGGCGGGAAACCGCATAGGCGGCGAGCAGGGAACAGAAGATAGTGCCTGCAACCGAGACCACAGTAACGATGACGCTGTTCAATGTAAACCGCCAGAACGGAATGCCCGCGATACCCTTCCAGCCGGAAAGGTAGTTTGTGAGAATATCCCACTTTTCCGGGATGAGCGACCATGCGTTGTGGAACATGGTGTCGTTGGACTTGAAAGAGCTCATCAGCAGCCACAGCAGCGGATACACCATGATAAAGCCCAGAACACAGGAAAAAATGTGGAAGAACACGGATTGTGCCTTTGTACTTTTCTGACCAACCATTTTTCTTTCTCCTTACCCTTCGTAATGAACCCAGCTGTTCTGGCTCTTGAACAGGATCAGGGTCATAACTCCGATGATGGCAACCAGAATCCATGCCAGTGCGCAGGAGTAACCCATGTGGAAGTTTGCAAATGCCGAGCGGTACAGGTACAGCACATAGGTCAGAGTGCTGTTCATGGGGCCGCCATCCGTGATAACGTAACTCTCGGTAAAGACGCGGAAACCGTTGATGATCTGCTGGATGAGGTTGAAGAAGATAGTCGGGGTCAGCATCGGCATGGTGATTTTCCAGAATTGCTGCATCTTGGAAGCACCATCCAGCGAAGCAGATTCATACAGGGAATTCGGAATCTGCTTCAGCCCGGAGAGGAACACCAGCATACAGGAACCGAACTGCCACACACCCATCAGGACGATGACGAACAGAGCAGTTTTGGGGTTGCCCAGCAGGGAGAATTTCTGTTCGATGCCAATGGCAGACAGCAGGCTCATAAGAACACCCTTGTTGCCGAAAATCTGCTTCCAGACCACGGAAACAGCGATAGAGCCGCCGACGATGGACGGGATGTAATACAGAACACGATAAAATGCCATGCCCATGTGCTTTTTGTTCAGCAACGTTGCCACGAACAGCGCAAAGGCCAGACGGAGCGGCACCATGATAAAGACATAGCTGAACGTAACGACCAACGCCTTGCGAAAGGTCTTATCGGTTGTAAAAATAGTGATATAGTTTTTCAGTCCGACCCAGTTGGGGGCGGACAGCAGGTTATAATCCGTAAAGGAATAGTAGATGGACATCGCAGCCGGGATCACATACATGAAGATGAATCCAAACAGCCACGGAGCCAGCAGCAGATAGCCGACTTTGGTATCATCGCCAAAATTGTGCTTTTTCAGCGCAACAGCTTTTGTGTTTGACACAGCGAGGCCTCCTTTTCACAAAAAGGCGGGAGGGGTCTGTGGAGTGACCCCTCCCGCATGGTTTCATTAGTTGTTGGTGGCGAGGATGTTGTTGGCCTCGTCATAGAACTGCTGTGCAGCCTCGGCGGGAGTGGCCTGACCGTAGAACACGCTGTAGGCAATGTTCTTGAACTGGGTGTTGATCTCGGAAATACCGGAGGGGTCCGGTGCCGGGGTATCGCCGCAGTAATCAGCGGCATCGGAAACGAAGTCGAACATTTCAACCTGCTTCTGGGTCAGCGCGCCGCTGCTGGTCAGATGATCACGGGAGTTGCTTGCGGAGGGAGTGCCGCGCTCGCCCAGCATGATGTCGTTGGCTTCGTCGCTGTTCAGGAACCAGCTGATGAAAGCGGCAGCAGCATCCTTGACCTTGGAAGTCTCGGACACGGAGAAGAACATGCCGGGCTTGTACCAAAGAGCTTTCTCTCCGGCCTTCTTCACCGGGGGAACCAGCAGCTCCAGCGTGTCGTTGCCGGCATTTGCACCGATGGTGCCAAAGTTGTTCCAGGACTGGTGGAATGCTGCATCGCCGGTGATGACCGGGCTTGCGTCATTGCCAAGGGTCGCAATCTGCTCGTACTCATCGGGGTTCGGTGCGGCACCGGCATCGATCAGTTCTTTCCAAAGCTGGAAGTAATCGGTCAGGATCTGCACATCATCAAAGCCCAGGCTCTTGTTGTCCTCTGCGAACAGGGAGACACCATGCTCACGCACCCAGTAGTTCAGCAGGTTGGTGTCGATGAACGCAGAGCCGCCGAAGCCGTACTTGCCGGTCTTTTCCTTGACGGTCTTGCAGATGGAAACAAAGTCGTCCCAGGTCCAGCCGTTCTGAGGAGCGGTGACACCGGCCTCTTCCAGCACAGAGGGGTTGTAGATGAAGGAGACCAGCGAGGTGGACAGCGGGATACCCACCATCTTGCCGCCAATGGTGCCTGCATCGATCAGGGCATCGTCCACGTTGGAAATATCCAGCGTGCCGTCCGAAGCATAAGAGGACAGGTCTGCCAGAGAGCCGTTCTTGGCGTAGGTGGAGATGTACATATAGTCCATCTGGACGATATCAGCCATGCCGCCGGTGGCTGTGTCGGTAGCCAGCTTCTCAAAGTAGCCATCCCAGCCGGAGGGGGTGGTCTCAAAATGCACATTGGGGTTCAGCTCGGTGTACTTGTCCAGCACTTTCTGGGTCAGGTCGTGACGGGTCTGGCCGCCCCACCATGTAAAGCGAATGGTCACATCGCCGTTTACGGCAGATGCGCTGCCGGATGCGGCAGAAGAAGCAGCGGTGGAGCTGGATGCGCCGCCGCAGGCGGCCAGTGCGGATGCCACACCGGCAGCACCGGCGACCTTCAGAAAGTTTCTGCGAGAGATCTTCATGAGAATTTCCTCCATTTTCCTTCGTGTTTTCTGTTACGGGGGAGCCGTCGCTCCCTGTATGGTACGCACCCTTTTGTTGCTTTTATTGTATCGCTTTTTTTCAAAAACAAAATGGAAAATGTCGGTCTTTCTCTTGGAAAAAACCGACATTCAAAAGCAGCCTGTTCAATGATGGTTCCGGTATTCCGTCGGTGTCACGCCGCAGATCTTACGGAATACTTTGGAAAAATACTGTCCGTCCAGCGGGTAGCCCACCAGTTCCGCCAGACGGCTGATCTTCATATCCGGCTGAAATTCCAGCAGCCGCCGGGCCTGTGTGATGCGGCAGTGTTCCAGATACGCCGAGAACCGGTTGCCGGTCATCTGGAAGAAGATGCGCCGCAGGTGATCTTCGCTCATGAAAAGCCGCTGCTGTGCAATGGTCTGCAAGCTGAACTCCGGCTCCGGGAGGTTTTCGTAGATGGCAAGAAAGATCTCCCGGCTCCGAGCATCGGGCTGGGGGTGGTTCCATGCGGCGGTCAGAGCATCTGCCCATGCCGGGAGCGAATCCTCCGGGGCAGCCTTGTCCTCGAACAGCAGCTTCCACGCCAGCTCGCAGAGCTTTTGCCGCTGCTGCGGGCGATAGTCCTTTGCCTCCATTTTGGCAAAGGAAAACGCAAGCTCCTGCAAAAGCTCCTCATAGCTGCCGGTCTGCCGCAGTGCTTCCAGATCAAAGATCTCGTTCACCGTTTCCGGCAATGCCGCATTCCGGGAAGGGCGCAGAAGGGCGGGCTCGTTTTCATCCATGTTCAGCTGCAAAAGCTCCTGCGCCTGCCGGAACAGCACGGAAAGCTCTGCAAGCGTTCCTGTCCGGCTGGCAGAAGAAAGCATTGGAAGCGTTTCAAACCGCTTGAATTCTTTTTTGAGCACCTGAACCGCTGTTTCCACACTGGATTCCGCCATAGCATCTGCCAGAACCAGAACATCCCGGTCCACACCGGTGGTCATGAGCAGGGTGCCGTCCGGCAAAAGGTCGCCCAGCATATTGCCCACGACATACCGTTCCAGCGAGTCGAATCCGCATTTGAGGCGGAAATCCAACAGCAGGACCATGCGCTGTTCGCCGCCCAGTTCGTCCACAAGCTGCCGTGCGCCGGAAGATGCCTGCGCCTTTCCCAACAGCAGATCCCGGAACAGCTGCTCCCGTGCATAGGGCTTCAGCAGCCGGGCTTCGGTCTCCAGCTTTTCGGAGCGTGCATTCTTTTTGCGGGCTTCTTCCAGTTCCGCAAACGCCTTGTTCAGCACCGGGATCATTTTGGATTCATCGCAGGGCTTGAGGATGTAATGCCGCACCCCCAGCTCCATGGCCTGACTGGTAAATTCGTAGTCACCATAGCCGGAAAGCACCACAAAGGTCATATCCGGGTACTGCTCCTTTGCCTGCCGGATCATCTCAATGCCGTTCATCACCGGCATCTTGATGTCCACGATGGCGAGGTCAGGCCGGAATTTTGCGATTTTTTCCAACCCCTCGGCACCGTTCCGAGCGGTGGAAACGACCTTTATCTCATAGGAATCCCACGGTATGAACTGTGCCATTCCTTCACGCTCGATCTCCTCATCGTCCACGATCAACAGTGTATACAAGTTGCTCTCTCCTTCACCATTTTCTCCTGCCTATAAAATAATATACTTTATTATAATTTGCAAGATTTGCCCGCAGAATGTCGCTCCGGTTCAAGAAGAATGCCGGATTTGTACAGGCAGAACCGGGCAGAATGTGATATTCTGAAGCCACAGGAAATCCGCATCGTGCAACCTGCATCCATTGATTGCCACCGGCATCTGCCGCCGATGGAGGTGGGAGCGGTATTCCTCCCAAGACTTTTTGCTTGGTTTTCTCCTTCTTCATCATTTTCACAGCATAGAAGCAGCCGTTCGTGAATGTCGGCTGCTTTTGTGCTATACTGAGTTAAAAAACACGCAGGAGGCGTTTTGTTATGGCATTATGGATCAACGATGGGCTGCATGAAGCGGCAGCAGATATCCATTCTTTTCTGCTGGTGGGGCAGTCTAACATGGCCGGGCGCGGCGACCTGACAAAGGAAAACGCCATCACTGCACCGGACTGCTTTATGCTGCGGATGGGCCGCTGGCAGGAGATGAGCGAACCAATCAATGTGGACCGGGCCGTGGTGGAAGGGGCAGTTCCCCGCAGCGGGGCAAACCTTGCAGCCAGCTTTGCGGCGCAGCTGCAAAAAGAGACCGGAGCAAAAATCGGCCTGATTCCATGTGCAGACGGCGGCACCCGCATTTCCCAGTGGCAGCCGGGCGAGGTGCTGTTTGACCATGCCGTGTTTCAGGCAAGGCTGGCACAGCGTACTTCTGCGCTTACGGCGATTTTATGGCATCAGGGTGAGAGCGACTGCCTTGCACCGGAACAGCTGGAAGCCTACCCCGAACAGTTTCAGCGCACGATGCAGGCGTTCCGGAAAGAACTCGGCGATCTGCCCATCGTGGTGGGCGAACTGGGCTGGCCGGAAAACGGCTTTCACGGAACACCCGCAGAACTGCTGCACGAATTCAACCGTCGTCTGCCGGAGTGGGCAGCGCAGCTGCCCCGGTGTGCCGTAGTCTCGGCAAAAGGCCTGACAGCACGCCCGGATGGACTGCACTTTACCACCGAAGCCCTGCGCACATTGGGGCTGCGGTATCTGGAAGCTTATCAGAGTCTGTTATAAGGAGAGCTTTTATGCCGAACCATTTCTTTTCACAGAACGGCCTGACCGCCTGCTGCACCGATACAAGCATTACCTTGTTCTGGGATAAGCCCGCCGCTGCCGGTGCGGTCGAAACCTATACCGTCCTGCTGGACGATGCCGCTGCTGCTCATACCCAAAAGACCCACTGTACATTGGAGAATCTGCGTCCGGAAACGACCTATTCGCTGTTCGTTCAGTGGCGGAGCGGCAGCATTGGGGAATTGACTATCCGGACAACACCGACCAAACGCTGTTTGGATGTGACTGCATCTCCTTATTCTGCTGTGGGCGATGGAAAGGCCATGAATACTGCCGCCCTGCAAAAAGCCATCGACGACTGCGGCGAGCGTGAACAAATCTATTTTCCGGCAGGTGTTTACTGCACAGGCACATTGCGTCTGCACAGCAATATGGAACTTTACCTTGAAGAAGGAGCTGTGCTGCAAGGCACAGCAGACCCAGAGGATTATCTGCCGCGCATTTCCAGCCGCTTTGAGGGCACTGAGATGGAGTGCTACAGCAGCCTGTTGAACCTCGGTACGCTTGACCATACTGCCGGGCCAAACTGTGAAAACGTAATTCTGCGCGGCAAGGGAACGATTGCATCCGGCGGAAAACTGCTGGCAGAGCGCATCATTGCAAGCGAGCGGGAAAGGCTGAAGGACTACCTTGCCCAAAATGCCACTCTTGTTTCTACCTGCGAAAATGCCGATACGATTCCGGGGCGCGTCCGGCCGAGACTTGTCAACATGAGCAACTGCCGGAACATCTGGATGGAAGGGCTGACATTTGCAAACGGCGCAAGCTGGAATCTGCATATGGTCTACTCCGACCAAATCGTGACCGACCACTGTACCATCCGGTCGGATGGTGTCTGGAACGGGGACGGCTGGGACCCGGATTCTTCCACAAACTGTACGATCTTCGCCTGCGAGTTTTTTACCGGAGACGATGCCGTTGCCATCAAGTCCGGCAAGAACCCGGAGGGGAATATCATCGACCGCCCGACGAAACACATCCGCGTGTTCGACTGCCACAGCGGTTTCGGACACGGTATCTGCATCGGAAGCGAGATGAGCGGCGGTGTGGAGGATGTGAAGATCTGGGACTGTGATATGGCAGTATCCACCTCCGGGCTGGAGATCAAGGTTACGAAAAAGCGGGGCGGCTATGTCCGGAATGTGGAAGTACGGGACTGCACCCTCTCTCATGTCATGGTGCATTCGGTCGGGTACAACGATGACGGCATCGGTGCACCTGTGCCGCCTGTGCTGGAAGATTTCCGCTATAATCGGGTGACGCTGCTTGGACGATACATTGACCACGACCATGTATGGCACACCTGTCCTGCCATCGAGCTGAAGGGCTTTGATGTGCCGGGCTATGAGGTGAAGAACATTTGCTTCAAGGATGTGGTGTTAGAGGACAACGGCGGCCCGGAGCAAAACATCCGGATGCAGTACTGCCGGAATGTCAGTTTTGAAAATATTACCGTCCGGTCAGGGGTGCAGCCGGAATGATGCCGTTTTTCTCCAAAAAAGCAGCCTCTTTTCTACAACCCGTTTTCTCTCTGACTGTGGTACAATAAAACTGTAAAACGAACCGCAATGGAGGAAGCAGAATGATGTTTGAACAGAACTTTATGCCGGAAGGTGCAGAAATCAACCCGGATACGCCCCGCAAAAAAGGGCTGGCGCGGTTGTTTGAAATTCTGAGCCGGGATCTGGACGGCATTTTCCTGTCCGGGGCACTGGCGATGTTAGTCTGCGTCCCGGCAGCAATTCTGGCAGGCATTGCCCTCTGGCTGGGCAGCCTGCCGCTGTGCCTGCTGGCGGCGGTCGCCGCCGGGTGGCTGGTGGGTCCGGCTCTGACCGGACTGTACGATACCATCCTGCGTGCCTTGCGGGATGAGCCGGGATTCTGGTGGCACACCTACAAGCGGGCATGGAAGCAGAACTTCCGAAGCAGTCTTGTTCCCGGCATCGTGTTTACCGTGTTGTGGGCACTGCTTGCATGGTCGGCATTCGTGCTGCCGCAGATGACAGAAATCTCCCTGAGCTTTGCGCTGATTCTGCTGCTGGATGCCGTTCTTCTCTTGACGCTGGGCAACTACTTCTGGATGCAGAACGCACTGTTTTATGGCTCGATTTTTCAAAAGTCGTCCAATTGCATCCGGATGTTCTTCGGCTTCCTACCGCAGACTGCCCTCTCTGCAATCGTGCAGGTTGGATACTGGCTGCTGATAGCATTCTTGATTCCACGATGTGCGTTTATGTTTCTGCTCACTGGATTATGGGTCCCCAGTCTGTTAGCAGCATTCTCTGTGTATTCCACAATGGAAAAGAATCTGCATCTGGAAGAACGGATTCAGGATATCAAAAATTATTGAATATTTTCCCGCAGCGTAACTCAAGGTTCGTCTGTGTCATTTTCTCCCTTGGAGGTAACATATCATGCCATTGAATCATCCTATGATCCCGGCACTGTTGGCTGACCCGGAGATCTTCCAGCAGAATCGCCTGCCGCCCCATGCGTATTTTTCCGACCAGACCAGCCCGGCCATGCCGTTGACGGTCAGTTTGAATGGTGAGTGGGCGTTCCGCTACGCAGAGAATCTGACAGCACCTTTTTCAAACTGGGATACCCTGACCGTGCCGGGGATTATCCAGATGCAGAGCCTGCAAAAGCCGGGCCGGCCCTACGGCACGCCCCATTATGTCAACACCCAGTACCCCTGGGACGGCCACGAAAAACTGCACCCCGGGCAGATCCCGCAGGAGTATAACCCCATCGGGGAATACAAGCGCAGCTTCACCCTGCCGGAAGAGTGGGCAAACTGCTATCTGCGCCTGAACGGGGCTGACAGTGCCGCCGCTGTCTGGTGCAACGGGGTCTATATCGGCTATACCGAGGATACCTTTACCCCGGCAGAATTTGATATGACGGAAGCCGTCCAGCCCGGCGAAAATGAGGTGACGATTCAGGTTTACCGTTTCTGCTCCGGCAGCTGGCTGGAAGATCAGGATTTCTGGCGGATGAGCGGTCTGTTCCGCTCGGTGGAGTTGTTCACAAAACCTGAGATTCATCTGGAAGATGTGTTCGTCAGGCAGAACTTTGCGCCGGACTTTTCCAGCGTGAAAGTGACGTTCGACTGCAAGGTCAGCGGCGCGGGCCGGGTGTCGGTGGTGTTCAACGGGCAACAGCAGTCCGCTGAGGTGGGCGAGCCGGTCGAATACGGCAGCGGCGTGGTCTTTGGCAAGGGCGAAGCCGACCCGGATGTGGAACCGGACGTGCAGGATGTTTCCTTTGCCTTTAAGGTAGAACAACCGGAATTGTGGAGCGCAGAACAGCCGACCCTTTATGAGGCAGAGATCGCCCTATTGAATGGGAAAACACTGGTGGAGCGCACCGGACTGAAAGTCGGTCTGCGCAGGTTTGAACTGAAAGACCGCCAGATACTGCTGAACGGCAAGCGCATCGTGTTCAAAGGGGTCAACCGCCACGAGTGGAGCTGCAAGACCGGCCGCACTGTCAGCCGGGAAGAAATGCTCTGGGATGTGAAAAATCTCAAGGCGCACAACGTCAACGCTGTGCGCACCAGCCATTACCCCAACGATTCGTATTTCCTCTCTTTGTGCGATGAGTACGGCCTGTATGTCATCGAGGAAACGAATCTGGAAACGCATGGTACCTGGCAGAAGCTGGGGGCCGACGGCTCGGACGAATGGACTTTGCCCGGCGACCGCCCGGAGTGGCGGGAAAATGTGCTTGCCCGTGCCGAAGCCATGCTGGAACGGGACAAAAATCACCCGGCCATCCTGATCTGGTCCTGCGGCAACGAGAGCCACGGCGGGAAAACGCTGTGGGAGATGAGCGAGTATTTTCGCCGCACCGACCCCGGCCGCCTTGTGCACTACGAGGGCATTTTCTGGAACCGGGAATACCCCGCCACCTCCGACATGGAGAGCCAGATGTACACCCCGGTGGTGGACATCAAAAAGTTCCTCACTGAACACCCGGAAAAGCCCTTTATCATGTGCGAGTACAGCCACGCCATGGGCAACAGCTGCGGCGGCATCACGGATTACACCGAGTACGCCTACGAAGAGCCGCTCTATCAGGGTGGGTTCATCTGGGAGTACATCGACCACGGCATTGCAGTCACCGGCCCGGACGGCAAACTGAGCTTTGCCTACGGCGGCGACTTCGGCGACCGCCCCACCGACCGGGAATTCTGCATCGATGGCCTTGTTCTGCCCGACCGCCGCAACACCCCCAAGATGGATGCGGTCAAGGTGGCCTATACGCCGTTCAAGATCACCCTGACCGAGACCGAAGCCGTGGTGGAAAACCGTACCCTCTTCACCGATCTGAACGCCTATGATCTGGTGTTCGCATCTTCCATCAACGGCAAACCGGAGCGCCGGGCTGTCTTGCGGGCAGACTGTGCCCCCGGTGAAAGCGTCCGTATTCCGTTCCCGTTTGCAATGCCGGAAACGGGCCTTGCCTGCATGACGGTAACAGTCATCCTGCGCAGCGCCCTGCCGGGTCTACCTGCCGGGTATGAAGCGGCGTTCGGACAGATCTGGAAGAAACACGCCGAAGCCCGGTTGACCGTCCCGGCTCCGCAGCTGGTGGAGATGGACTGCAACATCGGCGTAAGGGGCGAAGGCTATGAATACATTTTCAGCCGGGGCAAGGGGCTGACCTCCATCCGTTTTGACGGGGTGCAGCTGCTGGATGATACGGTGCGCCCCAGCTTCTGGCGCGCGCCCACCAACAACGATGACGGCTGCGCCGAGCCATTCGAGTTTGCCTTCTGGAAAACGGCGGGCCTGTATGCCCGGTGCGACAACCTGACCGTAGAAGCCGGAACGGAGACCGTGACCGTACACGCCGTTTACACCCTGCCGGATGGACGGACCCTGCCCATTGATTTTACAGTGGACGGCACAGGCCGGTGTGAGGTGGCCATGACATGGCAGGGCGAAAGAGCGGAATTGCCGGAGTTCGGCCTGTTGCTGCCGCTGCGGCGGGAGCTGACAGGCGTTTCCTATCTGGGCCTTGGCCCCCGTGAAACCGTAGCCGACCGCACCGTGGGCGGAAAAATGGGCGCATGGAACTATAATATCCGGGAAGATTTTGCCCAGAACAGCCCGGTCTATCCGCAGGAATGCGGAAGCCGCACCGGGGTATACTGCGCCGAAGTGACCGGTAGCATTCCGGGCATCTGCTTTGAGAGTGATCCCGGCATGGTCTTCTCCGCCTTGCCTTATACACCCCATGAGCTGGAAAACGCCCGGCACCTCTACGAACTGCCCCGGGACGACTGCAAAACCATCGTGCGGTGCGCAGCCTTCCAACGTGGTGTGGGTGGCGACAGCAGCTGGGGCGCAAAGCCCCATGAAAATGTCTGCTTTGCGGCAGAAAAGGGTATGCAGTTCAAATTTACGCTGAACAAGCTGAATTGAGCGATTCACAAGCGACAGAAGAGGTGGTGTCCAAAATGAACACCACCTCTTCTGCCTATAATAGTGTAAATATATCTTGCAATCCATCGTATATTATGGTATATACATTATACGAAACAATTTTTGAATGAACGCTTTAGCGTGCAACGATGTATAAAAGTGAGGTGCTTGCCATGAATGCTGTGATCTACGCTCGCTATTCCAGTGATAACCAGCGTGAAGAATCCATCGAGGGTCAGATTCGTGAATGCACAGCCTATGCCGAAAGAAACGGCATCACAGTGGTCAGGCACTACATTGACCGTGCACTTTCTGCCAAAACGGATAATCGACCGGATTTCCAGCAAATGATTCGGGACAGTAATAAGAAGCTGTTTGAAATTGTGCTGGTCTGGAAGTTTGACCGCTTTGCCCGGAATCGTTTTGACAGTGCAAACTACAAGATGATTCTGAAAAAGAATAATGTCCACTTGATTTCGGTCATGGAACCAATTGCTGAAGGTTCGCAGGGCATTCTGGTGGAAACGTTGCTGGAGGGCATGGCAGAATACTATTCGGCTGAACTTTCCGAAAAGGTCATTCGAGGTCAGACCGAAAACGCCCTGAAAGGGAAATGCACAGGCGGCACCGGAACGATTGGATATAAAATCGACGAAGAAAAGTTCTATCGCATCGACCCGCTTGTTGCTCCATTTGTATTAGAGGCTTTTCAGCGGTACGACAATGGTGAAAAAATCGTTGAGATTCTGAACTATCTCAACGAAAAAGGCGTTCGTAATATGCTGGGTGGAAAACTGACGTGCAGCAGCATGAACACCATGTTGAAGAATCGCCGTTACATTGGAGAGCTTTCTTTCCGAGATACCGTTGTGCCAGATGCGATTCCTGCCATCGTCCCGAAAGACCTGTTTGACCGTGTTCAGAAGCGTCTGGAGAAAAACAAGCGCGCACCAGCTCGCGGAAAGGCAGATGAGGAATACTTATTGACCACCAAGCTGTTCTGTGGCAAGTGTGGAGCATTGATGTTTGGCGAAAGCGGAACAAGTGCCACCGGACGAACCTACTATTACTATAAATGTGCTACTGCCAAGCGGCGCAAAGGCTGCAATAAGAAAACCGTACAGAAAGACTGGCTCGAAAGTTTGGTCGTCCAAGAGACGATGAAGCTGATTCAGGATGATGCCATGATTGAACGGATCGTTCAACTGGTTATGGATTTTCAGAACCAAGAGAACACCACGATTCCGCTCTTGGAAAAGCAGCTCCGAGAGGTGGACAGGAAACTGGACAACCTGATGAAAGCAATCGAGGAGGGCTTATTTACCCGGACGACCAAGGAGCGTCTGGATGCCTTGGAAGCTCAGAAGGATGAACTGACTGCCAAAATTGCTGACGAGAAGTTAAGAAAGCCATCCTTCAATGCCGATTTCATCCGGTTCTGGCTGATGAAATTCAGAAAGTTCGATATATCGCAGCAAAAACAGCGCAAAGCACTGATTGAGATTTTTGTGAACGCGATTTTCCTGTATGATGACCGGATGCTGATTACGTTCAACTACAAGGATGGTTCTCAAACCATCCGCTTTGAGGATGCCTTGACTGCTGCTGAAGCAGTGGGAAATAGTTCGGATTTGTCCAGCTCTGCTCGATATGACAAAAAGCCACGATGAACCGTTTACAAATGCGGTTTCGTCGTGGCTTTATTTGTTGCCAGTCCCCTGAGATTCGGCTGGAAGATACCTTATTTGTGCGTTACCATCTTAAAAACCGCCCCTGCGCTAAAGGGCAAATGCGCACCCGGCAGCTTTCCGATTTTGTTCTTTTTTTATTTACAAACAGTACCTTGACACCGAAATATCCTTTTTGTAATCTTAAAGAGTATTCTGAATGTAAGTGAATGCCGTCCCGAATCAATACGGTTTTTTCGGGCAGGACGGCAGGAAGTTTCTCCAGCGAATGTCCTGGGGGTGGTACCCTGCTGCCACAGGCAGTAGGGCGGGACTGAAGTTCCGGGCTGTTCGCAGAGAAAACTTCCTGATGGCCTGCCAAGTGAGCGCAAGCTGACGGCAATGGGAAAGGAGCAACTACCAATGGATCATCTGCAGAACGTAATGGGATACTTCGACCAGCAGCAGCCGCTGTGCGCCGAACACGACCGCATCAGCAAGGACCTGTACAAGGAGTTTGGCGTTAAAGCGGGCCTGCGCGACGAAAACGGCAAGGGCGTGCTGGCAGGCCTGACCAATATCTCCGATATCCGCGCCTTCCAGTATGTGGACGGAGTGAAAAAGCCTGCCGACGGTCAGCTGCTCTACCGCGGCTACGACGTGAAAGACCTGATCCGCGGGTCGTCCGGCAGCCGCTTTGCCTTTGAGGAAGCGGGCTATCTGCTACTGTTCGGTGAGCTGCCCACGCAGGAAAAGCTGGAAGAGTTCTGCCGCGTGCTGGGCGAGTGCCGCACCATGCCCACCAACTTTACCCGTGATGTGATCATGAAGGCCCCCAGCCACGATATCATGAACTCCATGGCCCGCAGCGTGCTCACACTGGCATCCTACGACCCCAAGGCCGGTGATCTGGAAATTTCCAATGTGCTGCGCCAGAGCATCCAGCTGGCCGGCATCTTCCCCATGCTGGCCGTGTACAGCTACCATGCCTATAACCACTACGAAAAAGACGGCAGCATGTACATCCACCGGCCGGACCCGGAGCTTTCCACCGCAGAGAACTTTTTGCGGATGCTGCGCCCGGATATGAAGTACACCGAGCTGGAAGCCCGCGTGCTGGATGTGGCATTGCTGCTGCACGCCGAGCACGGCGGCGGCAACAACTCCACCTTTACCACCCGCGTGGTCACTTCGTCTGGCACCGATACCTACTCGGCCATGGCGGCTGCCCTGTGCTCCCTCAAAGGCCCGCGCCACGGCGGTGCCAACCTGATGGTGATGCAGATGATGCAGAACATCCGCGAAAACCTGCACGACACCGAGGACGATGAAGAGCTGGAAGCCTACCTGAAAAAGCTGCTGCACGGCGAAGCATTTGACCGCAAAGGCCTGATCTACGGCATGGGCCACGCGGTGTACTCCCTCAGTGACCCCCGTGAGGTAGTATTCAAGGGCTATGTGGAACAGCTGGCCCACGAGAAGGGCCGCGACAAGGACCTTGCCCTTTACAACAAGATCGAGCACATGGCCCCGCAGCTGATCGCGGAGGAGCGCAAAATTTTCAAGGGTGTCAGCCCCAATGTGGACTTCTACAGCGGCTTTGTGTACGATATGCTGGGCATCCCCATGGAGCTGTACACGCCGCTGTTCGCCGTGGCCCGCGTGATGGGCTGGAGCGCCCACCGCATTGAAGAGCTGCTCAGCGCAAACAAGATCATCCGCCCGGCCTACAAGAGCCTTGGCGGCACCCACGAATATATCCGCCGCAATGAGCGGGAATAACAGGGAGGATACATGATGAGCGTGGAACTGAAACATCACCCGGAAGAATGGTTCTTCCTGCACAATTTTGATATCGACAAGGTGTTCAGCACCATCCAGCGGGCGGATTACCTGATCTTATATTACATCAAGATGCAGGCTGAACAGCACCCGGACAGTAAGGTTTATCTGGCTGACCTTGCTGCCGTTATGGGCCTGAAGGTGACAGAGCTTTCCAAGGCCGTTGAAAAGCTGCAGGACAATGGCTTTGTGGCATGGAAGACCGACCGTGAAGCGGGCCGCACCTATGTGGAGCTTTCCAGCAAGGCTGTGGAGCTGATGGCGGAGGAGCGCGCGTTCATGCAGCGCTGTTACGCCCGCCTGCGTGCAGAGCTTGGCGACGAAGAACTGCATCGTGCAGTAAGCACCATGCAGAGCGTGACGGCCATCCTGAAGGATGAACGGGAACACAGCGGCGTATAAAAACAGCCTCAACAAAAAAATGAGATAGACTTCCCCGAAAGGGGTTGCCTATCTCATTTTTTGTTGTAAACTGAGGTTCCCGGATCAATAAATAAATTCTACTGAAAAAAGCCAGAGCGGCTATTTTAAATCCTTTACCGGATCAGGTTCACAAACACCGGGCAGAGCACTGCGGTCAGCACACCGGCCACCGCAATGGAAAGGCCGCTCATGGCACCTTCCACCTCGCCCATCTGCAGGGCTTTGCTGGTGCCCACGGCATGGGCCGAAGTTCCGATACCCACGCCCTTGGCGATGGGGTCGGTGATGTGGAACATCTTGCACACCGTCTCAGCCAGCAGCGCTCCCACGATGCCGGTAACAATGACGATCGCACCGGTCAGGGCAGCAATGCCGCCCAGCTCAGCGGCCACATCCATGCTGATGGCAGTGGTCACGGATTTGGGCAGCAGGGTGGCATACTGCTCACGGGTCAGGTCCAGCGCCAGTGCAAGCGCCAGTGCGCTGCCAAGGCTCACCAGCGTGCCCACCGAGATACCCGCAATGATGGCGGCGGCGTTCTCTTTCAGCAGGTCGATCTTTTCATACAGCGGAATGGCCAGTGCCACGGTGGCGGGCAGCAGCAGATAGTTCACCGGTGCCGCGCTGGCCTTGTAGTCCGCATACGGGATGCTGCACACCGACAGAAAGATGATCACAAAGATGCTGCCCAGCAGCAGCGGGTTAAAAATGGCTTTGCCTGTCACCTTATTGATAAGGGTGCCCAGTGCAAACGCGGCCAGCGTAAGCAGAACGCCCCATGCTGCGGAGCCGGACAAAAAATCATTCAGCAGCTGCGTCATTGTCAGCCTCCTTTTTCTTGCGGCCGGTCAGGGCCTGCGTGGTCTTGCCTGCACTCACCATCACCAGCACAGTGACCGGGATAATGGCAATGAGGATGGGCAGCAGCATCTCGCCCATCTCTGCCCACAGTTCCATCACACCGGCGGCAGCGGGCACGAACAACAGCGGGAAGATGCCTGTGAGATAGGTTCCCACCTCTTTCACATCGTCCAGCTTTACCAGCTTGAAGTTCAGCGCTGCCAGCAGCAGCACCAGACCGTAGACGCTGGCCGGGACCGGCAGCGGCAGCACTACATGAAGGATCTCGCCCAAAAAACAAAACGCAAGAATGCGCGCAAACTGAAAAATATATTTCGTAGTAAAGTTCCCCTTTCCTCGATCAAAAGCGTAAATGGACACATCAAGGGTAAAGTATACCGCAGGAGCCCCAATCCATCAACCGTGATTCTGGATAAGAAAAATTGCACATTTCGCCGAGAACTGTGCAAAAAAAGGCGCGCCGGTCAAGCCGGTGCGCTTTTTGCATGTTATCAGAAATACCGTCAGATCACATAATCATTCCCGGCCTGATCAGGCCGGGCGAGATCGGCCAGTGTGATATTGCCGAAGTAATTGGAGATCAGATCGTCCAGCCCCTTCCACATCTCGTAGGTGCGGCAGTTTGCCATGCGGGAGCAGGGGGTCGCATTGGGGGTCAGGCAGCTCACCGGCGCAAGGCTGCCCTCGGTCAGCATCAGGATCTCGCCCACGGTGTACTGATCCGGGCTGCGGGTGAGCCGGTAGCCGCCGCCCTTGCCGCGCAAGCCCTCCAGAAAGCCGTTCTGCACCAGCACCTTAAGGATGTTTTCCAGATATTTTTCCGAGATCTCCTGCCGGGCAGCGATCTCCTTGAGAGGGACATATTTTTCAGACTGATGCTCGGAAAGGTCGATCATCACGCGCAGTGCATAGCGCCCTTTGGTGGACACGATCATAATAGTGTACTTCCTTTGTTGGTTATAGATTGAGTTTTTAACCTATTATACAACAGGGTAAATAATATTTCAATCCCACTTTTTTCAAAAAATCCATTGACAACCGCACAGAACGGGTCTATAATACCATCAAACCCACAAACAATGTTGGTATAAAGGTTTTGGAACCAGGTCGTCCGGCAGGGCACATGTGCCCATAACTGTATCAGGGAGGAAACTACAATGAGCAAGATTTATACTGCCGCAGATCAGCTGATCGGTCATACTCCGTTGCTGGAGCTGACCCACATTGAAAAGGAGCAGGAGCTGCCTGCCCACATCATTGCCAAGCTGGAATACTTCAATCCGGCCGGTTCTGTCAAGGATCGCATCGCCAAAAAGATGATCGATGATGCCGAGGAAAAGGGCCTGCTGAAGGAAGGTTCCGTGATCATTGAGCCTACCTCCGGCAATACTGGCATCGGTCTGGCCGCTGTGGCAGCCGCCAAGGGCTACCGCATCATCATCGTGATGCCCGAGACCATGAGCGTGGAGCGCCGCCAGCTGATGAAGGCTTACGGTGCAGAGCTGGTGCTGAGCGAGGGTGCCAAAGGCATGAAGGGTGCCATTGCCAAGGCCGACGAGCTGGCAAAGGAGATCCCGAATTCTTTCATCCCCGGCCAGTTCGTGAACCCGGCCAACCCTCAGGCCCACATCGAGACCACCGGCCCCGAGATCTGGGAGGACACCGACGGCAAGGTGGATATCTTTGTGGCAGGCGTGGGCACCGGCGGCACCGTGACCGGCGTGGGCCAGTACCTGAAGAGCAAGAACCCGAACGTCAAGGTGGTGGCTGTAGAGCCTGCTTCCTCTCCTGTGCTGAGCAAGGGCACCGCAGGCGCACACAAGATTCAGGGCATCGGCGCGGGCTTTGTACCGGACGTACTGGACACCAAGGTGTATGACGAAATCATCGCCGTGGAGAACGACGATGCCTTTGCCACCGGCCGTCTGATCGGCCACAAGGAAGGCGTGCTGGTGGGTATCTCCTCCGGTGCTGCTGTTTATGCTGCCCTGCAGCTGGCAAAGCGCCCGGAGAATGCCGGTAAGAACATCGTGGTCCTGCTGCCCGATACCGGCGACCGCTACCTGTCCACCCCGCTGTTTGCAGACTGATCTTTCAAAAAGCTCGCTTCTCCCGTTCTGTGACTTCACAGGGCGGGAGTTTTTTGTTACAATATCCCTATCAAACACTTTGGAGATTTGCCCATGAATTACTATGCTGCCCCCATGGAGGGCCTGACCGACCGGGTGTGGCGGCAGGCACACCAGAAATGGTTCGGCCCTGCTGGCAATGCCGACCGCTACTATGCCCCTTTCATCTCCCCGCCGGAGAACCGGGTGCTCATTAAAAAGAAGATGGCCGAGCTTGCCCCTGCGGCAAACCCCGGCGCACCGGTGATCCCGCAGCTGCTGGCAAAGGACGGCGAACTTGCCGCATGGATGATCGGCGAGCTGCGCGGCCTTGGCTACACCGAGGTGAACCTGAACCTCGGCTGTCCTTCCGGCACCGTCACCGCCAAAGGCAAGGGTTCCGGGATGCTGCGCGACCCCGTCAAGCTGGACGCTTTTCTTGCCGCCGTATTTGCCAATGCGGAAGGGCCTATCTCGGTCAAGACCCGGCTGGGCGTGGAAAAGCCGGAAGAATTTGCTGCCATTCTGGACATCTATAACCGGTATCCCATCTGTGAGCTGACCATCCACCCGCGTGTGATGCGCCAGCTCTACCGCGGGCAGGCCGACCGTGCCGCTTTTGCTGCCTCCCTGCCCGGGTGCCGGATGCCCGTGTGCTACAACGGCGATGTGACCACCGCTGCGGACCTGCACACGTTGGAAGCGCAGTATCCGCAGCTGTCCGGCATCATGGTGGGGCGCGGCATCATTGCGGACCCGGCGCTCTTCCGTGAAGCACGCGGCGGCGCACCGGCCGCACGGGAAGAGCTGCGCGGATACCTTGACGACCTCTACCACGGATACTCCGAACTGTTCGGCAGCGCCGGGTGCGCGGTGAGCCGCATGAAGGGACACTGGTTCTACCTCATTCACAAGTTTGAGGGGGCCGAAAAGCTGGAAAAGCAGCTGCGCAAGGCGCGGGAACCGTGGGAATATGAGGTCGTCGTAAACCAGATCTTTACGCTGCCGTTCCGGCCGTAACGGTTGGAATGGCCTCCGTTTCGCTCTGGCCCTCTTCAGCGAAAATTTTATTTTATATAGTTGCAATTCAGAAAGATCTGCGGATTTTTCTGAATTGCGTTTTCACCGGAGGGGCTGTAACGGTAAACGGCATCTGCATTCTATTATGAAAAAGCCCCGCCATCATAGCGACGGCGGGGCATGAGCAGACAAGCGATATCAGACGTTCAGATAACTGCGCAGCATGGCCTGCAGCAGATCGTCACGATCCACCTTGCGGATCATGGAACGGGCATTCTTATAGGTCGTGATGTAGGTGGGGTCTTCGGACAGGATATAGCCCACCAGCTGATTGACCGGATTATAGCCTTTTTCCTTTAAAGCATCGTACACCTGCTGTACGATCTCATGGATCTCATAGTCCTTTTTGTCGTGGATCGAAAAAATAGCGGTCTCGCCACTCACGGAATACACCCCCTTAGGAAGAACTACATTCATTGTACACGAATTGCGAGGAAACTTCAAGCTAAACAGACCGGATTTGCACAGTTTGCATAAAATTTCCGGTCCTGATTTTGCAGGCTGACGGCCTGCACCGCCGCAAATGCGGCAGAAGGAGGGCCTTTATGCTGTATGGCATCGGCTGCGACCTGTGCGAGATCGCGCATCTGGAAAAAAGCCTTACCGGCGCACACGCTGCAGCCTTTATCCGCCGGGTGTACGGCGAGGCCGAACGCGCTGCGCTGAGCCTTAACGAACCGCTGCCCGCCGGGCGCAGCGCCGCCCACCGGCTTGCCAGCGCCGCAGCCAACTTTGCCGCCAAGGAAGCCTTTTTAAAGGCGGCAGGCACCGGCCTGCGGGAGCCGTTCTCCCTGTGTGAGATCGAGGCTGTCCGGCTGGAAAGCGGTGCACCTGCCTATCATTTTTCCGGCCAGACGGCGGAATGGATGCAGGCCCATGGCCTTGCCGCCCGGCTCTCTCTGAGCCACGAGGGCGGCATGGCGCTGGCCTTCTGCACACTGGAAACTCTGTAAGCCTTTGTGCATACAATGGAATATCCCCTGCGCTGCATAACCGGCGCGCAGCCGGCTCATACTGAGAGCAGACGAAGATGCGCCGGACGCATCACATAAGCGGGGCGCATCCTCCAAATGCAGGGAGGGAGATTCCATGGAGGTACACAGAGGAGAAGTTTTTTACGCAGATCTTTCGCCGGTGGTGGGGTCGGAGCAGGGCGGCGTGCGCCCGGTACTGATCGTGCAGAACGAGATCGGCAACCGGCACAGCCCTACCGTGATCGCTGCGGCCATTACATCCCGGCTGGACAAAGCCCGCCTGCCCACCCACATCAATATCCGGGCAGCGGATACCGGCCTCGCCAAGGACAGCGTGGTGCTGCTGGAGCAGATCCGCACGCTGGATAAGCACCGCCTGCGGGAGCGGGCCGGGCAGATCACGCCGGAAGATCAGAAACGTGTGGATCAGGCTTTGGATGTAAGCCTGGGGCTTACTTCATATTAAGGGGCTGTTGCAAAACAGCTCTCTGAAAGGATCATGCACAAAACCCGGAACCTTTTTTCGGCCAAAACGGCTCAAAAAGGCTCTGGGTTTCTGATTTTACGCTGTTTCTTTGTGCAAACTGCGATCGTTTTTTCATTTTCCAGCTTAATTTTTTTGAAAAGGCGCGCGAAGGCTGGTTATTCCCGCCAGAAAATGCTATACTTTTCTGTAGAATGGTTGTGCTGTCGTGTGCAGCATATGCAGGTTTTATGATGATATCGGAGGGCTGATTATATGATCATCCAGAGCAAAAAAGTATGGATCGCCGACCAGTTCATTTCTGCCGCAGTCGAGCTGGAGCAGGGCAAGATCACCGGCATCTTCCCCTATGGTGAAAAGCAGGCCGATGTGGACTATGGCTCCAAGCGCATCGTGCCCGGTTTTATGGATATCCACTGCCATGGTGCCTACGAATTCGACACCAACGACGCAAAGCCGGAGGGCCTGCGCTACTGGGCAAAGCATATCGTCTCTGAGGGTGTGACCAGCTTTCTGGCCACTACCGTCACCCAGAGCGTGGAGGTGCTGACCAACGCCGTGGCCAATGTGGCCGACGTGATGGAGGGCAGCTACGAAGGTGCCGAGATCCTTGGCATCCACTTTGAAGGCCCCTACCTCGATATGAAGTACAAGGGCGCACAGCCTCCGGAGTACATCGCAAAGCCCAGCGTGGAGCAGTTCAAGCACTACCAGCAGGCAGCACGCGGCCACATCCGCTATGTGACCCTTGCACCGGAACACGACGAAGGGTTTGCACTGACCCATTACCTGACCGAGCACGGCGTGGTGGTCAGCATCGGCCATAGTGCCGCCACCTATGAGCAGGCCGTGATGGCCTATGCCAACGGTGCCCGCTCCATGACCCACGTGTACAACGGCATGTCCCCCTTCGCCCACCGCGCCAACGGTCTGGTGGGCGCAGCCTACCGCATCCGCACCATGTACGGCGAGATCATCTGCGACGGCTGCCACTCCACCCCTGCTGCCCTGAACAACTACTTCATGAGCAAAGGCCCGGATTACGCCATCATGATCTCGGATGCACTGATGGCCAAGGGCACCCCCATTGGCAGCGAGTACATCTTTGGCGGCAACCATATCACCATCTACCCGGACGGCAGTGCCCATCTGGACAACGGCACGCTGGCCGGTTCCACTTTGAACATCAACAAGGGCCTGCGCATTCTGGTGGAGGAGGCCATGGTGCCCTTCAACTATGCACTGAACGCCTGCACCATCAACCCGGCGCGCTGCCTGCATCTGGATGACCGCAAGGGTTCCATCCAGATCGGCAAGGATGCCGACCTTGTGGTGCTGGACGACAACTACGATGTGCTGCAGACCTACTGCATGGGCAAGGCCCAGCTGTAATTTCTGGCTGACGCGAGCAAAGGATGTGTTAAACCCGTTATGATCCAGATCGCCTTCTGCGACGATGACCAGACAGTTCTGGACCAGCTCTCTGCCCTGCTGGAAAAATATCGCGCCCAGCGCTGTGTCCAGATCCAGTGCACAGTCTTTCACAGCCCGCTGGATCTGCTGGCCGAGATCGAAAAGGGCACCCGGTACGATATCCTGTTTCTGGATGTCATCATGCCGGCCGAAAACGGCATTACCGCCGCCAAGGAGATCCGGCAGTACGATAACGTCGTCAAGATCATCTTTCTTACTTCTTCCGCCGAGTTTGCAGTGGAATCCTATGTGGTGGGTGCCTATTTCTACCAGATCAAGCCCATCTGGGAGGACAGCTTTTTCCGTCTGACGGATTCGGTGATCGCCGAGTGCCGCCGCGCCGACCAGCGCAGCCTGATCCTGCGCTGCAAGACCGGCATCTCCCGCATCGATCTGGACCAGCTGCTCTACTGTGAAGTGCTGGGCCGCACTGCTGATCATTGCGCTGTTCCCGACAGGCGGCACCGCGCTGCAGGATGCCACCGAGCTGGTCGTCACCCTGCCGCTGCTGCTGGCACTGGTGCACTGGATCGCGCCTTCGGTGCGCGCGCTGTCGCACTCTTCGCTCAAGCTGCAGCTGCAGTTCGGCGTGGACGGCAGCGCAGGCTTTTACCGCATTGAAAAGTCCGGCACCTTGCTCCGCCTGAAGGCAGAATAAAATCACAGTGCGCATTCGTTCCACCCTTAATACGCAAAACACCCCTCGGCTTCCGCAGCAGGAAACCGAGGGGTATTTGTTATGCTTTATTTGTGTTATTTGTGTCGGTTCAAGCCCTTACGCGATCACTTGCGGGGATTCTTGATAGCAGCCTGGGCGGGCGATAAAATTGCAGAGTTCTCCTTTCCAGAAATATCATTTCACTTTCCGTTGCGCCCGTGGTTCTTTTTTGTAAGCCCCGCGTATGCGGGGAAAAGCCATTCCTACCTAAACAGCACGTTCCTGAACCTGGGATCACCCCCGCGTATGCGGGGAAAAGAAGCCAGCCGGAAGCTGAGAGGGACGCTTAAAGGGATCACCCCCGCGTATGCGGGGAAAAGCCCCGACAGGATTCTGTGGCAGCACTGGAAGGAAGGATCACCCCCGCATGTGCGGGGAAAAGCCTGAGCGGCTTTTTGGAGCTGGTGACAGGAGTTGGATCACCCCCGCATGTGCGGGGAAAAGTTGGTCGAACGCTCTACCTTGTAGCCGGCGAGAGGATCACCCCCGCGTATGCGGGGAAAAGTTTTTTGTAACATATCCGGCTACATATCGGTATGGGATCACCCCCGCATGTGCGGGGAAAAGGAGCGTGGACGGCAATGCCCGATTGTCTGAGCAGGATCACCCCCGCATGTGCGGGGAAAAGCTTGTATCAAGTGGTGCACAGCTGGCAAATGCAGGATCACCCCCGCATGTGCGGGGAAAAGTTTTCGTTTGTTTTTTGGTAACTCGCTCTTTTGGGATCACCCCCGCATGTGCGGGGAAAAGTTACTGGGTATTTTGGTGTTGTCATGCGGATGAGGATCACCCCCGCATGTGCGGGGAAAAGTTGAGCTGGTTCCGGAACGTGGTGTACCTCTGGGGATCACCCCCGCATGTGCGGGGAAAAGGGCGCGTGGGGTGCGCAAGAAATGGGGAAATCAGGATCACCCCCGCATGTGCGGGGAAAAGACTAAAAAGATCCCGTAGCACCGTGCCTCCTGTTGCTATTGTACCGCTGTTTCCTTCAGTTTGCAATAAACCTGTTGTATCAGACGGCAGTCCGGCAGGGCGCGATGCTCCACTTTTTCTGCCAGCTGAAAATGCTGTGCCAGCGTCACCAGCTTATAATTTGCGATCCTTGTAAGGTTTCGGCGGGCAAGTTGTGCAAGGTCGATCTGGCGGTTGGTCGGTGCCGGAAAGCCATATCGTTTGCAGGTCATGCGCAGAAACTCCAGATCAAAGGCAATATTATGTCCCACCAGTGGGTCTTTGCCAATAAACAACAAAAAGCTATTCAGCGCTTCCCGTGGTTCTGTTCCCTGCTGCAATTCCGCAGCGCTGAGTCCTGTCAGGGCTGTGATCTCTGCCGGAACGTTTTCTTCCACGCGGACCAGCATGGTCAGCTCCTCCACCGGTACACCGTCCCGGACCCGCAGCGCTCCATATTCGATGATGGAATCGGACGCGGCTTTCAGGCCGGTGGTTTCCAGATCGATCACGGTGTAATTGCCTGTGCTCGGCTTTGTTCTGCCCGCTTTCCGCACCATTTGCTGCTGTGCCGCTTTGCTGAACCCGGGTTTCAGGTCGATTTGGTTTTGTTCGGCCTGCGGCAGCGGTCGTCGCATCAGTTTGATCCCGTCAAAGTCCACGGTTTCCCATGCGGTATTGTGGGTGCGAAAATCCATCCGCTGCTCTCCCGCCGTGGTGAACACCAGTGTTGCCTGTCCGTTTTTCAGGTTCTGACACACCCGCTCCCACAAGGCATCCCGCACGCGGCTGCTCACATTGCCCACATAAACGCCCGTGTTGATCTCGCACAACCATTTGGACAGATCCCCGCGCAGTTTTGGCGGGCAGTTCGTCATGGTGAGAACTACGATGTTTCATCACCCTCTTCTTCAAAATAATTGATGCCGTTGGCCACAGTGCCCACTTTGTTGTCCCACAGATAAACAGCTTCCGGCTCCTGTTCCCGCTCATCCGCATTCAGGAGCAGATACCGGATATCGTGCACCATGCGCTCCAGAATATGATGCTCTACCATGGCATCCCGCACCCGGCGGCGCACTACGGCCGGCAGGTCGTCCGGAGCCTGTGCCGCCACTTCAAAGGCGATGGGAATGGTCACCTCGGCCTTGTACAGGTCGGCAATATCGTACACAAAGGAGCACTCGTGCCCCACATGAACAAAGCCAAGACCCGGGGCGCAGCCCAATGCCACGATCACCGCGTGCGCCAGACCGTACAAACAGGCGTGCCCGGCAGAAAGCGCCTGATTGACGGCATCTCCCGATGCAAAATCCTCCGGGCGGTACAGTCGGCCGCTCCACGGAACACCGGTATCCTTGGAAGCTTTGCGGTATACCTGCCGCACACGGCTGCCCTCGCGTCCCCGCAGCTGCTGCATCGTCAGCCGGGAGATATCTTCGTCCGGGAAACGGAGCTGATACATCTTGCGTACCACATCCAGGTGCTTGCGGGTGTTGCTGACCAGTTCTGCCTGCCGCAGCAACAGCTGCGAGTGGGTGGTCAGGGGACGGCCATGGGCGTAATACCGCACACCGTGCTCACCTACCCAGACAGCACCCACGCCCGTGTCACCCATAAGTTCCATGGCACGGTGGGTCACCCGTGTACCCGGCCCCAGCAGCAGCACCGAGATGCCCGCCGCCGGGATCTGAACGATCCCTTTTTCGTCTGTAACGGTGATTGCGCCGTCCTGTCGGCCAAGGGTGCAGTGTTCCAGATACAGAAAGGTCATCCGGTCTTTCACCTGCGGCAGCGCCTGCAGGTCCGGCCGGATCATGCCCGGCATCTCGTCCATCTCAGTTTCCTCCGCGCATAACGGTCATCAGTCCAAGGCCATAGGCCTTGCCGCGCCCCATGCCCTGACACAGCAGTGCCCGGAACTGCTCTGCATCGGTCACCTGCAAAATGCCCTCATAGGTCACTGCCAACAGGGTCACCGGCCGGGTGCCGTGCTTGGCAAAGTGCTGCCACTGCACCCGGGTCACGGTAAATTCCTCCTCCCGCAGGGCAAAGCCGTGCTTTGCGGCGCGCTCCAACAGCCACTGCTTCTGGTACTGTGTCGTGCAATGTGCGGCTACAGTTCCCCGCGCTGCGGGGTTTTGGGGGTCTTTGCAGCTTTTGGTGGGGTTTGCGGTCAGCCGAAACTGCCAGCAGCTGCCCGGCTCCACCCGCTGCAAAAGCGGGTCGTAGCTGCGGGTCTCCGCAGCCGCTCCGGTGCCAAACTGCTCCACCACGCCGGACAGCTCTGGCGCATCTTCGCTGAGCAGCAGCAGATACAACCGCTCTCCCAGACGATCCAACCGCCACAGTCTGCGGCGGCGCTCCCCTGCAAAAGCGCTTTCCACTGCGCCATGCAGTTTTTGCGGTGCCGACAGCGCAGCCATGGTGCTGCGGCGGGTGGGATCTAGTTCTACTCGTGATAAATACATTCTCTCGCCCCCCTTTTTACAATTCCCGGAACGGATCGTGCTCCGTAGTCTCCGGGCTGTCCGGCACTTTCTGCCAAAGCTCCCGTACCGAGCGGTAGCCGTACTGCCGATGATGCGGGTCAAAGCTCACCGGCACATCCCGCTGCGGAGCCGTGCCCGGCTCCAGCGGATCGGCGTCCAACAAGATCCGGCTCTGCCGTCCCGGACACAGCGGCGGTTCTGTCTGCAGTGCTTCCTGCAAAGAACATTGCCGCAGTCCCAGACAAAGCGGCAGGGTGGGCGGACAGGACCGGCGGCCCAGATATAGCGGAAAGGCCGGGTGCAGCAGCGCCTGCTGCAGCTGCTGCAAAAGTGCAGTGTCGGTGCTTTCGATCCCGGCCAGAAACACGGCGTCCTGCAAATAATGGCGGTAGGTCACATAAGAGGTCTTTTCATCCTGCGTCTTTGCCGTGTGGTAGTCCACCAGCAGCTGCCCTTCCCGCTCCACGCGGACGCCAAACCGCAGCCCGGTCAATCGGAGCAGTGCTTCGCGCTCGTCCCGCCGCAGCCCCAGAGCTGCCGCCAAAAGGCCGATCACGCCGCTCTTGGTGGGTTCACGGCCCGTCTTGCGGGTCTCAAATTTGGAGTCCGCGCCCCACGCCTGTAAAGGCGCTGCCAGCCGAAGCAACAGCGTTGCCATTACCCCACCTCATTTCCGGCAAGTGCATCCCGGACAGCCTTTTCCAGTGCGTCCAGCATAGCCTTTGCCGTCTGCGCCGGAGCCAGTTCCTCCAGCCCGCTGCCCACGGTAAAGCTTTGCGCCGGGGCCTCGGCAAAGCTGCTGTACATCTGCTGCGCATACTGTGCCAGTGCCGCCTTGGAAGGCGCGGCATACCCCTGCGCACTGCGGGGCACGGCACGCTCGAATGCGCCGCACAGGTTCACCGGCTGATCCTCCCGCAGGGTCACATATACCGCATCCGGCAGAGTGCGGTTTGCAAAGGTGTTCTGCTTGCCGGTGGGCATGGAGAAGAGGAACGCCTCACCAAAGGCCCGCACCGTTTCCGCGGCCTGCGCTGCACCCAGCTGCCCGGCCAGCTCCATCACGTTCACTGTGGCATAGCGGTACAAGGTGGAGGAGTTGTACTCCACCGTGCCCAGATGGCCTGCACCGGCGTTGTCCTCTGCTTGACAGTCATCCACGGCGGTAAAGTAATCGTACTCGTTCTGCACAGCATGAGTGGAGATACTGTGTGCCACCTGCGCAGCGGCGTCATAGTTCAGAGAAGGGTCATCTGCCACCATACGGCCAAACAGCGCCATGTCCATCGAGGGCGCCGCTTTCAGGGCATCCCGATACTGCTTTTTATCCGCAGAGCCCTCCACAGCCAGCTCTGCCAATGCCTTTGCCTGCGCAGTGCTCATGAAGAACAGTGCCTTGGTGCCCTTATCGTCGCTCTTGATGCCCGCATTCTCCAGCGCTTTTTTTGCCAGCTTGTCCGTATCCAGTTCCGGGGCCAGTGCAAGGATCTGCGCCTTCACCAGTTCTGCGGCCTTTTTAGTGCGCTTGCCCACGTCCAGCTGAGCATTCTCCGCAAAGGCTGCGCGCATGGCATGCTTCCATGCCTGCGAGGATACCCGGGCGCGGAGCACACCGCCGTACACTGCCGTTTTTGGGCTGCCGGTATCGTCCCGGTTGATGCAGCTGGGCGGGACGGTCTGCAAAATGTGGAAATCAACATACAGGCGCTTATTCATGATCAATTCTCCTTTTCTTTCTCATCCGGTGCAGGCTTCGGGTCGCGGTACAGGTCCTGTCCCCACCGTAGACGAACATTGGCGGGGGTCTGCGCATACCGCGGGTCGGTGCATTGCAATTCATACAGGTCTGCCGCAAGCTGCGGATAGTCCAGCGGGATGCCGCCATCCTTTGCCGCGCTCAGCAGCTGGATCATGCCCCGCAGATGGTAGCTGATCTCGGTAATTTCTTCTGCGGTGGCCAGCGCGTTGAACCGCCGGAGCACACTGGCCTCGGTCCAGTCCTGTCCGGCACTGTTCCGCTCTGCCAGCTGCCGCACCGCACGCCCCAGTGTGTTGCCAGGGCAGTTCATGGGGCGGTCGTTCCCCTGCTGATGCATAGCATACAGGGTCAGGGCAAGGTAGACCGCCCACTCTGCCGCCGAGGGAGCACTGCGGCCCTGAAAGCTTTCCGGCATTTCCAGCAAAAAACTTCCCCACAGTTCCGGCAGTTCGCCGGGTGCGTGGCCGATGCCCCGACGCAGCTTTGCCAGCTCTGCCCGCCGCTGGTTGTCCGGCAGAGACTGAAGCCTGTGCAGCTGCTGCGCCGCATACAGTTTGACGTCCTGTGTTTTCATACAATTCTCCCTTTATGGTTCTGTTTTGGGATAGATCTCCCAAAGCCTTGTGCGGAAACGATTATAGGCCTTTGGCGAGGTATACAGGATGGTGCGCTCGGTCTTTTTATCCTTATCCACCACAATGCGGTGTCCCTTCAGGGCGGCATTTCCGGCCTCCATCACCATCTGTTTTCCCAGCTTTTCCGCGATGTTTCGCGCCTGCGCCTGCCAGCGCAGCGCTGCCTCATCCGGGTCGTCCTGCTCCGGGTCGATCGCCTGCAGCCACTGCCGAAAAGGCTGATCCACTGCAAAGTAGAATTGTGCACGAACCGCGCCGCCTGCATTTTCATTCCGGTCACCGGCGGCAATTGCCAGTTCCTGCGCAAAATGTCCTACCAGCGCCGCTGTCTGTTCACAGCGCTCGATTTCTCTGACGATCCGACTCTGCCATGGACGCCCTATCTCATCCAGAATCCCTGCCTGAAAGGTCAGGCTGTCGCTGAAAGAATCATTTACAAAGAAGTCCTTATCGCCATATTGGACACCGGAGATACGGAAATGTACCTTTCTGCGGGGATCCAGAAGTTTCAATCTCTTTTCCTGCAACTTTTCGATCCAGCATACAACGCCCGGGCGATGCCCGCTGTCCTGACAAAAGACAGCCGGGAACTCCCGCCAGAATTGTTTAGCCGGGTCATGACGACAGGGCACAAACACCACCGGTTCATTTTTCTTGATTGGCATCGTGCGCCAGATGGTCATCTGTTCGGCAAAGACGTTTTCTCTGGGGAAGAAATCTCCTCCCAGCAGACAGAACCCATCCACATTCTCCCCTGTCCTGTGCAGCAACAGCCTTCTGGATTGCAGGGTGAGCAGCTGTGCCGGGTTGTCCGGGCAGCAAATTTCTGTCCGTTCCGCGCTCTTTGGTTCTTCCAATTCCCAACAGGGCTTGCTTTCGCCCCAGCATTCCCGGCTGTCGCGCAGCAGCGTCAGGTTCAGCATCAGGGTCTCGTACAGATTATCGCCCTGTGCCTGAATAAAACCGATTTTGCCCAGCCACCCGGCTCCTACTGACGGAAGTCCCTTTCCTTTTGGCTTCGCGGAGGTGTCATCATAGCCGTTCACGCACAGCAGCCACCGCGCCGCCTGCGGATAGCTCAGCTGCTCCTTGCTCTGCCCCGCATACAGTGGAAAGAGCCGGAGTTTATTGCTGCTTTCCGACATTTCACCGTTGAGTTTGGCCGCGCCGTATTCCGTGCCGATCTTTGCCTGCGGCACCTGCCAGAAGGGGTGTGTCGGGTGGAACAGCCAGAAGCGGTCCTTCCACTGCTCCAGGTAGTCCCGGACAGGCTCTGCCGGGAAATGCCCAAGCTGCCACAGCTCGCTCCAGCGCTCCAGTGCATCATCGCTCTGTGCCAGCGGTTGGGGTTTCCCCTTTGCATCCACCCGGGAGAACACGGTGAACAGCACCGCCAGCAACAGCCGCAGCACGGCGGCATCCTGCGTGGGCATTTCGCCTGCCAGATCCACATAATCCTGCGCATGGAGCAGTGCGTCCGTCAAAGAAACTTCCTGCACCGTATTGTCTGGCCGACGAACCCGGACCCACGGCTCCGTCAACAGGTTAAATTCGATTTCCTTCATCCGTTTCCTCCTTTTGGTAATATAAGCCGTTTTCACGGTCATAACAAAGTTCCATGCCCGCAAGCCGGGCAGTCAGGTTTTCATCCAGCAGCAGGATCAGTTCTCCGTGCAGCAGCGGCGACAGCTGCCACGCCGCAAGGCGGCTGCGGTTATCCGCTTCCAACTCCCGGATGACCCTATCCACCTTCCACGCTTTGCCGAACACCGCCGGGAGCCGCAGCTTCTGCCGGGCAATCTTCAGTGCCGTTTCCGGCGGGGGCGGGCTGTCAGCAGCTACGGCGCTGCCACCCTCCTGCCACGGCAGAAAGTGGATGCTGCCGTCTGCCCGACACTGCATTACAAGCACCTCTACCGAGGGGTCGCCGTCCCGCACTGCTGCCCGCGCCGCCGGGTCGGAGCGGGCACCCTCGTTCTGCATCCAGTCGTCCAGCGTATTCAACTGCGCCAGCCGGTGCGTTTCCGGCTGCGGCACAAGGTACGCCTCGGCGCGCGCTTTCTTTTTCTCCTGCGTCTGCTCATATACGCAGCGCATTTCCTCCCCCTGCGCTCCACCGGGAGCTTCCCGCTCCCAGCCGTAGACCTGCTGCACCAGCGGAGAGATTTCCTCCGGCAGCCGGATGCTCCGGGGCAGAAACTTCCGGGTGCGCCAGAGCAACCACTGTCCATATACCGCCTCGCTGCCCGCATCAAAGGCATCTTCCCCGGTGTCCAGCACCGCGCAGCAGGCCTGCTGTAATGGGGCGGGGCGGCTGCGGCGGTGACGGTGCAACCGTCCGATGCGCTGCAACAGCAGATCCATGGGGCAAAGCTCTGTAACAAGAACATCCAGATCAATGTCCAGCGACTGCTCCATCACCTGCGTGCCCACCACGATCAGGTCGTTCCGGCGCTCCGGTGCAGAGCCCTTGCCAATGCGTGCCATCAGCTGGTTTTCCCGCGCTGCGCGGTCCGGCATCAGGAACTGCGCATGGAACAGCTGCACCTCTTTGTCCGGCAGGCTTTCCCGCAGCAGCTGCGCGATCTTCTGCGCTTTTTTGACCGTGTTGACGATCACTCCCGCGCAGCCGCCCTCTGCCAGCTTCCGGCGCAGCAGCGCGGGCAACTCCGGCTCTGTGAGCGTGGTCAGCTGCACCGTTTTACCGGGTGCGTCTGGTGGGATGGCCGTCTGCTTTACCTCTGCGCCGTCCGTCCATGTCAGCAGCGGATAGCCGCAGCTGGTTTTCCATGGGGCGTCCGGGACAGCCTTTTTCTGCTGGTAAGCCTCGACCAGTTCCGCGCGCCGCCGGGCAGGCAGGGTGGCTGACAGCAGGATGACCGGCACCTTGTACCAGCCCAGCCATTCCAGTGCGCGGTCCAGATAGCAGTTCATGTAGGTATCGTAGGCGTGGCACTCGTCAATAATGACCACCTTGCCCGCAAGCCCCAGATGCCGCAGCATAACGTGCTTCTGGGCAAGTGCCGCCAGCAGCAACTGATCCACTGTGCCAATCACAAAGTTTGCCAGCAGTGCCTGCTTGTTTCCCCGAAACCACTGGTGTACCTGCACCTGATGCGCTTCCTGCGCGTCCTCCTCCAACTGCACCCCGCGCCCCTGCAGCCGCAGATAGCACTCGTTCAGTTCTGCCATGCCGTGTGCCAGCTTTATAGCCTGCGGCAGCGTCTCCTCAGACTGTGTGTCTGCCCAGCCAAGCAGCCGGGGAAAGATGCCGTTTGCCGTGGCCTGTGTGGGCAGCCCGAAAAAGACACCACCCAGCCCGAACCGGCTGGCCATGACCTCCGCAGCGGCCAGCGCCGCCTCGGTTTTACCCACGCCCATCTGTGCTTCCAAAATCAGGATGCCCGGTTCCGCTGCGGTATCCACAGCCTCCAAAACAGCCCTCTGCACCGCATTGGGCGCAAAGCCGAACCGCACCGCAAACTCCTGCGGGTCTGCGATGCCCGGCTGTGCCTCCCACGGGAAGGGCAGCGCCAGCTTTTCCCAAGCCCTGTCCACCCGCGCCGGGTAATCCTCCATGCTGCCCAACTCCTCTACCGGGATCAGGGGAAAGTATTCCGTATTGCTGGCGATCCAGTCTGCCATGATCAGAAGTCCGGTCAGAAGCACTTCCTCCTGCGGATTCAGATCATCCAACTCCGCTGTGTCGTCAAAGCCACAGTCCTGCAAAACAGTCATGAGCAGTTCTGTCCAGAAGTCCTCCCAGACCTTTTTCTGTCCCTTGGGGTAGTAGTTGCTCTCCCAACCCTCTAACTGATCATCGACCGCCGCGCAGCTCTGTGGCTTGCCGTGGTGCGCCCCCACAATGGAGGCGATCCCGCCGGGGCAGTCATCCCACAGCAGGACTGCCTCGCCCGCCCGGGCATGCGGCGACTCCCGGCGGTTCTGTTCAGGACAGTCCAGCGGCGTCAACGTTTCCAGCCGCTGCCTCGCCTCCGGCAGGGTGCGCAGGATATTTGCCTGAAAGGCTACCGTAGCCTTGCCTATATCATGGATTCCACCCAAAAACCGGGCATGTGCGAGCAACGCTTCCTCGCGCTCAAAGCCCATGGCCCGTTTTACGCTTTCGGGGAGCCACTGCCGGACTAGCCGCTCCATGATGCCCGCCGTATCCCACAGATGCATCCAGAGCGGCAGCCACAGGCTGGTATTTTCCGGGTCCGTTTTACCGGCCAAAAACCTTGTTTTATTCAACGTCCTTCGCATTTTTGCTCCTTTTCCGGTGTGTGCCTTCCATGTACCGAGCATAACAGATAATGTGTACTATAATCCGTACTTTTTGTATTTTATCTCCGCAAATGAAAAAAGCGGCACACCGGGTCGTGCCTCATCAAAACGAAAGTGTCCTCGCAAGGTAAAGAAACATGCTATTTATAGCCCGGTTCCGTTTTCTGTTTCAAAGATACGCTTCTGCCCTTCTGCTGTCAATGACTCTGCGCCAATTCATCAAAGCTACAAAAAAACGATTTCTTTTTTGTATAAAAAACCGCCCCGGCTTCCATTGCGGAAACCGGGGCGGTTCGTTTATTTTATTGGTGCTTTTTTAAGCCCTTACGCAATCACTTGCGGGGATTCTTGATCGCAGCCTGGGCGGGTGCCAAAATTACAGAGCGTGCGAATTGCTGACAGAACAAAAGGGGGAAACTCAACGGATCACAAAGGCAAGTTCCTTATCCAGCAGATAGGGCCGCAGGTAAGCCACAGTGCCGCACATGGGCAGAACATCCTCCGAGAGCTGAATGCCCAACTGCTGGATGATGTACTGCCTGCGCGCCTGCATCCGCTGCCACATCTCCGGGTATTGCTGGCAGATCTGCTCCTTCAGAGCTTCGTCGGCCAGCACTACCGTGCTTTCGGCACAGCTGCCGCCGTAGCCCGGCACCGAGGGAATAATGTCGATCTGCAGCATCATGCCACTGCGAAGCACCTCAGTGGAGTGCTCATAGATCGGGGAGCAGAGCCACTCTTCCTCGGCCACCAGATGTCCCGGGCAGAGCGACCACCCATAGACTGCACGGGGCAGGATCTCTTCTATTTTATCAAACATTTCGCCGCCGGTCATGCCCACATGGATTTCTTCCAGCCAGCGAGTGTAGGCGGCAAAGTATGGCGCGGCCACCTTTTCCACATAGTCCTGCGCGCCCTGCGGCAGCTCCGAAGCGTCACGCACGGCATAGGCCGCACGGCTGGAAGAGCCGCCCGGATAGCCGACTGTCAGTGAAATGGTGTCACCTACTTTGACCGTGTTCTGAGTGGGGAACATATTGCCCTTGATAAAGCGCGGGCCGCTGGCGGCAATGGTAACGATGCTGTTGTGCTGGCCCTGACGGTTGAGCTGTGCGCCCAGCGCCGTTTCGGCTACGCCGGGGGCCAACAGATCCATGGCATCCAGCACACCGTCCGAAGCCAGTGCGGCACCATACTCGTAGTGCGCGATCTCGTTGGCATTGTTGGTGGTGCGTGCACCGCCTTCGCCCAGGAACAGGTCACCGGCGTTGAACAGGTTTTCATCACCGCCGGTGACCGCGCGAATGGCGTCCAGAATAAAGGCCGGGATATCAAACAGCTTTTCGTTATTTTCCACCGGGCTGGTAAAGTGTTTCCAGCCCGTAATGCCAATGCGTCGGCCCGGGGCGATGCCGGCTTCCTCCAGCAGGGCGCGCAGCGTCTTATCCGCACGGTTGGGCTGGTTCGGCAGCGAGAAGAGTGAAACATGCACGGCCTGCCCCGGGATACGGGCTTTGGACGCCTTGTTCAGGTTCTCATTGCCCAGCACAAAGTGAGCAGTGCCATTGGCATCCAGCACCAGAAGAGCCTCTTCAAAACGGGTAAAATAACCCATCAGGTACTGGAAATTGCCGCAGTGCTCGGCGTCGCCGTATACCACCAGCTGCTCAAGGCCGCGATTCTTCATGCCCTGCAGCACCTTGTCAAGGCGCTCCTGAATGGTGGCATCGGTCAGCATTACCGGCTCTCCGGTGCAGTCCTTGGGCGGCTGCGGCACCTTAGCCAGGCGGATATCATACTGTTTCATCTCTTGCACCTCTCGCTTTTTATTTCCTGTGTTTGGCATACAGCCCGGCCTTTGGGAAGCCTTTTTCTGTTACTCGCCTGCCTCTTCGGTCTTCTGATATTCCTCGATCAGATTCTTGAACCAATAATAGCTCTTTTTGGTGGTCCGCTTGTTGTCATGGTCAAAGTCCACGCGCACAAAGCCGTAGCGCTTTTCGTAGCCATTGACCCAGCTATAAAGATCCATGGTGGACCATGCATAGTAGCCCAGCACATTGCAGCCCTCTTTTTTGGCCTTAAGCATATAGTCGATGTAGCCCTGCATCATTTCAATGCGGTCATCGTCCTGCACATAGCCGTTCTCGTCCGGCGTCTCGTAGCAGCCATGGCCATTCTCGGTAATGTACACCGGGATATCGCCATAGCGCTCCCGGATCTCCATCAGGGTGTTGTACATGCACTTGGGGTAGATCTCACGGCCCCAGAGATTGCGCTTGGTGTCGGGGGCAATGGCCGTTTCGTACCAGCCCTTGATGCGCATACCCTCCTTGGCTTTGGAGCCTGCACCACGGTTGTTGTGGAATACCTCCGTCTCGCCCTGCGACCAGTCGGTCAGGTACATACGGTTGTAGACGTTCATTCCAATAAAATCCACCTTGCCCTTGGCAAAAGTCAGCGCATCGTCCAGCTTGATGTAGTCGTTCTCAATGCCGTTTTCCCGCAGCAGGGGGATCAGCTCACCGGGCAGTTCACCTTTGATAGAGGTATCCAGGATCAGACGGTTGTAGAACAGGTCGCCCAGCAGGCGGACTTTTTCCGGCTCTTTTGTGCCCGGTGCGATCTCCACATTGCTGCTGTCATGCACAATGCCGATCTGACCTTTCAAGCCCATGGCGTGGTACAGGGCCACCACCTTGGCACTGGCCAGCACCTCGTAGTACATCTGCTTGAAATAGCGGTCAAAGTCGAGCTTGTGGTTCGGAGGGTAGTTGCCCACCATGTTCGTGCAGTAGGCATAATACTTCGGCTCGTTGATGGTGCTCCACAGCTTGACCCGGTCGCCAAAGGCCTCAAAGCAGACCTTGGCATAGGCTTCAAAATCATCCACGATGGAGCGTTTTTCCCAACCGCCTTCTTCTGCAATGGCGTTGGGCAAGTCATAGTGGAACAGCGTAACATTGGGTTCAATGCCCTTTTCCAGGCAGTAGTTGATCACATTGTTGTAAAATTCAATGCCCTTGGGGTTCACTTCGCCCCGGCCATTGGGCAGGATGCGTGCCCATGCAATGGAGAAGCGGTAGGTATTCTGCCCGCCGGCGGCCATCAGGTCGATATCCTCTTTATAGCGATGATAAAAATCACAGGAGACATCACCGGTAGCGCCGTTCAGGTTCAGCGGATTCCCGTGGGAGAACACGTCCCACTCGCCCAGACCCTTGCCATCCTCATCCCAAGCGCCTTCGCACTGATACGCGGCAGTTGCACTGCCCCAGAGAAACTTCTGCTTTGCCATATTGTAGAATTCCTTTCCTTTAAGAAGTCCGAGCACACATTGATGCCCGCCGCCGCAGCGGCGACAGGCATCAATATGCTTGGCTTTTTGCACTTTGAGATTTGAAACCAGCTTTTAAAGTTTCAAACAGAGATCAGACATCCTCTTTGTACGACTTTTTCAGGATGACAGTGCATGCGATGAATGCCACCACCACAGCCACGATGCCGGAGACCAGGGCGACGACCATGTTGCCCATAGAACCATCCGGGGGCAGGAAGAACAGCAGCGACAGGAAGCCCGGGCAGCCGCCCAGCACATAGTTCTTGAGCGTGAAGATGCCGCCGATCAGACCGCCGGCCACAGCACCGATAGCCGTGCCGATCAGTACACGGGGACGCATGATCAGGGAGCCATAGAAAGCAGGCTCGGTAACGCCGCACAGTGCAGTGACGCCGAAGGAAGCGATCATGCCCTTGCGGCCCTTGTCCTTGAGGTGCATGGCAACAGCCAGTGCGCTGCCGCCGACTGCCAGATTGGAAATGTAGCCCATAGGGAGATAAACCAGATCATAACCCATGCTTGCGAGGCCCGCCGCACCAATGGGCATAATGGCCTTATCGATGCCCAGCATGACCAGATAGGGATAAATTGCAGAGCAGACCGGCATAGCAATGATGCTGGCACTGTTGAAGAACGCCTGAATGACACTGCCGACCACATCGCTGAGCTCAGTGCCGATCGGGCCAAGGACGATCAGGGTGATGGGAACGACGATCAGCATGGTGAGCAGCGGCTTTAAGAAGTAACGCACCATTTCGGGGATGATCTTCTTGAGCAGCTTGTCCACCCAGTACATCAGGATGATACCCATAACAATGGGCATCACGCTGGAAGTATACTCCACTGCAGGAATGGGGATGCCGAAGAAATCCAGACCTTCGACACCGCTGATCGAGCTACTGACGAGGACAGCGCCCAGGAATGCGCCCATGATAGGCTCCATCTTGAGCTTGTTGGCCATGGTGTAGCCGATCCAGACCGGCAGCATGGAGAAGCCGGCGCTGAAGATAGCCAGGCAGACCTTTGCAGTGCCGCTGTCAACGCCCATGCCAAGGTAGTTGACCATCAGGTTCTTGATAGCAAGGATCAGGCCGCCTGTGATCAGGGCCGGGACGATCGGCATAAAGACAGCCGCGCTGAAATTGCCGAACTTGTTGACCCAATACATAAAGCCCTTCTTTTCGGGCTCTTCTTCTACGACCGTAGGACGGTCATCGGTAGGCCTCCAGCCGGAGACCTCCAGAAAATCGTTGAATGCATCGTTGACTTCCGGTCCAATGATGATCTGCACCTGGCCGGTCTTTGCTACCACGCCCACGACATTTTCAATGCCCTTGATCGCTTCCACATCCACCTTGGATTTGCTGGCGTAATGAATGCGCAGCCGCGTTGCGCAGCGTTCAACAAAGGTGATGTTGCTCAGTCCGCCGACCTTTTCCAGGACCTGCTGGGACATCTTTGTATATTTGCCCATGAGTAAGTGCCTCCCTTTCGTACAGCAAATGTTACAAAATGTTACATTTTACATTTTGTTCAATGAGCTGCCGTGAAGTATCTTCACCGCTCGGCCGCAACGAAAACCCGCAGAATTCATGTGGTTTTGACCGCTCATCGTCTTTTCTACATTGTAGCACTTTCCCGGTCAAAGTCAATCCGTTTTTGTTATATTTTGTTCATAAATGTTATTATTTGTTACTTTGCACAAACAGAAAATTACTTTTTATGTCACATTCACGAATTTATCGCCCTATTTACGTAAAAAAGAATGAATTTCCCGTCAAAAATTAACATTTGTCTTGGGAAATTCATTCTTTTCATGTTATTTTATGTTACTTTCAGCTGTAAACACTCTCAGGCCAGCGCAAGCGGGATATTGTTCTGCCGGAACAATTCCTGCGTAGCCTCATCCAGACCCGTATCTGTCACCACTAGGTCTACATTCGTGATCGGCGCGATCTTATAGAAGAACGATTTGTTGAACTTGGTATGGTCCGCCATGCAGATCACCCGCTTGGCTTTTTCCACCAGCACCTTTTTGGTGTGGCCGTCCTGCACATCCACCACCGAGATGCCGTCGTTCAGATCGATGCCCTCCAGTGAGAGGAACAGGGTGTCGATCTGAAAACACTGGATAAAGTCATCGGTCAGCGGCCCTAAAAAGCCCATGGAGTTTTCGCGGAACTCACCCGGGCACATGATGAGTTTGATGTTCCGCATGGTAGCGGCGGTGTTGGCCACCAGCAGCGAGTGGGTAAGCACACTGATATTGCGTTTGCCGCGCAGCAGCATGGCAAGCTCGTTGGGCGTAGTGCCAGTATCCAGAAAAATAGAGTCGCCCTCGTTGATATACTCCATGCATTTGGCTGCAATGCGCTTTTTCTCAGCGGCATTGATCTCGCTTTTAAAGCTGATGCTGCACTCAAACAGTGAACCGTTGTTCAGTACTGCCCCGCCGTGTTCCAGCGTGACCATGCCGTCCTCTGCCATAGCGTTCAGATCCCGCCGAATGGTCATAGAGGACACCTGGATACGCTCTGCCAGGTCCGTGATCACCACACTGCCATTGCGCTGCAGCTCGTCCAGAATATAGCGTTTCCGTTCAATCGCATTCATAGTTCTTCCTCACAGGGCCGCCCCACAGCCCTTTTTACCGTCGCTCTCATTTCTGCTCATTTTCTTCCGTTTCATCCAGCCGCAGTTCGTGCCCGCCGGTGCGAATCATATAGCGTTCACTGTCAATATACTGCTCGTTCATTAGCACCACCCGGTCTTTGCCGTCCAGATAGCAGGTGCGAGTGTACACGACCGGCTGTCTCTTTGCAAGGCCCAACGCAGCTGCCGCTTCTGCACCGGCATACCGCACTCGGATGATCGTTTCTTTTTCACGGATGACCCGCAGCTTTTTCCACTGCCGCAGCAGGCGGAACACCGACCCGCTCAACAGCTCTTTCGTCAGAAACTCTGCATCCTGTGGCGGGAAGTAATCCAGCTCATATACTGCAGGTTTGCCGTTCAGCGCACGCACCCGCCGGGCACAGCAATAGCGTTCCTCACCATGCTTCAGCTCGAACAGGCGGCATACCTCTGCACCGGGCACCATGCTCAGATCCGTGCACACCGTGGACGGCCTGTACCCATTAGCCACTGCGTTCTCCGTCCAGCCGCGGGGCTCCTCCAGATCATTGCGCATCACCACACCGGTCACAAAAGTGCCCTTGCCTGGGTGGCGCACCACCAGCCCCTCCTTGCACAGTTCCTCAACTGCTCGCCGCACCGTAATGCGGCTCACTTTATATTGTTCCACCAGTTCATTTTCTGTAGGAAGTTTGTCGCCCTCCCGGCGGCTGCCGGAAAGGATCTCCTGCCGCAGAATTTCCTCCAGCTGCAGATAAAGCGGGGTCGCACTGTCCGGCACCAGCATAGTGTTGTTCCTCCAAAGGCAGATATTCTTATACTATATGAGCATAACACAATTGTGTGGTAAAATCCAGTCTTTCCGCGTCAAATTCTGCCTGCCGTCCAGTTGCAAATCATCTTATATTATATTATAATGTCTTATAGATTCTTTCCACCGTGATCCACTTGATACAGGAGGTACTTTGTATGTTCCATATCCTTGTTGCACGCTTTCTTTTAGAGGCCAACGAGAACATCCCCAAAAAGTGCGACCTGAACGATGTCAGCCTGCACTTTGGGCAGGACTGCGTCGCGCACCTGCAGCTGGGTGATGTATTTGACCGCCCGGATGTGACCCTTGTACCGGCGCTGGACGCCAATGCCGGTTCCAACGGCGTGATGAAGCGCACCGCTTTCGAGTACATTGAGTCCACCATTCTGCAGACCGTGCGGGAGCACCTTGCCGAACTGGATGCCATCTACCTGCACCTGCACGGAGCCAGCGAGGTGGAGGGCATCGGCTCCGGCGACCATCATATCTTAAAGGAAGTACGCCGCATCGTAGGCCCCTACCTGCCCATTGCGGTAGTGTGTGACCCCCACGGCAACCTGTGCAGGGAATATGTAGAGGGCACCACCATCATCCGCAGTTATCGTGAATCTCCTCACACCGATGTAGAGCAGACCATTCACTTTGTCTGCTCTCATTTGCTGGAACTGCTGGAGCACCGCCGCAGCATCACTCCCGTGTACCGCAAGCTGCCGCTGATTTTAGGCGGCGAGCAGAGCGTCTCCGCCGACGAACCGGTTCGCTCCATTAATCAGTATATGGACGAGATTGAAAAGGATAACCGCATCCTCAGTGCCAGCTGGCACGTGGGCTACATCCGGCACGATACCGATGTAGCTGGCTGCGGCGTAGTAGTTGTACCTTCTTCCAACGAATTTCGTACTTATGCAGAGCAAAAGGTCGATGAACTGGCAGCCTTTGTGTGGGAGCGCCGCCACGAGTTCCATTACACCGGCCTGACGCAGGAGCCGGACGAGGCTCTGCAGACCGTGCTGCACTGCTCTGGCAAGCCGGCTTTCCTCACCGACTCCGGCGACAACACCACCAGCGGTGCCATGGGTGCCAACACATGGGTGCTGCGGCAAGTGCTGGCCAAACCCGAAGCCCTGCAAGGCAAACGCTTGTTGTTTGCTGCCATTCAGGACCCCGCCGCCTATACCCTGCTGGCCGGTCATACCATTGGTGATACCCTGCCTCTGACCCTTGGCATGGGTCTGGACTCCCTGACCGAGCCGGTACAGCTCACTGTGACCCTGAAGCATCTGGGCCGTCAAGAGGGCACCGTCTTGTTTGCTGAACATGGCGATTTTGGCGGCTGTGCCACCGTGTCGGTAGAGGGCCTGCCCATTGACATCATCGTCACTGACACGAACCATCCCTTTGTGGAGCGGCATCAGACCCTTGCCGCCGGGGTGGACTGGATGGACTACGATGTGGTGATCGTCAAGACCGGCTACGCCTTTCCTGAACCGACCCAGCAGGGCGCGCTGTGCGTGATGTCCCTGACCGACGGCGCTACCCTGCAGGATACCCGCCGCCTGCCCTTCAAGCGCATCATGCGCCCCATGTTCCCAATTGACGATATCTAAATGCGTACTTTTTCCAACACCCAGCCTGCTGCATTTATAACGTGAACCATAAAACACCCCTCGGCTTCCCGCTGTAGAAACCGAGGGGTGTTTGTTATGCTTTATTGGCACTTTTTTATTTGTGCTCTTTCAAGCTCTCACGCAATCACTTGCGGGGGTTCTTGATCGTAGCCTGAGCGGGTGCCAAAATTGCAGGGCGTTCACGGCAACGGTGTGCTTTTCTTTTAGCACGCTGTATCTCCAAAGAACGGCTTCACTGTACTAAGAGAAACTCCGTTCCGCTTTGCCTTTTCCTGCTCATAGGTCACACGAGTAGCTTCTTCAATAAAAGCTCTGACTTCCGGAGTTGCTGTTGACCATGTGACATTAAAGCGTCTGCAAATTTGATAAAATGTGCGATAAAATGCATCACGCTCTGCATCACGCTGAAAATATTCTTTTGCACTCATCAAACACACCTCATTTCAAGTAAGTTACAAAGATGTTCATTGCTGCCTCACCAGAGAGTTCATAACGCGGTGCTCCGCCAAAACTCGGCAATGGACAAGCTCCATAGTCCCGGACATAATGCTCTGCCAGCTCCGGAACCTTTGCCTCGAACGTGACCGTCCCGCCGCATTCATGGTCAATCGACAGCTTGATTCCGTACGCAATCAACACCCGGCCAATGCCCTGATACTTTTTAGAATGCCCAACAATTGTCGGATTGCTTTCCGGCTGGCTCTCAATGTAGGTAATGTGAACCATCACGTCATTTTCCAATATTTCGTATGCAGCCAGCGCAACTAATTCGCCATCACTCGTCTTTAAGGCATACTTTTCAAAGGCATCATCCTGAATATAATCTGACAACCAGCTTGTTTGCCAGACGGGTTCTTTTTCAGTCTGTACCGCGTCAGACTTTTTCATGCGCACGATTTTCACACTGATATTCTGACTGCCGTCTGTTTTTATGATAAATGGTACAAACCTTGCCATATAGACCCCTTTTCAAGCTGAAGTGTCGTTCTCCTTATTATTATACTCATCCATTCGTAATTTTTCAAGCTACACAAAAAGCCCCTCGGCCTTCCATTACAGAAAGCGATGGGCTTGATTTGCTTTTGAACTGTTTTATCTCGTTGGAAAGATTTTATCTTCTCAGGTTTTTGATTGCAGTTCGGATAGCTGTCAAAATTGCTGATCCTTCAAAATCAATCCAGTTCTTCTCCATTGGTTTTAATCACATGCTGATACCAGTAAAATGATTTTTTACGGGAACGCTTCAATGTGCCATGGCCTTTGTCGTCCATATCCACATAGATCATACCATAGCGCTTTGCCATTTCGCCGGTGCCTGCCGAAACGATATCAATGCATCCCCAGGGCGTATAGCCCATTACCGGCACATGGTCCTTTTCAATGGCTTCCTTGATGGCACGGATATGGCCGCGCAGGTAGTCGATGCGGTAGTCGTCCTCAATGGTACCGTCCGCATTGACCGTATCCTTTGCACCCATGCCGTTCTCTACAATAAACAGCGGCTTCTGGTAACGGTCGTACAGCTCGTTCAGCACATAGCGCAAGCCGTCCGGGTCGATGGGCCAGCCCCATGCCGTGGTTTGCAGGTAGGGGTTGGGCGCGCCTTGCTGGCCGCCGGTGGTCGTGGTGTTGGCCGAGAAGCGGTCAAACACGGTGGTTCGGTAATAGGAAAAGGCCAGGAAATCCGAGGGATACGCTTTTAAAATTTCTGCATCCCCCTGCTCCATTTTTAACGTAAAGCCATATTCGTCAAAAATCGACTGTGCATAGTTGGGATACTCACCATGGAACAATACATCCGAAAACAGCAGTGCCTTGCGCCGGAACGCATAGGCTCCAAACACATCTTCCGGGTGGCAGGTGGCCGGATAAATGCCGGACAGCGCCAGCATCGCGCCCATCTGGAAATCCGGGTTGATGATCTTTGCCGCTTTGTTTGCCAATGCCGAAGCTACCATCAAATGATGCAGTGCCTGGAATTTCAGCCCTGCCTCTGCATCCGGCGTTTCGCCCTGATTATACGATTTTTTGCTTCCGGCCTCCGATGCTGCATCGTTGGAAAGGCCCAGTGTCCAGTAACCACCCAGCACGTTCACCTCGTTCACGGTGACCCAGTATTTGACCTTATTGCGGTAACGCTGGAACACTGTGCTGGCATAGCGCAGATAGAAATCGATCAGCTTCCGGTTTGCCCAGCCGCCATAGGCCGTGGCTAGGTGCACCGGCATATCAAAGTGCAGGATGGTGACCAGCGGCTCAATGCCATGAGTCAGCATTTCGTCAAACACTTTATCGTAGAATGCAAGGCCTGCCTCGTTGGGCTGTTGGTCGTCTCCGTTCGGGAAGATTCGTGTCCAGGAAATGGAGAGCCGCAGCACCTTGAAACCCATTTCTGCAAACAGAGCAATGTCTTCTTTGTAGTGGTGGTAGAAGTCGGTGGCCACATGGCTGGGATAGTAATAGTCATCCTTCAGGATGCCCTGTGCACCCGCCGGGATGCATTCGCCCAGCCCGATCGTTCCCTCACGTCCATCCGGGAAACGGTAGAAGATCCGGCGCGGCTGTTCCTTGTTGCCATCGGTAATAAGATCCGCGACTGCAAGGCCTTTTCCGTCCTCCGCGTAGCCACCCTCATACTGGTTGGCTGCTGTGGCACCGCCCCAGAGAAAATTCTGCGGAAATCCCATTTCGTTCTCCTTTGCTTACTGCTCTTTCTGTGCTTCTTTTTCCGCCATGCGGTTGGACATCAGCACGAACGGGATGTAGGTCAGGGTGCCCACGATCAGGATCACCAGCTGCACAATGGCACCATGCCAGCCATAGGAAATGGTAGCATTAATGAACAGCGGCAGACCGAACGGTGCGTCCACGATGCTGCAGGAGATGAAGCCGATCTTAATGGCAAACAGACCGATAGCAGCTGCAATGCCGGAGTTCAGGATAAAGGGAATGGCGAACACAGGGTTCAGTACCAGCGGCAGGCCAAAGACCATCGGCTCGCCAATGCCGCAGATGCCGGGCAGCAGCGAAAGCTTTGCAATGGCACGGTGATCTTCACGCTTGGAGAACATCAGGATGGCAAAGATCAGGCTCAGGGTCAGGCCAGCGCCGCCCACAACAACAAACACCGTCCAGAAGCCACGGGTCAACGGATAGGCAGGAGTCAGGCCAGCCTGCACGGCAGCAATGTTTTCGGCCAGACCGGCAGCGGAGATGGGACTGCGGATGGGCTCCACCACCAGACCGCCATGGATGCCCAGGAACCAGAACAGCTGGCAGACCACAGCCATGATGACCACGCCTGCGGTGCTCTGCACAGCAGCCGACAGCGGAGCCTGCACAACGGCGTAGATGAACTCGTTGATATAAGAGCCGGTGGCCAGCTGGAACAGGGTGCCAAAAACAGAGCTGAACACGATGATGACAAATACCGGAATCAGGATGTTAAAGGAGTTTGCAATGCCTGCCGGAACAGATGCCGGCATTTTGATCTTGATCTTTTCAATACTGGTGAGCCAATGGAACAGGTTGGTGATGAGCACAGCCACCAACATACCCACGAACAGGCCCTGTGCACCCAGAACGCCGCCGCTCAGGCCACTGGCCTTGCCGGTCGCTTCCTGAATGGTCACTGTGATGGTGTTGGGCACCATGGCGAAATAGCAGATCACCGCCAGCACACCCGTAATGAACGGAGGCATCTTTTTTGCCTTTGCCAGGTTCATGGCAATGAGCAGGATGATGGGGATGGTCATGCAGGAAACGGCTGCAAAGTTCATGGCGGTGAAGGCCGGAGCCAGGTTGCTGAGGGCTGGAACCCACTTTGCCAGGCCGGTGGTCTGGCTGGCGATCAGCGCATTCAGCAACGAACCAAAAGAACCTGCAATGATAAACGGAACATAATCGGTGAATGCATCCTTGATGCTGCGCAGATACACATTGCTGTCCACAAAGTCCGCAATGTCCATCAACGTGTTTTCAAACTTGCTTGTCTTTGCCATGATTTCCTCACTTTCCTGCATACAGATCTTCGGCCTGCTTCAGCACAGCTGCACCATCGCAGCGGCCATAAGAAGGGCCATCGATCACATCCACCACAGCCTGGTCGCCCACCAGCTTGGTCACCCGCCGCAGAATGTGGCGCACCTGCGGGCCCAGCAGCAGCACATCAAAATTGCCCAGTTCGTTCTGGATCTCGCCCTGCTCCACAGCCCAGATCTTGTAATCCTTGCCCTGTGCTTTTGCAGCATCCTGCATCTTTGCCACTACCAGGCTGGTGGACATTCCTGCATTGCAAGCCAACATGATCCTCATTGTTCATTTCCTCCTTTAAGTTCGTTTACGGTATCCTGTAATTCCTTCACCAATCGGTAAAGGTTTATAAATTCCTGTGCGTTGTCCTGCGCCATGGTCGCCATGGTCAGGTGATCCTGTGCGTGGACCAGAACAATGTTCAGCTCCACCGGGTTTCCGTTTGCCTCACCCTGAATCATATCCGACTGCGCCTGATGTGCCAGGTGGAACTCCTGCTGCGATTCCTTGAGCTGCTTTTGCGCTTCCTCAAAGTCGAACTCCCGTGCAGATTCCACCGCCATCAACGCCAGCGACTTTGCGTTGCCCGCATTCATGATCAGTTCAAAGGCTTTTGCGTATTTTGTCTCGTCCATATCATTCCGTCCTTTCGTTGTCCACAGCCTCAAGGCATTCTGCCAGAGTCTGGTAGCTTCGTTTTTGGATCAGCTGCCCAATACGCTGTTCATCCAGCAGCAGCCGTGCCGTTGTGGCGTAAAAATCCTGCAGCTTCTTGTTTTTCTGCCGCGATACCGACACCAGAAAAATCGCCTGCACCTCGTGCTGCTCGTCCCACTGGATGGGCGCTTTCAGGACTGCCACGCTTACAAAGGTATCCTCGGTCAGCACCTGACAGGGATGCGGCATTGCCACACGGTTTCCCATGCAGGTATGTGCCATCTTCTCCCGTTTGCACACCGCCTCGTAAAAGCCGGTTGGCAGCGGGTGGAGCTTTTCCACCTGGAAGACCAGCTTTTGCAGCGCTTCCTCTTTTGTTTGGGCTTCCAGCTCCGGGAAGAACAGCGGCTGGGGGTAATACTGCAGGATATCATGCGCTTCCTCCCGCAGAAAGCCCTTGATGGCACCGCTGCGCTTTTCGTCCAGGAGCTGCTTCACCTCACAGATGGGCACCGGCACAGGTTCCTGAATGGGCACCATCGTAAAAACGTAGTCGATCTTTGAAAAATCCTGCCTGCCAATGCTGCGCTGGTCACAGATGGCGATCTGATCGATGCGGTCGCCGAACTGTTTCTGCATCTTGTAAGCCATCAGCCGGGCCGTACCGGCGCCCGATGCGCAGACCAGCAGCACATTTTTCTTTTCAATGTGAGAGCGCTTGCGTTCCAGTGAAAGCTGGATGGTCAGCGCAAGATAGGCGACCTCGTTGGAATCCAGAATGCAGCGGTACCGCCGCTCCAGCACGGCGCTTGCCTGCACGGCAATGGTGTACGCCAGGCTGTAACGCTGCCGGATCTCCTTCAGCAGCGGATTTTTGAGCCGCATTCCGTACTTGATGCGGATGATCAGCGGTACCAGATGGGTGCTGAGCGAAAGAATCAGCTCCAGATCATCCCGGAAGTCCATCTGGAAGATCTGGTAGATCTCTTCCAGCATTTCTGTCACAGCATCCTGCACATCGCTGTCGATCACAAAATTCTGGCTCGTCTGCTTGCTGGCCAAGTGGATCGCCAGGTAGCGCACCTCTTGTTCCGGGTAAGGTACACCGGCCAATTCAGTAATGCACTTTGCACATTTCTGCGCCAGCTCATAGCTTTCGCCTGCAGACCACGTTTGGTTTTCTTCCTCGGTCATCTGGATGTATTGGCCCGATTGGATGCGCTGGATCGCCACTGCAACATGAACCACCAGACTGTTCAGCCCCACATCCGTGATGTGATAGTTTTCCTGTTCCAGAAGTTCCACCAGCATCTGTGCAAGTTCGTATTCCTGCGCGTTTTCTTCCAGTGCTGTGTGCTCCATGCCAGGGTTCCGTTCCTGTAAATATTCGGAAAGGCACTGCCTCTTGTGGAACTCATCTCCCACCAACCGCATTCCATAGTGCGGCTTGCGTTCCAGTGTCAGCTGGAACCGATTGAAAAAATCCTCTGCCTGCCGCAGATCAGAAGTCAGCGTTTTGCGGCTTACATACAGCTTTTCGCACAGGGTCTCTACCTTTGTGTAGCAGTCGTCCTTCAGGAAATATTCGATCAGGAACCGCACCCGGCCTCTGGAATCCTGCGGAATGTTGGAATCTGCCTTCAGGAAGATGGTCTGGAACTTATCCAGGTCCTGCACTTTCAAGCGGTAGCCTTTTCCCCGCTCGTGCAGGACCTCCGCACCGTGGGTCTGCAGCTGCTCGTTCAGTTCCTGCAGCAGCCCCCGCACGGTTTTTGTGCTCAGGCTCATCTTTTGCGCGAATTCATCCACCGTTTTATATTCGTCCTGCGATATCAGGCTTAAAAGCGTTGTGAGCCGCTCGCCCAGCATTTTATCGTTTCTCCTTTCGTTTCAGATTCTCACGTTTTCCTGTGGCTTTACTGTACCATGTTCTATCCGAAAACTCCAGAACCTCTATTTCCAGCTTGTAAAAGAAAAACATTTCTCGAAATCGGAAACAATCTGCGTTTTTCACAATTTCCATTTTCTGCGATTGTGCATTCTATCCATATCTCTTTTCTGAAAACAAATCAAGCCCTCCGTCTTCCGTTACAGAGGCCAAAGGGCTTGATTTATTTTCAGGCTGTCAATTTTTCTTTTGCGCCGTTACGGCAGCCAGGGGTACAGCCGGACGGTGTAGGTCTTTGCTTCCCCCGGCTGCAGCTGTACCAGCCCCACACCGGAGTTCAGGGCGTTCACCGCACCGCTCATGGGCTCTATGCAGATAAAATCCTGCGTGCCGTCGCCATTCCACAGCACCCACTGATTGAAGGGCTCCGCCGCGTTCATGCAAAGGCCACCGATCCGGGCGGTTCTTCTCGTAACTCCCTGCGCCAATGTTTTTCAGCCAATCGCTTAGCTTCGGCCAGTAACGAAATCTATCAATATCAGTATCCATATACATAAAATGCAGCAAATACCACAGTTCTACGCACTGGTTCGACCATACAGCATGGTAAATCGTCTCACCTTGTGCATTGTATTCTTCGCACAGCTGTGCTACCATGTCGATATTTTCTGCCGGAAAATCATCTGTGTCATAGACAATCCAGACGTGCTTAAACACAATGCCGTTATTCTGAACGTATTGACGAGCTTTCATCAACAGATTCACCGTATTGTCGCCAATGCCCTCTACCTTTAGCTGGATTCTATCACGGTACTTAGAATTGATAATCCGTTGAATTGCGCCAAAATACTGCGGCTCGGGTTTCTGTACCTTCAGATGCAATCAAGTGGTATTCCGGCTGAATCATCCTTGCCTTATCACGGCGATTCTTCATCCAGCTTTTTCCAAGGTCACTCTTTTTCGGAGGTTTCAGACTCATGCCCAATCCCTCCCTGTCAGCATATTAGAAAGATAGGGGTCTGCACCATATCGGCCTTCCAGATACTGCTTGTCAAAGGCCGCTGTGCTCTTGACGCGGGTGTTGTCCTCCTGCCGGAATTCATAAAGCGAATAAATCTCGCTCTCATGATTGTCATTCATTGCGGCAAACCAAATTTCATCACGACGGAAAACAGTATTCTTCATCGTAGTCAGGTCGTGAGAACTGAACAACAACTGTGCGCCTTTCTTATTCAGCTCCGGGTTCTTGAACATCTGAATCACATACCGGAGCAGCTTCGGATGCAGCTTGGCATCCAGTTCGTCCACAACCACTGTGCGGCCTTCCTGCAATGCTACCATCAGAACCGGCAAAGCTGCTATCATCTTCTTGGTTCCATCCGACTCCGCTTCAAATGGAAGTTCATAGACCTTGCCGTTGATCGTTCTTTGCGTGAACAGGTGCTTGCTATCTTCATCATAGCGATAACCGGACAAATCAATACCTACATCATTCAGTGCATGAATCAGGCTTTCCTTAGTCGTCTCACTCTTGGACACCAGCACAATGTTTTCTGCTCTGGGGTTTGCGTAGCTCTGTGTAATACAGGATTCAAACCAATTCTGCACTTCTGCAATCACAGGAATATTATAATTGATTGCCAAAAAAGAAAGGTACGGCATCTTCGGATTGACATCCAGATTGATGCTCGCCTTACTGATGCTCGCGCCCAATTCAATCTTCTGACCGTCTCGCTCAAAAATCAGGCCCGTCTTCTTGCCGCCAAGAGTGCGCCACAGCAGAGACTCAAAAACAATTTCTTCCTTGAGAGAAATATAATACTGGTACTCCTTCTCGCCTACACGGAAAAACACCTGAAAAATCGTAGGCTCATTTACAGAGTTTTCATCCAGCATAAAGGGAGCCACACTGCTGCCCTGCTGGAAAATCATTGGCTGCCGATTCTTCTCCAATGCATGAATCGGCTTCACAACAAGGTTAATCAGGCAAAAGAATGCCTGAAGCAGATTTGTCTTACCGCCACCATTAGGGCCATAGACCGCGCTGACCGGAAGCAAATCTTCCGCTTTCTCCTGCCGAATCAAGGCATCCTGAAACTCCGGAATTGCCATTGCACGGAAATCAAATGTCGTTTCATCCTTATAAGACTTAAAATTCTGAAAAGAAAATTGGCAAAGCATTCTTTCAACTCCTTCCTGTTATTAGTATACCTCATTTTCAATTTTTATTCCAGCATTTTAGAAAATTTCATTCTTATATAAGTTTTATAGAGCGAAACCGAAGAGTAAAAAGTTTTTATTTATACAAAAAACGGAGCTTCCCGTAGCATTTTATCTGCGCAAAAGCTCCGCCTCATGGTCGCTTATGATTATCTTTTAGTAGAACTGAATTTCGGCGCCGCTTTCCTCTGCAATCTGAATCACTTCATCCACGCATCGGTCCGCTGGATCTTGCCGAAGAAAACCAGGCCTGTCTGATTGGACGAAAATCATCCCACATGTCGAAACTGGATTTATTGCAGTCTGTAATGATTTTTTCATTCGGCACAATGAATTTGAAGGGCAGAGATCGGAAATACGCTGCCTTTGATCAAATCGCCCTATAAGAAATCCCAAAAAGCAGTTTATTATCATCCTATTAGATTTTGATCTATGGATAACAGTGTCATAAATCACCAGATAGAATGCTATGCGTTTTTATAGTAGTTGTTCCTCCCGATCAATTTCTATTTGATCCATAACATCCTGATAAATCACAAAAAGAGGTGTTTTTTATGACAATAGCAAAGAAGCTCCCACTTTTAGCACCTTCCATTCATACGTTTGAAGTGAATGGAACGTACACCGATTGCGAAGCAAAGCGCACTGTATTTATGGCAATTCAAAAAATGGTATCCGCCGAAAAATACTATCGGGTTCCGTATCATGGCTCCTCGAAAAAAGGCTACTCTTATAAAAGAAAAGATGGCGGTTTGACCATCACACTGGCAGAATACCCAGATTTCAGGAAGAGATACATAACGTTATCTGGTGTGAACCTCGCTCGGATCGCAGGTGATCCATCTCGTTTAAGTTTAACAGATTTATCGCCAGAAGGTTTGGCCATGCAAGAGCAGGCATTTCTGGATGAATTGGAGCAGCTTGGACTCCTTGAAATCGAGGATTCTGTTAAATGGAAAATGCACCGGTTGGATATTACGCAAGACTTCTATGTGAAATGCGATCCCTCGCTGATGGTAAAAATCATTCGCTATGCAGGAAGCGTTGACCCGTACAGAAAAGGTCGCGCACAGCACTATAACCAGCACAATGAGATCCGAAGCTGTAAATTTGAAAAAACGTGGTACGATTTTGCACTCTATGACAAGCATCAGCAGCTCTTGAATTGTGAAAAGGAGAGCTATCCGATTTCTCCAGACGATTTGGAACGCTCAAAAAATCTGGTTCGATATGAAATTCAATTAAAGCGCCCCAGTCTGAAAGAATTTGAGCACGATAAGTTGGAATCGAAATCTTCAAAGTTCCAGTTTGGGAATCATGCGCTGTTTCATTATTTTGACAAAATCAGCGATGATATTCCGTTCTTTCTATATCGGTATGCCGTCGATTATTTTGGCAAGCATTCGTGGTATAACGTTCCAACTGCCCTGAAAGCCGTACAAATGAGCAACCTTGATGACGATACCAAAGAACTTGTCAGTGCGTATATCGAAGCGCAGGATGAGCCGAAACTGACCAATAAGATACATCATAAAAAGAAAATTGCAAAGGCTTTGGAAAAATTAGAAATTAACGATGTAATCATCCCTTGTCGCATCCTGAACGATCGTCAATGCGGCAGGTTTCCTTGTGCGCCCTTATGCACAAGGGTACAAGGGCTTTGAGCGACCAAAAAATGATCCGTGCAACGCAGCACAAAAACTCACCAGAATCATAAGAATGGAGTTGATTTTCAATGCTAGACAACTATCCCGATGTCCTGAGCTTCCGGCAGGTCATGGAAATTACGCATGTTGGCAGAAATCTACTGCTTCGTCTTCTGAACAGCGGCGAAATTCCTGCCTTCAAGATGGGAAAACTCTGGAAAATTTACAAGCAAGACCTGATCCAGTATATGAGCCAATGTCAGTAAACCATATCCTTCGTTTGGGGCAGTCATAACCACCGGCTGAGCCGGTGGCCTAAGTAAGCCCTAGAAGAGCATCTTACTGGCAAATTCCCTGCAAGGGGCTATGAGCTAACGTCTTTCATCTGCATTACTTGCCATACTGCTCTAACGCACTATGCCCATAAAGTACATCTTCTAAAATGACAATTCTTTGTCATCTCGCTTCGCTCGAATCTTATAGCTAAAGAATTTTTACTTCACCAACCTAGCTGGTGGTTTTGAATCGCTCAAGTCCCCACCCCCCCCCCAAAAAAAAAATAAGGCTGTGTGAATTTTTGATTCGCACAGCCTTATTTTATGCTTTAAACAGCATCAAAGGTTTCAAGGATAGCCCAAGGATTTTCGTCATTATACCGTACCGTAGCAAATCCTACTGTTTCGATATATTTCACAACATCACCACCGACAACAGCAGTTGTGGCATAGCCAACAATTTCCCATTGGCCATCTCGGTTAAGTGCCTCAATAGACCAGAAGATAAAACCGATATTGTCATAACGGACATTATCCACTTTTCCGAAGTTCGAGATGGAAACTTGGACATTTTCGACAATACTACCATCATCACAGTAGAAGTTATAAAAAGCCGTGTCACCGTTACATCTTGTCATCTGGCCAAAATAACCGCTACATGGAGCCTGGTAACCGTTAGCAACAATATGTCTCTGAGATTCATCCATGGCATCATACATGGCTTTATTTGCGACAGTAGAGTTGTACAGATTGGTGTACTGTGCAAGATACTTGGAGTTAGGATACACAGATTTGTAGTATTCATATGCGGTGATGAACTCTTCGTTGATTCCAGCACAGCCAAGGCAACCAGTAGAATTCCAGTTATAGTAGCACTTCGCCAGCTTCCAAGAGGTATCTTCATACCATTGATCATAAAACTGGGATTCCGTCTGAGCAAGCGCAGATGGAACAAGAATAGCAAGCATCATTACTATGCTCATAAAGGTAGCTACAATTTTTTTCATAGTAGATTTTCCTTTTCGACCTATAGCTCTCAAAAAATTTCATCAATAGCACAAATTCACATTATATGCTCGTCTACATCATCTCCGAACGGGTCCGACCCATCATCTTTATCGTGCTCATACACCCAATTCGTGTACTTGGTATAATCATTCTCTGTCTTTGGGATAATTTTAGTATTGATGGTTTTAGACGTACCGACTTTCTTAATGGGCGCATCATACATCTGAAAGAATGCTGCCACCTCCGCATTGCTCAGCACATCGGTTGCTTTGTGATTTGCCATTATGCGCTGTTCCCACTGAATATACGAGCCTGTTTTTCCATTAGGTGCTTCATAGATAACAAGCAATGTGCCCGATTTTTTCCATCCTTTACAATTAACCAGATAATCCAAATAGTTGGTAATCGTTGTTTTGTTAGTAAGTTCCGCATTGATTTGGCTCATATCATGAGCCACCCCCTTACCAACCGCTTTTGCCACACCAGTAGTAGCCTTCATCATACTGTGAATAATTAGAATCAGAATAATTAGGACAATCAACCAAAACATACAGCCGCCTCCTTTATTGCAGCTCTACTCAATTCTCTCATTTCTAAAAACTTCTTAACTGTCTTTCTTGACATTGCCAGTATTATGCCGCATAGCCGGTGTCAATGGTCATAAGATAAACTTCATGGGGATACTCCTTCATAGCTTCTGCGGCACCCTCAAGATCAGTGTACTTATCATAATCGGAATCGTAATCACCAAGCAGATAATATAGCGGTACATCCTTTTCAAAGCCTTTACTATCCTGAACACCTGCTGTTTTACCAGTATTCAAATAAATAAGATCATAATCCCCCTGCTCCGGGAAAGACAATGTACCATCCGTTTCTACAACTACATATTCACGGTATCCACCATTCGCATCAACATAGATAGAACCATACCAGCTCTCATGATTACTAGTACCGTTCGCATAGTTTTGAATCTTAGCTGCGTACTCATTTATAGTAGAACTATAAACAGTTCCCATCTTATTATGAATCGTAATCCAGCCACAAGATACTTCCGGAATCTCATAGGTAGGATCAACGAATCCACGGAAGAAATTGTTGAACTGTGTACGATACGCTTTTTCATCCTTCTTATACTGAGTATAAAGATCATTTTCTTTGGAGATATTGCTCATTTCATCAGGCAGAAAGTTCTGATATAGCTTAATCATGTTTTCAAAGAAATACATCTGAGATTTATCAAGGTTACCATTTACACGAGCGTTATTCATATGGGTTTTCAGATACTGCCTCCACGCCATGGTAAAAGTTGCAATGGAGTCCTTATCCGCTGCGATTTTCTTAAATGCCTTCTTATTACTGCTATCTGTATTAGCATAGTTGGAAGAACTCTTAAGTGTACTTTCAATAAGTTCTTTATACTCTTTTATTTTTTCATTTGCTTCTTCACGTTTTTTATTAGCAGTACTCTCCGCCTCAGCAGCAACTGCTGCTTTTGAAGCTGCCATTTCTGCCGCTTTGCTCGCCGCATCAGCTTCTTCCTGTGCTTTCTTAGAAGCTGCTTCTTCAGTCTCTTTAGCTGCATGAGACGCACTTTCTGCGGCTTTCTGGGCTTCCATTACAGCTTTTGATGACGCCGCCGCTTCCGCCGCAGCAGCTCTCTTTGCCTGTACTTCTGGAGAAAGGTTATTCTCTCCCGTAATCATGCCAGCACTCAAAAGCACCATACTTGTTATGATAAGAATCGCTTTTCTAAATTTGAATGCCGGGATTTTCTTCGTAACCGGCGGAAGTACGATCACGCCCGCCAGTACCATAAGAACAATCGCTGGTACAGTATACTCACCAACATAAATCAGACCACTCAGTATAAAGCACACAGAAACGAACCATTGTAAAATCTTCTTAAGTTTATTTAGCATAATTCTCCTCTTTTTCATCTCACATGCTTATCGAACTCCACAAAGGCTCTTAATTTAAGTTCATCTCCTCTCCAACGCAACCAATGATTTCCTCTTCAGTTGGATTTATCTTGTTAAAATTATACGATTTATAGAATTACATGTCAAGCTATCCACCCTTAAAATCGTAAGTAACACTACGATTTATCCAAGGAGGTCTATGACATGGAACGCGAGAAACCAAACTTTGACATTCTGGGAAGGATCGACCGGGAGCGGTTGGCTCGTGGATGGTCTGAATACACCCTTGCCGAGAACTCCGGTCTAACGCAATCCACCTTATCAACGTGGCGCAGACGAAACCTTCAGCCTAATGTGACCTCAATTGAAAAAATATGTCACGGCCTTGGTATCACGCTCTCGCAATTTTTTGAAGAAGACACTGCCGTTTACCATTTGACAGAGGAGCAAAAATCCCTTTTGACCATCTGGGATAGACTTTCGCCCTCGCAAAGAATCGCTATTTTGGATTTAATTCAGGCATTTCTGCCTGAATAAAGCAAACCCTTACAAAAAAGAAGGATGCCGGCGACCATTGCGTCACCTGGCATCCTTCTTCATTAGATAAAGGACTTCAGAACTTTTTTCAGTGCTTCACGCTGTTCCGGGGTTATGCGATTCAACAACTTCAAAAATTCCTGTTGTTCCTCCTTTGTAAATTCGCTATGGGGTTCATCTTTTACACATTTTTCGTTTTGCATAACAACTCTTCCTTTTTAAGTTTTCCCTCGTCAGTCAAATCAGCCCGAATCTGCCTCTTATACTTATAATAGGTATTCCGGGCAAGTCCAGTCAATTTCATGCACTCCATGTCATCCAATGTTCCGCCGAACGCCTTACAATGGACACGGATCTTCTCCTTGGCCGCTTTGGACTTTTGGGTTTCAAAGCCAGTGCCTTTCTTGCGACCAACCTGCTTGCCGTTCAACCGGGCAGTCAAAAGGCCCTCACGGGTGCGCTGGTGCAAATCAGACACTTCTTTTTCGGACTGCTCAAAGGCCAGTTTGATCTGCTCCTTGGCCAACGCCATCAGATATTCGTTGATGCCCTTCAAGATGAAGTCCACATTTGTCCCTGTCATGGCGATGCTGCCGGACAGGGCTTTTTTGTAGGTCTCGGTGTCGATGTGGTGCTCTTTCAAGAACACCAACCGGATGCCCTTGTGGTAAAGGTCTTCGTACAGAGCAAAACCTTCCTCTGCGTTTCTGGACATCCGGGACACCGAGTCGAACACCACCATATCTCCTGCTTTCAGAACTCGGTAGAGCTTCAACCACTCCGGGCGAAAGACGGATGTGCCGGTGTAGGCTTCCTGCACGATATGGGCGGTCGGATATTCGGCCTTGATGTTGCGGATCTGACGGTCAATGCTCTGTTTTGCAGTGGAAATTCTGCAATAGCCATAAATACTCATAACTCTTTTCTTTCTGTATCAAAAATGCCGTAGGTGCAGAAAAGTATCAATTACGGCGAGATTGGGCAATTTATCTTAGCAGATTGATAACGCTAAAATGACGAACGGCATTTTTAATACCTTTTCGGCACAAGTTTTCTGCTATTCCTGCTTCAAATGGGTCTCTATAAATTCTTCCACTGTGACACAGGGCTTTTGATTTTTCTCTGCTCCTCCAAATGGGTCATAGTTCCAGTCCGTTTCCTCGTCAATATATCGCCGCCCATCGTCCGGCAGGTCCAGCGGTTCCGCAAGGATGATGGTGCCCCAGTGATTGACCATCACAAAGGGTGCGATCTCACAAGGGATGCCCCGGCACTCATCATCATGCCGGACATCGTAGGTGTACAGACCATCCGGGACAGTATCTCTCTTGATGCGGATGCTGGTGAACAGCGCAGGCTTTCCGCAAACCGTGATTTCTTCGTAGTGTTCGGTCATTGCATTAAAGGTCATAATCTGTCTTCTCCTTATATAAAGAAGCAGGACAATCCACACGGACTGCCCTGCAAAAGTAAAGGGAGAGCATCCGAAGACGCTCCCCCAGTTGTACATATGAATTTTTTAGCTGATGCCCAACTCTTTCATCAGCCGAGTGCGGTACTCCTTATCTTCAGAAGCCCGTTTTGCATCCTCAATGCGGTTTTGATCGAAGAGCTTCTTCATGAGCAGAGCTACACTATTTGCACCTTCAGCCTTTCCACGATTTTCCACTTTATCAAGCACATCACACATATTGCGTGGGCCTCCTTTCTGGCCATCGGTATTTGTATTGTACGCTTCCTCAAACCGATTATCATTCGTCATAATACTCAGCAGTTGAAGCGTTTCCTGCACATGGGTCAGATCCTGCGAACTCGGGATGTAGTCGCCGTTTTCCCGTTTCTGTACGAAATAGTCTGCCACGACCTTAAAATCGCTCTGGAAAAGTTCTACCTGCTCATGGGTCAGATAGGCAATCTGGAACAGGTTGATCTTATAGTCGTTGACATACGGCTCAAACTCCTTGGGAATGTTCAGCCGTTCCTTCAGGGACAGTGGGCCGTTCCACGGTTTATCATGGCCGAAGTAGAGTACCAGCGTCACAACGGGATAGAGATTTTCGCTGTCATTAAGCAACTGGGCCCGGTACTCTGCGCCATCGTAGCCCATGACACGGAGCGGCATGTTAGGATCAGAAGCGGTCTGGTTTTCAAAACCGATACAGGCTACACGAATATTTCCGTTCTTCCAGCGTTTGGCAACATCTCGCTCGATCTCACGAATCCTGCCATCCGCCTTGTAGTAGGAGCGTGGAGCCTGATCTTCCAGTTCATCCGCAGACAGAACTTGTTTGCCGTTGAACAGAAGCACGTTCACAATGTCCGAAAAGACATCGTTATAGGATTCCAGAATTTTTTCAGATGTATCCTTTTGCGCCATGCCATCACCTTCTTTTCTCTTGTTATTATAGTAGCATACAGATGTGAAATTTACAAGCATTCGCCTTATGCTACGTTCAATCTGGTTGCCTTATAGCAGTCCGCGCACATTCCCTCATGGGTGGCGGCAAACTCTGCCGCCTGCATGATGGAGCCATCCTTCAGCTTGACCCTCTTGATAGGCTGGTTGCACCGGGCGCAGATGCAGGGCATCGGCGGCTGTTCCTGCTTTTGGCTGGTGGATTTCGGTTTCGGCTGCCTTTGCAGTTCCGTCTCCGGCTGCGGTGCAGCATCCTCCGGCAAATCCTCTCCGGCATAGACATACAGACCTAAGCCAAACATGGCAAGGTTCTTCACCAAGCACCGCATGATAGCCTTATTCACATCGAACATGGAGGCTGCTTCTACGGTGCGTTCTTCCATGCCGACTTTTTCACGGCGGCGAGTCTGCGGATTGTATTCCCATTTCGGAGTGGTGTAGGTGTAAGGGGTGGCTTTCATCGCTTTATTTGCGCCATCCAGTACAGGCAGCCACATTTCGTGCGAAACGCCCTCAATCGTGACCGAGGTATACACCATGAAGCCGGTTATGGGGTCATAGACATAGGGCAGGCCGTTGAACTTTTTAACTTCATAACTGGCGGAAGGATACAGCTTCTTCACCTCTGCCCATGCATACGCCCAGCTTACATATTTCAGCTCCGTATTGCCGGACTTCTTGACTTCCAGATGATCTTTGAAGTCGATAGCAAATAATTTTACGAATGGATTTTCCGTAGCCATAATCAAACCTCCAAGAAAAAAGGCGGCAGAGAAGCTGCTCCCTGCCGCCATACAATTATGCCGCATGAACGATGGTGAACCTGCGACTGCTCACATTCTTGCTGTACTGGTTGAAGATGTCCGGCTGCTCTTTCCGCAGTCGCTGAGAATCCACCCGTTTGCTTTCGGAGGATACCCACGATACCTTATAACCCGGTGCTGTGCCATAGGCAGCATCCTGCATTTGCAGCTTGACCTGTTGCTCGATGGCCGTTTTCTCCTGTTCCATCTGCTCGATTTGGTCAGAAAGCTCCTGCCGCTTATCCAGAAGTCCATGCAAGGCACTCAGATCAGCGGTCTTATCCCGGTTGTCTACCTCATAAAGCTGGTTGATCTGCTGGGTGTCACAATCGCAACCGTTGGGTGCAGGGGGAATCTGCGGCACGACATGACGTGCCCAGAACAGTTCTTCCTTATCAATAAGATCAGAAAGCACCTGCTTATCTGTCACGATCTTGTGGATCACCAGCTCTCTGCCGAAAATCAGAGCCGCCACATACCAGCAGTCGAAACCGCTGACGGCTAAGTAGTGGTCAACCTGCGCCAGATAATGAGCTGGAATTTTACCATCCGCCCACTTGTCCGCAGAGAAGGGCGAAACCGTTTTGCACTCTAATCCAGCTTTTTGCCCAACGATTAGGCGGTCAAAATCTGCCAGAAGCAGAGGATGTTCCTCGCTCTGATAGATAGCGTTTGCACGGCGCACCTTCAGGCCGGTTGCTTCGGTAAACCGCTGCGCCACATAATCCTCCAAGTCACGACCCTGCCGCATGGCCTCGTTGTCGATATTTTCAGTGGTATCGCTGATTTTATCGTGGTACACCTGAAATGCAGAACGGTAGGGATTCAGACCAAGGATAGCCCCGGCATCCGTGCCGGTAATGCCGCATTTGCGGTAGCGGAGCCAATCTTCTTTGGACAGGTTCCGTGTAGATACAAGTCGTTTCATGCAATGTTCAACCTCTCTTTCATCTGTTCTTCCGCAATAGAGAAATCATATTCCACCAAGTCCTTGATAATCGTGGAAAACTCATCCACCAAAGTGCGGTCATCGTCCAGCCACAGGGCATACAGGAAATCCAGAATGTTCCGCTGCACCCGGAGATGGTTCCAGAAACGCTCGTCCATCTGCTTTTCGGTGTCCAGTGTAATCAAGGCACTGACAATGATGCTTTTCATTGTGATCTCGTATGCCGTGGTGCAGGTAGGCTTTGGAAAATCGGCTTCGATGATGTTCAGGAACTCAGAAAATTCCCGGACAGCCCGGTTGCTCACATCGTTCATACGTCCTCCTTTATGCTGCTGCCAGCACCATCTTGTAAGCCTTGTCGATCATGGGATTGCCCTCTGCGGTGCGCAGGAACAGGTTTTCGTTGTAGTTGCGAGTTTTACGGATGGGGTCTGCATGGGTGGCAAAGTCGGAAACAGCGTTCACGAACCGCCAGCCGTTCTTTCCGACCCACTCCAGATCGGGTGCATTATAATAGCGAGCCTTCAAATCTTCCTGCAAGCGCAGGTTGTTCTTTCGCTGGCCATCGGTTAAGTCTTCCGTGATGGGGAAGAACTCGTTGATAAACTCCTGCACCTTGCGGTCAGACAGCTTGATGGTGGTCAGCTCATGGATGCTCTTGCCCAGTTCCCCCATATAGCTGTTGGCAAGCTGCAAGGTTTCACGAGCGTCCTGCACCCGGAGCAGAACATTTTCGGTATGGCGAGCAGTCCAGATGCGCTTTGCAGTACCCAAAGCCAGATTCAGGGTGTTCTGGCAGACCACACGAACCGGGGTCATAGCGACCTTGACACCAGAACTGCCATCGTGACTGTTGAAGAAGACAAGATATGGGGTCACTTCGTCTCCGGCGATGATGTACTTTTCGGGCAGTTTTGCCAGCATCCAGACCTTCTTGCCGCCCTGCAAAGAACCGGCAGTTTCATAAGTAACTCCCTCACCCAGCAGGTCATCGGTGAACTGAAATGCTTCTTCGTTCTGCACAATGCGGTAGCGGTCAGATACCACACCGAGTACGGCATCATCTGTACTACGGACATTGGCGCGATAGCCGGGAATCATGTCACCCGTACCGGAATAGATATTACGGCTCTCTACCTGCCAATCCAGACCAGCCAGTTCCAAGGCTTCACGGCTTGCAGGGGCATCCATAACGATACGGCCAAGACCATGCCAGGGGGTCTCACGGACAGAGAACATGGTTTCAATATTTGCGGACATAATCTTTACCTCCAAAATTTTTGATTGTCTTATTTCTTTTCGATTTGATGAGCCGTCCAGACAATGATTTTCGCAACACCTTTTCCGACTGCTTTCATCACCTCCACCAATACTTTTTCAAAGATTTCTGCCATTGATTTTTCCTCCGTTTTTCTGTAAAAATCAAAGACCAGTAAGCTGATGTGGTTGCTTACTGGTCTTTCTATCCAAGGGTATAATATATCATTATATCTGCTTCAGATACGCCTAACTTGTACCAAGTGTGTCCACTGTGTCAGTGTTTTTGCGAATCGGTCTTATGTTTTCGTGTCTTTCAGGTGTTTTATGGGTGGAGATATAAGGATATAATAAAACTTGTTTTGAAAATCTCTGACACAACCGGCACAGCCGACACAGCCTCCTACTTCTGCGTTTTCGACCAGATTCCCACAACCACCGTGAGATCCTGCCATTCATTTTTGCGGATTCCCTGATTTCGGGATGCCTTAAAAGCCTTTGCCTCCTCAAAGGAAATCGAAAAGCGTGTCATCTCTACAAAGCCATCCATCGTATATGCTGCGGCGTTTCTCGCCCGTACCTCTGACATCTGAAAGTCGAGTGCCCAGCGAAACTCTTCATTTGTCAAAGGCGTGATCTGCGCCACACAGCTGTTGATAAGCTCCCGATCAACATCGTTCTTTGATGCCCGCTGCCATTCATCCAGCTTCTGCGAGATCAGATTCATGTCCAGCGCTCCACTGCGTTCATCCTCCTGTTCTACGCTCTCATACTGAGATTGCAGATCTGCGATCTGGTTGTCTAAGCCTTTACGACGTTCCATAAGTTCCTGTTTGGTGATGATGCCATCAGCACACAGGTCAATATACTTGTCCAGCCGTTCTCTCTGCTTAGCGATGCTCTTTTCCAGCATTGCCTTTCTGGAAATACGCACAGTCTTTTCCTCTGCCATGCAGCGGTTCAGAATCCGGTATACCTCTTTGACGGTCTTGCCTTTGTCAAATGTGAGATGTTCAAACACCTTTGCCGCCATCAAATCCAGCTTCCACTCACTGATGGCCTTGATTTGGCAGCTGATGCTCAAATCAAGGCCATGTTCCTGCAAGTAGCTGATGCTCGGCCTGCGTGTACGGCAGTAGCACTGAAATCCATGAATTACAGCACCATCCCGGTTCACACGCCACTTGAACTGAATAAATCCTGCACCGCAACTGCAACGCAATTTTGCCGTCCAGACCGACTTAGGCGTATTTCTCATGTACTTGTGCTTTTTTCCGTTTTCATCGATTACTCGTGCTGATCTCGATGCCAAAATCTGCTGGCATCTCTCCCACATTTCTTCCGAAACCAATGGCTCAAAATCCCCTTTCACATAGATGTATCTGCTTTCATCCAGATTTTTGATACGCTTCTGCGTCAAGTAGCCGTCACTATGGGATTTATTATAGCAAATGCATCCCTTATATGTTGCATTGTGCAGGACCCGACTCACCTTGGAAGCGTCCCACGAAACATGACCTCCCGCATCCAACCGTCCAAGACGATATAACTCTGCGACTATTTTCTGTAGGCCGACTTCACCACTCGAATACATCTGGAAAATCAACCTTACAGTTTCAGCCTGTTCCGGTTCAGGCACATAGGTTCCATTCACCCTGCGGTATCCCAAGATGTTTCCGTTGCCATACAGAATGTGCCTTTCCCGACTGATTTTCTGCCCCGCCTTCACACGTTCTGAGATTTTGCGGCTTTCATCCTGTGCCATGGAAGACATGAGCGACAGTCGGAGTTCGCCATCATCGGCAGCCGTGTTGATACCGTCATTGATAAAAAGCACATCCACGCCCATAGCCTTCATCTGGCGCGTATAGGACAAAGCATCCACCGTATTTCGTGCAAAGCGGCTCACCTCACGGGTAATGATAAGGTCAAATTTATCTTTCCTTGCATCCTCCATCATACGCAAAAACTCTGGCCTCTTCTGTGCTTGTGTTCCGGTGATGCCTTGGTCTACGTAGACCTCCACGATTTCCCAGTCCGAATGCCGGGAACATTCGATTTTATACCACTCCAACTGATTTTCCAGCGCATTGATTTGCGCCTCATGCTCTGTTGAGACGCGAGCATATACTGCTACTCGCATGTTTTTACCTCCATTTTCTTGCTTTTTCGGATAAAAAGAAAGGCTCTGGCAGAATCCTCCACCAGAGCCTTTCTCTGTTGTTTACGAAGCCTTTGCAGGCGGTTCTTCCTCCTGCTCACGCTTCATCCGAAGGAAGTTCTGATAGGTAGGCAGGTTCAGCAGTCCTGCCGCAAAAAGAGCTTCAATCAGACAGTAAGCCATCGCCTTTTCGTCAACGTCCATCATCGTAACACCTCCGTAGTGATTGTGATCGTGCTTCGGATTCAGTAATATAACATATCACCGAAAAGTCAGCTGTTACGGACGAAGGCGGATACCATAGAACCCCCACACTGGGTTTTCCGAGGCGGTGAGACGCTTTCGGTCACGAACACCGCCAGCCTGCTCCATGTACTTGTTGAACGCTGTAGCGCTGCACGGACATGTGCCGTTTTCATCGCAATAGGCCTCATACGCTCTCCTCAAATCAGATGTAGCAGTAAAATAGTTGTAGTCCCCCATTTCGCAGTGGTTTTCAAGGAACTCTTTAAGATAGTCCATCGAGTTTTTCCGCTGTATCCCTCTCATGCAGTCCACATCAGGAATCGGCGGAAACTGCCAGCCTTGCTTCATCAGTTTTCTGGCATACTGAAGTGCTTTCGTCACGATTGCATCGCGCTCCTTCCAAAGTTTCTTAGCAAGATTCGGATCTCTTTCTTCCTTCGGAACAGAGTTCATGAACGGAAGGAAGATAATTCGATCAAGAAATGCCGGGTCATTTGATTCAATTCTCAGGGGGAAATTGGTGGCAAACAGGAATTTCATATTATGGTCAAGCTTTAAGGCTCCCTGATTTTTGCGCTGGATTTCGATGCTGTCTCCACCGGTGATCCGCTTCAGTTTGGACACTGCACTTGCATTCAGTACTTCCTGGGGAAGATCCAGGGAGATATTGATTCTGGAGTACAGCAGCGACTCGGTTTCAAACTTTCCACCCAGTTCGCCAAGTGAAAGGTTGCTTACCGAGTTCTCCGGATATAATTTCTGTATGAAATTGCCCAAGATACTCTTGCCAGAGTTTGGCGCATATCCCATAACAAAGAAATATTTTCCGTTTGATGGTTCAATCAGAAGATACCCAAGCGCCATCATAAAGCGCTCCTTCAGTTCTTCGCGCCCCTCGGTAATCGTATCAAGGAGCTCGTCGAACACCGGGCACTCGGCATCTTCATCATAGTAAACATCCAGAACTGTAAACGTTCTGCGCTTTGGGCTATGATGCTTCAGCTTCATTTTATTGAGATACAAGATCCCGTTTTTCAAAGGACAATAGGGTTTGTCTTTCAGCGAATCTTCATACTTCAGACGAGGATCTGCTTTCAGGCATTTATAAATGTCCATGTGGTTTCGGAGGTTCTTTACCCCGTCAAGCCCTGGACTTATGTATTGACGGTAAAGAGCTATTACACCCTCTGCATCAATCGGTTCATAGTATTGACCGTTATAGTAATATAGCACGGTCTTTCTATAGATAAAGCCCGCTTTTTCAAGCAGATTTTCTTCCATCTGACAAAGACCTGGTTGTCTGAGCCTCCCCTTTGCCGGCGGTTTCTGTTCGTCATCGGTAAGTTGCACATCTTCATCATCTCCTTCCATAGAAGCAGCCAATTTCAAAATATCCACGCCCTTAGATGAAGCACCGGATTTCTTCTTGGACTTCTTTTTATGTTTCTTTTTACGTTTTTTCTTACCGAGCTTTGACCCGGTTGGATACGGCAGAATGAACGTATCCAGCTCATCCCCGTCATCAGAGTACTCGTCCGGGTACTCGTCCATATCTTCCTCAGATACAAATGAATCCGTATCCGATGGTGAGCCCCGTCGTTGCACTGTCATAGGGTCATCATCTGGCCCCGTGTCAGGTTCCAGACCACGCCTTGGCACAATGAACGACTGGTCATCATCTGGTGGTTGGCCTGCGTAGTCTTCACCACAGGAATCAGAATCATAAGCATCATCTTTTTTCATGGTTAGAAACCTCCGCTTAATATTTTGCCCTTGGACATGTTCCTTAGGCTTGGCTGTATTCTATCATAATTCCATCCCCGACGATACTTGATTCCTCGAGTTTTTCATTTTAATTTTTTTGCTGTTTTACGTTGTTTTTTTGCAATTCAAAATTCAAAATGCTGAAAACTCTCAGGCTTTCAACATCTTTTCAACAACAAAATTGGCGTAGGTGGTTCCTTACAAATCACCTACGCCAATTTTTTTATTTATTTAACTCTGCTCTTCGCTCTACAATCCTTTTCTTTAATTCCTCTAACTCTTCATTTATTTTATTATAATCCACCGTCGGATCGAGACAATATTCAGATATTATGCTTCGAATTTCCCGATCACACTTTTCTATTGCTTGACTCGCTTTTCTACATGCAACGCATTCATCCTTTGTCTTATATGGCAATTCAAAAATTATTTTCAAATTCTCTCTTAATTCATCATATGCCCAATTAGCCTCATCCTTGGTTGATCCAAACAAATCCAACCATCTCATTTCAACCATCTCATTAGTAATTCTGATATTTGGATTATTCGATAATGCCTCCATGCCTATTCTCAAAGCCATTCTCTGCGCATATCCAATTTCTGATGTCTTTCCTTTTTCTATCAACGTGACTACATCGTCTTCTTTTTCGCTTCCATAGTAACAACTGAAAATATCCTGTAGAAAAGACACATTTTCTTCAGTCAACTTAATGCGGTTGTCTTTACTCAGAAATTCATGTGCTCCAACCATACAATCTTTATCCTCATCGTAAAATTTTCCCATTACGATGTCGAACGCCTTATCCAATTTCTTTTTATAAAACGTTGTGTAGTTGTTTATTCCTCCTTTTGCATTACCCCCAACTTCATTTTTCTTTTTTCCTTTAACTCTGCCACAATCAAGCATTTCCGAACCATTTTCTCGCTCATTCCAACTTGAGATATAAAAGCAATTTGCTTGCTCTGCCCATATTCTCAAAAGCAACTGCCTCATTGATGTTGTATTTTTCACTCTGCTTTCTTTAGGGATCTCATTATATATTTCATCAATAATCTCTATAAAACTATCATTTATCTCTTTTTCATCTGCATACAATCCCTTCATAATTTCTTCACGATCTTGTTTATATTTTTCTTCCAGTAGTCTCAATTTTATATTTGCATTTTCTTGCACTCGTTGAATTTCTTCAACCGCGTATTTTTCAAACTTTTCAACCTGCTCATTGAATTCATCATCATTCCATGCTTGCCTCTTTATTGCCTTCCATCTTTCTCTCAATTCATTATTGCTATACTTCATTTCATTTTCCTCAATATGCTCTTCGATAAACAAAACCTCCCCGGCAAAACCATTCAGTTTCACCGGGGAGGTTTATCATACGCTTATCTTCCCATGTTTTGCGCGATTAGTGCATCTTCATGCAACAATCTTACTTTCTGGGATTTTTGATAGCAGCCTGAGCGGCAGCCAGACGTGCGATAGGCACACGGAAGGGAGAGCAGCTGACGTAGTCCAGACCGACATTGTGGCAGAACTCCACGCTCGTGGGGTCGCCGCCGTGCTCGCCGCAGATGCCCAGACCCAGGTTCGGGTTGGTCGCGCGGCCATCGTGGGCAGCCATCTTGACCAGCTTGCCAACGCCGATCTGATCCAGATGCTGGAACGGATCGCTCTCGTAGATCTTGTTGTCGTAGTAAGCAGTCAGGAACTTGGCAGCGTCGTCACGGCTGAAGCCGAAGGTCATCTGGGTCAGGTCGTTAGTGCCGAAGCTAAAGAAGTCAGCTTCCTTGGCGATCTCGCCGGCAGTCAGGGCTGCACGCGGGATCTCAATCATGGTGCCGACCTCGTACTTCATGTCAACACCGGCAGCGGCGATCAGGGCATCGGCAGTCTTGACGACAACGTCCTTGACAAACTTCAGCTCCTTGACCTCGCCAACCAGAGGAATCATGATGTGGGGGGTGATCATCTTGCCGGTTTCGGCAGAAACCTTGAGGGCAGCCTTGATGACAGCGTTGGTCTGCATCTCGGCGATCTCGGGATAGGTAACAGCCAGACGGCAGCCACGGTGACCCATCATGGGGTTGAACTCGTGCAGGCTGACAACAACGTTGTTCAGCTCCTCGGTGGTCATACCCATGTCCTTAGCCAGAGCCTCGATGTCCTCGGCCTTGGTGGGCAGGAACTCATGCAGCGGCGGATCCAGGTAACGGATGGTCATCGGACGCTCGCCCATGATGCGGTACATAGCAGTGAAGTCGGCCTCCTGGAACGGCTCGACCTTAGCCAGGGCAGCCTTGCGCTCCTCAACGGTACGGGCGCAGATCATCTCACGGACAGCCTTGATGCGGTCCTCGGCGAAGAACATGTGCTCGGTACGGCACAGACCGATGCCCTCGGCACCCATGTCAACGGCGTTCTGCGCGTCACGCGGGTTGTCGGCGTTGGTCATGACCTTCATCTGGCGGTTTGCGTCAGCCCAGCCCATGAAGCGCTTGAAGTTGGCGTTCTCGGTGGAAGCGACGGTAGCGATCTGGCCCTCGTAGACGTTGCCGGTGGAGCCGTCGATGCTCATCCAGTCACCCTCGCGGAAGGTGTGGCCGTTGATGGTGATGACCTTGGCGTCATAGTCGATGGCGACGTCGTTATCGTTGCCGCAGCCGGAGACGCAGCAGGTGCCCATGCCGCGGGCGACAACAGCAGCGTGGCTGGTCATACCGCCGCGGACGGTCAGGATACCCTGAGAGACCTGCATGCCGACGATGTCCTCGGGAGAGGTCTCGAGACGGACCAGAACGACCTTCTTCCAAGCGTCGTCCTTGACCTTCTCCTCGGCGTCCTCAGCAGAGAAGACGACGCGGCCGCAGGCAGATCCCGGAGAAGCGGCCAGGCCCTTGCCGATTGCCTCGGCGGCCTTCAGAGCGGCAGCATCAAACTGCGGGTGCAGCAGGGTGTCCAGCTGCTTGGGCTCGACGCGCAGAACAGCGGTCTTTTCGTCGATAACGCCCTCGTCGACCAGGTCGCAGGCGATCTGCAGAGCAGCCTGGGCGGTACGCTTGCCGTTACGGGTCTGCAGCATGAAGAGCTTGCCATCCTCGATGGTGAACTCCATGTCCTGCATATCCTTGTAGTAGTTCTCGAGGCGGGTAGCGATCTCAACGAACTGATCGTAGACCTCGGGCATCTCCTCATGCAGCTTGCTGATGGGAGAAGGAGTACGGATACCAGCGACGACGTCCTCGCCCTGAGCGTTGATCAGGTACTCGCCCATCAGCTTCTTCTCGCCGGTGGCGGGGTTACGGGTGAAGGCAACGCCGGTGCCGGAACGCATACCGGAGTTACCGAAGGCCATCTGCTGCACGTTGACGGCAGTGCCCCACTCGTAGGGGATCTCGTTCATCTTACGATACACATTGGCGCGGGGGTTATCCCAGGAACGGAAAACGGCCTTGACGGCACCGATCAGCTGCTCCTTGGGGTCCTGCGGGAACTCCTCGCCCTGCTTCTCAAGGTAGATCTGCTTGAACTCTTTGACGAGCTCCTTCAGGTCGTTGGCATCCAGCTCAACGTCCTGCTTGACGCCCTTGCGCTCCTTCATAGCGTCGATGCGCTCCTCGAAGAAGCTCTTGCCCAGCTCCATGACGACGTCAGAGTACATCTGGATGAAGCGGCGGTAGCAGTCGTAGGCAAAACGGGGGTTGTTGGTCTTTTTGGCCAGACCCTCAACAGCCTGATCGTTCAGGCCGAGGTTCAGGATGGTGTCCATCATGCCGGGCATGGACTGACGTGCGCCGGAACGGACGGAAACCAGCAGGGGGTTCTCGATGGAGCCGAAGGTCTTACCGGTCTGCTCCTCGAGGATGCCCATGTATTTGAAGATGTCTGCCTTGATCTCATCGTTGATCTCACGGTTGTCAGCATAGTACTGGGTGCAGGCCTCGGTGGTGATGGTGAAGCCCTGCGGAACCGGCATGCCGGCGTGGGTCATCTCGGCCAGGCCGGCACCCTTACCACCCAGAGTATTCTTCATGGTGGTCTGGTCGCCGCCGAAGGCGTCATGGCCCTCTTTGAACAGATACAAGAATTTCTTGCTCATAGTTACCTCCCAAATTGGTGACGTGTTTGCATCACATAAATCATGTTTGCATAGTCCATTATAACAGACCGAAAGACAGATTTCCAGTAGATTGTTAAAAAAATGCTCAATAGTTTCGCTGAAAAGTAGCCAAACTTTTTTGGTTCAGGTATTGCAATTTGCACAAAAATCGTGTATTTTATAATGGGTGGGAAGTTCGAAATATTTTTCGAGCTGTCACTTTTTTCTTTTTGAGTGCCGCGGTAAATTTTTGCGGCGAACGGCGTTTTTCGGCTTGCTAAAATGCGCCGCATGTTATACAATATATAGGTATAAGGTCCGTCGGCAGCCCCCGTGCGCCGCGGGCACGAAATGAGTGTATAAAGGAAGAACCGCTATATGTCTACCGCAAGAGAGAATTTCGAGCTGGCACAGCAGCGCTATGCCGCCACGTTTGAGCGCCATCTGGATAACGGCGTGAATTTTATCAGCGATAACGTCTGCATTGAGCCGGAGGTCATCATTGCCCCCGGTGCGACCATCCTGCCGGGCTGCATCCTGCGCGGCCAGACGGTCATCGGCCCGGACTGCGTCATCGGCCCCAACACCCTGCTGGAGGATACCGTCGTTGACGCCGGGTCCACGATCAATGCCAGCCAGTGCTATGGGAGCCACATCGGCCCCAACAACAAGATCGGTCCCTTCACCCATGTGCGCGTCGGCACCAAAACCGCCGAGGGCTGCCATCTGGGCGCTTATGTCGAAACGAAGAACGCCGACTTTGCCGAGGGCAACACGGTCAGCCACCTGACCTACATCGGCGATGCCACGGTGGGCAAGTACTGCAACTTCGGCTGCGGCACCGTCACCTGCAACTACGACGGTGAGGGCAAGTTCCACACGACCATCGGCGACTATGCGTTCATCGGCTGCAACACGAACCTGGTCGCACCCGTCACCATCGGCGACCATGCGTTCACGGCTGCCGGCTCCACCATCGGCCATGACGTGCCCGCCGGTGCGCTGGGCATCGAGCGCGCTAAGCAGGCCGAGATCGACGGCTGGGGCGAGCGCAAGCTGGAGAAGTATATCGCCAAGAAGCAGAAGCTGGAAGCGGAGAAGAAAGGGAAGTAAAGCGTTGTAGGGGGCGGCGTCCTCGCCGCCCCGCGGCCTTCCCATAAGCAGCCGCCTATCTTACGCTGCCGGGCCGGGCATGCCCGGCCCCTACGGTACTTCACGATTTTTCAAAGGATATATCTATGTTCGAAATGACCTCCGGGGCGGACTGGCTGATTGCCGGACTGGGCAACCCCGAACCGAAATATGACGGCACCCGCCACAACGCCGGTTTTGAGGCGCTGGACTATCTGGCCGCGCAGTGGCAGTGCGACATTGCCAAAGCCAAATGGCAGGGCCTGTACGGCACGGCACAGGTGAACGGCCACAAGGTCGTGCTGCTCAAGCCGCTGACCTACATGAACCTGAGCGGCCAGAGCATTGCCCCCGCCGCCAACTTTTACAAGATCCCGGCAGACCACATCATTGTGCTGTGCGATGACATCACCCAGGAGCCGGGACATCTGCGCATCCGGCCCCACGGCTCTGCCGGCGGGCACAACGGGCTGAAAAGCATCATTGCCAGCCTGGGCACCGACCATTTCAGCCGTATCCGCATCGGCATCGGCGCCAAACCGAACCCGCAGTACGACCTGGCCGCCTGGGTGCTGGGCAAGCTGCCTGCCGCAGACCGCAAGGCCATGACGGACCGCTACCCGGACATTGAGGAAGCCTGCAAGCTGCTGATGGACGACAATCTGCAGTACGCCCAGAACAAGTTCAACCACTAAGGGGACGTGAATCATGAGTGAAATCCGTAAAAAAGCAATGACCCGTCTGGTGCTCTGCGCTGTAGCGCTCGTCGCCTGCATCATTTTCAGTGTCCTGCTGCTGAGCGGCACCCTTGACGGCAAAACCGGCGGCAGCAATCCCGCCTCCGGCGATACCATCAGCAGCAGTGCCCCCGCGGAGGGCGTTGACGATCCCACCGCCGACAGCTTTACCGCAGAGAGCGCCTCTGCCGAGGAGGTGCCCGCCGAGCCCGAGGCTACCCCCGAGCCGACGCCGGAGCCCACGCCCGTGCCCGAGTACGAGGGCCTGAGCGTGCAGCCCACCACCTATTATAATGAGGGTGAGCAGCCGACCTACACCGTGACCGACGGCAACAACCTGAACATGCGCGGCGGCCCCGGCACCGACTATGACAAGATCGGTCAGGTGCCCGCCTCCACCGGCGTGACCGCGCTGGGCACCAATGAGGACGGCAGCTGGGTCGTTGTGAACTACAACGGCACCTACGGCTGGCTCAAGACGGAGTTCTTGAACGGGTAAAAGCTCTCTTGCCTCCCCTAGCAGGGGAGGTGGCCCCGCAGGGCCGGAAGGGTTGAACCTTGCGGCCATCCGAAATATTTAGGGCAATGGCAAGGTTCTCTCCCCCAGCCGCTGCGGCGGCAGCCACCTCGCAGAGGGGGCCAAGGAGAAATGTATGTTCAACGCACTTTTCACCAAAACAGACGAATACGCAAGACTGGCGCAGGCGCTCGGGGGTCCGGGGGCTTGCGCCTTATTTGGCATACCGGGGTCGGGCCGGGCGATGGTCTATGCCGCGCTGGCGAAGGCCCTCGGCAAGCCGCTCTGCATCGTAACGCCCGGCGAGGCCGAGGCGACCCGGTTTGCGGGCGACCTGAACGCGCTGGGCGTGGCGGCGGCAGTGTTCCCTGCCCGCGACTATGTGCTGCGCCCCATCGAGGGCACGGGCCGCGAGTACGAATACCGCCGTCTGGCCGTGCTGGGCGACCTCGTCGGCGGGCGGCTGCAGGCCGTCTGCGTGCCCGACGAGGGCCTGACCCAATACACGACGCCGCGGGCGGATTTCTGCGCGAACACCCGCAGCCTGCGCCCCGGCGACACACTGCCCCGCGCCGAGCTGACCGCGCTTTTGTACGGCGCAGGCTATACGCGGCGCGACCAGGTGGACGGCCCGGGTCAGTTTTCGATCCGCGGCGACATTGCGGACATCTACGCGCCCGACATGAAGCAGCCCGCCCGCATGGAGTTCTGGGGCGACGAGATCGACACGATGCACACCTTCGATCTGGCGACCCAGCGCCGCGACGAGCCGATTGAAAAAATCTACGTCTCCCCCGCGCGGGAGATACTGTTCGGTCAGCCCGCCGACGCAGCGGAGAAGATCCGCTCCTATATCAAAAAGGCCCGCGGCAGGCGGCGCACAGCGCTGGAGACCTGCACCGCTGCGGACCTGGCACAGCTGGACGGCGGCGCGATGCCTGTCAACATGGACAAATATCTCGCGCTGCGCTATCCCGAGCCTGCGACGATCTTAGACTACTTTGACGATCCGCTGCTGATTTTGGAGGAGCCGGCCTCCCTGCGAGAGGCCGAGCGCGCCACCGCGTTCCGCCGGGGCGAGGAGCTTTCCGCCCTGCTGGAGGACGGCGTGCTGGCGGCAGGGCTGGATAAGCTCTACGCCGAGAGCGGCTGGCTCTGGGCGCAGTGCGCCGCGCACCGCACGCTCTGCGCCGAGAACTTTGCCCGCAGCATGCCCGATGTGCCGCTGAAAGCCATCGTCAACGCACCCGCCCACACGCTGCCCGCCTGGGGCGGCGAGGTCGCGGCGCTGCTGGAGGACATCCAGCCGCTTTGCAGCGGCGGCACGGCGGTCACGGTCATGGCCGGCACGCCCCGTGCGGCGGCGGGTCTGGCCGCCGACCTGCGCACCAAAGGGCTGAACGTCACGACGGACGCGGCGGCGGAGCCGAGCGCCGGGTTGGTGCAGATCCTGCCGGGGCAGCTTTCCGCCGGGTGCAGTCTGCCGTTTGCGAAATACGCCGTGTTTACGGCCCGCGCCTTCGGCGTGAGCGGCGCACAGAAGAAGAAAAAGCGCAATAAGGACGCGCTGAACAGCCTGAGCGAAATCTCGGTGGGTGATCTGGTCGTCCACCAGAACCACGGCATCGGGCGGTACGCGGGCATCCAGCGGATGGCCGTGCAGGGCGTCACAAAGGACTATCTGCGCATCGAGTACGACAAAAAGGACGTGCTGTACGTGCCCGTCACCCAGCTGGACCTTTTGTCCCGCTACACTGCGCCGGGCGACAGCGACAACGTGAAGCTGAGCCGCCTGGGCGGCAGCGATTGGGCCAAGACCCGCAAGAAGGTCAAGGTTGCGACGGAGCAGATGGCGAAGGAGCTGATCGAACTGTACGCCCGCCGCAAGCAGGCGCACGGCTACGCCTTCCCCGCCGACGACACCTGGCAGGGTGATTTTGAACAGCGCTTTGCCTATGAGGAAACGCCCGACCAGCTGACCTGCGCGGCGGACATCAAGCACGATATGGAGGAGCCGTGGCCGATGGACCGGCTGCTCTGCGGTGACGTCGGCGTCGGCAAGACCGAGGTCGCACTGCGCGCCGCGTTCAAATGCGTGATGGGCGGCAAGCAGTGCGCGATCCTGGCCCCCACGACGATTCTGGCGTGGCAGCACTTCAACACCGCGCTGACCCGCATGGAGTCCTTCCCCATCCGCATCGGGCTTTTGTCCCGCTACCGCACCGCCAAGGAGCAGAAGGAGACGCTGCGCGGGCTGAAGGACGGCACCGTGGACATTGTAGTCGGCACGCACCGGCTGCTGTCCGGCGATGTGAAATTCAAGGACCTGGGCCTTGTCATCATCGACGAGGAGCAGCGGTTCGGCGTCAAGCACAAGGAAAAGCTCAAAGAGAGCTTCATCGGCGTCGATATGCTGACGCTGTCGGCCACGCCGATCCCCCGCACGCTAAACATGGCGCTGTCGGGCATCCGCGATATGAGCACAATTGAGCAGCCGCCGTTTGAGCGCCAGCCGATTGAAACCTATGTGCTCGAGTACGACGAGGGCATCGTGTCCGAGGCCATCCGCAAGGAGCTGGCCCGCGGCGGGCAGGTATACTACCTGCACAACCGCGTGGACAACATTGAGGAATGCGCCGCGCGGGTGGGCAAGCTCGTGCCCGGGGCGCGTATCGGCATTGCCCACGGCAAGATGACCGAGGAACAGATTTCGTCGGTGTGGCAGCAATTGCTGGACAACGAGATTGACATCCTTGTCTGCACCACCTTAATTGAGACCGGCGTGGACGTGCGCAACTGCAACACGCTGATTATTGAAAATGCGGACCGCATGGGATTGAGCCAGCTGTACCAGATCCGCGGGCGCGTGGGACGCAGCTCCCGCAAGGCGTATGCATATTTCACCTTCACACGCGATAAGGTGCTGACCGAGATCGCGGCCAAGCGGCTTTCGGCCATCCGGGAGTTCACGTCGTTCGGGTCGGGCTTCCGCATTGCGATGCGCGACTTGCAGATCCGCGGCGCAGGCAGTCTTTTGGGCCACAGCCAGCACGGCCACATGGAGGCCGTCGGCTACGATTTGTACGTGAAGATGCTGGGTCAGGCCATTGCCGCGGCCCGCGGCGAGGCCCCCGCCCCCGACAAGAGCGACTGCCTGGTGGACATCACCGTGGACGCATTCCTGCCGGAGGAATATATCCCGGACGCTGCCGGGCGCATCGAGGCATACAAGCGCATTGCAGCTATCGAGACGACGAGCGATGCCGAGGACGTGCTCGACGAGCTGATCGACCGCTACGGCAGCCCGCCCAAGAGCGTGCAGGGGCTGGTGGACGTCTCCCTCGTGCGCGTGACCGCAGCCCGCGTCGGCATTGCGGAGATCGTCCAGCGCGGCGACCAGCTGATTTTGTATAGTGACATCGTCGGGCCAAAGCAGCTGGGCGAGGTCATGGAAAAGTTCCCGCATCGGGTGCTGTACAATGCACTGGGCCGACCCTATTTCAGCCTGCGCGTGCAGAAGGGCGAAAGCCCGCTGGTACTGCTGCGGGATGTGGTGACCCTGCTGCCGGGCGCACAGAATCAGCCACAGACAAAACCATAAAAAACAAGCACCTGTTTGCTGCGGTAAAAAGCAGTAAACAGGTGCTTTGCTTTTGGGGTAAGACATTAAAATTTCTTTGGTCCTTTCTTTATAAAGAAAGGACAGAGGGGGCCAAGTGCCAGGCAGCCGTAAACGGGCAGAGTCCCTCAGGCGGCTTCGCCCGCGTCTAAAGCCTCCCCTCACAGGGGAGGTGGCCGAGCGCCAGCGATGGCCGGAGGGGCTTTGCCGGGCGTGCATTACACCGCCCGTTTTTTTCCCCCCTGCATCACTCAAACACGTTCTCCTCATCCTCCACCACTTCACCAACGTGGTTTCCCTCGCTGTCCAGCCCGCGCTTGTCCAGCATATAGTGCACAAATTCCCGCGCCAGGCCGTAGAAGGTCGCAAAGAGCGGCACGCCGACGACCATGCCCACAAGACCGAACAGGTCGCCGCCGACCACGATGGAAAACAGGATCCACAAGGCAGAGATGCCGATGGACGAGCCCAGGATCTTCGGGCCGATGAAGTTGCCGTCCACCTGCTGGATGACCAGAATCAGCACGCCGAAGATGACCGCCTGGATCGGGTCAACCAACAGCAGAATGAAGATGCTGGGGATCGCGCCGATGAAGGGGCCAAATACCGGGATAATATTCGTGATGCCGATAAACACACTGATGAGCAGTGCAAAATCGAGCCGCAGGATCGCCATTGCCACAAACGTGATAACGCCGATGATGGCCGAGTCAATGATCTTGCCCACAAAGAAGCCCGTGAAATTCACGTTGGCATAATGGCAGATGCGCAGCGTGTTTTCCGCAGCCTTTTCCGGCAGGAAGGCATGCGCCAGCGTGCGCAGCTGATGGAGCAGATGCTCCTTGTCCGCCAGCATATAGATGCTGGCCGCAATCGAGGTGAAGATTGCCACAAAGTTCGATGCCACGCTGCCGATGCTGGCCACGATCTGCGGCATGGCGGCGCTGGCCATGCTGTAAATTTCCTTGACCATCGCCTCGGAATCGTCCAGCACTTTTGTGGCCGACGACAGGTCAACGCCGAAGCGCTCCTGAATCATGCCCAGCATATCCTGTACGCTCTGTATGTAGCTTGGGAAGTTCGTAAACAGCATGGCGATGCTGTCCACGATCTGCGGGATGACCAGCCATGCCAGCAGCACAAGCAGCAGGATTGCCACCAGATACGCCAGAAGGATCGCGAATCCGCGCGTCTTTTTCTTCTCTCTAAACAGCTTTGTGTAGAAGAACTTGACCATCGGGTCAAGCACATAGGCAATGACTATGCCGCCCGCAAACGGCGACACGATGCCGATAAACACACCGATTTTCCCCAGAAAGTACCCCAGATTGTTCAAAGTCAGATACAGCGCAATACAGGCCCCGACCACGCAGAACCAGTCCAGCATCGTCTCCGGCTTTTTGGTCCAGATATGTTCCTCTTTCAAATGCTCCGCTCCTTTTACATCATTTTACAAGAGTATTGTACGCTATGCACGCCTGTATTGCAAGGAATAACTTGTTAATTTTCTTGCGGCCCGCCTGGTAAATTCCGGCGCGGCTCACCGTTTTCATCCAGGCCGCGGGCCGTCAGCCCTGCCCCGACAGCCTGTTTGAGCAGCGCCGCCAGCACGGCCAGCGTCGGCACGCCCAGCACCATGCCCGGGATGCCGAACCACGCCCCGCCCACCACGATGGCCAACAGCACGCCCAGCCCCGGCAGGCCGGTGGCCCCGCCCAGAATGCGCGGCGCAATAAAGTTGCCGTCCACCTGCTGGACCACAAAAATAATGATGGCAAATTCTGCCGCCTTCCAGGGCAATTCCAGCAGCAGGATGATGAGCCCCGGCACCGCACCGAGGAACGGCCCCAGCACCGGGACAATGTTTGTCACGCCGACCAGCACGGACAGCAGCGGCGCGTATTCCAGCCCGAAGATCGACATCAGCGCAAATGTTTCCCCGCCCACGAGCAGGGCGTCCACCAGCTGCCCGCCGATGTAGCCGCTGAAAATTTTGTTGGCAAGACGGCAGATTTCCAGCACACTGCCCGCGGCACGCGGCGGCAGCGCCGCGTGCAGACACGCCCGGGCCGCGCGGAGCAGCGCCTCCTTGCCGGAGAGCAGGTAGATGCTGGCGGCCAGTGCCACCACAGCGTTGCCCGCAGCCCCCGCCGCACCGGAGACGAAATCCGCCGCCGCACGCGCCGCACTGCTGGACAAACCGCCGAACCAATTTTGCAGTGCCGTGCCCACCATCTGCACAAGCTGTTCCGCCGTGGCCGTATCGATGCCGAACGTATTTTGCACCCAGACCAGCAGGCCGCGGATGGTCTCCTCATACGCACCGAGCCGCCCGGCAAAGGTCGTCACGCTCTGCACGAGCTGCGGGACGACGAGCGCCGCCAGCAGCGCCAGCGCACCGAAAAACAGCGCATAGCTGACGGCCATTGCCCCGCCGCGCCTGCCGCCAAAGAGCTTTTGCGCAAAAAAGCGCGTGGGTATGTCCAGTACATAGGCCAGCAGCAGCCCCCAGCCAAACGGTGCCAACAGCCCAAGAAACGCCCCGGCCCCGCGCAGCACGCCCGGCAGCCAGTCTGCCGCGGCAAACACCGCCGCGACGCCCGCCGCCAGCAGCAGCCAGTCCTTCATCGTGTGGGGTGTGCGGTCAAAACAGTTTTTCATTGTCGCTCCTCCTGTTTTGTGGTACACTGTTTACAGCGCGTAATTTGTTTACCTTACTTGCTTCTGTTATACCACTTTTTTCCAAAAGGTAAAGAGCCGTATGATTGGAAATTACAATAATTTACGGAAATCCGATGTTTTTCGTGAAAATCCGCGTCAGCGCCCGCCTGCCGGGCACGTCGGTGCCGTAGGGGGCGGCGTCCCCGACGCCCCGGGCACTTTGCTGCAGCCGCACACATCCCGGCGGCATGAGGGCATGCCGCCCTACATTCCCCCTTACAAGCAAACTGTAGGGCGGGGTGCCCTCACCCCGCCGCGGAGGGGGCAAGACCCCTCCCTGCAAAGCCGCTCGAAGGAGGGCTGCAATCCTTTGCACTTTTCCTGCAGTTTTGTAAAATTTCTTCGGCAATCTTGACAGAATACCGTCATAATGTTAAAGTGGTCACAAAGCCGCTTTCTGTCCCTGAAAGGAGATTTCCATGTGGTTTGATACGATTTTATGGCTGGTTGCCATCGTGGCGTTCATCATGGTCGAGGCCGCCACAACGGCGCTTGTCTCGGTCTGGTTTGCGGTGGGCGCTGCCGCGGCCATGCTGGTCAGCTTTTTTAATGTCGGCTTTGGCTGGCAGATGCTTGTTTTTGCCGTTGTATCGGCTATTACACTCGGCCTGATGCTGCCCCGGCTCATCAGTCGGCGCGGCGCACACCGTGCCCCTGTCACGAACGGCTCGCCGCTGACCATCGGCAAGCAGGGCGTTGTGCTTGTGGACATTGAGCCCGGCCTTCCGGGCCGGGTCCGCGTGGACGGCCTGGACTGGCAGGCCCGCGCCAAGGTCACACTCCCGCAGGGCACCCGCTGCAAGGTCGTGGCCGTGGACGGTGCGATCCTTATTGTCGCTCCCGTGACCGCTGACGCGGCTGCGGTTTAAATCACAAAGGAAAAAGGAGGACCCCCAAATGCTGTTAGTCTTTGCCATCCTGCTCATCATTATTCTGGTGGTTTTGGTGCGCTGCATCGTTATTGTGCCGCAGTCCAACGCCTATGTCACCGAGTGGCTCGGCGTCTACAAGGATACCTGGGGCGCGGGCCTGCACATCCGTACGCCGTTTGTCGAGCGCATCTCCCGCAAGGTCTCGCTGAAGGAGGAGGCCGCCGACTTCCCGCCGCAGCCCGTCATCACCCGCGACAACGTCACAATGATGATCGACACCGTCGTTTTCTTTCAGGTGTTTGACGCCAAGATGTACGCCTACGGCGTGAACCGCCCGATCCAGGCCATCGAGAACCTGTCCGCCACGACGCTGCGTGACATCATCGGCTCGATGACGCTCGACGAGACCCTGACGAGCCGCGACCTCATCAACACGAAGATCACCGCCAGCCTTGACGAGGCCACGGACCGCTGGGGCATCAAGGTCAACCGCGTCGAGCTGAAAAACATCGAGCCGCCGGTGGAGATCCGCCAGGCCATGGAGAAACAGATGAAGGCGGACCGCGAGAAGCGCGCCTCCATCCTGCTGGCCGAGGGCGAAAAGCAGGCTGCCATCACCCGCGCCGAGGGCGAAAAGGAGTCCGCCATCCTGCGCGCCGAGGCCGTGAAGCAGCAGCGCATCCGCGAGGCCGAGGGCGAAGCCGAAGCCCTGCTGACCGTCCAGAAGGCACAGGCCGATGCCATCCGCATGATCAACGAGGCGAACCCCAACCACAACTATCTGGCCCTGCGCAGCATGGAGGCCATGGAGAAGGTCGCTGACGGCAAGGCCACCAAGCTGATCGTGCCCAGCGACATGCAGAATCTCGCCGCAACCGTGTCCGCAATCAAGGAGATTTCCGGCGAAGTGACCGAATAAAATTTTACATTCTGTTTTCCCTGCCCGCGGTGTTCTGCCGCGGGCAGTTTTTGTGGGGACGAACGCTGGCAGCAAGGCGCGAAAGCCCCGCCCGCACTGCTCCTTTCCCGCAATTTTTTCTTGCGTTTTCCACAAAATCAGGTTATAATATAAGCAGAATAGTATGCCTTTTTGCGCATACTACATAAAATATTGCGAGGTGTATCAGTATGAAGGAACCTATGGTCATCACTATGGCGCGTGAGTACGCATCCGGCGGCAGCGAGATCGCACAGGCTGTTGCCGACAAGCTGGGTATTCCCTTATATAATAAGGAGCTGATCACCCTTGCCGCCAAAAAGAGCGGTCTGACCGAGGAGGCCATTGCCGCCAGCGAGAACCAGCGCAGCGGCAGCCTGATCTACAGCCTGTACATGATGGGCAACACGATGCCCCTGGCCGACCAGGTCTACATTTTGCAGAGCAACGTCATCAAGGAGCTGGCCGCTGAGGGTCCCTGCGTCATTCTGGGCCGCTGCGGTGACTACGTCCTGCGTGAGCGCCCCAACGTGCTGCGCACCTTCGTCTACGCGCCACTGGAGACCCGCATCCAGTTTGCCAAGAGCCGCCCCGACGCCAAGGATATGCCGGACCGCCTGTGGGAGACCCAGCTGGCCAAGCATGACCGCGCCCGTGCAAGCTACTACAACTATTACACCGAGAACCGCTGGGGCGAGGCCAAGAACTACGATCTGTGCCTGAATGCGACCCTGGGCCGCGAGGCCTGCGCCGACCTGATCGTGGCCGCCGCCAGGGCTATGCAGGAAGCCGACAAGTAAAAAGGAGCCTTTCACTATGCTGCGCTATGTCAAAAACGGAATGCTGCTGTTGAGCGTCGCGTATATCGTCATCGGTATGCTGCTGCTCATCATGCCCGAGACCAGTCTGCTCTGGATCTGCAACATTTTTGGTGTTGTGGTGCTTGTCACCGGCATTGTCTGCCTGATCCAGTATGCCCGCATCCGCGGCACCGGCTTTACCGCGCCGTTCATGCTGGTGGGCGGCGTCATCACGGCGGGGCTGGGCATCTTCACGCTGGCAAAGCCGCAGGTAGTGACCAGCTTTCTGCCCATTGTGTTCGGCATCTTCATCGTCGTTGACGGCCTGAGCCGCATCGGTACCGCCATTGACCTTGCCAAGCGCAAGGGGCAGAAATGGTGGTTGCTGCTGCTGTTCAGCATCGTATCCGTTGCCCTGGGCGTACTGCTGGTGCTGCACCCGTTTGATGCGGCGGTCAGCGTCGTCATGCTCTGCGGCATCCTGCTGATCGTCGAAGGTGCGCTGAATTTAGGCTGCATTCTCTACGCCGCCATGGAGCTGCGCACACTGGACCGCATGGCCTCTGCCGCCGCCAATGCGGCCTTGGGTGCCATCGGCGACGCCCTGGACGAGGCCGAAGCCGCCGAGCGCGATGTCGGCAGCGACGGCCCTGTGGTGTACGACGCCGAGAGCAAGGATGTTTCGGAGGACGGTGAATAACCGTTCCGTGACACCGTAGGGGCGGATTCTATATGCGCCCGCAGCGCCGTGCCATCAGCAAACGGGCACGGGCGGATATAGAATCCGCCCCTACAAGCTCCGTTTGTCCTTATTTTGTTTCCCGCGCGAAGGATCGCGAGTTATGTTTAAAGGAGAGAACCCCTATCCATGTATGACCTTATCATCGTAGGCGCCGGCCCTGCCGGCATTTTCACCGCGCTGGAGCTGCTGCGCAAGAGCAGCACCCCCCACAAAATTTTGCTCGTCGAAAAGGGCAAGCCTGTGGAAAAGCGCCACTGCCCCAAGGATAAAACCGGCGTCTGCGTAAACTGCAAGCCGACCTGTGCCATCACCACCGGCTTTTCCGGCGCGGGCGCATTCTCGGACGGCAAGCTGTCCCTGTCCTATCAGGTCGGCGGCGAGCTTCCCGACCTGATCGGCGAGGATTTCGCGCAGGAGCTTATTGACTACACCGATAAAATTTACCTCGAGTTTGGCGCCGACCCGAAGGTCGAGGGCATCTACGAGGGTCCCGACATCAAGGACATCCGCAAGCGCGCCATTCAGGCGGGTCTGCAGCTCGTTGACTGCCCCATCCGCCATCTGGGCACCGAGAAGGCCCAGCAGCTCTACCTGAACATCCAGAACTATCTGGCCGACGCCGGTGTTGAGATGCTGTTCAGTACCGAGTGCGAGAACATCATCCTCGAGGGTTCCGTCTGCAAGGGCGTCCGCCTGCGCGAGAAGGACGGCGTCCGCGACGTCTACGCCAAGCAGGTCGTTATTGCCACGGGCCGCCGCGGTGCGGACTGGCTGGAAAAGATCTGCGCCGAGCACAACATTGCCCACAAGCCCGGCACCGTTGACATCGGCGTCCGTGTTGAGTGCCGCAACGAGATCATGGAGAAGATCAACAAGGTCCTGTATGAGGGCAAGCTGATCGGCTACCCGGCCCCGTGGCGCAACAAGGTGCGCACCTTCTGCCAGAACCCCGGCGGCTTCGTTGCGCAGGAGAACTACGACAATGATCTGGCCGTCGTCAACGGCCACAGCTTCAAGGAGAAAAAGAGCAACAACACGAACCTGGCCATTCTGGTCAGCCACAACTTCACCGAGCCGTTCAACCAGCCCATCGCCTACGCGCAGAAGGTCGGTGAGTTGACGAACATGCTGGGCGCGGGCCACATTCTGGTGCAGCGCTACGGCGATATTCTGGACGGCAAGCGCACTTGGGCCAACGAGCTGGCCCGCACGAACGTCCGCCCGACGCTGAAGGACGCCGTGGCCGGTGACATCACCGCCGCCATGCCCTACCGCGCCATGGTCAACATCATCGAGTTCATCAAGATGATGGACGAGGTCGTGCCCGGCTTTGCCAGCCCCGAAACGCTGCTGTACAGCCCTGAGCTGAAGTTCTACTCCAACAAGGTCAAGATGGACACCGATCTGGAGACGAACATCGCGGGTCTGCACTGCCTGGGAGATTCCTCCGGCTGGACCCGTGGCCTGATGATGGCCTCCGTCATGGGCGTCCTGATGGGCCGCAAGCTGATGGAGAAGCACGAGTTCTGATTTCCGGGGACGCGGGTGTTCTTTTCTTAGAAGAAAAGAACCAAAAGAATTTTAAACAAACGCATGGGGAGAGTGCCGGAGACGGTGCTCTCCCCTTTTTTGCAGGCGGCGAGTGGCGGCGGCATAAGGGCATGCCGCCCTACGCACTCACTTTATGTCATTCGTAGGGCGGGATGCCCCCATCCCGCCGCGGGCAGGCATCCACTTTACTGCCAGCCCGTAGGGGGGCGGCGTCCCCGACGCCCCACGCCCACTTCCCGCAAAAAAATTGCAAAAATCTCCAAAACACCCGCTCCGTGTGACAACTTTGCAACATCCGGGGTGTAGGATAGGGGCAAGCCAGGCACAGAAAGGAGCTTTGAGGATGAAAAAAGTAGCTTTATTATTGGCGGCAGCCATGCTGGCGCTGGCCGGATGCGCGTCTGCGGGCGATACCGCGGCGGCTTCGGAGGCCGCACCGGCTGAGAGTACGGCGGAGAGCGCCGCGGCGGAGGACAGCACAGAAGCAGCACTGCCGGGCGAGCCGCACTCCCTCTCTGCCTATAGCGCCTGCGCGGTCAGCGGCAGCAGCGTCTATACGGCGGTCTCCCACTTTTCAAGCAGCGAGGACAGTCTCGGCAGCTTTGATCACAGCACCGTCTACAAAACCGACCTTACCACCGGGCAGACCTATGAGATGTACCGCACCGGCTCCCAGCTTGCGTCCGCGCCGCTGATCATAGACGACACGCTGTATTTCATCTGCTACGACGGCGGTATGCTGGCCCTGCCGACGACGGGCGGTGAGGCGCGCGTGCTGCCGTTCTCCTACGACGACTGGATGCCTGTTTTTTACGCAGGTCACTACCTCTACTGCCGGAGCGTCAGCGCCGCGCCGTTCTGCCGTACCGGCGGTATGCGGTTTAACTTGGAAAACGGGGAGACCGCGCCGTGGAATATCCCGGTGGAGACAATGTACATTCCCGATGTCGTCGGGGACGCGCTGCTGCTTTGCCGCGTTGTCTCGGATTATCCGGTGCCCTACCCGGACGACGACGAGATGTCCCAGGCGCTTTTGCAGAACACCACGCTGGAATACACCCTGGCCGACCCCGCGACGGGCGCGGTGCGGCAGACCTGCTTTACCCTCCCCTATGACATACCGCAGCCGGGGAACCTTACGGTCTACACCTACCTTGGCAAGTGCGGCAGTGACTTCTATTTCCGCGCAGACCAGTGCGACGATGAGTACGCTTTGGTTTCCCAGTCCGTGCTGCGCATCGGCACGGACGGCAGCCGGACCGACCTTGGCATTACCAAAACGCCGGATTACCTGGATTACTGTGCGGTTTTGCAGGGCGATGAGGTGCGCTGGCTCCTGACCCGCGGCACCGACGGCATCTATCTGATTTACGACACGCAAGGCCATGAGATTGGCCGCAACAAGCGGCCCGCCGGGCTGGAGACCTTCTTCCCGCTTTGTATGCTGGACGACGGACGCCTGCTGATGGTCGTCGGCTACGACTGGGAGCACGACAGCGCGGCCCGCTACGCCGTGATGGACGCCGACGAATTTCTGAACGGCGGGTCGGCATACCGCGAGATGACGTTTGCGGAGTGAACGGGCCCACCCTACAGGGAACGGCACGGTGGGCCGTGCCCGCTGCCGCAGAGTTTTTCAATCACCGGAAAGACTAACTATTAAAAGTCAAGCCCCAAAACAAAATTTTCGAGAGAAATTTTAAGGTGGTGAAAATTGGTATAGCAAACAAGAGCATCCGTTGTCGGATAC